>Ga0075012_10002963_pt1 | contig 16453 bp, 13 predicted proteins | sample All_14_2_FD_71474 | JGI IMG/M metagenome (GOLD analysis project Ga0075012, IMG submission 71474) | Freshwater microbial communities in response to fracking from Pennsylvania, USA - Allegheny Zone_MetaG_DW_15 | ecosystem: Environmental > Aquatic > Deep subsurface > Groundwater > Drilled... | reverse complement strand
CGCTAGCTCTCGAGGCGTAAGGGTCGTCGGTGGCGACCCCTGCGGCACGCAACTCGACGACCCGCTGCAGTTCGAGGTCGAGGCCCTCGAGTCGAATGCGTCGGTCGAGGTAGAGCAGCACTTGGGCTGATGTCGTGAGCACTGATCCGATGGCGCCGACGACCGCCGCGACGACGACCGCGACAAGATTGAGCACGAGATACAGCGTGAGATCGGTCTCGAGTTCTCCGGCGGGATTCGCGAGAGGAATCGCGAACCCTGCGGCGAACTGCACGGGAGTCGTGACGATCTGCGCGGCAACGTTCACCATGAACGTGATGAGCAAGAGCGTGCCGAAGATGCGCCAGAAGGCACCTCGCACCAGTCGCCATGAGCGAGCGACGGCGGCGCCGAGCGTCAGCCGCTCGAGCATGATCGCCGCCGGAACGAAGGCGAGCTTGGTCGAGAGCCACGCCCAGGCGACGACTCCGCCGATGGCGCCGAAGACCAGGAGCACTCCGCCCACGACGGCGAGCGCGACGTCACCGAGAGCAAAGAACACGACCGAGATTCCGACGACGATAGTGACAGCGACGGAGACTCCTATGCCGAGAAGTGCCGTCCAGCCGATGAGCGCCCACCACCGCCCGCGGCCGAGCTGCAGCAGTTCGCGCAGCGTGCGCTTCTCGCCGAGCACGCCTCGGCTCACTTCGATGGAGATGACGCCTTGCAGCACGGCTTGTGCGACGACGGAGATCGCGATCGCCAACAGCAGTGACACGATCGCGAGGGCGACGGTGCCGGCGACGATCGCGCCCAAGTCTTCTTCGTTCGCGCGCGTGACGCGATCAATTCCTGAGAAGACGATGACGATGCTGATGCCCATCGAGAGCATGACGACGAGCGCGTTGAGCAGCAGGGCGGCACCGAACGTGGGGCGAGGGTTGCGGCGCAGCACCTGAAACGTCGCGCCGAGCACCGTGCCGAAATCGAGGGGACGTAGCGGAATGAGGCCCGGCTTGGGCGGCGGAGTCCATCCGAGTGGCGCACCGGCCGACGGGGCGGCACCATACGGTCCGGGCGCTGCGGATGCTGCTCCAGGGCTACTCGAACCGGGGGTAGCCGAGCCGCTGTCTGACGAGTTCTCCGGCTGCCAGCCAGGCGAGGCCCACGGGGAGTCTCCGCTCACGTTCTCGACCTTCCCTCGTGGTTTCGGTGGGCTCAGAACGTATGGTGTCACACTCGTCTAGGCTGGGGCGAACAAAGGTCGAGTTCGCGGCAAAGGTGCCGAGCTCTCGACGCAGAAGGAAGGCAGAGGCTGCTCATGAGCGCGCGCATCCTCGTCGTCGATGACGACCAGGCGATCGCCGAGATGATCGGCATCGTGCTGCGGGGCGAAGGCTTCGACGTGCACGTCGCCTACGACGGTCCTGACGCCATCGCGGCGTTCAGTCAGGTCAAGCCCGATCTCATGCTGCTCGATCTCATGCTGCCGGGAATGGACGGCATCGAGGTCTGCACGCGCATTCGCGAGTCGAGCGGCACGCCCATCATCATGCTCACGGCCAAGAGCGATGCGAGCGATGTCGTGCGCGGTCTTGAGAGCGGCGCCGACGACTATGTCGTCAAGCCGTTCAACCCCAAAGAGTTGGTGGCGCGCATCCGCACGCGCTTGCGCCCTGCTGCGCAAGCCACGGTCGACAGTCTGCAGATCGGCGACCTCACGATCGACGTCGCGGGGCACGAGGTCACGCGTGACGGGCAGCGCATCGCCTTGACTCCGCTCGAGTTCGACCTGCTGCTCGCGCTCGCACTCAAGCCGCACCAGGTGTTCACGCGCGAGATGTTGCTCGAGCAAGTGTGGGGCTACCAATACAAGGCCGACACCCGACTCGTGAACGTGCACGTGCAGCGCTTGCGCGCGAAGGTCGAGAAAGACCCAGACGAGCCCACGATCGTCATGACGGTGCGCGGCGTGGGCTACCGGGCCGGCGCGGCCCGCTGAGGTGCCGGAGCGACTGATGCTCCCGCTCACGTGGCGCAGTCTCGTTCAGCGCGCGCGGCAGGTGTGGCGCACGTCGTTGCAAGTGCGCACCGTCGCGATCACTGTGTTCTTTTCGACGATCGCGGTGACGATCATCAGCGGCTACATGTCGATCACCATCGCCACCAACCTCTACGAGGCGCGCAAGGCGCAAGTGATTGCCGAGGCGCGACTGGCCACGGCGAGTACGCAGCAGCTTTTCGACACCTCGGTGTCGTCTGACGGCTCGATCGATGTCAACACGGTCGGTCTCACGGCGCAGAACACCGTGCGCAACGCGATCGCGAACCCGGGTGGCACGCAAATCGCTCTGCAGCGCACGCCGGGGCAGTCGACCCAGCAGATCATGACCCCGTTCCAGACGAGCGATCTCGACGTCGGCGTCATCTCGGCCGACCTGCGCGATGCGGTCGCGCTCGACGACGGGCAGCTCTACTCGCAAGCGGTGAGTCTCGAGAGCGATGGCCGCGTCGACCCCGGCATCGTCGTCGGTAGTGCGGTCGAAGTGCCGACGGCGGGGCAGTACGAGCTCTATCTCGTCTACAACGTGCGCGACGTGCAGCAGACCCTCGACTTCGTGCAGCAGACCCTCGTGGTCGGCTCATTGCTGCTCATCGCGACGATCGGCCTCGTGACGTTTCTCGTCACGCGACTCGCGATCAACCCGGTGCGCATCGCGGCCGAGACTGCCGAGAAGCTCGCAGAGGGTGAACTCGATCGGCGCATTCCCGAGCGCGGCGAAGACGTCATCGCCACTCTCGCGCGATCGTTCAACCGCATGGCTGACAGCTTGCAGCGGCAGATCACGCAGCTTGCCACCCTCTCGCGCGTGCAGCAGCGCTTCGTGAGCGACGTGAGCCACGAACTGCGCACGCCGCTGACGACTATTCGACTCGCGGGCGACGTGCTCTACGAACAACGCGACCAGTTCACGCCGACCACGGCGCGCACCGCCGAACTGCTGCACGCGCAAGTGGGTCGCTTCGAGTCGATGCTCGCCGATCTGCTCGAGATGAGTCGGTACGACGCGGGTGCGGTGACGCTCGACACCGAACCGACGAACCTCGTGCGACTTGTGGAAGAGTCGCTCGAAGCAATTCGCCCGCTCGCTGACGAGAAGGGCAGCGAGCTGAGACTCGTCGCGCCGGGAGGCTACTTCGAGGCCGACGTCGATGCGCGGCGCATCCGTCGCATTCTGCAGAATCTGCTCGGCAACGCGGTCGACCACGGAGAGGGGCATCCGATCGTCGTCTACGTCGACAGCGATAGCGAGGCCGTCGCGATCGCGGTGCGCGATTACGGAGTGGGCATGGATGCTGCGCAACTGCAGCGCGTCTTCGACCGGTTCTGGCGCGCCGACCCGTCGAGGCAGCGCAGCACGGGTGGCACAGGCCTGGGCCTGGCCATCGCGACCGAAGACGCTCAGGTGCACGGCGGTGTGCTCGATGTGTGGAGCGAGCCCGGCGTGGGCACGTGCTTCAGGTTGACGCTGCCGCGGTCGGCCGATCGTCGCATCACCGCCGACACGGTGCCGCCGCTCGATCTTCCCCCCGTCGATCCTCTCGAGGCCGTCATCGAATCGGGCGACGGCGATGTGGAGTCGGGTTACGCGTCGTCGCCGGAGGTGCGGTCATGATGCGCGCGCGATCCAGTGGGCGTCGGCGCGGCGCACCGATCGCGCTCGCGAGTGCTCTCGGTGCGGTGGTCATGATGCTGAGTGCGTGCATCTCGGTGCCGACCTCGGGTGGCGTCGAGGTCGGCGGAGACGTCGACACCAATGTCGAAGTCGACTTCGACTTCTTGCCTTCGGGGCCGACGGCCGGCGCGAGCCAGCAGGAGATCTTGCAGGGCTTCTTCGCCGCGACGACCGCGTCGCAGAACAACTACCGCATCGCGCGGTCGTACCTCGCTGAAGAGGTTGCCGATGTCTGGAACCCCTACGCAGGCACGCTCGTGCGCAGTCGCGAGGGCTCCATCGACCAGGTCGACGACTCAACCCTCACTTATACGGTTCCCATCACGGCCGCGGTCGACTCGGTTGGCCGGTACTCGACGTCAGACAGCTCGCTACCGCAAACCCTGCCGCCCTTCCGTTTCGTCGAAGAAGACGGTGAGTGGCGCATCGCCGAGCTCGGCGACGGCATCCTCATCTCGCAGCAGGCTTTTCCGAGCGCTTTCAGCCAACACACTCTGTTCTATTGGGATGCCGCCTTCCGCAACCTTGTGCCCGACCTGCGGTGGTTCCCCACGCGGTCAGAGGTCGCGACGCGCATTGTGCGTGCCGTGCTCGAGCCGCCGACGAGCTGGCTCGGCCAAGGCGCGACAGTCTCGGCCGTGCCCGAGGGCACAGCCCTCGCTCTCGCCCCCGTGAGCATCTCTGCTGGTATCGCGACGGTCGACCTCACGAGCGAAGTGCTCGGGCTGAGCGACCGCGAGAGGCAACGGTTGCGGCTGCAGCTCGCGGCGAGCCTCAGCGGTGTGAGTGGCGTGAGCGGCGTGCAGATCACGGTCGACCAGAACCTCATCAGCATTCCCGACTGGACTGCGGGCTCGCCCGACATCATTCCCCAGGTCGACCCGCGGCTGCTCGCGCGCACGGAGACCGGCTTCGGCTTCGTCAGCGCCATCGGCGACATCGAGTCGCTCGGCACAGTGAGTGACAAGGTCATCGAGGCCGAAGCGACGCAGGTGACGCTCGCTCCGACCCGCACGCTCGCGGCCGCGCTCACCGCCGACGGGGTGGTGGCGCTGCGCACGGGAGATGCCCCCACAGTGCTGCTCGATAGCCGCTCGGGTCTCATCGCCCCCAGCATCGACGGCTATCAGTTCACGTGGACGATTCCCGCCTCGGGGGGCGACCTGCACGCGACGGAGCTTGATGGCACCGTGCACGACGTCGAGGTCGCGTTGCCTGAAGGCGTGCGCGTGGTCTCGCTCGACGTCTCGCGCGAAGACGCGCGGGTGCTGCTCATGCTGCATGGCGAGGGCGGCCCCCGACTACTCGTCGCCGCGGTCATCCGCGACGAGAGCTCAGGGGTTCCGATTCGTCTCGGTGAGCTGCGCGAACTGCCGGTGTCGGGTGACGAAGCTGTCGACGCGACGTGGATCGACGAAGTGCGAGTCGCCTCGATCACGCGCACAGACGATCAGACGCTCGTCGAGGTGCACGAGCTCGGTGGACGTTCGAGACCCCTCGGCCTGCCGCCCGAGGCCGTGCAGCTCGTGGGCGGCAACGGTGGCACGGAGGGCATCCACGTTCTCAGCGCTGACGGCGCTGTCTTCGAGCCGCGAGGTTCGGGCTGGCAGAACACGGGCCTGCGCGCCTCCTTCCTCGCGACCCAGCAGTAGCGACTGTGCACAGGCTCGCGCCTCGCGAGCCACGGCGGCGGCTCGTCGGAGCACGCTGTCGGCATGAACAGAGATGTGGCTGCGGGCGTGGGCATGGGCATGGGCGTTGGCGCGGGCATGGGTGTGGTGCCGTGGTTGCGGGAGGCGCTTCTCGACGCCTGGGCGATCGTTGCGCCGGTCGCATGCGCAGGATGCTCCGCTCCCGATCGTGCTCTGTGCTCAGCCTGCCGCCTCGCCGTGCGGCCGCGCCCGCTCCACGGCGAGCTCACCGTGACAGGCCTCGGAGCCCTGGGCGACGCTCTGCCGATCGTTGCCGGGCTCGCCTACGAAGGAGTCGCACGGCGCGCGGTGCTCGCGCTCAAGCAGGGTCGTACCGAACTCGCGCGCCCGCTCGCACCCGCCCTGCGCGCCGCTGCCGAGTTGCTGTGCGGCGTCGCGCTGCGTGAGCCCGTGCGTCGCGAACCGGTGGCGCTCGTGCCGGTGCCGGGGTCTGCTGCGGGGGCGGCGCAGCGCGGGTTCGAGCCGAGCGTGGTGCTCGCCCGCCGTGCTGCGCTACCGGTCGTGCGAGGGCTGCGGCGCGCGCCTCGCGTGCGCGACGCGCAACAGAAGTCGCTCGCCCTCGCTGCGCGGCTCGAGCGCGATGCGACTCAGTGGCGAGTGTCGCCGCTGCTCGAGGGTCGAGACGTCGTGCTGCTCGACGATGTCGTCACGAGTGGCGGCACCTTCCGCGCCGCGGCTCGGGCGCTGCGCGACGCCGGTGCCGAGCCGCTTGGCTGCGTCGCGCTCGCCGCGACGCCGCGCCGCGCCGGTGAGTCGAGCATCCACTGGAGATTCTGTGCCGATCATGACGAAGGTCCCGGTGACACTGACGCACGACAGGACTACGGTGTGACAAAGGAGGCGTGACCATCGCCTGACCAACGGGCGACACGCTGACGGTTCAGGAGGTCGAACGTGGACATCACCATCACCGGTCGCAACATTGGAATCACCGACCGGTTCCGCGAATACGCCACCGAGAAGGCTGAGAAGGTCGAGCACCTCGCCGACCGCGCCCAGGTGCTCGAGATCAAAGTGTCACGACACAACGACAAGAGCGGTGGCAAGTCTGGCGACGATCGCGTGGAGATGACCCTCGTTGGCCCTGGACCGATCATTCGAGCCGAGTCGTCGGGTGCCGATAAATACGCGGCATTCGATCTGGCGATCGACAAGCTGCTTGAACGATTGCGGCGCGCGAAGGACAAGCGCAAAGTGCATCGCGGCAAGCATCGACCGGTGTCGCTCGGCGAAGCCTCTGCCGATGGCTTCCGCGTCGTCGACATCACGCCTGCGCGGCCCGAAGTCATCGACGAGGTCGCGACAGGGTCGATTCCTTTGCCCGACTCGGCCGCGGCCGACGACGACGAGCAGTACAGCCCCGTCGTCATCAGGCAGAAGGTGTTTCCGTCGAGCCTCATGACGGTTGATGAGGCTGTTGACCACATGGAGCTCGTCGGCCACGACTTCTTCTTGTTCATCGACGCCGAAACCGACCGACCGAGTGTCGTCTACCGCCGCACCGGCTGGAACTACGGTGTCATCGGCCTCGAAGTCGAGCACGAGGTGCCGGCGAAGGCACGGCGCAGAGGCTGAGCATCCATAGGTCGCGACGTTCGCGCCTCGCGGCCAGGCGCGCCCATGCTGGCATTGCTAGCATGGGCGCGCCGCTATCTGCGGTGGGATTCCGTGCGCCATCGCACGCCCGCCGCGGTGCTGAGCCCCCAGCGGCCCGACGACTGGAGTGACCGACGTGGCCAATGTTCTCGAGCGAGTCTTGCGTGTGGGCGAAGGCCGCACGCTGCGCCGACTGAAGGCGTACGCCGAAGCCATCAACCAGCTGGAAGACGACTTCAGCGATCTCACCGACGACGAGTTGCGCAACGAGACCGTCGAACTGCGCGAGCGCTACGGCAATGGTGAATCGCTCGACGACCTCTTGCCCGAAGCGTTCGCCGCCGTGCGCGAGGCAGCCAAGCGCACGCTCGGCATGCGCCACTTCGACGTTCAGCTCATGGGCGGCGCGGCCCTGCACCTCGGCAACATCGCCGAGATGAAGACCGGTGAGGGCAAGACGCTCGTCGCGACGACCGCGGCGTACCTCAACGCGATTCCCTCGCGCGGAGTGCACGTCATCACCGTCAACGACTACCTCGCGAGCTACCAGAGCGAGCTCATGGGTCGCGTCTTCCGCGCCCTGGGCATGACGACCGGCTGCATCCTCTCGGGGCAGACTCCCGAGGTGCGCCGCGAGCAGTACGCCGCTGACATCACCTACGGCACGAACAACGAGTTCGGCTTCGACTACTTGCGCGACAACATGGCCTGGCAGACAGCCGACATGGTGCAGCGCGGCCACTTCTTTGCGATCGTCGACGAGGTCGACTCGATTCTCATCGACGAGGCTCGTACGCCGCTCATCATCTCTGGCCCCTCGAGCGGTGAAGCCAACCGCTGGTACACCGAGTTCGCGCGCATCGCGCAGCGCCTCGTGCCCGGAGTCGACTTCGAGGTCGATGAGAAAAAGCGCACGGTCGGCGTGCTCGAGCCCGGCATCGAGAAGGTCGAAGACCACCTGGGTATCGACAACCTCTATGAGTCGGCAAACACTCCGCTCATCTCGTTTCTCAACAACGCCATCAAGGCCGCAGCGCTCTTCAAGCGCGACAAAGACTATGTGGTCATGAACGGCGAAGTGCTCATCGTCGACGAGCACACCGGCCGCATTCTCGTGGGCCGCCGCTACAACGAAGGCATTCACCAGGCGATCGAGGCCAAAGAGGGAGTGACGGTCAAGGCCGAGAACCAGACGCTCGCCACGGTCACGCTGCAGAACTACTTCCGCCTCTACTCGAAGCTCTCTGGCATGACCGGTACGGCCGAGACCGAGGCCGCCGAGTTCATGAGCACCTACAAGCTCGGCGTGGTTCCGATTCCGACCAACCTGCCGATGCAGCGCATCGACCAGCCAGACCTCGTCTACAAGAACGAGGCCGTGAAGTTCGAGCAGGTCGCTGAAGACATCGTGCAGCGCCACGCCAAGGGTCAGCCCGTGCTCGTCGGCACGACGAGCGTCGAGAAGAGCGAGCACCTCTCGCGCCTGCTCGCCAAGCGCGGCGTCAAGCATGAAGTGCTCAACGCCAAGAACCACGCGCGCGAGGCCTCGATCGTTGCGCAGGCCGGCCGCCTGGGCGCCGTCACGGTCGCCACGAACATGGCAGGCCGCGGCACCGACATCATGCTCGGCGGCAACGCCGAGTTCCTCGCCGTGTCAGAGATGAACGCGAAGGGCCTCTCGCCGGTCGAGACCCCCGAAGAGTACGAAGCGGCGTGGGACGAGGTCTTCGAGCGCGTCAAGGCACAGGTCGCCGAAGAGGCCGCGAAGGTCATTGAGGTGGGCGGACTCTACGTGCTCGGCACCGAGCGCCACGAGTCACGCCGCATCGACAACCAGTTGCGTGGTCGTTCTGGTCGTCAGGGAGACCCCGGCGAAAGCCGCTTCTATCTCTCACTGCAAGACGACCTCATGCGCTTGTTCAACGCGGGTGCGGCCGAGGCGCTCATGGGCCGCTCGAATGTTCCCGACGATCTCGCCATCGAGTCGAAGGTCGTGAGCCGCGCCATCCGCTCGGCGCAGTCGCAAGTTGAGGCGCGCAACGCCGAGATTCGCAAGAACGTGCTCAAGTACGACGACGTGCTCAACCGTCAGCGTGAGGCGATCTACACCGACCGTCGCCACATTCTCGAAGGCGATGATCTGCAGGGTCGGGTGCAGACCTTCATCGAGCAGACGATCACCGAACTCGTCGAGGCCCACACGGGTGGCCGCCACAGCGACGACTGGGACTTCGAGCAACTGTGGACCGAGCTCAAGACGCTCTACCCCGTGAGCCTCACGATCGACGAGGTCATCAGCGAGGGCGGCACCAAGCTCACGCCCGCTTTCGTCATTCGTGAACTCGTGAGTGACGCCAAGCTCGCCTACGAGCGCCGCGAAGAGTCGATCGGCCGCACTGCCATGCGCGAGCTCGAGCGCCGCGTGGTGTTGAGTGTCATCGACCGCCGCTGGCGCGACCACCTCTACGAGATGGACTACCTGAAAGACGGCATCGGTCTGCGCGCCATGGCGCAGCGCGACCCGCTCGTGGAATACCAGCGCGAGGGCTACGCGCTCTTCCAGTCAATGATGAGCGCCATCCGCGAAGACGCCGTCGGCTTCCTCTACAACCTCGAGGTCGAGGTCACCGCCTCGACCGGCCAGGCGCAGGTCACGGCGAAGGGCCTCAACCAGCCGCAGACCCCGCAAAACCTCAGCTACACGGCTCCGTCAGCAGACGGCGACGTCGAGGTGCGCAACCAGCGCGGCCAGGTGCTGCAGGCCCCGACGGATGCTGCACGCAACCAGGCGGCCCAGCAACAGGTCTCGCCAGCCTTCGGTGGTCAGCCCGCGGCGGCGCAGCCGGCGCAGCCCGCAGCGCGACCGGCCGCGGCCGGGGGGCGCCCTGCGGGTGCCGCGCAGGGGCAGCAGCAGACGGGAGCCTTTGGCCAGAAGCCTCCTGCCGCGAAGTCGGGCCCCGCGCCTGTCAACCGTGCGCAGCGCCGCGCCCAAGAGAAGAAGAAGGGCCGATAGGCGCTACTTCCGCGGAGGGTGGGCGCGCAGCACGTCGGCGAGGCTCGCGCCGCGCGCCCCGGGCCTCGTGCCGCGCGTGTCGCGCCTCGTGCCGCGCGTGTCGCGCGTGTCGCGCCTCGTGCCGCGCGTGTCGCGCGTGTCGCGCCGAGAAAGTGCCTTGCGAGGGGCTCAGAGCACGGTGATCGCGCTCGCGCGCCAGCGGCGGTCGAGCCCTTCGAGTCGGATGGCCACGGCGCGAGCACGTGCGCGGCTCGTGACGATGACGACGGCTTCGACCACGCCGTCGCGTGGCTCGGTGATGCGCGGCACGCCGACAGAGAAGGCCGGGCGAACGGCGGGAGCACCGCGGGCCGCGCGAGCGCGAGCGCTGATCGAGGCTCGCGTGCTGAGCGTGCGATAGACCTCGTCGGTCACCCAGCGAGCAACCTGCTCGAGTTCGCGCGCTCCCGCGAGGATCTCGATGACGCTGCGGGTGAGGTTCTCGACAAGTGGTCGAGGGTCGGGCAGATCTGCGCTCGAGGTGGGCTGGTAGTCGAAGAACTCTTCGTGCGCGATGCGTGCGCTCGCCGTGCGGCCCGAGGGCGGGGCCGTTGCGGGTCGCCGCGCGGCGGTGCCGGCCGGTCGGGGCCCATCGTTGGAGTCGGCGAGTCGGTACGCGGCAGCGGTCACGGTAGGTTCCTCTCCCCGGTGCACACCGCCGAGGCGAGTGCTGCACAGAACGAATGCTCGTGGTCGCGTCGCCCCCCGACGGTAGACCGAGTGGTGCACCCCTTCGGGCGCAGTGCCACTCAAGCAGACAAATCCTCATCGCTCAAGAGGATTCCTCGAACATGTGGATAACCGTGCGATGAGCGTCGGCGGCCATCGCTACCGTCATCGCATGCGCTGGGACCACCTCTTCGACGACCTCGCTGGCCAACTTGAGCACGAGCTCGCCGCTGAAGAGGCCGACCTCGAGCGTGAAGAAGAGCGTCTGCGGCTCGGCAGGCTTCCGTTGCGCGAGCGCCTTGCGACTTTGCGCGCCGCGGGCCCAGAGCTCGCCCGCATCGCCTACCGTGATCGCCACCACGACGCGCACGCACTTCGACTCGTCACGGTTGGTCGCGACTGGATGGCGGGCGACCTCGAGCGTGACGGCGTGGCGATCGAGCAGGCGATCGTGCCCTTCTGGGCGGTCGATGCCCTGCACCTGACGGTTGAGCAGGCCGAGCGATCACTCGAGCAGAGTCGCGAGCCCTCAGAGCTCGCGGCGCGACTCGGCATTGCCTTCTTGCTGCGCGACCTCTGTCGACGACGCGTTCCTGTCACGGTGCACACTGGCGTCGCTGTGATCTCCGGAACGATCGATCGTGTGGGTCGCGACCACCTCGACCTCGCCGCGCACGACCGCGACCAGCCGCGTCGAACCGCGACAGTGCAGGGTGTGCGCGTCGTGCCCTTCGATCAGTTGCTGCTCGTGCGCCTCTGAGGCCGTCGCTCACCGAAGAGCTCTGCGACGTCGGCGTATTGCGCTTCGTGCCAGAGCGCCATTCGGCGACTTTCTTCGTACTTATCGGCGATGAACGACTCGAGCACCTGACGCTCGACCCGCCATTGCCCGAGCGAGCCGAGCCTGATCGCCGGCAACTCGCCCGAGTGAACGAGTGCGAGCACTTCACTCGCCGACAGGCTCAACACTTCGGCGACATCGCTCAGGCTCAGGAAGCGGCCGAGGCCGGAGTCTGGGCTCTGCGTCATGACTCGATTATCGACGGGAACAGGGGCGCAGCACGGGCTTGGGGATAACTCGCCGACCGTCGTCGGGCGAATCGTCAGGATCAAGGCGAGAGGCGTGCGAGTCAAAACCCCGTGGCGCTCGCATCGCCCAGCACGACGAGCCAGTGATCTGGAGGAGACATGGCACCAGCATCCACCTCACAAGCCCGCCTTCGGTGGGATCCCCGTCTGCTCATCGGCCTGCTGCTCGTCGCCGGGTCGGTCGCGGCCGTCGTCGGAATCGTCGCCGCCGTCGACGAGGGCGACGAAGTGCTCGTGGCTCCTCGCCTGTTGACGGCGGGCGAACTCATCACGGCCGACGACCTCGAGCCGCGGCGCGTCACTTTGGGGCTCGAGGCATCCGCCTATCTCCACCCGAATGACGTACCCGCCGAAGGGCTCATCGTGACGCGCACGATCGGGCGGGGCGAACTCGTGCCGATCGCAGCTCTGGGTGACGAGCGTTCGCCGCGCGCGACCACGCTCGTTGTTGCACTCTCGACGCCGATCGGTGCGACAGTGCGCGAGGGCGACGTGCTCGATCTGTGGTCGGCGCCGGCGCTTGAAGCCGGACGGTTCGGTGCCCCCGCCGTGATCGCCTCAGGTGCACAACTCGTGCGCGAAGTGCAGCCCGACGGCATCGTCGCCGGTGCCGAGGCCGCGCGCGTCGAACTGCTCGTGCCGCGACACGAAGTTGCGCGCATTCTTCACGCACTGGCGAATGGTGACGCACTCTCTGCTGTTCCTGTCTCGCTTGCGGTGGGAGGCTGACATGCTCTTCGCGCTCGCCGCACCTGGTCTCGACGCCGAAGCCATCGAGCTCGCCATCCTGCGCGCGGGCCATCGACTGGCGTGGCGCGCGCTCGACGAAGCCGAGACCTTGCAGCAGCTCGCCACGCAGGTTCCCGAGGTGCTCCTGATCGCCGACCACCCCGCCGTCGCCACGACCTCAGTGGTCGGTGCGTGTGATCTGCTCGGTGTGCGGAGCGCGCTCGTGCTCGACGATCGTCCACTCAGCGCCGCCGCCGCGCGTCTCGACCTGCACGATCGCGTGCGCGTCGAGCCCGGGGGAGGGCTCGATGTGGGCTCGCTCGTCGCCGCGCCAGGAGCACATCCCAGCGCGGCGACGGTCACCGACCGAGTGGATGCTGCACTCGAGCCCCCCGCTCCTCACCGCATCCGGCCCGCCGCAGCGCAGTCGCCCGGGCACGAGGCGACCAGCGATGGCGACGTCGACAGCTCGAGCCGAAGCGCTGACTCACCATCAGCACCCCCGCCGCCCGCAGCGCGCGTGCTCGCCGTCTGGGGTCCGGCTGGGGCTCCCGGTCGCACCACTCTCGCGATCGGGCTCGCGGCCGAAGTGGCCGCGCGCGGTCACAGCGTGTGCCTCGTCGACGCCGACACCTACGGCGGAACGGTGGCTCCCGCCCTCGGACTGCTCGACGAAGCACCGGGGTTCGCCGCAGCCTGCAGGCTCGCAGGGTCCAACTCGCTCACGATCGCCGAACTCGAGCGCGTCTCCCAGCGCGCTCGCACGGTAGGCGAGCTCAGCGTGCTCACCGGTATTGGCCGTCCGCACCGCTGGCCCGAACTCTCGGCGAGTCGAGTGACGGCGGTGCTCGAGCTGTGCCGTTCGTGGCGCGATGTTGTCATCGTTGACGCAGGCTTCAGTCTCGAGACAGACGAAGAGCTCGTGAGCGACCTGCAGGCTCCACGTCGTAACGCGGCGACTCTCGCCGCACTGCGCGTCGCTGACCGAGTGGTGGCGGTCGGTGCCGCTGATCCGCTCGGTCTCGCTCGCCTGTTGCGCACCCAACCTGACCTGCTCGAGGTGGTCGAGCCCGAACGAGTCGAGGTAGCGGTCAATCGCGTGCGAGCCTCCGTGCTGGGCCTCGACCCGCACGGCCAAGTGCACCAGACGCTCGAGCGCTACGGAAGCGTGCTCGACGCTGTGCTCATCGACGATGACCCGACCGCGGCCGACACCGCGCTTCTCTCGGCGCGGCCGGTCGTCGACGTCGCGCCTCGTTCGGCACTGGCGACGGGCATCCGGATGCTCGCTGATCGTCTCGTCGGCCCCGTCGAGACTGCACAGCGCAAGCGACTAGCCTGGGCACGTGTCGACGCTCTCCGATCTCGTCCACGAGCACTCGCGCGCCGATGAGACCGACATCGAGTGGCTGCATTTGCTGCTCGCCGACGGTCAGCTCATCGCCGACCTCGCCTTTGCTGACATCGTGCTGTGGGTACCCACCACTGAGGGTGACTTCATCGCTGTCGGGCACGCCCGCCCCTCGAGCTCGGCCACGCTGTTCTACCGCGACTTCGTGGGGCAGAGCATCCGCCCCGAGTGGCGCGCTCTCGTGCAGCAGGCCTACGACACCGCGCAGATCGTCGACTCGTCGGCCCCCGACTGGTACGAAGAGACCCCCACTCGCGTGCGGGCCGTGCCGGTGCGCCGGCGCGCTGGACAGTTCGGCAAAGGGCTGAGCGAGCATCCGATCGCCATCATCACCCGGCACACCAACCTCAGCGAAGCGCGCATGCCCAGCAGGCAAGAGCTCACCTTCAACGAGTGCGCCAACGACCTGTTTCACATGATCGCTGCCGGCGACTTTCCTGACCTGGGGGCACCCAGCGGCCCGCGCCGCGGAGCCCCGCGCGCCAACGATGGGCTGCTGCGTCTCGACGTCGACGGCGTCGTCACTTTCGCGAGCCCCAACGGCTTGAGCGCTGTCAACCGCATGGGTTTCGCGGGTGAGCTTGAAGGCGAGTCGTTCGCGACCGTCGTCACCGGGCTGCTCGCCGGCCGCTCGCTGCAAGTGGACGAATCGCTGCCGCTCGTCGTCACCGGCCGCGCGCCGTGGCGCACCGACATCGAGTCGCGTGGCGTGACCGTCACCGTGCGCACGATTCCGCTCTTCCGCGACGGGCTGCGCATCGGGGCCATCATGCTCGTGCGCGACGTCACCGAAGTGCGGCACCAAGAGCGCGAACTCATCACCAAAGACGCCACGATTCGCGAGATTCACCACCGGGTGAAGAACAACCTGCAGACGGTCGCCTCACTGCTGCGCATTCAAGCCCGCAGAGCCCACAGCGAGTCGACGCGGGATGCCCTCACTCAAGCCATGCGCCGCGTGGCCGCGATCGCCGTCGTGCACGACACCCTCAGCGAAGGCTTGAGCCAGAACGTCGACTTCGACGACGTCTTCGCCAGAGTGCTGCTGCTCATCGCCGAAGTTGCCTCGAGCCACTCGACCGTCGTGCGGCCGAAAGCCACCGGCGAGTTCGGCACCTTGCCGAGCGAATACGCCACCCCGCTCGCGCTCGCGCTCACCGAACTCGTCACCAACGCTGTCGAGCACGGTCTCGAAGGCCGGGCAGACGGCGAGATCGAGATCACCGCGAGTCGCACCGACGAGTCACTAGCAGTGAAGGTGCGCGACAACGGGGGAGGCATGCCCGAAGGTGTCGTCGGCACCGGGCTCGGCACGCAGATCGTGCGCACCCTCATTCAGGGAGAGCTCGGCGGAACGATCGACTGGCACACCCTCGAAGGTGAAGGCACTGAGGTGACCATTGAGGTGCCGCTGCTGTACATGCGGCGTGGGCGGGTCTGAGACCAGCATCCATCGGTGCCCGACGTTCGGGGCGTCAGGCGAAGGCGCCCGCACACGGCTCCGCCCCGTGCTCGGGGCCTTCGGGTGGCGCCGTGCGACGGGGCGGGAGCGGTGCTGTGATGCGGTGGTGCTAGTGCGGAACGTGCCGCAGGCCGGCTGGGTGGGCCGGAGTCGTGAAGCGACTGAGTCGCGAGCCGACTAGGAGGCGCGGCGCGCGCGAGCAGCGCGGCGCTTGAGAGCGCGACGCTCGTCTTCGCTGAGGCCGCCCCAGACGCCCGAGTCTTGGTTCGTCTCGAGGGCATACTGCAGGCAGGTCTCGGTGACCGAGCAACGACCGCAGACGGTCTTGGCTTTCTCGATCTGGTCGACCGCGGGGCCGGTGTTGCCGACCGGGAAGAACAGTTCGGGGTCAGCGGTGAGGCAGGCTGCTTTGTCGCGCCAATCCATGAGGCAGTGCTCCTATTCGTGTTGCTAGAGGTAGCACGCCGTAAAAAACGGGCTGATAGACGCGCTACAAGACCGGGGTTCCACCGGCCAAGTTGTACGGGGAAGAGAGTCAAGGGAGATTCGCCCACCGCACTGTAGGCGTCACATCAACCGGTATCTAGGGTCGCATAGGCTGGGGCGCAAATCAATAGTTTTGTATGGGACGGTTCGCTTGGAAGACACCCAGAAGTCACCGTTAGTCACCGTACTGACGGTGCTACTCGCGGCTCAGGCGGCCCTCATTGTGGGGCTCACGGTGTGGCTCGTCATCGAGCTGCTGCTCGCCGAGGCTGACTTTCCGCCGACAGCGATCGCACTGACCGCGCTCGTGCTGCTCGCGGCCGTGTGGCTCATCGCGATGACGCGCGGGGTGCACCGCGGGCGGGCCTGGACGCGCGGCTCAGTGCTCGTGTATCAGTTCTTGCAACTCGCGATCGGAGTGGGGAGCATCCAGGGCTTCATTCCCCGCCCCGACATCGGCTGGTGGATCATCGGCACGGCGGTCTTGGGCCTGATCTTGGTGCTCTCGACCCCCGTGACCCACTGGCT
>Ga0075012_10002960_pt1 | contig 16457 bp, 22 predicted proteins | sample All_14_2_FD_71474 | JGI IMG/M metagenome (GOLD analysis project Ga0075012, IMG submission 71474) | Freshwater microbial communities in response to fracking from Pennsylvania, USA - Allegheny Zone_MetaG_DW_15 | ecosystem: Environmental > Aquatic > Deep subsurface > Groundwater > Drilled... | reverse complement strand
GAAGTAGAATTCTGAAGTCCATTTCAGAAGGAGGCACCGCATTTGCTACCCCGGTCTCAATTCGCTTTGAAAGTAGAGGCGCCAGGATTGAATTGGAGCTTCTAGAAAACAGGACGAGAACATTGAATAATGCGAGACATAGCGCGAGTCGGCCTGTTCGAATCCCTGCGATGCGGATCCCGTAGGAAAGAGTTGAAATGAAGTGTATTCCGGCAATCAGAACACACAAAAATAAAAGCTGAATATACATTGGGACTATCTCTCAGGTTTGCTCACAGGGACGGGTTCACTGGCCTAGTTTGTTTTCTTCGTGGTTGGCAGACGTCCGAGATACTGGTCCACATAGTCGCCAATCTCTTGCGTTTTACCGAATTCTTGGATGAGTCCCAGTACAACATTGTCTTCTGTGAACCCCTTGTTTGCACGGAAAGGAGTCATGCCTCCTTTTCCGAGTTTATATCCCTTCCAGCCCTTCACCATCATCTTCACATCTGGGTCTTCGACGAGGGGCTTCGATACCGCATCAGCATCTTGCCCGCCTGGGAATGTCTTCTTGTGGAGAACATGCATCAGAACCGGAATCTTCTGTTGATCAATGGGGTGGTCGGTCAACCATGTTTCAATGTGGATGCCGCACGTATCCTCATTGAACCATCCCTTTTTAAATAATTGGAACATCGCGCAGCTTGGCTGATTTTCGTTAGGCCATAGTTCAATGAGAATCTTCCAGTCCTTGGAAAACCAATCCTGCTTTCGTAGTTCTCTTTCTACTTCCTTTAGTTGGTTTATGCGATGCGGGTAGCTCATGGTGGTCAATCAAGCTGCTTGTTCGTAAGTTTCAGGTTCAAGTCACATGTTGAAGATGTAGCTTGTAGAGATTGTCAGAATACTAGCCAATAGATTGATGCTACTAATAATAAGGCCAAATATTGCTTGAGGTGCAACAGGCGTAGTTTCGGAGTTCGATGGCAGTCTGCGATACATTACCGCCGTGAGTGCGAACATGTATATTGCAATAGCAGTTGGGAGAACACTTGCGGCAACAAAGACTGGCGTGATTGCGTCGGGTGTATCAATGAAAAACAGGAATATCGAGAATCCAGACTTGTCGTGAACATTAATTGACATCAATTGCTCTCTAGCGAGCATGCGGATCCATATTGTATATATACCTAAAAGCGCAACATATGGGAGAAGCAATGATAGCAAATACTGAGACCATCCTTTACCATTCTGATCAATTGATATTCTGAGACGAATACTGTCGTAAGCCAAATACAACGATAGGATAAGAATAAGGAGTGACGCGACAGGTTGCCATGGGAATATATTAATCCATTCCGGAGATGACCGCACTAGCTGCTGAGCGAAAAACATGATTAGCGGCGGTTAATATAGGACATTAGCTGTCTTCCAGACATCTGTCTTGATGTCTCCCCAATCGGCAGTTTGAAACGAATGCGTTTGATTGAACGGATTGAATTTCAACAACGCGCGAAATTTGAGGACTTCATCGTCCCCTCCACCCCCCTCTCTTCCGATGCCATTAAATGAACGCTTATAGGTTCCAACTATTAGACGAAAATCGTCGCTTTGTGGAAGGAGAGGACTTTGATATTCTATATCCTTAACAATTGAAAGAATCTCGCAATTGCCTATCTGAATCGCCAACAGATCCGGATTTGATTCCTTTGGATCACTTGCATCAAGCGCTTTTTTCAATGGTGTCACTACAAAAACTCTTGTCCCCATACTCTTAATTAGATCCATTTCCCCTTGTCGAAGTTCTTTGTAGACTATCATTTCCGCCTCTTGAAACATCTCAAGAGCTTTTAACATCGTGTTTCTAAATCGTTTACGTTTAGAGTCTGGTTCTTCCACTTTGGACGTAACATCGCTCATTATCTGGATTTGCCCTATTGGAATAAATCGATAATTAAATTGCTTCGTCAATCCCGCCTCAATTTCTGCTTTGTATGGAATAGAGTTAGAGGCATCAATCGCCTCTTTTTTGTTCTTCTTGGTAATATCAGACGGAACTGTGGCTGGTCGGTCGCACGCAGAAAGCATGGTAACTACTGCAATGAAGCTGACGAGTGAAGTTTTATTTCGCATATGTTTGTGAACTGGTATTCCTTCGGGAATTAGAGGTTCATATCAGATGTCCATGAGTTGTCGTGGCGCCGCTCTATTCTGCTTGAACTAGGTCAAAGTCAGAGGCGACAATGACCGGACTTCCTCTTCCTGTGTTGAAATCTGGAATTAGCACCTCTTGTAAAGTTCCACTGACCCTTACTAAGTCTCCAATACGTGCTTTTTGCTCTAATTGATTAAGCATATCAAGTAGGTTTTTATCTGTAGAAGGAATGACGACATGCACCTTCCCGTCGTAAATAGCGAACATAACAATTCCACTACGATCATCCCGCCCTGCATATTCGGCTTCCCAAACTACGTCAGATCCAATAAAGGGTTTATACCCAAAATTTCCCGACCATTTCATTTCTAAAAAGTCCTCTATCGATAAAGACATTTCATTTGAATAAGGTCTAGAAAGCGGATCCATCAAGGGGAGATCTTCTGTTGCTGAAGGCGAGGCATTTCCAATTTGATTGGAGTCTGAGGTTTCTTTTTTCGGACCATTTTTCATTCCGCTTCCAAAAAAATCTCGCACCTCTGGAACGATAAACATTCCGATTAACGTTAATAGGGCGATGAGAAGCCCTATCGATTGATGGTTTTTCATAAGTCACGTTCAAATTCTCAATCTGATTGTCTTTGGTATTGATAGATGACAATTGGTATTTCCATTTTGATCCCACCGTACCGGTTTTCACCCGCTTTCATCGCCAATCGCCTCGCGGACGCCATTTCCTCCCCGAGGAGAATTCATGCCAGAAGCGGGCGATTGAAATACCCAAGATCATCAAAAATGGCAGGTAAGCCGGCATGGCGAGTATCAGCAGACCAAGCCCGATATTCGCCCCTCCTCCGCTGTAGTTCGCCGTAGCTGACCACAGCAGGAAGTATGGGATACCGACCGCAGCAACAGCGCCTATAGCTGCGCCGACCAGTGAATGTGATGAGAATAGGCGGGGATGGAGCGCGATGCAGGACAGGATGAGGAACGGCAGCCCAGGCAACACATACCAATAAAATATCTGGGGCATGGACGCGTCGGGACTCGGGACTCCCAGAAGGGTGGGGAGACAGGAGCCCAATACGGTCAGGACAAGCAACCCGGCAGCCAGAAGCAGGCGCAGGGGATTGGCAGTACCTCCGATTCTCCCAGCATGCGGGGACAGAAACACCACAGGGGGAGTGGAGGGAGTTTCATCAGGTGCCATTGTTCGGGGCAGTTCAGGTGACGATGAACCACAAAATGCCCCCAGTGGCACGGATAAAATGGGAAATCAGCCGCCTTCCAAATCCAAGGATGGTCAGCTGTTAACGGTTTCAGGATTTCCGATGCACGCGACTTGAAGCCACCTTCCGTGGCAACTTCCGCTTTACTGGCAACTCTGGAGCAAGGAATTCATCCACCCTCAAGCCGACTGATGCGGCCAACAACCCCACGGTGGACAGCCAGATTTGCTTTTTGCGAGCCGCCTCAATTTGCTGAATAAATTTCTCGGAGCAGCCTACCAGGCCCGCCAATTCCTCCTGTGTCAGATTGTGGTGTGTCCTGATCGTGCGCAGCCGCGTTGCCACGAACTGAATTGAAGCTTGATCGGTGTCCTTGCTCATCCCCAGTGATCGTGGGTCCGCGACAATGCAGTGAGAACCAACGATCATTGGGGTCGAAGCTTGACAACAAGCCCAATGATCGATGGGGTATTGCACCTTAAACCTACGCCAATCCCATGAATCTACAATCTACCGTCAAAGACCTCCGTCTTCACCTTGCCGTTGGTCTTTTGGGACCTGGAATAGTCGGATGGTTTGTTGCCCTGGCCGTTGTCCTCCAGAGCTACGATTCGACAGGGATAAAAATCGCGCAGGTTTTCAGCCTACCTCCTGCCCTTGCTGTCGGCCTTGCCTGTGATGGCAATTGGGTTCCTCTCCTCATCTCCGTTGTCGGGACCATTATAGGAGCAATTGGCCTTCTCGCCGTATACCGCCCAGAAACGTTCTCCACTGTTACGGGTGGAATCAAATCAGCCATTAAACAGGAAAACGCCGCAGGGAATCCCGTCATCGGACCAACCATCCAACAGCCAAAAGGTGGTCGATTCGGGATTATCAAAATGGGTGTTGGGGCGGTTTTAGCCGTCACGGGAATCCTGCTGACAATCTGGTCCTACTTCCGTCGGCCAATTACCGACATGGGGGATGCTTTTAACAGGGGGATGGCACTTGAGGCTGGAGGAGGTTTCGTACTGAGCGAGTTTGGTTTTTATCTCCTTATTGGAATTGGCTGCCTCTCGATTCTCGCCGGAATCGCATTGGCATTGCTTGGACTCCGCAGATCGTAATGAAACAATTAATCCTCGCGCTTCTCATTGGAGGAGGCATTTCGCTCACGTCCTGTGACTCAATTTCGAGCAGGCAAGCCTTTATTGAAAGGAACGTAGTGGGCCTATGGCACTCACCCGACGAAAAGACCAATGTTCTCGGCAATCAGATTGATTTTAAGAACGTCAAAATCGAATTTTTCCCAGATCGGACCTACGCAATCAGCGGCGATATGTCTGTTGGAGGGTTTGGAGCCGTAGGGAGTGGGATTTATGAAGAAGGTACATGGGTAGTGTCCGAGGACGGCAGATTCAAAATGAGCATGAATAAAGTTCTCGGAATGGGAGTGAGTCGCACCGGTCAGGTTTGGATCCTCAACCCCAGTTGCCGCGAAAAGACCCAAATCCTTATCGGGCGGTTTGACGACGATATGAATTTCCTGCTGCGGAGGGCAAAATGATTAACCGACTTCAAATCCTTGCTCTGCTCCTTGTAGCTACACTGTTGGCGGCATGTGGCTCTGGGGGCTTCAATCGTGAAATTGCATCCCACCTCAGTGAGAAATTCAAAGCGTTGGAGTTGCCCACGAAGATATCCAGAATTTCGGTCAAATGCGCAGCCAAGGACCTGAACTTGACCTACATTGAGTTTGAGGCAGTTGTGACAGTCACCGAAAACCTGTACGACACGGATTCAGCGTCAGACAGCAAAACCGCGTCACAGCTAAATCAGGCCAACGCGCTGCTTTCCAAAATGAAACCGGCTCTGACTGAGGAAGAGTTGAAGGGCATTCCCGAAAGTCCCGAATATGTCACCGTCGCGGCCATTCAGACTCCCAAGGGAACAGCAGCCCCAATTCGCGGAACTATCCTGATTGATGCTCAGGCCAACAAGGTTGATTTGGTTGCACTCAGCGGAGACCTGGATGTTTTCAAAGGCAAGCCGCTTGAAGAGGGATGGGTTGGAGAAGCCCAGAAGGAGGGTGCAATCCGCGCCTACACCGAAAAAGCGAATGTCCGCATTGCAGCCATTGAATCGCTGTGGAGGCAGAAGATTGAGCCGATCATCGCAAAATTGAGGGAGTTCCCCAAAATAAGCGGGACGGCAACCCAGCAGGGAACAACAATGACTTTTCCCGTCACGGGCAATTTCATCCTCAGTGGAAATGACGGGGATGTTTCCGGTTCTATCGAATGGCCCAGTTTGGGAGTTGCGAAAAATTGGAGAGGGAAACCAGACATCGACAATGGTCAGGTGATTCTACGCATGGAGGAAATCGCGGGTTCTATCTCTCCCTCCAATGTGCTTTTTGGGATCATCTATAAACTTTCCCCGCAGGGAGCAGGCTGGAGCGGTCCATGGAGCAAAGGTGGCTACAGCGGGACGGTTACATTGGGCGCTGTTGACCCTGTTCCCACGCGGCAACCAATAACCAATACGGTCCCTACCCCAACAGCTTCTCCGATCCCACCTGTGCTGCCGTTTCCGCCTACAACTCAGCCACTCCAGGAACAACAGACTGGCGGAACTCCCATGCCTGGTGTGCCCCAGGATTCGACAAATTTGATTGCGGTAAAAGTTGATCAGCTCAACAACGGCATAATCGTCCATCTGTATGATGGGAGAACAAAGGAAAGAGTGGACACTTCGAAGTATTTCCTTGATCCCGAACCTACACTTGGGGAGAGGGTCCAAGTCGAAGATCGCTTCGCTGTATATGTTGGAGCGCAGGCAATAGGTTCACCCACGACGGAAGATTCGCGCCAAATTGAAGCGGCTAGGAAAGCTTATAGGGAGAGTGCTCAGGCTACTCTACCGTATTCTCGCAAAATCCAAGATCTCTACAAAACACGCCAGGAGGCCGCTGTGCCAGCAGTTCGCCGGGAACTACGAGAAAAATTCCCTAACGCCCCATTTACGCTCATCAATAATATCATCGAGGCGGGCGAACACAATGACCAGAAGTCTGTACAGGAAAACCTCGATAGATTGAAACGCCTGGATATTCCAGAACCGGAGCGAACCGAAATACTTAAAGTTGCAGACAAAATTATTCGAGAGAACTCCACTCAGAATATGCCATGAATTGGGAAACCGCTTTCATCGTTGGCAACCAGGCTTACGCCAATGCCCGACTCGATCAAGTCAACAACAGACTCGAAGATTTATACACCAGTCTTCAAGACGCCTCTGATCAACGGGCGCAGCAGGTCGTTTTAAGGAAGTTGGCATTCTCGCTCCGAGAAGCCCTAGAAGAGTGCGAGGCAGCATTTGAGGGGTCACCGACACTCTACCTTGTTGTGGCGCGACATGTGTTTAATGCCAGGCTTCGTGGAGTCTCATCCCAGGCCATGGAAGAACTCGCGGACAAGGAATACACGCGCAAAGTTTTCAAATACGCGGAGCAAATTCAGATCTCATGCGGGCTCACCCAAGAGGAGGCGGACGAACTGACCAACTTTGTGACCTATGAATACTGCATGCCGATTTACCATCGGCTGGTGCGCTGGAAGAAAATGTTGGAGCTGCTTCCGTCCGGTGGAGGGGTGCAACTCTCACTCCTTCTCATTACCCCGTTTGTTCTCGGATTTTTATTGATAACGTGGTTTTGCTTCTCCGGATTTATCGTCGCGCCTCTGGTGGGGAATATAATGCGCAGCAAAGAGGCTGAAACGACCGTTTTGGGAGTGCTTTTCGCAATCGGCGTTTTGGTAGCTATTGGGAGTTTTCTGGCACTTCTCGGATCGTACTTGTTTGGGGATGGACGGAAGTTTCGCCGTAATTTTCCAACATGTCAGAAACTCGCCTCAGAAATCGGACAGACCCTGCCAAAAGATGTTGAGCACGGCTACATCCGGAACACCATAGACATCCTGGAGGGTAGGTTGCGACATGTGGGAATGGACACTCTCAACAGTTCCCGCGACTACGAGGTCAGAATGGGTGTAACAAGGGAGTTCCTTCAAAATGCCATCATACGGCATGAACTGCCAATCGCCCTTAAATAGCCTACGCCTTCCCCGCCAATTTCCTCTCCACTTCGGCCAGCAGCGGAGTTGGTAACAGCACCCGGGCACGTTTTGCCCCCACTTGGGCGGTAGTTGACAGACGACCTTTCCAAGTTTTGGGCTTTGGCGGTAGGTGCAATTTATCGATGGTAAAATCGGCAAAGATGGCGGCCATGGACTGACCAATAAACAATTCCCCGTATGTGTTGATCAACTCCGCCGTCAACAGGTTCTTGAACTGCTCCTCGATTAGGGATATCAGCCGCTTCCAAATATATCCGAAGCCTTTGGGATTGTTTCCCCACTCCGCAGGGAGCACGGATGTTCTCGCCCCATTCAGGATATGCGGAAGATCCGCTTCTGTAAAAATGCCTGCCAGCTCCACGGCATTCTGAAAGACGCAGTTGTTTGAGAGGTCCACTGTTTTGACCTCACTTGCCGTTCTGAGTTTGAGTTTCAGATTTTTCAGGCGGTCAGGTTCTGCGGCCAAGTAGTTCTTCAGAATAGCTATCTTTTTATCAACTCTTGCATTGTTGTCCGCTCTTTTTTCCAACCTCATCAAAAACTTTTTGTATCGGTCCACCTCTTCAAAATGCGCCGATAGACCCGCCTCATATTCCGCAATGCCCTCCTGTCCCCAACCTTTAATATCCCCGGCCCAAACTTCCGCCTCATCCATGGCAACACCTCGATGTAGCCCACGGAACACGGCAATCATAGCTGGGGATGGGTAGTGCAGCGTCCCTATATATCTCAACAGGTTCGACAAATTGCACCCATGCCACACAGGTTTGTAAATCCTGTCCTCCAAATCGTAGTTGAGTTCATATCCAAGACCTATCAATAGGCGGGAGTACACCTCGCGGAATTCTGTCTCACAATTTACAAGCCCACTCTTCTTGTACGCGGTATTTGACTGGGTCTCCAGGAATTCCCGCATGGCCAGATTAGCCTCTTTCTGATCCGAGATTTTAGCAGTCCGAGTAAGTTTCTGAATCGTGGCCTCCCTGGTTTTAGCGGAACTCTCACGGTCGCGAATGAGTTTCTGGATTTGCTTTAGGGTGATCGCACGCAGAATAGGCGCTGGTACTGGTTCCTCCTCGACGTCAGGGGGTAAATCTGCCGGAGGTTCTGGTTCATCGTCCACATCTGGGGGCATATCATCCTCAATTTCCGCCGGGAGTGGGGGTATTAGGCCTGCCTTCTCCAGTAAATCTCGGTATTTCTCGCATAGCGCGGGGAATTTTAGTGCGGATTTCAGGAGTTTTATATCATCTTTCGATAACTCATCGGTTTGGTTTGTTGTTGTTTTCATAGTAGTTGTGGTTGGTAGGGGTAATTCGGACATACATAAAAGATTTATAGGTGTGTTAGGAGATGTGGGGGTCTGGGGGAGTTCCCATGTAGTTGCCTTGGTACTCCCGGTTCTATTTAATTTCCCTGCTTTCATTAATTGGGTCAGTGCCCGTCTGATTTGTTTGGATTCCCACCGGGGTAGCTCCCGAGAGATTTGGGTAGTGGTAAATGTCCCGAGTCTCTGAGCTGCTTCCCATACGCGTTGTCTGGTTTCAGGATGAACAAGGCGGGCAACATTTTTGGTGGTGCCTGTGCCCTCATCATAAAATTTTGAGATGACCCGCATCAGATCCGCATTCAGGATTTCAATCTGACGTTCGCGGATAGCCGCTTTAACCGCAGCCTCATCCCCATCGTGTTCTTCCTCCAGATCGGCGACCGCCTGCTTGGAGAGTTTAATGGCAGCTATGGAATGATGGCGGATTTCAGCGAGTATCGGCCAATTGTGGAAATGCTCGATGATTTCGGCGGCACTGTCCCCGGTGTGATATAAAAATTGGAGAGCCCAGGCACGGCAGGCATAGAGAGTTCTACTTCTCTGCATCTTCAGGCACAGGTGGGACTTTTTATAACCTCCGTAATAGAACTTCCCGTCCGCATCATTGTCGTACTCCCTGTTCTCCCAATCTCCGGAGCTGCCCACACCGGCACGCACAAAAGGGGCAAATTCAGGCTTGAGCAGGATGGTCTGGATCTCGCGGCTGCCCCAATAGCTCCAATTCTGACCGGCGACCTGGATAACCGCGTCTTCCAGAGTCATGCCTTTTAACATGAGCTTGGCGCGGGCAGAGCAAATGGCGGAGAGTTCGCCGTATTTTTCCAATGATGAACCATTCCCCTTCCTTGGTTGCTTTTGGCCTACTCCCTGGCGACGGGGGGCTTCCAATAATTCCTTGGCCGTGGGGATAGCCGGTGTAGGCAGGCCGAAGCGCTTGAATGCCCCCTCTACCGTGTCAAATTTCTCATAGAGTGCCGGGATCATGCAGATTGTGGGACGGTTTGCACGGTCAGCATAACTGAAGGGAGAGCGGAAGGCCTGTGTTTGCCGTCTGGCCGGATGGCCATCAAATCTCACATGAAGATTGTCGTAAAACAGCCCTACTTTCGCTGCGACAAACTTTCCCATCTCACGGAGTAGATAGGCATCGATTGTCCAGCTACCTCCAGCGAGGAAGAAAATTTGAATACCGTTCCCAACCAGTATCAATGAATTCGGGAAGAATTCTTGGATGGCTGCAATCTGTTCATCACTGATAACGCCCTTTTTTCCATCAACTTCGGGCATATCCAAATCCAAAACAGACCAAAAACGACGGTCCATATTCCACTCCTTAATAGACGTTTTCCCACCCCAAGATGCCCAATTGAAGGTCGCGTATGATTGAAAGAGTTTGGCTTTTGGATTTCTTTTTAGCTCTTTCAGGAACCATGACCGAACGCCTTTGAGTCCTTTGGGGATGCACGCGCCGCTTTCAGCAGCTCTAACCTTTATGCATGGATTCTCCCCACAAGTTTCAAATATTGGCGCAGTTAATAGCTCGTGCGCTTGATCAACGGAGACAGTGCGATATAACCCTAATGAGGAGAGTACATTAACCACTGATAAGAGATAGCTCTCTCATCATGCTGAATGCTTTGAAGGGTGTATTTTGATTTGCTTTCATTGTTTGCACCGGTATTAGGATACATCTATTTTCAGAAAAAAACCACATTATTTGAGAAATTAGTTGTTTTTTTATTTGATATAGTGGTATGCTATTTGTGTTAGTGATTAACTGAAGTGTTTGCACCACATTCCTTCACTCCCGCCTTTCCTATGATTGGCGGGAGTTTTTTTTGCACTAGTCACTTGGATTGTCTCCCGGCTTTCTGGTACAGTAGTAATAGGCAGTTCGCAAACTCGTGTGAACTGTCCAAATAGGGAAGGCCTCCCGTCGCCGCGATTCTTTCCGCTGGGGCAGTTAGCTCATGAGTAGTGTACGCCAGCGGAAAGATACGCGAGGGCCTTAAAAATAATTCATTTATTTTTCAAAAAGGGGTTACGCCAGCCAAAACATTCTGCTAGACTATTGTTAGTTGAGGAAGTTCGGTTGCTCGAAATATAGCCTTGCCTCAATCGCAGTTTTGCCAGTTTTACTATTTCCTGGCATGGCTGGAAATTCATAATATGGGGAAGCCCTGTCAGTACATTCCGCGCTGACAGGGTTTTCCTTTTCCCAGATTAGGCGGCTCACAGAAAGTTATTATAGTTTGTGAGGACGTTTACACTACCCGTTACCCGTAGCTAGCGGGAATTGGCAATTAACCCGGAAAAAAGTTTATTGCGGCAAGTTGCCGTAATTGCAGTGGGTTAACTGTTTTTCCTTTATTTTGTGAAAGGGTCTCACACTTTTAGGATTAATAAATGTGCGAATTGCTGGTAGAATGAAACATGAGCACAGACGTATCAATTGAGTTACATGATAATGTTGACCACGACGAAGACGGCTTTTTCGGCGGTTATTATTTAGACATCCGGTACAAAGGTGATGAATACCACGTCAAAGTCCGCCTTGATGCCCCTGAGCTAGATTTGACCGATCTGCCGCTTGAGATCCAGGCAGATGTTTACGCTTACTGGGTTAAAAGATTCAATTCACTCCAAGAATGCGCGTGGGAGGAGGTAGAATGAGTGCCTCCAAATTCGCCCAAACATTTAAAGTCTTGAGAGTCGCCAAGGGTTTCAATCAGGCCCAAGTTGGTCAGGTGTTCGGTGTTGCCCGTGAAACAATTAATAGCTGGGAGAATGCGAGGACACAGCCCAGTTGCCGGGACATCATTTTAGACGCGCTGGCAAGTATGAAGGCTTCACCACGCCAACGCTGGGAAAGGAGCAAGCCATGAAAAACTATTTAGCTGCCATCATCAATGATAGCGGACGGGCAGTCGTCAAACTCGCCGAGCCATTTCCAGATATGCCAGACTGGCCGGAATTCATCGAGACATATCAGGACCAGGGCGGGGTAGAGGACCTCCTAGAAGAACTACAGTTTTCCGTCGGTGAATTTATCAATGGTAGCAAAGGCGAACGGCAAATGTTCGAGTTCGGCAGAGTATTAATCGGATTTTTGCCATTGTGTGGAACTGCTGGTGATATTCGGCCATTTTTACCGACACTGATCCAACTACACAATGAGTCCGCAGAAGCGCGGGCAATTGGGGAGATCCCTGGAGTGCGGTACATCGACATAGATTACCAACTATTGCCCGTGGAATTCAGACTGATTGGGAGGTTTGCGGTTACTTACGCTGACTCCCTGGAGCGGCGGGAGTGGAATAATTCGGAGGGGAGGACGGCTTTATGAGCCAGATGGAATTACCATTTCCCAAGGCCAAGCCAACATTCACGCGCCGCGATCTGGAGCCTTACCGCAGTGAATGGAGGAAGGCATTTGCAGCACTTGGTGGGTGCGACCGCGCAGGATGGATGCAAGATCTTTGCCTCTACTACGATTTACAATGGAATGTAAAATCTGGCGAGGTTGGACCAGTGCGGTACTTCATTGCTCCCTTGATATTACGAGGTGTTTTTGACTGCCGGGAAATAAATGCCCCAGACACCTGGGCAGTTCCCCAAGTTTACTGTGCCGTGCAGTTGTTCACCCGATTCAAGTTACATGGTCCGGCAGCTATAAACTGGCGGAGGATGCCATTCCGGACGGCTGATATATCCGTTAAAGGAATCAAAGCCGCTATCAGGGCTGCCAAAAAGTTCACATATGCTGACAGAACTGCCAGATGCGGGAAGATCCACTACGCCAAGGGATGCCGGATTGTACCTGCCCAGGTTGTCTGGGAGTGAACGGACCTAACCCAAACTTTCGTCGACTTTAATTATTCTGATTTTCTCCGCCGAAGCAGGACGGCTGAGATGCCGATTAGTAGAAGAGCCGCTGTAGAAGGCTCTGGAACGACTGTCGCCGATGATTGAAACGCTCCAAATGGCTGGCTGGACTCGTCATTGAAGCCCCAGTAAAGTGCCAAATTGTCTACTTGAAGTGGGTCAAACACTGCCGATGGGGATGTTAAAGTTACAAATTCTCCGGTGCCCACCGTGAACGAATCAAGGTCACCACTGAAATAGATTTCGATTCGATCTCCATAAGGGGAACTCTCCAATGTTCTGGTAAGCCCCACCGTTCTCGTTGTTATCGGACTGGCATCAATGGATAATGTAATGGCCTGAGAAATCCATTCAACGTTTGGAGCCTCGATAAACAAAACGTGGCGGTAATCTTCGAAGTTTGCCGTCGGATCGCCAGACGGTGCGCCTGAAAGTCGGAAGGTAATGGACGTAGTTGTGATATCTGAAATATCAAAAATGAGGGCTGCGCTGGCTGGTTTTAATCCAGCAAGAAGCATGGAGCACAAAGCAAGAAATGTGAATGGTCTCATAACCTTTCGGCAGGATAAATGTTGCAATGTGAATTGCGAGAAATTTTTCGCAACTTACTGGTTCTAAACGCTTTCGTGTTCTGACTGGAGTTATTCACGAACCACCCTCCGACGAGCTGTGTATGTGCCCATTCTCGGGTGGTTGCTCGCTTCTACAGGTTCCGCTCGGGCCTCTGACGGCCTGAATAACTCCAGCAATCGACCAGCCCCCGCGTTCTAGGGGACTGTGGAGTACGGGCGGCATGGCTGAAACAGACTCTGGCCATATCCCCTACAGAGACAGTTTTCCCATCAACCCCAGCCATGCCTACCGGCCATATTGACAATCCCCTCATTCCGTTCGTTCCTCACATGCAATCGGAAATTGTCAATATCGCCGGGTAATACAGGATGCCTTGCAGGCTTTAAATAGTGCTGGCCTGATCCTTCCATGAATTGCAGGGGCCAGGGGATCCAGCCCCAGCCTTCCGCTCAACCGCAGGGGTCTCGTCTCCACCAGCAAACTGGTCCTTCCGTAAAGGCTGTCTGAAAATCCGGCATAAAGCCAGTCACAGGCTCCTTTTATATTCCGTTTTTCACTCCTTTCAGTCGGCCTTGACCTCCGGAGGCATTTGGGGGCAGCTCTCTTCTTTGTTCGTTCGCTTCTGGGTTTTAATTGGTATGGAATCCAATCAAAACAGCCAGAATCAAAACGACACTTCCAACATCTTTGGAGAGGTCATTTACAGCTACACCCGCGCAGACGCATTGACCGATGGCCAGCTAGTTGACGTTTCAACTACAGCACGGGAGGCAGGATACAGGTACCACTTCGCCGTTACACGGGCCTTGTGGGACGTGTTGGAAATCATTCCGAGCCACACACCTTGGCAGGATTTGGAAGGCCGTCTGTGGGATTGCCTGATGGTAGGGAGGATGGAGATCAAGAAGGCTCCGGAGGGTGTTTCCCGGCTGACATTCGAAGTCATCCTGTCCGTGGAAGGAAGCAAACGGAAATATCAGACCATCTGCCTGGATATTGGCCCAGGCGACAATGCGGAACCTGTTTTCACAATGGGGTTCACGGAGGACTTTTAATGAGCACTCCGCGCAAAATGTCCAAACGGCAAGATCTAATTTGCTGGCTATCGGTTTATGCCGATGCGATTAGTTCCGAGCAGTCCATACCTCTACCCAACGCCGCCACTATCAGCAAGTATCGCCAAAAATGGCAAGACACCGCCGTAGCCCTGGCCACATTGGAGATGGCTGCATATCGCAAAAGATTGGGTAAACCGCCTATTTGAAGCGGGGACATTACAGTTTATTACACCTTTTTAGCGAGAAATGCGGGTGTTTTTGTGGGTCCGTAAAAAAAGTTTAAAATATTTTTCTGCGGCCTACTGGGAGGAGTGCGCGGTTAAGTTGTAGGAATTGCAGTGAGTTAACACCGTGATTTTCGGAGGTGCCCGCAAACGAGTTTAATAATGGCTTTGCTATACGAACAATAGCGAAGAAAAACCCCTATACTTTTGGGGATGAAAACAATTATTAAACCCAAAGTAAGGAAAGCTACCAAATTAACCAAACGCGACGAGGCAAAACTACGAAGATGGATAGAATCTTCAGAAGGCGGCGGTAGAGCCATTCAACTTCTCGATAGAATCGGCGGAATACTACCTGCATTCGCCACCATTGATAAAAGCTCCCTGCAAGCCGGAATAATGTTTTGGTCTCGCTCCCACCGGATCACTCATCCAGACGGCCACAAAGATAAAGCAGGAAGGTGGTACCCGTACAGTTGTGAGGATCCGAATGGTCAAATAAGCATTAATTACCGCAGCCCCTCCCGCGCATGGCCTTACAGCTATATGCTGGCTTGCCGAACCGCAGTGCATTGCGCAGACCTCAGCAAAGGTGCCGATGTTACCCTAGTACGTCGGGTTAAGAGGCTGATTGATAAACAAGAGGCTTACTGGGAGGCAGCAGACGAAAGAGCAAAGGCAATGGAAGAGGCGGGAATTACCGAGACGCTGACTCACACCGAGCAATCAGTAACTTCAGAAATCGCACTAGGATAATACCACCATGAAAAATTCAAAAACAGCGACACTAAATCGGGGTAGAGCAGGAGGATCTGTAAAATCTGCCCGAAAAACCGCAGCTTGTAGGAGAAATGCAAAGCTACCCCGTAGGCGGGAAATTACTAGAGCCCGAGCACTAGCATTGATTGGCGACGCACCCATTATGCCAACGACGAGGATATTTAGGTTTATACTCCATAAAGGTGCCACCGGGGCAAAATTCTTTAAGAAGGAAAGTGTTATTGAGTTTGTCATCCCATCAAGGAAAGCACTCGCCAAGAACGGGGGTGTTGCTGGGGTGGACGAGATAGTATGCACTTTCAATATAGCAACAGGTGCTAGCAACTATGAACTGAGAAAGATAAAAAGCGCCCGTGCTACGCAGCAACAATCAACCTCCATGAACATAAATATATGAACACCTTAAATCCACCATCACCTAACGCCACCACTCCGCTTCCTTGGCTCCAAACAGATCCAGACTACCTCGCCAAGAATGGCTTTTCAAATCAGCTTTCCGAGGTTGATAAAAAAGCAGCCGCAGACCTCGGAGTAACTATCACCGATCAGCCGGAAAAAAGGTTTGTTGGAGTCTACTACGGTTACAGCAAAACCACCTGCACTGATGGTTCTTACTCACAGACTCTTTCCTCATTTTTCAGCTACGGTTTCGCTCTTATCCAACAGGTAGCCCAAAGATACGGCTCAATTCTAGGCACAGAAGAGGCACCGCATGGATCCTACATACTCATCCATGACCGGAGGCTTAACCGGTGGGAATTGCGTGGATTCATACCCGGCATTCAGTTTCTGAAAAAGGAAAATGAACCGCTAACCACCTCAAACATATGAACACAACAGTACCCACAGAAAAACCCAAATTCCCATTGGCCGACGCGCAGGCAATTGCCGCCGAATTAATCAGCCATCTTGGCGACTTCGCCGAACGCATTGAAATTGCTGGCAGCATTCGCCGAAAGAAGGCCCAGGTTGGCGATATTGAGATTTTGTATATCCCCACAATTGGCGAGCAGAATTCCGGCGACTTACTGGGCACATTGGAGTCAGTGAACTATTTTGACCTAGCCCTGGGTACTCTTGAGGAGGCTGGCATTCTGGAACGCCGTCTTAATATAAAGGG
>Ga0075012_10002959_pt1 | contig 16459 bp, 14 predicted proteins | sample All_14_2_FD_71474 | JGI IMG/M metagenome (GOLD analysis project Ga0075012, IMG submission 71474) | Freshwater microbial communities in response to fracking from Pennsylvania, USA - Allegheny Zone_MetaG_DW_15 | ecosystem: Environmental > Aquatic > Deep subsurface > Groundwater > Drilled... | reverse complement strand
CTACGGGGGTCACCCCCCTGTTCGCCCCCCGCCCCACCGACGCCGAGGGCCGGGCGTGGGACGTGCGGACTCTGGTCGAGGGTGAAGACCCCGAAGCCGTCAACGCCGCCGTCCTGACCGACCTCGAAGGCGGCGCGGCCAGCGTGATTCTGGCGGGCGGCGTGCTGTCGGATTCCGAACCTCTGGCGAAGGCCCTGGCCAATGTCGCTCTGGAACTGGCGGCCGTCGGGCTCGACGCCGGGATCGACGGACCGGATGCAGCCAATGCACTGGCGGTCGTCGCCAAGGGTTCGCCACGCGCCAAGCTGATGTTCCACATGGACCCGATCTCGGCCTTCGCGGAGGCCGGAGGGTCACCGCGCGCGATTTCCGAACACCTGTCCATCGCCGCCAACACCGCCGACCGCCACGTCGGGGCCTATCCCGAGGCAACCTTCTTCCTCGCTACCGGCCGGGTCGTGCACGAGGCCGGCGGCTCGATCGGTCAGGAACTGGGTTTCGCCCTCGCCAGCGCCGTAGCCTATGCGAAGGCCGCCGTCGAGGTCGGGATGAGCCCCGATGTCGCGCTGAATGGCGTGGTTCTGGGCGTGTCTGTCGACGCCGAATATTTCGACAGCCTGGCCAAGGTCCGCGCCTTGCGCATCCTCTGGGCCTCGGTGGCCAAGGCCTTCGGCCTCGACGTGCCCGCCAATATCGAGGCCCGGTCGTCACGCCGGATGCTGGCCGCGCGAGACCCCTGGCCCAACCTGCTCAGGCTCACCGCTGCCGGGTTTGCCGGTGCCGTCGGCGGAGCCGATGCTGTCGTTCTGGATGGCTTCACCCGCGCCTCGGGCCGCCCCGACGCCTCCGCCCGCCGTCAGGCGCGCAACACCCAACTGGTGCTTATGGAAGAGGCCAACCTCGGGCGCGTCGATGATCCCGCCTCAGGCTCCTGGTTCCTCGACAGCCGCACCCACGACCTGGCCACCGCCGCCTGGGCCGAGTTCCAGCGTATCGAACGCGAGGGTGGCGTCATCGCCTCGCTCAAGGGCGGCGCGATCCAGATGCGGGTGGCCGCGTCCCACGATGGCCTGCAAGCCGCCTTCGACAACGGTACCAAACAGATCATCGGCGTCACCAAATTCGTGGACAAGGACGTTCGCGCAGCTCCTGTAGAGACTGGCCCGGTCGAGACCTCCCCCGCCCCTGCGATAGCCGCCCTCTCCGCCACTTGCGAACCCCTCACCCCCATCCGCTTCGCCGCCGCCTTCGAGGAGGCTGCCCAATGACATTCCCCGACTTCACCAAGGCCGAACTCGACCTGTCCACCACCGGAAACGGCCCCGCCCGCGACCCGTGGCTGACCCCCGAGGGCATCGAGGTCGCCACCCATTACGGCCCGGCCGACATCGACGGTTTCGACTTCGTCAACGGGCTGCCTGGATTCGCCCCCTTCCTGCGCGGCCCCTATCCGACCATGTACGCGGGCAACCCCTGGACCATCCGACAGTATGCAGGGTTCTCGACCGCCGACGAATCCAACGCCTTCTATCGCCGCAATCTGGCTGCCGGTCAGAAGGGCCTCTCGATCGCCTTCGACCTGGCCACCCACCGGGGCTATGATTCCGACCACCCGAGGGTGAAGGGTGACGTCGGCATGGCCGGTGTGGCGATCGATTCCATCCTGGATATGCGGACCCTGTTCGACGGCATTCCGCTGGACCAGATGTCGGTCTCGATGACCATGAACGGCGCGGTCCTGCCGATCCTGGCCCTCTATGTCGTGGCGGGCGAGGAGCAGGGCGTCCCCCACGCCAAGCTGACCGGCACCATCCAGAACGACATCCTCAAGGAGTTCATGGTCCGGAACACCTACATCTATCCGCCCACGCCATCGATGCGGATCATCGCCGACATCTTCGAATGGACGGCGAAGGAAACGCCCAAGTTCAACTCCATCTCCATCTCCGGCTATCACATGCAGGAGGCGGGGGCCTCGGCGGACATCGAGCTGGCCTATACCCTGGCCGACGGCATCGACTATCTGAGGGCCGGTGTGGCGGCGGGGATGAGCGTGGACACGTTCGCACCGCGCCTGTCCTTCTTCTGGGCCATCGGCATGAACTACTTCATGGAGGTGGCCAAGATGCGGGCGGGTCGCCTGCTTTGGGCCGAGGCCGTGCGTCGCGAGGGCGGGGTCGATCCCAAGTCCCTGTCGCTGCGGGCCCATTGCCAGACCTCCGGCTGGTCTCTGGCGGCCCAGGACGTCTTCAACAACGTGCCCCGCACCATGGTCGAGGCCATGGCGGCGGCGGGCGGTCAGACCCAGTCTCTGCACACCAATGCGCTGGACGAGGCCTTGGCATTGCCGACCGACTTCTCGGCCCGGATCGCGCGGAACACCCAGATCCTGCTCCAGACCGAGACGGGCCTGACGCGGACCATCGACCCCTGGGGCGGCTCCTACTACGTCGAGCGCCTGACGCACGAGCTCGCCGAAAAGGCCCGCGCCCATATGGCCGAGGTCGAGTCCCTGGGCGGCATGGCCAAGGCGATCGAGGCCGGGATTCCCAAGTTGCGGATCGAGGAATCGGCGGCAAAGACCCAGGCGCGGATCGACACCGGCAAACAGACGGTGGTCGGTGTGAACCGCTATCTGAACGACACCCCCGACGACATTCCGATGCTGAAGGTCGACAATGCGGCGGTGCTGGCGGCGCAGATCGAGAAGCTGAAACGGCTCCGCGCCGAACGCGACGAGAGCAAGGTCCAGGCGGCGCTGGCGGCCCTGACCGAGGGCGCACGCGGCAACGCCAACTTGCTGGAACTGTCGGTCCAGGCGGCACGGGCCCATGCCACGGTCGGCGAGATCTCCGACGCGCTGGAGGCCGCCTTCGGTCGCCACGTCGCCTCAGTGAAGACCGTGTCGGGCGTCTATTCCAGGGAGGCGGGCAAGGACGCACGGTTCGCCCGCGCGCGGGACATGGTCGCCACCTTCGTCGAGAACGACGGCGGCCCGCCCCGCATCCTGATCGCCAAACTGGGCCAGGACGGCCACGACCGGGGCCAGAAGGTCATCGCCACCGGCTATGGTGATCTTGGGCTCGACGTCACGGCCGGGGCCCTGTTCCAGACGCCCGCCGAGGCCGCGCGCGACGCAGTGGCCAAGAATGTCCACGCCGTCGGGGCTTCGTCTCTCGCGGCCGGGCACCTGACGCTGGTCCCCGAACTGAAGGCCGAGCTGGAGAAACTGGGGCGATCCGACATCATGATCGTGGTCGGTGGTGTGATCCCGCCCGGCGACGTCCAGCCCCTGATCGACATGGGTGCCGCCGCCGTCTACCCGCCGGGCTCGACCGTGGCTGACACGGCCGTCGACCTGATCGACAAGCTGAACCAGAGGCTCGGCTATGCCCAGCCGCGTCCTGAAAAGGTGACCGCATGATCGGCAATCTGAACCACGTCGGCGTCGCCACGCCGTCCATCGCCGAATCGATCAAACTGTACCGCGACATCCTGGGTGCCACGAAGATCGGCGAGCCGTTCGACCTGCCCGCGCAAGGGGTAAAGGTCTGTTTCATCGACACTCCGACGGCCCAGATCGAGCTGATCGAACCCCTTGACGACACCTCGCCCATCGTCGGTTTCCTGGCCAAGAATCCATCGGGCGGCCAGCACCACGTCTGTTTCGAGGTCGCCGACATCCACGCTGCCGTCGCCGAGATGCGCGCCAAGGGGGTCACCATCCTGGGCACCGGCGAGCCCCGCATCGGTGCCCACGGCACCCCGGTCGTCTTCCTGCATCCCAAACAAATGGGCGGGGTGCTGATCGAACTGATGGAAACGCCGAAACACGACCACTGAGTTCGGATCGCCTTCCCATCTCCTCACCCTCTTCCCCGGAACCCTGAGCGCCGCGGTCAGGCGGCCTGCGAAAGTCCAGACCATGAAACCTCTTTTCAGCGCCCTTCTCGGGGCGGTGCCGACGCTTGCCCTGTTGTCCAGCGCCACCCTGCCCACCGCGGCCCAGGCCAGCCCTCAGGATGGCGCAACCGTCCAGATCCCCGAAATCGTGGTCACCGCCGAGCGGCGCGAGGGTCGCCTGCAACGCACCCCTCTTTCGGTGACCGTCGCGGCCCAGCCTCTTCTGGCGGGCGCGGGTGTGGTGGACATCAAGGATCTGACGGTCGTCGTGCCGGGCCTTCTGGTCGCCTCGACCTCAAACCAGACCTTCACCACCGCTCGCATCCGGGGCGTCGGCACCGTCGGGGACAATCCCGGTCTCGAGAGCTCGGTCGGCGTCATCGTGGATGGCGTATTCCGGGCACGCAATGGCGTGTCGCTGGGGGATCTGGGCGAAGTCGACCGGATCGAGGTCCTACGCGGCCCGCAGTCGACCCTGTTCGGCCAGAACACCTCGGCGGGGATCATCAATGTCGTCACGGCTGCTCCCGGCTTCGATAGCGCTGCGGTCGGCGAGGCGACCATCGGCAACCATGGGGCGCAAGGCGGCTCCATATCGATCACCGGCCCTATGGTTCAGGACCGGCTGGCCGGGCGATTGTACGCTGCGGTTCGCCGTCGCGACGGCCTGTATGACGTGAAGACGGGTTCGGGCCCGCGCACAGCGACAGACGATCAGACCGAAGCCTATGAAACCGTTCGCGGCCAGTTGCTCTGGACGCCTTCGCCCCGGGTCGATGTCCGGCTGGTCGCCGACTATACTCGCCGCGACGAGCGGTGCTGTATCGGGGTACAACAGACCACCGGACCCACGGCCGGCATCCTGGCCATGCTCAGCCCCGACGGCGGCGTGATGGCCCCGGCCGATGTCGAAGCCCGCACCGGCTATGCCAACCGTGACACCAACACCCGGATCAGCGACGGTGGACTGGCCATTCACACCCGTGTCGATACAGGACTGGGCAAGGTCGAGGTCACGACCTCGGCGCGGCAATGGCGGGCGGTCCTCAGCCAGGACTGGGACTTCACCTCGGCCGATCTGGCCTATCGCCCCGACGACGGCCGCTGGTCAAACCGGTTCCGGTCCTTCAGCCACGAGGCGCGTCTGACGGGCAGCCGGGGTGCCCTCGACTATACGGGCGGCCTGTATCTGGCGCGCGAGACCCTGCTGCGTCGCGACGTCTTTCTGTATGGCGCGGCCTATGAAGACTATCTGGGGCGGATCCTGACCCGATCGGCGGCCAATCCGGTCGGTCTGGCGGGTCATGTCTCGACCCTGACGGGCCTGCCTGTCGGCCAGAGCTTCCTCGCCGGACAGGGCCAGGCCGATACCTATGACCAGAGCGCCGACACCGCCGCCCTGTTCGGTCAGACCACCTGGCACGCCACCGACCGGCTGGGCCTGACCCTGGGCCTTCGCTACAGCCGTGTCGAAAAGGACCTGAAGGTCGCCTACGTCAATACTGACAATGGCCGAGCCTGTGCGGCGGCCCTGGCGCGCGGCGTGGTCTCGGGCACCCTGTGCCTGCCCTGGGCCAATCCGGCGTTCAACGGACGCACCCGCAGCGAGGAGCTGACCGACGACGGCTGGTCCGGTCTGGCGCGCGCCGAATACCGCGTGACAGACGCGATTCTGGCCTATGGTTCCTGGTCGCGCGGGCGGAAGAGCGCAGGCTACAACCTGGATCGCACCCAGACCGCGATGGTGCCCGACGCCTCCACTGCCTTTGCGCCCGAATTGGTGGATGCTGCCGAGATCGGGGCCAAGGTCGGCTTCTGGGATCGGCGGCTTCTGGTCAGCGTCGATGCCTTCCATCAGCATTATGAGGACTTCCAGCTCAACACCTTCCTCGGCACGACCTTCCTGGTGCGGTCGATCCCGGAAGTGACCGCCAAAGGGGCCGAGATCGAATGGACCGCGCGGCCTCTCGATGGCCTGACCCTTCAGGGCGGCGTCATCTATGCCCAGACCGAATACGGCAATACCCCGGTGGCGGGCCTGCCTCTGCTGGCCGGATCGCGGCTGTCCTTTGCTCCCCTCTGGTCGGGATCGATGTCGGGAACCTATGCCCGAGATATCGGCGCGGGTCTGACGGCGCGAGCCACCCTCGCGGGCAAGTACAGCTCGGACTACAACACCGGCTCGGACCTGGCGCCCGACAAGGTGCAGCCAGGCTTCTGGCTGGCCAACGGATCGCTGGCCATCGACGCCGCGTCCGGCTGGTCCGTCGAGGTCTGGGGCCGCAACCTGTTCGACGAGACCTACAGACAGGTCGCATTCGGCGCACCGTTCCAGACTGGGACGACGGGGGCCTTCCTCGGTGCGCCGAGGACTGTCGGTCTGACCCTGCGCGTCCGCCGCTGATCCCCGGTTCAGTCGAGCGGCTGGGGCCGTGTGGCAATCGGTGCGTCGGCATCGTCGGGCATGGACCTCGCCGCCGTCGGCGCGGCTGGCGGTGCCGCGATCAGCGGTTGAGGGGTTATCGTCGGCGCGATCGGCAGGGGGACAGTCGGACTGGCGGGACGCTCCGACGACGGGGCTCTGGATGGAACCTCGACCGGTCGGGTCGCTGCGACGGCTACGGCCGGACGGCTCAACCTTCCGGCCGTCGCAGGGGGGTTGTCAGGACCTGGCGTCGCCGGGACCGGGTCGATCGGTAACGGCTCGACAACCTCGGGCACAGGGACATCGGACACAGCCGTTGGCGACACGGTCGCCGGGGCTGGTCCCGCAGCGATCTCGGCGGCTTGCGGGGTTTCCGGAGCCTGAGGCCGGGTCGCCAGCCAGGTCGCTCCGGCAACCACAGCCAGCACCGCAACGGTTGCCCCAACATACAGCGACGTACGGGAGCGACGTCTGGCCTGGGCTAGAGGGGGCACCGCAACGCGCTCGGACGGTCCGACGGTGATGACCGGCTCGGGCGTATCGGCTGCTGTCGCCAAGGCAGAGACGGCTTCAGGAGCTGGGGCCGACACCGGCGGCAAGGGCCGGACCGCCGCGTCGACGACCGGCCGTGCCGCGATCAAAACCGGTGCCTCGTCGACCCATTCCGGCTCGCCCACCTCGACGACGGCCTCACGCGTTTCGGGCGGTCGCACCGACGGTGTGCGCGGTATCATCGACCCTGTGAGGATGGCCGAGCCGGATCGCGGCCCGGCGACCGGCTGCGCGGACTGGGGAGGAACCGCAAAAGGCGACGCGGAAGGGGCCTTGGGCAGGGGGCCGGCATGAAAGACCGCCGAGGGCATCCGGCCCCACTGGGCCTGACGCCGGACGAAGGGCGGGGCCGAGGTCGATTGTCCGGTCGGGCTGACGGCTTCATCACGTTCGGTGGTCATGGCGGCTCCCGGCCCCTGCGGCACTGTTCGGCACCGCTGGGAAAATCAGACTTGGCCGGATATCGTGCCCGCCAACCGGGTCGGTTTCATGACCCGTGACCCATCCGCCGTCAGGCCTTCAAGCGATAGCCCGTCTTGAACATCCACCCAACAACGCCAAGACAGACCGCCAGGAAGCCGAAGGTCGCCAGGACGCTCCACAGAACACCCACGTCCCCTGCCCCGTAGAAGGTCCAGCGAAAGCCCGAGATCAGGTAGACGACCGGGTTTAACAGGGTGATCGTGCGCCAGAGCGGAGGCAGCATGTCGATCGAATAGAAGGACCCGCCCAGGAAGGTCAGCGGCGTCACGATCAGCATCGGGATCATGTTCAGCTGCTCGAACCCGTTGGCCCAGATGCCGATGATGAACCCGAACAGGCTGAAGGTCACCGAGATCAGCACCAGGAAGGCCAGCATCGCCACCGGATGCAGCACCTGTAACGGCACAAAGAATGACGCCGTGGCCAGGATGATCAGCCCCAGAACCGCTGACTTGGTCGCCGCCGCCCCCACATAGGCGATGACGATCTCCATGGGCGACACGGGTGCCGACAGGATCTCGTAGATCGTACCCGTGAATTTGGGAAAATAGATGCCGAACGAGGCGTTGAAGATCGACTGGGTGAACAGGCTCAGCATGATCAGGCCGGGCACGATGAAGGCCCCGTAGGCCACCCCGTCGACCTCGGTCATCCGCCCACCGATAGCCGAGCCGAACACCACGAAATACAGGGCCGTGGTGATGACCGGCGTCACCACCGACTGCCACAGCGTCCGCAAGGCGCGCGCCATCTCGAACCGGTAGATGGCCCAGACCCCATAGGCGTTGAAGGTCATGCGGCGGCTCCGGTCAGGGGGGGCGTCTGCTTATCGCGGTGCACGAGGCTGACGAAGATGTCCTCAAGCGAGCTCTGTCGGGTGTTGAGGTCCTTGAAGCCGATATTCAGCTGTTCCAGACGCCGGATCAGCGAGGGCACGCCTGTGTCGTCGGCATTGGCATCAAAGACATATTCCAGCTCATGCCCCCCTGTCTTGAGCGTCGGCTTCCATTCGGCCAGCTCGGGCGGAACCGTCTCCAGCACCTCGGTCAGGTTCAGCGTCAGGGTCTTCTTGCCCAGCTTCTTCATCAATGTGGCAGTCTGTTCGACCAGGATCAGTTCGCCCTTCAGGATCACTCCGACCCGGTCGGCCATCTCCTCGGCCTCCTCGATATAGTGGGTGGTCAGGATGATGGTGACGCCGCGATCGCGCAGCTTTCGCACCAGGCCCCACATGTCGCGCCGCAGTTCGACGTCCACCCCCGCCGTCGGCTCGTCCAGGAACAGGATGTCGGGCTCGTGACTCAGGGCCTTGGCGATCATGACCCGGCGCTTCATTCCGCCCGACAGGGTCATGATCTTGGCGTCCTTCTTGTCCCATAGCGACAGGTCCTTGAGTACCTGTTCGATGAAGCCTGGGTTCGGTGCTTTCCCGAACAGACCCCGGCTGAAGGTCACGGTGGCCAGCACCGTCTCGAACGCATCGGTGGTCAGCTCCTGGGGCACCAGACCGATCTTGGACCGCGCCGCCCGGTAGTCTGTCTGGATGTCGTGCCCGTCGGCGACCACCGTGCCTGTCGAGGGCGAGACGATGCCACAGACAATCGAGATCAAGGTGGTCTTGCCCGCCCCGTTCGGCCCCAACAGGGCGAAGATCTCGCCCTTTTCGATGGTCAGATCGATCTGTTTCAGGGCCCGAAGGCCGGATTTGTAGGTCTTGGTCAAACCCTCGATCGTGATCACAGCCGCCATGGTCGCTCCGGCGGCCTCTGCCGCCTCGCCAATATGGCGTCCGGACGCCGGGGCTCAAGCGCAAGCGGGGCAATAATCGACACTTGTAGGCCCGTTGCACCCGATGTCGTGCGTCGCGACTGCGTCCTCCCATGGAACTCGGACGTAGCTCTGGCATTCCTGTTGCGCCTGCGGAGGCTGATCGTGTCCCTTAAGTTCCTTTTTGCGGCGATCGTCGCCTCACTTGCCGTCTCGGCCTGCGTGACCTCCCCACCCCCGTCAGCCTGGCGAGCCCCCCAACCGGTCCGCGCCGTCGATGCTGAGCGCCTTTACAGTGGCCGGTGGCTGGAAATCGGGCGCACGCCTATGCGCCTGACCGACGGCTGTGTGGCGGGAACCACGACCTATACCCTGACCGGCCCGGACCGTCTGGATCTACGCGACACCTGTCAGGACAAGACCCCGACGGGCAAGGAAAAAGCCATCGGGGCTTCCGCCACCATCCTGGACCCCGGCACCAATGCAAAGTTCCGGGCCCGCTATTTCGGCGGCTTCGTGGTCTGGGACTTCTGGATCCTGGATCATGACGAGGACTACAGCTGGTTCATCTCGGCCGATCCGACCTTCGACAGGCTGTGGATCTATACCCGCGATGTGCCGTCAGAAGTTGAACTGGCCCGGCTGGTCGAACGTGCCCGCGTTCTGGGCTACGATGTGTCCCGGCTCGAATTCCCCGCACCCCTTCCCATCTGACCCGGCAGATGCCCCGGTCTGACCAACGCAATCGAGACTTCATGACCATAGCGCGCCGGCCCCGTCACCGCCTGGCCCTTGCCGTCTCGACAGCGGTTTTGGGTCTCGCCGCCTGTGGCAGCCAGGAGCCCCTGCCCCCCATCGCCGGATTTGGTGCCGACCCAACGCTTCCTGCACCGCGCGCCGGACTGTTTCCGACGGTCAGGATCGCTCCGGCGGTCGGCTGGCCGGTCGGGGCAACGCCGGTCCCGGCGCAAGGCCTGCGGGTCCAGGCCTTCGCATCAGGCCTCGACCACCCGCGCTGGCTCTATCGACTGCCCAATGGTGATATCCTGGTCGCCGAAACCAATGCCCCTCCCAAACCGCCCGAGACCAGCGAGGGCATCAAGGGATTCTTTGCCGGCCTCTTCATGAAACGGGCGGGTGCGCGCGTGCCCAGTCCCGACAGGATCAGCCTTCTTCGCGATGCCGACGGTGACGGCGTTGCCGAGCTCAAGACCCTGTTCCTGCAGAATCTGACCTCCCCCTTCGGCATGGCCCTGGTCGGGGACCGTCTCTATGTCGCGAATGCCGATGCCGTGGTCAGCGTCCCCTATGAAACAGGCCAGACCGTCATCACCGCCAGTCCGGTACGATTGACCGGCCTACCCGCCGGCCGCAACCACCACTGGACCAAGAGTCTGGTCGCCAGTGCGGACGGAACGAAACTGTATGTCGGGGTCGGCTCCAACTCCAACGTCGCCGATCATGGCATGGACGAGGAGATCCATCGCGCCGCCATCCTGGAAATCGACCGGTCGACGGGGGCGTCCCGCGTCTATGCCGGAGGCCTCAGGAATCCTGTCGGCATGGCTTGGAACGCCCAAAGTGGCCTGCTCTGGGTGGCGGTTAACGAACGTGACGAGATCGGCGACGATCTGGTGCCCGACTATATGACCTCGGTCACTCCAGGGGCCTTCTACGGCTGGCCCTGGAGCTATTACGGCCAGACCGTCGATGACCGCGTCAAGCCACTGAACCCGGCCCAGGTCGCCCGCGCCATCCGTCCCGACTATGCCCTGGGGGCTCACACCGCATCCCTGGGTCTGACCTTCTATGACGCCACCCTGATGCCCCGGTTCGCCCATGGTGCCTTCGTCGGTCAGCACGGGTCCTGGAACCGCAGCGTGCCCAATGGCTACAAGGTCATTTTCGTGCCGTTTACGGACGGAAAACCTGCCGGTCCACCTCAGGACGTCCTGACCGGCTTCCTGAATCCGAAAGGCGAGGCGCAGGGCAGGCCTGTCGGGGTCCAGATTGATCGAACCGGATCCCTCCTCGTTGCCGACGATGTGGGCAATGTCATCTGGCGGGTCAGTCCGGCCGATTGATCCTGACGGTCGGACAAAGCCCCCGGCGGACGGATCCACCGAGGGCCGGTCCTGGCCTGGTCGAGCCGTCAGTTCAGCGGCTGGACCGTGATGGACGGCGCGGGCGGCGTCACCGTTACCGGAGCGGGCGCGACAGCCGCAGGCGCGGTCACCACAGCGGTTGAAGCCTCATACGCGCGCGGAACGATCGGCGTGGCCGGTGGCGTGGCACGACGCATCACGGGTTGTGCATTTGCGGTCGTCGTCGAACCAATGTGTCGTTCCGACGCCGGTACGACCTGGCGAACGGGCGAGGTCTGGACCGCGACTGAACGAGGCGTCGATAGCCTGGCCACGGACGCCGGAGCGGCAACGGTCGCGGCCACAGGCACGACGGGTTGGCTGACGACGACCGGTGCCGCCTCGGGTTCGACCAGCGGCTGCACATTCTCGCCACCGCTCATCAACATCGCCACAGCACCCCCGATCAGGGCGACTGCCCCGATCGGAGTCAGGACCATCCAAGTCTTGACCGGCTTGGACTTTGCAGACTTGCGGGCATAGGACGGGACGAAGGCAGCTTCGGCTTCGGGGGCCACGACGTCTTGAGTATAGGTATAGGACATGATGTTCCTCCAGAACATGGGAACATGAAACCGATACCGGCAACCCCGGTTCCGTCAGAACGCTGTGAACGCGAAGAAACACCATTGAGGCCACAATCGCGACATCAATGAGAACAGGCTTGAATGTTTCTTGCGCAGAGCTTGGGCGCTGAACTCAGAAACTGCTGACTTCGGAAATCGACAGAACCGCACGCTTGGTTTCACCGTCGGAATAGGTGCCGACCCAGATTTCATAGCGGCCGGGCATGGGGGTCAGTTCGACGAGGGGATTCGAATCCTCGCCGCTATCGTCGTCGCAGTACCAGCGACCGTCCGGGCCATTGACGATCAAGGTCGTGTCCGCGTTCGACAGCGCCGAAAATTTCAGATTCAGCGCCCCCTTCGAGCTCCCATCCCAGAACAGTCGGACATCTGGCGTCGCGGTGATATAGCCGGTGCAGCCGTCGAAACGGTCAGAGGCGCTGATGCCGCCCCCTGCCAGCAGGCTGAGCAGGGCCGGATCGGGCGTGAATCCCGCCGACAGGCTGAGTTCACCATAGTTGGGATCACCGTCATAATCCTGAGCCGAAGCAGCTCCGGCGGCAAGGGCAAGGGCGGACGCAGCCGCGGCAAGAATGAGATTTCGCATTGATCGTTTCCCTGCCCTACGCTCCGGCCCTTCCGGCGTTGGCTTGGCCGTGATCTAATCCACGCTCGACCACGGGATCAAGACCACGGTTCCTGATGCCTGCCCCTTTGACGACTGGACCCTGCAGCACCGGCGCATCGGCGCCACGCCGGTCGCCAAATCGGTACCAACCTCTCAACTCATTCGCCCGCGAGTTGACCCGGACGGGGCCTATGTCCCATCACACGCTTTTGACGGCGCATACGGAGTAGCGACAACCATGGGTCTCGCAGCGAACATTCAGCGCGACCTCAAGTTCGCCTTCGGGCTCAGAGCCCTGCTCAAGCGAATCAAGCCGATCACCCTCGATAGCGACGTCATGGTTTGCGACGATTTCGAGGAGGCGGTCGACCGGTTCGGCGACAACGTTGCAGTCGAGGACGAGCACCGCAGCCTGACCTACCGCGAGCTCGACGCCCTGGCCAATCGGTATGCCCACTGGGCGCGGGGCCGGAACCTGAGGCGCTCGGACGTCATCGGCCTGGTGATGACCAACCGGGCCGAATATCTCGCCGCCTGGATTGGCTTCTCCAAGGTCGGGATCGCCACGGCCCTGATCAATACCAATCTGGCGGGTCAGGCGCTGGCCCACTGCCTGAACATCGTCAATGTGGCCCAGGTTGTGGCCGACGAGGACACCTGGAAACAGGTCGAAGGGGCGCGCCAGTTCGTCAACCGCACCATGCTGCTGTGGGTCGTCGGACTGAAGCCTGAGGAGGAAGCCTCCGAACGCCGCAACCTCGACAATGCCGTCCGCAGTGGATCATCAGTGCGACCGTTGAAGACGGTCCGCTCGGGCCTGACCAACCGCGACACCGTGCTCTACATCTATACCTCGGGCACCACCGGCCTGCCCAAGGCGGCTCGCATCCCCCATTCGCGGGCCAGAACCTATATGCGGGCCTTTGCCGGATGCACGAAGTCCACGCCCGAGGATCGCATCTTCAATGTCCTTCCGCTCTACCATTCGACGGGTGGGCTGGTCGGCATCGGTCCCGCCCTCCTGAACGGCGGCCGTCTGATCCTGCGCAAGAAATTTTCGGCGTCCGGCTTCTGGAAGGATGTGAGGGACAGTCAGGCGACGATGTTCGTCTATATCGGTGAACTGTGCCGCTACCTCGTCAACGGCCCCGCCCATGAGGACGAAAAGGCGCACAAGCTGCGCCTGGCCTATGGCAACGGCCTGAGGTCGGACGTCTGGTCGGAATTCCAGGATCGTTTTGTCATCCCCGAAATTCTCGAGTTCTATGGCTCGACCGAGGGAAATGTCTCGCTGTTCAACTTCGATGGCAAGCCGGGGGCCATCGGCAGGGTTCCGAAATACCTGAAGAAGCAGATCAATATCCGCCTGGCCCGGTTCGACCTCGACACCGAGGAGGTCGTGCGGGGCAGCAATGGCCTGGTCCAGGAGGCCCCCGTCGGCGAGGTCGGCGAGGCCATCGGTGCCATCGGCAACGACGTGCGCCACGATTTTTCGGGCTATGCCGACAAGTCGGCCTCGGAAAGAAAGATCCTGACCGACGTCTTTGCCCGCGGCGATCGCTGGTTCCGCACCGGTGACCTGATGCGTCAGGACTCCGAAGGCTATTTCTACTTCATCGACCGTATCGGCGACACCTACCGCTGGAAGGGCGAGAACGTCTCCACCTCGGAGGTCGAGCAAAGGCTGACCGAGGCACCCGGCGTCAAGGAAGTCATCGCCTACGGCGTCCCCGTGCCTGGCATGGAGGGCAAGGCCGGCATGGTCACCCTGGTGCTCGAGGGCGGTCGTTTCGCCCCCGCCGCCTTCAACGCCTTTGCCGCAGAGCAACTGCCCGCCTATGCTCGACCGGTGTTCGTGCGCATCGCAAAGACCCTTCAGACCACTGGAACCTTCAAGTATCGCAAGGTCGATCTCATCGCCGACGGCTTCGATCCGGCACAGCTTGACGGACCTGTCTATGTGCGTGGCGGCAAGGCCGGCTATCAGAAGCTGACGCCAGCCGGGTATCAGGAAATCGTGTCGGGCGACTTCAGACTCTAGCGAAGCCCCCTGCACGCGGCGCGCCGTGTCGAGGTCTTCTTCAGACCCGGGAATAAACAGGCCCTTAATCATTAACAGCCATGCTTGGTGCTCTTCTCGGGCGTCCGGACGGCAAAATGTTTCAGATTATCGGCCTGGTTCTGCTGTTCGGCCTCGTGTTCGGCAGCTACGCGATCTCGGGCGGCAAGTTCGACGTGATCACCCATGCGGCACCGCACGAACTGATGGCCATCGGCGGGGCCGGTATTGCCGCCTTCCTGATCTCCAACAGCCTGACGGTGATCAAGTCGTCACTGGGTGGCCTGGGCAAGGCCTTCGCCGGACCCAAGTGGAAGAAGCAGGACTACAAGGACCTGCTCAGCCTGCTGTTTCAGCTGACCAAGACGATGAAATCCAAGGGCGTCATCGCCCTGGAAAGCCATATCGAAAAGCCCGGCGAATCCTCGATCTTCCAGAAATACCCCAAGGTCATGAAGGACCATTTCGCCATCGACTTCATCTGCGACACCCTGCGGATGATGACCATGAACCTGGAGGATCCCCACCAGGTCGAGGACGCGATGGAAAAACAGCTGGAAAAACACCATCACGAGGCCGCCAGCGCGCCCCATGCGATCCAGAACCTGGCCGACGCCCTGCCCGCTCTCGGCATCGTCGCGGCCGTTCTGGGGGTCATCAAGACCATGGGCTCGATCACCGAGCCGCCGGAAGTCCTGGGCGGCATGATCGGCGGGGCCCTGGTCGGCACCTTCATGGGGGTGTTCATGGCCTACGGCATCGTCGGCCCCCTGGCCGCCCGGCTGCAGGCGATCGTCGATGAGGAGGCCGCCTTCTACAAGATCATCCAGTCGGTCCTCGTCGCCCACCTGCACGGCAACGCAGCCCAGATCTCGGTCGAGATCGGCCGGGGCGACATCCCCTCCTCGGCCCAGCCTTCGTTCAGCGAAATGGAAGAGGCCCTGGCCGCCGCGCCTGCCGACGCATAATCCACCCGCAGGCGACAGCTGTTGCCTGATCGACCTTGACAACCGCCCGCCCCGGTCGAAAACGGCGAGACCCCGGATCCGACCGGCCGTGCTGGAGCTGTTCGCATGAAGACCCCGTCGTTCATCGCCACCGGCCTGGCCCTGTCGCTCGCCGCCTTGGCCCTGACCGCGTGCGGATCGCCGACGGCAGAGGCACCAGCGGCCGGTGGGGCGATGTCTTCGCTGGAGCCGATCGATGCGGTGCCGTTGCCGCTCGATGAAAACCCGATGGCCCCGATCCAGGTCGCCGCCCCGGCACCAAAGTCCGACGATGCCGACGAAGACTCCAAATCCGACGCTGCCGATGCTCCGGCCGAACCGATCGAGGTCGCCTCCCCCGCCGAGACAAAGCCAGCGGCCGAGGCGCGACCGGCAAAAATCGTCGCAGAGCCGCGTCCATCCCGTGAACCGGCGACACCGCCCCCGGCCCAACCCGCCGAACCGGGCAAGCCGGTCCTGACCTTCTGATCGGCAGGACACACGACATGCCCATTCGCCCTTGCGGCATCATGCCGATAATCCTCGCGGTCCTGGTCCTGGGGGCCTGCGACCAGAAGCCCCGGCCCGAGGCCGAGCTTCCCGCCGCCGTCACCGAAGGGCCCGATCCCGCTGCCCCCGCGCCGGGCACCCAGGCGGCAGAGGCGATCGGCGCGGACTCCGCTTCCGACGCCCCCATGATCCCGCCCGAGAAAAAGCCTCACTGACCTCAAGAATCCGCGATCACGAACGCGTGATAATTTCACTTGCGGATCAGCACGACGCGTCCCTATCCTGCCCTTGCGGGGCTTCAAGATCCCGTGACACAGGAAGGCATTCCAAGATGACCATTCGTCAGATGATGGCGGTTTCCGCCGCTGCCGCCGCTGCATTCGCCATCACCGCCTGCAGCCCCAAGGCCGAGGAAAAGGCCGAGGCCCCCGCTGAC
>Ga0075012_10002957_pt1 | contig 16460 bp, 18 predicted proteins | sample All_14_2_FD_71474 | JGI IMG/M metagenome (GOLD analysis project Ga0075012, IMG submission 71474) | Freshwater microbial communities in response to fracking from Pennsylvania, USA - Allegheny Zone_MetaG_DW_15 | ecosystem: Environmental > Aquatic > Deep subsurface > Groundwater > Drilled... | reverse complement strand
CAGGGCAAGAGCATGAGTGGGTTGATTTGATGCAAACAAACCAATCTCCCGTCATTGCGAGCGTTAGCGAAGCAATCCAGTGTTCGAAGTGAGGCATTGGATAACATGAAGATCCGGCTTCGTAGCACTGGATTGCTTCGCTAACGCTCGCAATGACGGATCACCTGAGTATGTGTGTAAAAACTGCTCACCCATGATCTCGCCCTGGGCTGATTTGACAATCAGTGACTGGAACTATATAGTTCATCCTGATTAAATTTATTCCTTACAGGTGGATGTATGCCAGCAAAGTGTCCTGAACTTAATTCGACAGTTAGTGAGATGATTGAGCAATTGAGAATTCTTTCCACAGAATTGGATCAATTGATGTATGAGCGTAATCGGGAGAAGAATTCTCGTTCCTTGTTGCCGCTTTACACAACTCAGGATTGTTACATATTGGCCCATCAAATTAACAAACTGATTGCAGCTATCCCAACCAGCACGAGTTTGGTAAAAGAATCGGATGCGGAAAGAGATGCGAAACGTATACTACATCAAACCTTTGTCACTATCTCTGCTCCAACCTATGAAAATTGCCGTGCATTGCAACGTATTGCTGATACAGTTCCAGGATATGGTCGTCCTTGGCATCAACTGGGTATGGTTGTTGTTACTATCGTTGGATTTATAGCGTTTATTATACCCGGGTTACTTTATTTGTTTGACACCGTCGTCCATGATTGGGGGCAATATAACCAAAAAGGTTTGTCTCTGCTTACTGAGCAGATGGATGATGCCGTTATTGCTACCGGTGTTCGTAGTCGAGTCAGTAAACGTAATACATTTTTCGGATCTCGTGATGATCAAGCAACTGAGGCCTCTGCCCCTCTTGAAATTAAGGATGATAGTTTTGGAATAGTATCAAAAGCACCATAAAGGTGGGCACGCCCTCTACAGTTCTGCGCAGGACGCAGGGTCACTGCCATTAAGGAAAATCTCCGTACCCGACGTACCGCGGCTTGTCCGCGGTACGTCAGGATCCTTAATGGCTGTGCGTCCCAGTCCGTCCCCATCGCAAAAATAATCATTGGGTAAAATCCATAGCCTATTTAAAGATCTTTAATGTGGGCAGTATTGGTTTTATCACATTTAAAAATTGCAGGAGATAAATAGCCGTAATCACTATCAATACGCAGTTGAATAGCAAATTAATTAAATTTGCCATAGGGATATATTGATTAACGGCCACAAGTAAAAAACCGCTAAGAAATGCCATGATTAAATCATTTAATTGAAGCATAAATAACTCCGTTTTTATCATTACTCTTTAATTGTAGTACTGTTTCCATGAGATTTTGGCCTGAACGAAGTTCGCAGGGTGGGCGAATGTCAAAACCAAATGAATACATTGTGAACACCCCCTCTTGCTTATCTTGCTGAATAAGCCCATCTGAGAGACAATAGTGGCCCTGACAACCGCTTGTAAAGAGAACTCATGAGTTTTTCCACTGAAATGGCCAATGCCGTCCGTATGTTAAGCGTGGACGCCGTTGAACGCGCGCAATCCGGGCATCCGGGCATGCCCTTGGGCATGGCTGACATCGCTACTGTATTATGGCAACGCTTTATGAAACACAATCCCGCCAATCCGCTCTGGTTTGATCGCGACCGTTTTGTGTTATCCAATGGCCACGGCTCCATGCTCCTGTATTCTCTGCTGCATTTGAGCGGTTACGCCGTATCCATTGACGATTTAAAACAATTTCGCCAATTGCATTCCAAAACACCCGGACACCCCGAACATGCCGACACCCCGGGCGTTGAAACCACCACCGGGCCGCTGGGACAGGGTCTCGCCAATGCGGTGGGCATGGCCATCGCCGAGAAAATACTGGCCAGCCAATTTAACAAACCCGCCCAGGATCTGGTCAATCATTTCACCTATACCTTTATCGGCGATGGCTGCCTGATGGAAGGTTTGTCGCATGAAGCCAGCTCGCTGGCCGGGACGCTTGGCCTCGGCAAACTGATTGTCTTTTATGACGACAACGGCATTTCAATTGATGGCGAAGTCGATGGCTGGTTCCGTGACGACACCGCCCAGCGCTTTGCCGCATACCACTGGCAAGTGATCGGCCCCATCGATGGCCACGATCAAGACGCCATCGAAGCCGCCATTCAACAAGCACGCGGCGAAACCGCCAAACCCAGCCTGATCATCTGCAAAACCATCATCGGCTTTGCCTCCCCTGTGGCTGGCAGCGAAAAATCCCATGGCGCACCCCTGGGTGCTGCAGGCGTTGCTGCTGTGCGTAAAACCCTGAACTGGTCTTATCCTCCCTTTGAAGTTCCAGACAAACTGTACGCTGCCTGGAATCACGTGGAACAGGGCAAACAAAATGAAACAGAATGGTTGCGCCTCTGCCAGGCCTATCAACAACAACATCCCGCCGATTATGACGTGTTTTTGCGCCGCATCAACGGCGGTTTGCCTGATGACTGGGACGCGCTCGCAGACAGGTTCATTCGTCAATGCCAGACTGACAACAAATCCCTGGCGACGCGAAAAAGCTCACAGCAATGCATCGAGTATTTTGCCGCCCATCTGCCGGAAATGCTCGGTGGATCGGCGGATCTGACCGGCTCCAACAACACCGACTGGAGCGGCAGCAAGGTCATCAGCAGCGAGAATTTCAACGGCAACTACCTGAATTACGGCGTACGCGAATTCGGCATGGCCGCCATCATGAATGGCCTGGCTTTGCACGGCGGGTTTATTCCTTACGGTGGAACCTTCCTGGTCTTTGCCGATTACGCCCGCAACGCCATTCGCCTCAGTGCTCTGATGAAACAGCGCGTCATTTACGTGTTTACCCATGATTCTATTGGTTTGGGTGAAGACGGACCCACGCATCAACCGATTGAACACGCGGCCATGTTGCGCATGACGCCAGGCATGCAAGTCTGGCGGCCAGCCGATTTGGTGGAAACCGCCGTTGCCTGGAAACAGGCGTTGGCCCGTCATCACGGCCCATCTGCTCTGTTGCTGTCACGCCAGAATCTGCCTGCCCTGCCACATGGCGATGATGCCGCAGAACGTATCAGCCGCGGCGGCTATGTGTTGCAGGATTGCGAGGGATTGCCCGAGATTATTCTGATCGCGACCGGATCAGAAGTACAATTGGCTCTGAGTGCCGCCAGCCAATTAAGCGGTCAGCGTGTGCGGGTCGTGTCCATGCCCTGCTGCGAACAATTCCAGGCGCAAAGCGCCGACTACCAGGAACAGGTTTTGCCCAAAGCTGTTCGCAAACGCGTTGCCATTGAAGCGGCATCCAGCGCGTACTGGTACCAGTTTACCGGACTGGATGGAGCCGTTATCGGGCTGGAGCGTTTTGGTGTGTCAGCACCGGCCGCTCAAGCCTATGACTATTTGGGTATTACCGTTGAACAGCTGATCTCAGCCGTCCATTCACTTTAATTCATTATTTTAAGTCTGTAATTCGGAGAAGCAGTATGACTATACGAGTCGCAATTAACGGCTATGGCCGCATTGGCCGCTGTATTTTACGCGCCATTTATGAATCCGGGCGCGAAAGCGAATTTAACATCGTCGCCATTAACGACCTGTCGGGAATCCAGACCACCGCGCACCTGACACGCTACGACTCAACCCATGGCCGCTTCGGTCATGAAGTCGTTGTTGAAAACGAAACGCTGGTGGTTGATGGTCATCCCATTCGCATCATTGCCGAACGCAACGTCAGCGCCCTGCCCTGGAAAGAGCTGGATATTGATCTGGTGTTTGAATGCACCGGCCATTTCACCAGCCATGACAAAGCCATGGAGCACGTCAAAGCCGGCGCAAAAAAGGTGCTGATTTCCGCACCGGGTAAAAACGCCGATGCCACGATAGTCTATGGTGTGAACCATCAAACGCTGCGCGCCACGGACATCATCGTGTCCAACGCGTCCTGCACCACCAACTGTCTGGCGCCGGTGATCAAGCCCTTGCATGACGCGCTGACCATTGAATCCGGTCTGGTTAACACCATTCACGCCTATACCAACGATCAAATGTTGCTCGACAGCAGCCACAGCGATCTGCGCCGTGCACGTTCCGCCACCCAATCCATTATTCCAACCAAAACCGGGGCTGCTGCCGCGGTGGGTCTGGTTCTACCCGAACTGGCTGGCAAACTCGACGGGTTCGCCATGCGCGTTCCGACCCTGAACGTCTCGGTCATTGATTTGACCTTTACTGCACAAAAACAGGTATCGGCCGATGAGATCAACGACATCATGCGCCGCGCCAAAAGCGAGATTTTACTGATCAACGACGAGCCGCTCGTTTCCTGCGACTTTAATCACAACCCGGCATCCGCCATTTTTGACACCCTGGAAACCAAGGTTATTGGCAAGTTGGTCAAGGTTGTGGCCTGGTACGATAATGAATGGGGATTCTCCAACCGCATGCTGGACACAGCAAGCTGTATGATGAGTCGCTAACAGAAGGATTAAGGTCATGAAGCTGATTAAAATGAGTGATATTAACTTGCAGGGCAAGCGAGTATTGATACGTGAAGATTTGAACGTGCCGATTAAAGACGGGATCATCACCAGTGATCAACGTTTGCAAGCAGCGCTTCCCACCCTGAAAAAGGCGCTGGAAGCCGGGGCTGCTGTGATGGTGATGTCACATTTGGGACGCCCGGAAGAAGGACGTTTTGAAAAGCGTTTTTCATTGCAGCCAGTGGCGCATTATCTGGCCGCCAACCTGAATTACCCGGTGCATTTTTCCTCCGATTACCTCGATGGCGTCGACGCCCGGCCTGGTGAATTAACGGTCTGCGAAAACGTGCGCTTTAACGTGGGTGAACGCGACAATAATGAAACCTTGTCGCGAAAGCTGGCGGCACTTTGTGATGTGTTTGTTATGGATGCCTTCGGAACAGCGCATCGCGCTCAGGCCTCGACGTATGGCGTTGCCGAGTACGCACCGGTTGCCGCAGCCGGGCCTTTGTTGATTCGTGAGCTGGAAGCCTTGCAACAGGTTTTGAAAAACCCGGAAAAGCCCATTGTGGCGATAGTCGGCGGCGCGAAAATATCCAGCAAACTGACCTTGCTGCGCCAGTTGGTCACCATGGTTGATTATCTCATCCCCGGCGGCGGCATTGCCAACACCTTCCTGAAATCCCAGGGTTTCGAGGTGGGCGTGTCACTGTGTGAAGACAGCTTGCTGGATGAAGCCCGCGAGATCATGCAAATTGCCAAACAGCATGGTTGTCAGATTAGCCTGCCCACCGACGTGGTCGTCGGCAAATCTTTCAACGACAGTTGTCCGGCGTTTAACAAATCACTGGCCAGCGTTGCCAGTGACGACATGATTCTCGACATTGGACCGGATACCATTCATCGCTACACAGACGTCATTGATCTGGCCAAAACCATCATCTGGAACGGCCCGGTAGGCGTGTTTGAATTCCCGCAGTTTTCCTACGGCACCCGGGCGCTGGCCATCGCCATCGCCGACAGCGACGCCTTTTCGATTGCTGGCGGCGGCGATACCCTGGCGGCGATTGATTTGTACGATCTGACCCAGCAAATGTCGTATATCTCCACCGGCGGCGGCGCTTTTCTGGAGTGTCTGGAAGGAAAGACCTTGCCGGCAGTTGCGGTATTGGAGGAGCGGGCGAAGATTTAATCCCTCTCCGCGGAGCGGATCGTAGATACTATGTAGAAAAGAAAAAGCCGTTAAGGTTGTCCTTAGTCAAAAATCTTAATCACGACAAAAAGAAGCAGACAAAAGATGACAATAACGGCTTTGGAGAATAATACGGCATCTACGAATGTTTTGTACATGGCATTGGAGCTATCACAAAACAAATAGTGTATAGCATTTGGAAATGGGACTAAAACACGACAAGCTGGGCCTGTTGACAATTCAATCGCATGAAACCTGGTAATAACTGTCGGAGCAAAATATAATAATACATGTGTACTTTTAAACCAAAATATATTATATTTGATCATTTATTTTAGATGATAGTAAAAAATGTCCGTATCCGCAGATAATATAGTCAGCCAAATCGTTCAGGACCTGGAAGATAGAATCAAAACTGGAAAGCCATCTATCGAGAGTGACGCTTTAATCATTATTGACGAGTGGATTACGAACGTCGTGTCCCAGACAAAACCCGGGCAACGAAATACAATCTACAAAAAATTATCACAGCAATTCCATCCTGACCGATTTAACACCATGCATCCAGGCTTATTCAACACTTTAAATAAACTTCATGTAGCCGAACAACCCCAAAAAGTATTAAAGCCTGCTCTTGTTACACCTGAACCAACTCACCTGGTTATCGATAACGTCACAAATCCACAAAAAGATTTTATCTCATTAATTATTGAGCCCTTCCTTGAGCAGTACAAAAGGATCATCCCAGGGACAGACGAGTACAAACGTTATTACCAACCTTTCAAAACCATTGACTGGATTTTTTCTGCCATCATCAATATTACACTGCTTTTAACAGCAGTTGCGCCATTCATTGCTTTTGGCTTGGGCGGTCTTACTGTATGGATACTTGGATTTGTACGGAAAGAGATGATATGGATAATTGAAGGCCGTGTCAAAAAGGAAAAATTCATAGGATTTTCTGCTGCCCCCGCCATTGCATTATTTCATGCTTTAAGAAAACCCTTACCCGAAAACTGGTTTCTTGCCGCACTTGCGGTGGTCTTTGTTAAACCATTAATCATAATCACCAGCCTGCCCATTTTACTGTTTTCAACCCTGCTAGACTTAGCCAAAATCATGTTATTTGTCGGAGGGACACCCATATGGCTTAGTCTGGTTAGCATTAAACTCACAACGCTTACTCTGACTAATTTGCCTTTATATATTTTAGATGGGCTTCGTTATGTTAGACGGGAGATTGTGAATTGGTTTTCGAATGAGAACCCTGGGGCGGAGGCTGCAAATGATAGGGGTTCTGAGCCGCAACACCCCTCAAGTCATAGAACAGAATCGGACATTTTATCTGCCCTGAGTGGAACATCGAAGACTGCTCAAGCTGATAGTCAGCATGCCGATCAACCACATTTTGATTCGGTTATAAAACCTGCTGATTCAGTCGATATAACCGATTCCAGAACAATTGCCTTGTCGACTGCGCTCATGAAATAGTATTGCAAGCCATTCTTGATGCAAATAATTTAGAAAAGGATCAATCATTAAACCTTCGACCGGCATAATATAAGAAGAACAAGTGTTTGACGACACACACAATTATAGAACAGGTTGCTTTTTCACCCCTGATGTGCAAAAATCCCGCACCTATGATTAATAAAATACTGTACGCCCTCACGGGAATTTTCTGCCTTACTCTGATCACGCTTTGGTCAACACCCCATAAAAAGGCCCCACTAACGACAGCTCCCGCAAGCGTGGCGCAAGTCGAGACGAGTGCAACTCCGTCGGTATCCGTACCGGACAAGCACAGCGTCAAGGCCTCGCTGATCGCGCCGCTGACTCAGGCCAATAAAACGCCGATCGAAGCGCCTGCGCCGCAAGTGATCAACAGCCACAAATTTGCCTTGCGTAATCTCGCGCTTAAAGAAGTTGCTTTTACGCAATTACCCGGCTGGGATACCGCCGATGCCAAAAAATCCCTGCAGGCTTTTCAACAATCCTGCCAAACCTTTCTCCATCAAAAACCCGCACAAAACATCGGCCCGCAACAGCTCAAAATCCGGGTGCGTGACTGGCAACCGGTTTGCAAGGAAGCCATCAACATCAATTACATCTCCGATGACGCGGCGCGCGAATTTTTCGAAAGCCATTTTCATGCCCTGGAGTTTAAACAACGCGCCCCGGCAAAAGGTGTTTTTACCGGTTACTACACCCCGCGATTAAAAGGCAGCCTGACCAAAACAGCACAATACAACACCCCCATTTACGGTCTGCCACGCCCGCAAAAAGGTGAAAAAGGCCGACATTATTACACTCGCGCCGAAATCGACAACGGCGCCATCAAAAACAAAGCGCCGGTTGTCGCCTGGATTAGCAGCCCGGTGGATCGCCTGTTTATGGAAATTGAAGGTGCCGGGGTGATTCAGCTTTCTGATGGTAAAAATCTCTATTTGAGTTATGCCGGTCAAAATGGCGCGCCCTACACGTCGATTGCCAGTGTATTAATCAGACAAGGCGTGATGACCAAAAATACGGCATCGAAAACGGCGATCAAACGTTATCTGGAAAACAATCCCAAACGCGCCAGCAGTATTTTGCATCAGAACAAATCCTTTGTATTTTTCGAGCCCGTTAACAAGCCGATGGCGCTGGGCGCACAAGGGATGGGATTAACGCCGGGTTACTCTCTGGCCGTGGATAAAAAATGGATCCCGCTGGGCGCCCCCTTGTGGTTGGCCACCAAAAAACCGAATCAACAACAGTTTCAACGATTGATGATAGCCCAGGACACCGGCGGTGCCATTCAGGGCGCGATACGCGGCGATGTGTATTGGGGTTCGAGCAAGAAAGCCGCCTGGCTGGGCGAGCATATGAAAAATCAGGGCAGGTATTGGTTGTTGTTACCGAAACCAGCGTTTGATCGATTGGCGGCATAGTGCCGCTCACTCCACCCCGCAAGCAATCTTCTCCACATTCTTTGCAATATTATTGGCAATCTCATCCAGCCTCAAGCCCGTGTCATCCGACGAAAACGGCTCTTCCAATTCTTCCGACAACATTTCCAGACCCAGCAAAATATACACCATCATCAACATAATCGGGACGATCAAAAACCCGAAACGATCCACCCAGCCAAAGGGAAACATCAAGGTATAAAAGAACAGTGTCTGTTTGACAAACAAAGCGTAAGCGCGTGGCGATGGTGTATTACGAATCCGCTCGCAGCCCCCTGTTAAATCCATCAAATTCGCGATATGAACATCCAGCGCCAGATATTGCTCCATCCGAATCACGTCCTCATTTCTCAAGTCATTCACCGTGGCATACAGGGTTTTGATATGGCGCATCGCCGCGCCATCCGTCTCCGTGCGGCGCAAAACGCCCTTGATCACCAGCGGCAACTGCTGCAGCGCAACACAAAAGGCCGGGTAATCGGCGAGGCCGACAAAGGCATTAAATTTCAAAGCCAGATTGCGGCAATTGTTGGTAATGCCGCCCCACAAAATACGCGCCTCCCACCAGCGCGAATAACTGGTATTCACCCGAAACCCGATCACGATGGTCAGAATAAAACTGAACATCAAATGAAACTGCCCCAGATCCGGACTCGCCAGCTTTTGCACATAACCCGGCGATTTGTCGGCATGCACCACAATAATCGCGTATATCGCCGCCACCAGCATCACCGGCAACAATTTACGAAAGACCCGTTCGCGGAATAACAAACCGGGCAACAAGGTCCGGAAATCGGTCAGTTTTTGTTTTTTCATGGTATTCATCAAGAAGGTTGAAAGATGTTATTGAAAATAGCCTGTTAGCGAGTAAAAGTCACCCATCACACCTGGCTTGTTTCTTTTATTCATACTTTATTGACAAAATTTAACCATAACTTATACTGCTGAAAATTGTTTTTCAGGATAAACCATGTTGACTGCACACCGCCCCGACTATAATGATACTGTCAGTGGTATGGTTACAAAGCTGAATTATCTGGCCAAAGAACTGGCAGAAATTCAATTCCCGAATGAAAAGCGCATATACACCGAGCTGGATTGTATCCGCTTGTCTGCCGCAATTGAGAAGCTAAATCAGGTTGCAGCGAAGGCACCTAACAAACCAGAATCAATAAAGGATGCCAAACAAATTTTAATACAAACCTGGCTCACCATCACCGAACCGACACAAAACAATTATCGGCAACTGCAACAAGTCGCCGACCGCGTCCAGGGGCATGGCAATGCAGGACTTCGATTGGTCAGTGTTGTCCTGACCATCATCGGATTTCTCGCAGGAATTTTGCCCGGGCTTATCATGCTCTGCTGTACTGTTGATATGTACGACAAGAACAAAAGAAAAGGCCTTGCCCGCGCAACAGACGACATGCTGGACAGCATTGCAGCAACCACCGCCCCGAGGCGAATGGGCTCGAACAGGTTTTTTGAACCGTCTGTCGCGACTGAAATGTCGGCGCCAGGCTTTCCGTATGAAAATGCATCAGCTCCCCCACCAGATGGTTACAACGATCCGAATGCCACTTTCAAAGCTGCAGGAATGAATTAGTTAACGCAGGGTGGGCTTCGGCGCGAGCAGCGACGTGCCCACCGGTTCAAGGTGATGGCCTTGCTGCTCGCGCCAAAGCCTACCCTGTCTTATTATGTATTACTGTGGTTGCGATTCACCCTCAATACGCGCACTCAAATCACCCGGAACCGTGAAAACAAACGCTTTCCCCCTTTTTTGTTTCATCAGCAAATCCAATTCTGCCAGATGCAACAAATCCGTTCTGGCGGTTTGATAGGTAATATTATGAGCCTGGCGATGACGTTCTATTTCATATTGCGTATCGGGATGTTTCAAGGCATGCATGATTAAGGCCATTTGCCGATGGTTTAACTGATTTTTCAAGGATTGATTAGTGTATATCAACGCCTCCATTTCCCGTTTTTTTAAAAGCGTTCATGGCCGAGGCATTTTTCATCAGCTCGACCATACTTTTTTTAAAATTGGGAGGACTCACGGGTATTTTCATCTATCGCCTCAAGTACTAAATACTAATTTAGTATTAATTAGTAGATTTTTAGTATTTACTCAAAACAAGAATGCGATCTTCCCAAACTACCGAAGGAACTGGAGGGGTGGCAGGGTGCTGTTAATTCTTTGGCGCGGAACGCAGTGAGCACCAAAAATTCACAGTACCCTGACAGGACCCCGACGCGATGATCTATTGCGCGAAGTGCGTTCAGGTAGAGGGTTAAAAGAATAAACCATTTAAATCTGTGCACGGACTGGTGGGCAATTGACAGGGTCCGTCCCGGACCGTCCCCAACGCCTCGCCCAACGCCTCTTTAAACCGCAATCGGTGCCTTGATCGCCGCGTGACTTTGATAATCTGCGAACTGGATATCCTCGAATTGATAGTCAAACAGCGATGCCGACGGGTTGAGTAATAAACGGGGCAGGGGCAAGGGGTCGCGTTGTAGTTGGGTTCGGGCTTGTTCCAGGTGGTTGAGGTATAAATGACAGTCGCCGCCGGTCCAGATGAATTCGCCCACGTCCAAACCGCATTGTGCAGCGATCATATGGGTCAGCAAGGCGTAAGAGGCGATGTTGAAGGGCACGCCCAAAAATACGTCCGCGGAACGTTGGTAAAGCTGGCAGGACAGGCGGCCATTGGCGACGTAAAATTGAAACAGGGCGTGGCAAGGCATCAGCGCCATTTTGTCCAGCTCGCCGACATTCCAGGCGCTGACCAGCAAACGGCGTGAGTCCGGGTTGTTTTTAATCTGTTGCAAAATATCGCTTAATTGATCAACCGTGCGGCCATCCGCAGTCGGCCAACTGCGCCATTGACGGCCATATACCGGCCCCAAATCGCCGTTGCTGTCGGCCCATTCGTCCCAAATACTCACCTTGTGTTCGTTCAGATAAGCAATATTGGTATCGCCGCGTAAAAACCAGAGTAATTCATGCACGATGCTGCGCGTGTGCAGTTTTTTGGTGGTGACCAGCGGAAAACCGGCTTGCAGATCAAAGCGCATCTGATAACCAAAAACCGACAGCGTGCCCGTTCCCGTGCGATCCGCTTTTTCAGTTCCCTGTTCCAAAATATGTTTGAGCAAATTCAAATAGGTTTTCATCGTTTTTTCCACCATAAAAAGATACCGACCAGCAACATAGGGATGGACAAAAGTTGCCCCATGGTTAACCAGTCAAAGGCCACAAAACCCATAGGGAAGTCAGGCTCCCGGAAACATTCGGCTATGATGCGCGCGCTGGCGTAGCCGATTAAAAACAAGGCGGAAATGCGACCGACCGGGCGGGGTTTGGATGCATAAAACCAGAGCACCAGAAACAACACAATGCCTTCAAGACCCAGTTCATACAATTGCGACGGGTGACGCGGCAGGTTGCCGGCGTAGGGGAACACCATGGCCCAGGGCACGTCGCTGACCCGCCCCCATAATTCGCCGTTGATAAAATTACCAATACGCCCCAGCGCCAAACCGATAGGCACCAGTGGCGCTACAAAATCCGTAACCTCCAGAAAGGCTTTTTTATGCCGGCGTGCGAACAGCGCTGTCGCGATAATCACCCCCAGCAAACCGCCATGGAAAGACATGCCGCCGTCCCAAAGTTTCACAACTGTCCAGGGACTGTATAAGAGTTGCGAAGCATTATAAAACAACATATAGCCGAGGCGACCACCCAGAATCACCCCCAGGGCCGCGTAAAAAATCAAATCGCTGATTTGTACGGCTGTCCAGGGCAAATGGTAACGACTGGCACGCCAGCGCGCCAGCAACCAGGCCGAGCTAAAGCCGAGTAAATACATAATGCCGTACCAATGTATTTTGAGCGGGCCAAGTGAAAAAGCCACGGGATCAATGACAGGATAGACCAACATAAAACCTCTCGATCAAGTTAGGAGTTTGATTGCCGTTATCAGCAACAAAACAATAAACACCGCGCGTAAATATTTGAGCGGAATAATATACGCCAGACGCGCACCCAATGGCGCAGTCAGGCTGCCGGGGATACCAATACCCAGCACCGCCGGCCAATATATGTAACCCGTTGACCAGGGCGGTAATCCGGCTTGATGATAGCCGGACAGAATAAAAGCGATAGTACCAATAATCGAAACCGTCATGGTGCAGGAAACGGAAACCGCCACAATTTTGCGTATTTCGACACCACAGTATGTCAGATAAGGCACGATCAGCAAACCACCGCCTATGCCCAGCAGACCAGATAACAGGCCGATCAGAAAGCTGGCGACATGATTGATCAGGCTGGGCGGAAATTGTCGCCCGGGTTTCATGTTGCGATCAAATATAAGATGAGCGGCGACCAGCAGCAGGAACACGCCAAAGAACAATTCCAGCCAGGCAGAGGGGATGAGATCAGCCAGCAGTGCGCCGAGGAAGGTGCCGGCTATCAAGCCGCCCAGCAAACGATGGTATACCGGCCAGAGGATGTCATCCAGTTTTCGGTGCGCACGCATGGAGGCTTGTGAGGTAAACATCAGAATGGCGAGGGACGTTCCTGCGGCCATGTGCATGCTGATGGCATCAGAGACAAGACCGTTGTGGTGGAAAATCATCAGCAAAGCGGGTACCACGATGATGCCGCCGCCAACGCCCAGGGCACCGGACATCAGGCCGGCAAAGCAGCCGGTGAGGAGATATAAACCGAGGTTGCCTGGCATCAGGATCGAGCCAACATTGGGAGACCCTTCGCTGCGCTCTGGGCGACATGTTTGTCATCCAGAGCGAAGCGAAGGATCTCCGTGGGCGGGCATGGTGCCGCGATGACAATCATCACAAAGCTCCTGCTCGAATCAGCCCACCCAATCCTTCTTCTTCCAGCATTTTATGCAAATACAGTCTGATATCATCCGCGTGCTCCATCTCCAGCACATCCGCCAGGGCTTTACGCGAGCGCGACAGGGTCAAATTACGAATCACCCATTTAACCCGCGGCAAACTGGTCGAGTTCATACTCAGGGTATTGAATCCCATGCCCAGCAGCAAAATAACCGCCAGCGGATCACTGGCCATTTCGCCGCAGATACTGACTTCAATCCCCGCGGCATGTCCGCCTTCGACAATCTTGATCAAGGTACGCAACATCGCCGGATGAAAGGCGTCATACAAAGCAGCGACGCGGGCGTTATTGCGATCCACCGCCAGCAAATACTGGGTTAAATCGTTACTGCCCACAGACAAAAAATCCACCCGTTTGGCCAGTTCACGCGCCAGATACACGGCGGCTGGTACTTCAATCATCACGCCGAGTTTGGGTTTTTCGATATTACAACCCTCGACCAGCAATTCCTGAAAGGCCTGTTCAATCAGCAACAGGGCTTCGTCCACTTCGCCAAGTGTCGTGATCATGGGCAACATAATGCGCAAATTACCCAGCTCCTCGCTGGCGCGCATCATCGCCCTGACCTGCATCAAAAATACATCTGGATGATCCAGGGTCACCCGAATACCGCGCCAGCCCAGATAAGGATTGTCCTCTTCCACCGGAAAATAGGGTAAAACCTTGTCGCCGCCGATGTCCAGGGTGCGCATGGTTACCAGTCGGGGGGCAAAGGCTTTCAGAGTCTGGCGATAAATGATGTGCTGCTCGTCTTCGGAAGGAAAGCGATCGCGGCTCATGAATGGCACCTCGGAGCGATACAAACCCACCCCTTCCGCACCCACGCTCATCGACAAACCGGCGTCCAGGGCAAGGCCGGTGTTCACTTGCAGCGACACGCGATAATTATCAAGGGTCTCGGCCGGTTTATCACGCAAACTCACCAGACCGAGGTTAAGTTCCAGCTCTTCCTGGGCCAGTTTTTTAAACTGCGCCAATATGGCTCGGGAAGGTGAGAAATGAACATGGCCCAAAAATCCGTCAACGATGACCGCTCGACCCGACAGATTATCGATTTTCAAACCGCGCACGCCCATGACGGTCGGCACACCGAGGGCACGCGCCAAAATGGCTACGTGTGAATTGTTCGCGCCCCGGGCCGACACCACGCCGGCCAGATAGCCTTCCGGCACTTCGGCCAATGCCGAAGCGGTGATTTCCTCGCCGATCAAAATAGTGCGGCGCGGATAAACGATTTCCTCGCGCTGCGAACGTTGCAACTCGGCCAGCACCCGTCGACCCAAATCGCGAAAATCGCTGGCCCGTTCGCGCAGGTATTCGTCTTCCATATGCTCAAATTGCTGCACGTGCTTTTTGATCACGGTCGACAAGGCCGCCTGAGCGCTTAATTGCTCATGGCGAATCACCTCGGCTACTTCGGCGCCCAGGCTGTCTTTGTCCAAAATTCGCACATACACGTCAAACAGCGCGTGTTCGTCTTCGGCAACGGTGGTTTTCATCCGTTTGCTCAAGCGCTGCATGTCATCACGCGCCGCTTGCAGCGCGTCAAAAAAGATGGCCAGTTCGGCTTCAACATCGTCCACATGATGGCGGGGAACGATATCAATATCGGCAGGCGGATACACCACCACCGCGGTTCCGATACCGATGCCAGGCACGCTGGCAATCCCGCTCAGGGCTTGTTGCGGGCTGTCTGGCAGTGGCCCGATGGGCCGTGGCTCGGTCAGCGACGCCAGTTCGCCAGTGGCTTCGGCATGGGCGATAATGCCGCCCAACTGGGCAGCAAGGGTAATCAGAAAGGCTTCTTCGGCATCATCGAAACAGCGTGGATCGGCTTGTTGCACCACCAGCACGCCGTATAACTTGCGATGCTGAATGATGGGAACACCCAAAAACGCGCTGAGATGTTCTTCGCCCAAGAGCGGATCGTGGTAAAAATCGGGGTGGGAAATGGCGTGCTCGACGTTGATGGGCTCCTCGCGCCGGCCAACCAGGCCGATCAAACCGCTGTCCAGCCCTACCCGAACCCGGGTTTCCGCCTGTTTGTTCAAGCCATCGGTTGCGATCAATACGTATTGGGAATGTTTGGTATCAATGAGGTAAACTGAAACGGCGTCGGCATTGACGGCGTTTCTGACGCGCTGCACAAGAACAGTCAATGCTTCCGTCAAGTGACTGGCCGTTGTAACATCTTGTACGATACGTTTTAATATTTTTAACATTTAGCGACTTTGATTACCTCTCCAGCGACGCGGTCCATAGGGTGTTCTTCGTTTTTTCAGTAAATGTTCCAGCTCTTTCATGGCCTGGGAATAGACTTGCCGTTTAAAGAAAATCACCTGCTCCTGGGGCTCATGATAATCTATCCAGCGCCAACTATCGAACTCGGGTGAATCACTGAGATCAAGGCGCACTTTTTGTTCGCTGGTCACCAGTTTCAACAAGAACCATTTTTGTTTTTGCCCAATCACCAACGGCTCGCTGCCGTGGCGCAGGTATTGTTTGGGCAAGCGGTATTTTAACCAGCGTTTGGTGGCGCCCAACACTTCTACATCGTCTCGTTCCAAACCCACTTCTTCGCACAGCTCGCGGAACATCGCCTCCAGGGGCGTTTCACCAATGGCCAGGCCGCCCTGGGGGAATTGCCAGGCATCGTGGCCATGGCGTCGACCCCAAAAAACGCGCCCGGAATCGTTCACAAGAATGATGCCGACATTTAGCCGATAACCGGCCCGATCAATAACCATTGCATCACTGCTTACCTTGAATCGTCAATACCCTGATTTTTCCATAAAGTAGAAGGCCTTGGCAAATAAATCTGCGCTTTTCTCGCGTTTATTCCCACGGCCATCCAGTTAAGGTCCGATCATGGCAAGAACGCGCAGGTTGGGCC
>Ga0075012_10002956_pt1 | contig 16463 bp, 17 predicted proteins | sample All_14_2_FD_71474 | JGI IMG/M metagenome (GOLD analysis project Ga0075012, IMG submission 71474) | Freshwater microbial communities in response to fracking from Pennsylvania, USA - Allegheny Zone_MetaG_DW_15 | ecosystem: Environmental > Aquatic > Deep subsurface > Groundwater > Drilled... | reverse complement strand
GGCTATGGGCGGGCCACCAACAACTACAACTCCAAAATCATCATGGCCGAGGTGCGCTCGCTTAACAGCAAGTTCACCGACATGCGCATCAAAATACCCAACAACCTTCGGGAAAAGGAGCATTATTTCCGCAAGCTCGTCACTGAGAAGATAGAACGTGGCAAGGTTGACCTCACGGTGGAAATCAAGTCCGTCCAAGGGGACGATGCCTTCGGCCTCAATGCTCCGCTTTTCAAACGCTACTACCAGGAGCTTTCTGGCCTTGCCGATTCAATGAACATCTCCAAGGATGGCCTCATGGCTGCCATTCTGCGCATTCCGAGCGTCATCATGACCGAGGAAGGGGAGATTGACGAGGAGGAGTGGAACGTCATCGAAAGGACGATGGGAGAGGCCATGGCCAATTTTGAAAATTTCCGAAGGGCCGAAGGGGCCGTTATTGAAGAGGATATGCGCCTCAGGGTCAGCAATATCAGTAATTCTTTGCAACTGATTGACCCCTTCGAAAAGGAACGCATCATCTTGCTCCGTAACCGGATGCGGCAGAACTTGGAGGAGTTCATGAACAAGGAGAACATTGACGAAAACCGCTTCGAACAGGAGGTGATTTTTTACTTGGAAAAAATTGACATTACAGAGGAAAAGGTGCGCCTGGAGCAGCACTGCAATTATTTCCTGGAGCAGCTTTCTTCCACCACTGTGTCGAAGGGCCGCACCTTGAGCTTCATCAGCCAGGAAATGGGGCGTGAAATAAACACGCTGGGTGCCAAGGCTTATTCCGCCGAAATCCAAAAACTAGTGGTCAAGATGAAAGATGACCTCGAAAAAATCAAGGAACAAGTAGCGAACGCAGTATGACGAATGGGAAGTTAATCGTGGTGACGGCGCCATCGGGTGCAGGAAAGACTACCATCGTGCATCACCTGCTGGCCACCTTTCCGAATTTGGCCTTCTCCGTTTCGGCCACCACCCGAAGCCGACGTGCAAACGAGGAAGAAGGCAAAGACTACTATTATACTAACGTGCAAAAATTCAAGGAACTGATTGCCGAGGGCGCTTTCCTTGAATGGCAGGAAGTCTATGAAAACCAATTCTACGGCACCCTGAAATCGGAAGTGGAACGCCTCTGGGCAATGGGCAAGCACGTGGTTTTCGATATTGACGTAAAAGGTGCTTTGAACGTGAAGCGGGAGTTCGCTGCGCAAACCCTTACCGTGTTCATTAAGCCGCCTTCGGAAGAAGTGCTGATAGAACGGTTGAAGAAAAGAAAATCTGAGAGCGCAGAAAGCCTTCAAAAACGTATCGCCAAAGCTACTTTTGAACTTACTTTTGAGGACAAATTTGACAAAGTGCTGGTGAACGATGACCTCGCCACCGCCTTGGAGCAAGCTGAGAACATTGTGTCCAATTGGGTCAACGAAAGCTAACCGCCCAATGTCAGGCTTTATCCAAGATTGGGCATCAGCACATATTCAACTGCAACTGATAAAATGGAGACCCTGATCACACAAGGCATTAAAATCAGTGTAGAGCCTTTTTTTCTGCCGCAAGAATCTATACCGATGCAGCACCGCTACGTGTTTGCCTATCGTATTACTATCCAAAACATGAGTTCGGAAACTGTGCAGGTGCTTCGCCGTCATTGGCACATCATCGAATCGAACGGTATTCATCGTGAAGTGGAGGGTGAAGGAATCGTAGGAGAGCAGCCTGTGCTCGCTCCCGGCGATAGCCACCAGTACACTTCCTGGTGCCCACTGATGACCGACATCGGAAAAATGTACGGTGAATTCCAGATGGTGCGCTTGCCGGAACGGGATAGTTTCAAGGTGCAAATTCCAGAATTCAAATTGGCGCCACCCTTCAAAATGAACTGATAATCAATATTTTAGGAACAAAAAAAGCTGCGACTCACCGAATCGCAGCTTTTTTTGTTCCTGAAAATTGAAGCGGGTTACTTTATCAAATCGTACTTGAACCGTACCCGCTCGAAGACAGGAGCATCCATTTCTGGGTCAATGTTTTTCAAGTAAATATCCACGTCGCTGGTGTCGCTCTCATCTTTTTTGTTGCTGTCGAAACTGACCTTTACCCAGCCTTTGCCACCAGGTTTGATGACGCTGGGGCCTAGTTCGTAGGTGGTGCATTCGCAAACGCTCACGATGTCAATATCGGCGGCCACGTCGCCCAAGTTGGTGAAGTGGAAGGTGTATTCTTTTACCTCCCCTTTTTTCACTTGGCCCATGTCGTACAAACGGGTGTCAAACTGCAGGACTGGCAAGCCCTTCAAGTTTTTTTTTCCGTAAAGTGACGATAGCTTGTCAACGATGATGGAGTCTTTTTTTTGCGGCTCCACGTTCAGCTTGATAGGCGCTGGCTTCAGGCTGTCACCACCGGGCGAGTTGCCACCTGAACGGCGGTTGTTGCGGTTAGGTGCTGGTTTGCGGTTGCCTGGTGCTGATTTTTCCTCTTTTTTCGGCTCGGCCTTCGGTGCATTCGGGTCAATTTTACGGTTGCCAATTTGGATAAGTTGCTCCTCCTCGATGGTGATGCTGGTCGGACCAGAAAGGATTTTAAACTCGGTGCGACGATTGAGCTGGTGCGCAGCTTCGAATTTGACACTGTCAGGCAACAGCTTGTTGATGTATTCTTCTGTCAAAACATCGCCCACTTTCAGGTACGGGAATTTTGCGTTTGACTTGGCATCCACTGTTTTTGGCTGGCCTTCGCCGTAACCCTTCGCTTCGATGCGGGTACGGGCAACGCCCTTGGTCGTCAACCAGCGGCGGGCCGACTCTGCACGACGTTGGGACAGATTGCGGTTGTAATTGTCGTCGCCACGGGCGTCCGTGTGCGAAGACAGCTCGATGACCATGTCTGGGTACTTCGACATCAAGTCGTAGATGACCTGGAGGTCGCCTTCGGCTGGTGGCAAAATCTTGTCATCGTCAAAATCGTAGAGGATGTTCTCCAAAACGAAAGGCTCGTTGCGCACGATTTTCTTCGTGATGCGGCCCGGTTTCAGGTTCAGCCGCTCGTTGAAGGCTTTTGAATCGAAAAGCCCCAGCGTGTTGAACCTAACGGTATCGTTTTCATAGTTCTCAGCAGAAGCGACAATCATGTAGGAGCGGTCGAGTTCCAATTGGGAATCGTAGTTGTTGGCAGTGCCGTTGGTCTTGGAATCCACGGTTTTGCGTTTTTCCCCTTCCATGACCAACAGTTCAAAAGTGACACCGTTGAGCGGCTCTTTCGTTTCCTTGTCGAACGCAGTAGCAAGTACACTGACCTCGATTTTTTTCAAAAGCACATTGTAAATATCGTTGCAGCAGGTCTTGCTGTGTACGCTGCGGCTGCCTTCCGATGGGCGGTTGCTGGCCAAAACGCCCGTGTAGCCCTCTTTGTCGAGCATGAAATATTTATCGTCAACGCTGGAGTTGTAGCCCTTGCCCATATTGGTTGGCTTGCTCCACATCGTGCCGTTCCAAGTGCTCATGAAAATGTCGAAACCACCGAGGCCGGGGTGGCCTTCTGAGCTGAAATACAACACACCGTCGCGATAAAAAGGAGTCTCCTCGTTGCCGATGGAGTTGATTTTCGGGCCGAGGTTCACGGGGTCGCCGTACTGGCCGTTGCCTTTGTAGGTGGCATAGTAAAGGTCAAAACCACCTTGGCCGCCCTCCATGTTGGAGACGAAAAACAGCACTTCCTTGCCGAAAAGCTCGCCCACGCATGGTTGCTTCGCAATGAAATCTCCGTTGACGCCCTTCACCTCGTTGGCTGCACCCCAAGTGCCGCCTGTATTCTCACTCATGTAAATTTTACCCTCGTTGACGATGTGGCCATCCAGCAGTTCCCGGTTGAAGAACATCCGTTTGCCATCAGGCGAAATGGAGTTGTTCACGTTGAAAAACTCGGGACGATTCACGTTTGCATCCAGCGGCTCTGGCTTGCCCCAGCCCTTTTCTGTCTTGGTTGCTTTGTAGATTTTGGAATAATAGTCGCTGGTGCCTTCCTCTTCCCCTACACCAAGGTCAACCTTGGCTTTGTCATCCGCAGCGGGCTTGTCGGCCACCACGATGATGTCGTCGCTGACGAGTGCTGCGAAGTAGATTTCCTTGTTGTCCGCTGCCAAAAACGGCGAATACTCGGAGTTTTTGCCATTGATTTCCTTGCCGCCGTGGGAGACCGTGACGCCATCCACTGGCTTCGCAATCTTGCCAAACTCGCAGCCCTGCTTTTCCAACTCGGCCAGTTCCTGCTTTACAGGATCCTTTGACGTTGCGATGAATTTATCGAACTCGGCGATGGCATCATCGTACTTCTCGTTCATCTTCAAGGTGCGGGCGTACTCGAAGCGCTTGGGTTCGTACTGGTCAATGTTTTTGTTCTTTTTGGTAGGTTTGAATGCTCGTGCATACCATTTTTCCGCCTTGACGTAGTCACGCAGCATGTAGCTCAGGTCGGCAATGGTAATCACCAAGTCGGCATCCTTCGACTCGTCGTAGGCTTTTTCGTACCATTCCAAAGCCCGGTAGTAGTCTTTTTTTTCCATCTGCTCCTCTGCCGTCTGCACCATCATGGCGTAGGTTGGGCGGTTGAGCGGCTGCGCACTGGCGGCGAAAATGCCGCTGAACAGGAGTGCTATTGCTAGGATATTATTTTTCATAATTTTTTTCTTGTTGAATTTTTTTGACAAATGGTCTTAAAAAAACAGTTGAGAACCTTACAGGTTCGGGCAAAGGATAACGGGTTTCACGTTTGGTTTCTTGTAAACCTTGGCGATGTAGTAGGCTGCCAACTCGAAACCGCCCTGATGGCTGTTGACATTTGACAAATCCGAAAGCGTGAAGTCGTAGCCCAGTGCCACCTTGAAATCCTTATAGTCCATGCCGAGCAGCAGTTGTGCTGAGTCGCCGACCCGGTAGCCAAGACCGGCATTCAACTTGATGTTGTCGGTATGATTGAGCCAGTAGCCTGCCCAAGCGTGGGCTTGAAACTGCTTAGCTGGTGTAATATTGGAGAAATAAACCTCTGGTGTGAGCGTCCATTTTGTGTTCAATGCGGTGTTGAGTTGGGCGTGGGCAATGAAGCGCATGCTTAAATCCACGTTTGAGCCTCCGAAATTGTAATCTGAACCAGGTGTGGTGATGTGACGAGCGGAAAGTCCGAAATTGTAATCGGTTGTCTTGCTGGCTTTGGATTTGAACAGGAAGCCGAGGTTCACATCGGAATAATCCTTCTTCTTGTCGTTGCTACCGCCGCCGCTGCCACCAGCCTTGAAAATCAAGTCCTCTGTTTCTGTATTGCCGCTGCCGTTCAGTATTTTCACCAAGGAATCCTCTGGCCGATAGCCTTCAATGTTCTTGATTTTGCGGCCCACTTTGCCCCACTGCACGCCGAAGGTGAACACGTTCTTACTTTTTTTATCCAAAGCCAAATGGATGGCGCCGCTTAGCTGGCCAGCCGTCTGCACGAGTTGACCGTCGCCAGCTTGGTCTTGAAACGCCAGAAAGCCAACGCCCACCCAATGCCGTTTGCCCAGCATCAAAATCGGTGCGTCAATGAAAATGGAAGGAGTTTTATAGGCAGACTTGCCAATGGCCGTGCGGGCCTGGTCACGGTAGATGCCACCGATGCGGAACGTGCCTTCGTAAGCACCCGAAAACGCCGGGTTCATGTGAAGCGGGTTCATGTAGAACAGCGTGTTGTGCAGGTCTTGGGACTTGAGCTGGCTAAAGCCGCCAAGCATGACAACGAGGAGTAAAATTGTTTTTGTCAATCTCATGTTCAAATTTTTAGAAGGATTTGAGGGCCGTATGCCGAAAGGCCGAAAGATATAATTTCTTATTCAATCCGAGGTAGAAGCCCAGCCAAGTTTGCCGCTAAAACGACGGCAATCGTCTGGCATTTTACCGCTTTTTGCATAGCAAGTGACGTTTACTTAATGCTCAAAATCAGCAGGGGTTGCACTCCGCACGATTTTTTCCACGTCCTGTTCCATCATGCACTTGAAGTGGCCCTTCGGGCAAACAGCGTGGCCAATCTTCGAGCAGGGCCTACATCCCAGCCCCCCCACCTCGAAGCTCGTGTTGCGGTCTTCGTTCGCAGGGCCGTAGTACGGGTACATGCCCAAGGCCGGCACGGTGTTGCCCCAAATGGACAATATTTTTCGCTGAAAAGCTGCTGCAATATGCATCATGCCCGTGTCATGCGTGATGACCAGATCCGCATCCCGCACCACTGCCGCCGATGCTTGCAGGCTCAGTTTTCCGCACAAATTCACGACGTGCCCGCCGGATTGCGCAGCAATCTCACTACCCTCGGCTGCCTCATCCTTGCCTCCGAGCAGCACGACGGGCGCTTGCAGCCCCTGGCAGATTTCAACGATTTTCGTCTTCGGTAAACGCTTGGTCTGGAACTGGGCGCCGATGGCAAATGCGATGTACGGCTTCGCCAACCCAGAAGACAGGGCCGCTGGGTTTTCGGTTGGGGCGATGAAGAAATCCAGCCCTAGCCCATCGTTTTTCAACCCCAGCGGCGCAGTGGCGGCCAAGTAGCGGTCAACGATGTGGACCTTTGGCAAACGGTTGATTTTTAGCGCCGTCAAGAGCCATTTTTCAATGTTCAATTTATTGAAAGCCAGCCATTTAGGTTTAAAAAAAAGACCAAGCCGAACTTGGGCAGTTCGCAGGTTTTTGTGCAGGTCCACTACGCAGTCGTAGCCTTGCTGGCGCAATTCGGGCAGCACTTCCTGCACGTTTTTTTGGATGGTAAAAGTCCGGTCCACGTTCGGGTTGGCTTCGAGCAGCGGAGCGAATTGTTTTTTCGTCAAAAAATGGATTTCAGCGCCAAGCTGCTGCTTGAGGCAACGCACCACGGGCGTCGTCAGTACGATGTCGCCGATGGAAGAAAAACGGATGACGAGGATTTTTTTCAAATAAGGGAAATTCAACGGGAAAGCGGCAAAAATAAGCGCATCAAGGATTTGCGGCGATGGCTTCCCCGTTAGGCAGCGGTGGAATAGTCGGGGCGGCAGGTTTCGCAGGGGCCACTGGCTCTGGCATTTTGTCCAGTAATGGGGCAGGGCGGTTGATGGCCAGACTTTGCAGGTCGGCAGCACTGCCGTTGAACACGTTGAAATCAACGTCCCCGTCAATGCCTTGCAAGCGGCCTCGGTTGCCGTATTGCCAGAAGCTCCAAGTATGGCCCTGTGCGATTTCTGGGTTCCAAATGCTGGTGTACCTAGCCACCCAAACGGGGTATCCCTCCAGGTTTTTTGCCAAATAACGGTTGAAAAACTTTTGGTTGGAATAAACGATGGGCTTCACTTTGTAGGCGTCCTCGACGATGGCCAGCCAAGTTTTCACGCCCTCCATAATCTGTGCTGGGTTGCGGTTGCCCGCCACTTCCACGTCCAGCACTGGTGGCAGGTCGCCGTGCTGCAAGTCAATAGCGGAAATGAAATTCTGTGCTTGCAGCGCTGCTGGTACATCGGGCCGGAAGAAGTGGTAAGCCCCCCGCACGATGCCCGCCGAGCGCATGGCGTCCCAGTTTTTGCAAAAAACGGTGTCTTGCATGGTAACGCCTTCGCTGGCTTTTACGAAGGCAAACTGGATGTTTTGCTTGGCTACCCGTTGCCAGTCAATCTCCTTCTGGTAATGGGAAACGTCAATGCCATGAACGCCATAGCCGTCCTTCCGAACGGTCTGTTCGTTGCAAGCGGCCAAAAAGGCCACGCTCCAAAACAGGAAGAAGAAACGTTTCATGGTTTGTCCAAGATTCTGATAATTCAATGTAAGGAGGTCTGCCGAAAGGCACTGCAAGAACGGGAAAAAAAATATTTGGCACAATAGCCAAAGCCAAGATTAATCTTCCTGTAACATCGTTAAATGCGAATTTGTCGCCGAACTGTTCTTTTGTGTCGCTGAAACCGGGGTTCGGGCGAAGATGGTTTTGTCGTGATGCCCGCTTTCCGACATTTTCGACTAAATTTTTTTTCCACTAAAAATGTATAGCTGCCTATCTTTCCCGCCGTTTATTCTTCAAATTGCCTTTTGGACAAAAAGGCAGCCCTGCCAACTGGAACTACACATCACACTTTTCACAATTTAACTAAATGTACTTAGCATGAGCAACATCAATGGAAAATGGCAGCAAGAGAACAGCTACGATGCCATAGTCATCGGCAGTGGCATCAGTGGAGGCTGGGCTGCCAAGGAGTTGTCAGAGAAGGGCCTAAAGACCCTAGTGCTGGAGCGGGGCCGGATGGTCAAGCACGTGCAGGACTACCCAACTGCCAACTTGAACCCTTGGGAAATCCCCTTTAAGGGCCGGGTACCACCCGAAGAGATTGAGAAACATTACCAGAAGCAAAACCGCACGGGCTACACCGTGAACCAGGCCTGGAAGCACTGGTTCATTAAGGACGACGAGCACCCCTACACCGAAGTCAAGCGCTTCGATTGGATACGGGGCTACCATGTGGGCGGGCGTTCCATCGTTTGGGGCCGTCAAAGTTACCGCCACGGCGACCTCGACTTCGAGGCTAACGCAAAGGAGGGCATCGGCACAGACTGGCCCATCCGCTACGCCGACCTGAAGCCTTGGTACGACTACGTGGAAGAGTTCATTGGCGTGAGCGGTTCCAACGAAGGTTTGCCGCAATTGCCAGATGGCAAGTTCCAGCCAGCGATGGAAATGAACTGTGTGGAAACGGATATGAAGGGCAAGGTGGAAGCGAAGTTTGGCGACCGGAAAATCACGATGGGCCGCACGGCACACATCACCCAAGCCACTGAGCTGCAGAAAAAACTGGGCCGTGTCAACTGCCAGTTCCGAAATCTGTGCATGAGGGGTTGCCCGTTCGGGGGGTATTTCAGCAGCAACGCTGCCACGCTGAAAGCCGCTGAACTGACCGGCAACATGACGCTGCGCCCCAATTCCATCGTACATTCCATCATTTACGATGAAAAAACTGGCAAGGCCAAGGGCGTGAAAATCTTGGATGCGGAGAGCAAACAGGAGATGGAGTTTTATTCAAAAATCGTCTTTGTTTGCGCCAGCTCCTTCAATTCCACTTGGATTTTGATGAATTCCACCAGCACTCGCTTCCCCAACGGCATGGGCAACGACAGCGACCAATTGGGCCGCAACGTCATGGACCACCACTTCCAGGTGGGTGCCTCCGCCAAAACGGACGACTTCGGTGACCGCTACTATTCGGGCCGCCGTGCCAACGGGATTTACATTCCCCGCTTCCGCAACGTGGATGCGAAGACCAAGCGCAACGACTTCCTTCGTGGCTACGGCTACCAAGGTGGCGCCAGCCGCTCTGGGTGGCAAAGCCTGATCGCTGAAATGGGATTTGGGAAGTCCTTCAAAGAGGAGATGCACGAACCCGGCCAGTGGACCATCGGTATCAATGGTTTTGGGGAAATGCTGCCGCACCCCGACAATCGGATCATGCTCAACAAGGAGGTGAAGGACATGTACGGCATGCCCACCCTCACGATGGACGTGCAGATTCGGGAGAACGAACTTGCCATGCGCAAGGACATGGCCGCCAGCGCCGTGGAGATGCTGGAGGCTGCCGGTTACAAGGATGTGACGCCGTTCGACCGCAACTATGCGCCGGGTCTAGGTATCCACGAAATGGGCACCGCCCGCATGGGCAAAGACCCGAAAACGTCGGTGCTGAACAAGTGGAACCAAGTAAATGGTGCATCAAACGTATTCGTGACCGATGGTGCTGCGATGGCTTCTGCTGCCTGCGTGAACCCGTCGCTGACCTACATGGCGCTGACGGCCCGTGCTTGCGATTACGCAGTAAAAGAGTTGAACAAAGGAAATATTTAACCTGGGTTGATACAGTTGATGAGGTTGATAAGGGTTGATTAACGATGCCTTTATCACCCCCATCAACCCAAATCAATCTTTCTCAACAAAAAGAAAAATGAACAGAAGAGATGCCATAAGAAATGCAGGGATACTGCTAGGTGGGGTACTTTCTGCCAGTGCGATGTCAGGCGTTTTAAGCGGCTGCAAGGCTGAGCCAAAAATAGATTGGGCCCCCAAATATTTCACGCCTGAGGAGGGCAGTTTGGTCGAGGCTATTGCGGAGCGCATCATCCCCAAGACTGACACGCCGGGCGCCAAGGATGCAGGAGTGCCGGGCTTCATTGACCAGATGATGGCCGAATTTTACGAAGAAAAAGACAAAAATGCTTTCCGAGATGGCCTGAAGGCGGTGGACGCTGCCGCTCAAAAAGCGCATGGTAAGCCTTTCGTTTCGCTTACGCCGGAGCAGCAGGACGAAGTCCTCACCGCTCAGGACAAGGAAGCCTACGATGAAAATCGCCCGAAAGATGCGCCTACGCACTTCTTCCGCACCATGAAGGAACTGACAGTACTGGGCTTCTGCACATCCGAGCCGGGGGCTACGAAATTCCTGAAATACGAAGCAGTACCAGGGGCTTACCACGGCTGTATTCCTTACAGCGAGGTGGGTGCTACTTGGGCAACTTCGTAAGTCAAAGTAGAAAAAATACACGGCCAAGTGGTGAGGTATTGCCCATCGCTTGGCCTTTGTTTTTTTGATGCAGTAGCTTAATTTTTTTGTCAAAAAGCTGATAACCAATGAAATATGCAATTTCATTCATTTTCCTGCTAACTGTTTTTGCTTGTTCTGAAAAGGCTGAGCCAACTGTTCCTCCGGCGACTAGTAATCCGCTGGTAGGGACTTGGAAGCTGCTCACCGGAACGCTTGTCGAAAAGGGCGACACCACCCTCACGGATTACACCCAAAAGCTGTCCTTCATCAAAATCATCAACGAAACGCATTTTGCTTTTTTGCTGCATGACTTGAACGGCGGCAAGGACTCCACTGCCGCTGTGTTCAGCGCAGGCGGCGGCACCTATATTTTAAAAGACAGCACCTACACCGAGCACCTTGAATACTGTAATGACCGAGCCTGGGAGGGGCATGATTTCCCTTTTACGGTAACCATCATTGGCGACACGCTCGTGCAACGGGGCGTGGAAAAAGTGGAGGCACAGGGCATTGAGCGACTGAACATCGAGCGGTATGTAAGAATGAAATGAGAAATTTCACACCTTTTTTTTAAAAACACTAAGAACACATGTCAAAAATACTCCTGCCAATCGCTGCACTGTTGGTTTGCTTCGGTTGCTTTTCAGGCAAAAACTCCACGCAAAACCAAACCTCCGGCAACCCCATTTTTCCCGGCTGGTACGCCGATCCGGAGGCCCGCATTTTCGGGAAAACGGTCTGGGTGTTCCCCACTTACAGCGACAAGTACGACAAGCAGGTCTATTTCGACGCTTTTTCCTCCACCGATTTGGTCAACTGGACGAAGCACCCGCAGATACTCGACACGGCAGCGGTTAAATGGGCAAAGCGGGCCATGTGGGCGCCTTCGGCAACGGAAAAGAATGGCAAATACTATTTTTTCTTCGGCGCCAACGACATCCAGAGCGACGCAGAGTGGGGCGGCATCGGCGTGGCCGTGGCGGACAAGCCCGGCGGCCCTTACCGTGACTACCTCGGACACCCGCTGGTGGACAAGTTCCACAATGGCGCACAGCCCATTGACCAGTTTGTTTTCAAGGATGCAAACGGCCAGTACTACCTCATTTACGGCGGATGGCGGCATTGCAATATCGCCCAATTGAACGCCGATTTCACGGGCTTCATCCCTTTTTCTGACGGCACTGTTTTCAAAGAAATCACGCCGGAGGGCTATGTGGAAGGTTCGTTCATGTTCATCCGCAACGGCAAATACTATTTCATGTGGTCGGAAGGCGGCTGGACCGGCCCTGATTACAGCGTCGCCTACGCCGTGTCCGACTCGCCATTCGGCCCTTTTCAGCGGGTCGGCAAAATCCTGCAACAGGACGCCCGCATTGCCAACGGCGCTGGCCACCACTCCGTTATCCAATTGCCCGGCACGGACGAATGGTACATCATCTACCACCGCCGCCCGCTCACAGAAACCGACGGAAACTCCCGTCAGACCTGCATCGAGCGGATGTATTTTGATGAAAAAGGGATGATAAAACCGGTGGTGCTGACGACGGAAGGAGTTGGGAAGGTGAGGGTGAAATGATGTTCAATCACGGCTTATCCCGCCCAATAAACCGCTCTTCCCCATGTAGAAAACGGATGGCCCTTGCCACGTTTTTATCCACCGTTTCCTCCGATTTCAGGCGGCTGATATAGCGCACGATTTCCATGCGGCGGGAAGGCGGCAAGCTGTCGAAGATGGCTTGTGCGGTGGGATTTTCCGCTAGCGCCAGTTGCAGTTTCGGGTGCATGGCAATGCTGCGGTCGCTGGCGTCATATTCGATGGAGATTTCCACAGTTTCCCCGATGCGGCGGGGTGAGTCCTTCAACATGACCATGTTGATGTAAAACCGCCAAGCCCCAGCGTATTTGACAAGGGTTTGCTGGTATGGCACACCATTGACCGTTCCCGTGACCGGGATTTTCCCCTTGTGCTGCCCCGCCTGTTCCAACAGCGACTCAAGCAACTCCTCCGGTAAAAACACGAAGGGGTTTACGCCGATGATTTCGATTTTACCTGAAAAACTGTGCATTTAAGACGATTGATTCCTTTGCTTAAATCTTAAGCCAGCTACTCATTCGATTTTCTTCCCAAAATGGTGCGCCTGGATTTGAAAACCCTTGTTCAGGTAGAGCCTGTGCGCCGTATGCCGCTGGTGGCCGGAGTCGAGCGTGACGACTTTGAAGCCTCGTGATTTTGCTTCTTCAAAAACAAAATCGAGCAACATGCTGCCGTAGCCTTTGCCCCGATGGGCGGGAAGCGTGCCGAGGTCGTCAATGTAAATATGTTTGCCCGTGAACAGGTTTTGGAGGTAGCGGTACCCGCAAATGGCCGCTGCTGTGCTATCCTCTGCTTCGATGAAAATGAGCTGAAACCCTTCCGAAAACATCTCTGTCACCATCACCACCAAATCCACATCGGAGAGGTGTGGACGCAGGTCGAGGATAGCCTGGCGACATCGTATAATGTCTTCGGGCGTTTTTGCGAAGCGGATAAAATCGCTCATAAGTTATTGATATTCAATATTTAAGGCTTAAATTAGAATCGCCTTCACAATCTTTCCCCCTTCACCAGCCAGCTTTCCCGAATGGACTGCTCCTTCAGATGGAGGAATTTCTTCCGCTCCTCGTCCCGCATGAAAGCCATGAAATCGGCCTCCGCCGGAAAGCTGACGAAATGGATTTCGTATGGGCACTCGATTTGCGTTTCGATGAAATCCTCCGCGTTGGGGCGCAGCCGGAACAGCAGCGAGCCGCTGTATTTTGCAATCAAGGGAATAGCCACGGCCTCGAATTCGTCGAAGACCGCTTCCTGGCCTTTTTTGAGGTAAATGAGTTGGGTGAGGTACAACATGCGAAGTGATTTTGAGGGGTAAATGTAGCTGGAAAACGCAACACTGGGGAGGGCTTTGAACTCCCCAGCGTTGCTTGCCATTAAATGCTGAATTTCGCCAAATAGGCTACCAACTTGTCGAAGGTGCCACCAAAGCCCTGCTCCATATTCGGTATCATGCCCAAGTAGAACGCCTCCTGCTCGGCAGTGGCATTGATTGGGCTGCCGCTGAGGCTGAGTTTGGTCTTCCCGCCCTGCTCCGTCAAAGTCAGTACATTCAGGATTTCCAGTGGGAATTCGTTGTTTGGAAAATAGGCCGACTGCGCCACATTGCCCTCGGCATCCGCAAAGGAATTGACCCAGACGAGGCGCTCTGGCGGCGTGATTTCACGATAGGCCATTCGGCCAAACATTTCCGCACCGTTCTGCGCCACCATTGCATAGTGAAAGATGCCGCCAGGTTGCAAGTCGAATTTCACCACCCGCAGTCTCATGCCCGCTGGGCCCCACCACTCGGCCAAGTGCTGAGGTTCCGTCCAAGCCTTGAACACGAGGTCACGTGGCGCATCGAGGGTACGGGTGATGACAAGTTTTGGATTTTGTGCAAGAAATGCCGTCAAGGAGCGGCCCAAAATATCCGTCCAGCCAGTTTCGAAGTTGGTGGGGGCAAAGTCTGGATTGTCGGCGGGAAAGCTGTGCAACCCGCTGTGCGTCAGTTTCACCTTTGTTTGCTTGCCTTCCGGCAAAATCTCGAACCGCACCAGTGAGTCGCCGGGGTAGCCATCGTAGCGCCAAGAGTAAGCCAACACCTGGTTTGGCAAGACTTCTTTCACTTCGCAAAGGTGCAGGTAGCTTCTTTCCGGTGGGCCACCTTCAAACTGGAATTGATAGCCTACCTCTGCCCTGAAATCGGGCAGTTCGAAGTACCACAATTTTATTTTTTCGGGGTCAGTGAGTGCTGCCCAGATTTGCGCCGGGGTAGCGTCGTAGCTGCGCTCGATGATGAGCGGGGTTGTTTTTTGCATAATATATTTTATTGAAAATCAGGTGATTATAACGTTAAAGAGATTGAAAACTTCGCCAACGTTTGTTTACAATTGTTGCCCAAACATAATCCGATGCCCATCAATCGTGATGACGCCGAACTCCCGCATCCCCCAGGGTTTGCTGCCCAGCGGGTAGTGTATATTGGCACCTTTCGTGACCAGTTCCTTGAACAGTTCGTCCACGCCCTCCACCTGCACGTAGGCGAAGTAGGAGTGGTTGCGGGTCTCGAAGGCAGAGCGGTCGTCGGTGCATTCGCCGAGCATCACGACGAAACTGCCCCTGCGCAACTGCTGCCAACCATCGTAGGCCCAGTCGGTCGTGAAGCCCAGTTTTTCCTGGTAATGCGCCACCGAAGCGGCGAGGTTTTGCACCGCCAGCACATAGCGAGTTTCGACGATGGCCGACTGTGTACTGCGGACTGTGGACTGCCCACTGCCGACTGTGAACTGCTTTTGCCCAGCCACGTACGCCTCCATCCTGTCCACGTTCTGTTTCAAGCCCAGATCCGCTTTGACTGTCTTGATGACATGCGCCAATTGCTCCTCGCTCTCGAACAGGCTTTGCACATGCACCCGGGTTTTGTTGCCTTCCTCGGTGAAAGTGGCCGTCAGGACAAACTTCGGCCCAGTCACATGTTTCAGTACGATGCGCTCTGGCTTCACCAATTCCACAAACACGTGCACATTGCGATAGTCGGTGCCATCTGGCCCATGCATCGTGAACTCCCAGACGCCGCCGGGCCACACTTCCATTTTGTCAATGGTATTGGTAAAACCCTCCGGCCCCCACCAGTTTTTGATGTGGTCAGGGTTCGTCCAAACCTCCCAGACGAGGTCACGGGGCGCATCGAGCAGTCGGGTAACTTCGAGGCTGCGCCCCTCAGTTGATTCAGGTGAAGCTGATGGTTGCATTGCTTATTTTTTAGCTTGAATTTTAGCCAAGTACTGTTCGAGCGAGTCCAGTTTTTCGTTCCAAAACTGCCGGTACTGCTCCACCCAGTCGGCCACTTCCCGCAGTTTTTCGGGTTGGGCTTCGCAAATGCGCTCCCGGCCCTGTTGCTGAATGACCACGAGGCCACATTCCGTCAGGATTTTCAGGTGCTTGGAAATGGCGACCCGGCTCGTCTCAAAGCGGTCGGAGACGGCGTTGATGTTCATCGGTTTTTGCGCCAGCAAACCCAAAATTTCCCGCCGTGTTGGGTCGGCGATGGCTTGGAAAACGTCACGTCTCATGTGTTCTGTTATTGAGGTATTGGGATATTTTGTTATTGGGTGACTTGCGATTGGTTGAAATATCGCAAGTCACCCAATATCAACTCTTAACTTCATAATGCAGGCAAACCACCTCATTCTCAAACCGCTTGCACGCCATCAGTTTCAGCTTCACCCGTTCGTCCAGTTCCGGGAACATCGGGATGCCTTTGCCCACTAAAATTGGATTGACGAAGAGCCAAAGCTCGTCCACCAGCCCAGCCTGCAAGAGCGAACGCCCAGCCGATGGGCTGCCGAAAATGACGATTTCCTTGCCTTCGCCCGCTTTCAGTTTTGCAATTTGCTCGGCAATATTTTCACCGATGAAAGTTGTGAGCGGTTGACTTTCGCCCTGTTTGCTATGCGAAAGCACGATTTTCTGCACCTGATTGTACCAAGCCGAATGTTGAATGCTATGTTTGGAAGCATTCGGTTGGTCGGCGGCGGTGGGCCAGTAGGCTTCCATCATTTCCCAGGTTACCCGCCCGTAGAGTGCCAGGTCCGAGTTTTGGGTGCGGTAGTCAGCGTAGTCGAAAATCTCATCGTCCACGGTTATCCAATTCATTTCCCCATTGGGGCCTGCGACGAAGCCGTCCAGCGAAACGTGCATGAACCAGACTATTTTTTTCATGTGAATTTGATTTTGGTGAAAATATGTAACTAATCGGTTTCGCAAATGTAAAACGAAACCGTTCGGTTACGCAAGTTTTTTTGAGATTTTTTTTGCAAAAATCAAAACCTGACCAGCCAG
>Ga0075012_10002955_pt1 | contig 16464 bp, 15 predicted proteins | sample All_14_2_FD_71474 | JGI IMG/M metagenome (GOLD analysis project Ga0075012, IMG submission 71474) | Freshwater microbial communities in response to fracking from Pennsylvania, USA - Allegheny Zone_MetaG_DW_15 | ecosystem: Environmental > Aquatic > Deep subsurface > Groundwater > Drilled... | reverse complement strand
GAAGTGCCACGCGTGACCATCCGCGGCGTCCAGCCCTTTCGGCAGATCGCCAGCGCCACGCGCATGGAAGCGCTGGTCACGGTGGACAGCGCGGCCATGTTGCCTGCGCTCGCGGCGGCGCTGGCCAAGGGACGCGGCGGACGCAGCGAGGTGTTCCTGCGCCTGACGATCGGTCAGGACCGGTTCGCGCATGTGTTCGTGGGCGACGATTTCGCAGTGGACGCGGAACTGGTGGAAGCGCTTGGTCATATCGACGGTGTCAGCGTCGACCGGCTCGACACCATACCGCCCGCGCAGGACGGCTATCGCGCGCGCAGCCGCAAGGCACAGATGCATCTTGTGCCGGGGGGACGCGCCGTCGGTTAGGGGCATTTTCAACCGGACCGTCGACGGTCAAAGGCTCGGGAATGCGGGATCAAGGGGCAAGAGTGTTTTCGCGTATCGGGAAATACTCTGGAATGGCGGATTTGGGCTGTCGGCCCGTCTCAATCTTCAAGGAGCGACGTGATGGGTCTGAAGGTGAAAGGCGCGTGCCTGACATTGGCGGTGCTGATGATGGTCGGGCAACCGGCATCGGCAAAGGCGCAGGCCGCCAGCCCCGTTTCCCCCTTCGTCGCGCAGGACTTCTCCGTTCCCACGCTGGTGGAAGCCGGCAAGTTCAAGCTCGTGCCACTCGGCCCCGATTTGGTGAAGGTCGATTTCAACGCCTACATGTCGTCGATCGAGCATCTGCAAAAGACGTTCACGCGCAGTACCGACTGGCCGCACCCCGGCATCTCCGATGCCGATGCCATGCGGGACATGGAAACCGAGCAGGCGCGGTTCAGAAACCGTGAATCCTTCGCCTATGCCGTACTGACGCCGGATGGCGGCCGCGAACGTGGCTGCGTATATGTCTATCCCAGCACCGTCGATGGTTATGACGCCGTGGTGCGGCTGTGGGTGACGAAGGACGAGTATGACGCGGGCTTCGATGCGGAGCTCTATGCCTGGGTCATTGGCTGGATGCGGAAAGACTGGCCATTCGCCAAAATCGCCTATCCCGGAAGGGCGATTGAATGGGGCACTTGGGATGCCATCGTCGCGTCGAACAAGGCCAGGAAAGCGGCTGCGGCAGGGCATAAACCGTAACGGGCATCATCCATGACGCCCATGAAGCGCGCTGCGCATCATTGTAATTCTTTGATCTGCAGCCTTGCGTTTCGCGCCTCGACGCAAAATTCATGCGCATCCCTGCAACGCCGCTCGAGCATTTCAACGGCCTGCTTCCATTCCTGCAAGACGTAGGGATCATCGGCAAACGAAGGCGCAAACATCCTTCGGCCAGCTTGTGGCGACGATGGCGTGCCTGACGACACCAGAGGATGCGCCCGGTCTGGTTCGTCCTGCTCTTTGCGCTGCGATACCAATGTGCCCAGCAGAAAAAATGCGACAGCCCCCGTCACCAGGCCGCATGCAGTTAAGGCTCGCTTGGCAATGCGCACATCATTCTCCGCTGCCCGGCTCTAGCGGGCCTGACGCAAACCATCAAATCGTCCTTCGTGCGGATCTCGATGGTCTCCGGTGGTTTCCTGAAACCGCCCTTCCATGGCCGCAATGCCGCCAGCCGCTCATTTCGGCCATAACGCTTCGCCCGGGCCGATGCTGAGGCCCGCATATGCTGGACCTGATCCGGGGCCTGCCCGTCGCGATCCGACGTTTTTTTTACTGCCAAGCAAACACGCGCCGACACCAGAGCAATGCCCATGCCGCCTACGATCATATCGCACGCGAAAGCACAAAATCGGTCGGCCCATAACGGCGCCACCTTTCCCGTCACCGATAAAGCCGAGCCACGCACGCATTCCACGCCACCCCCTGCCCGCCGCCACCCATCGCCGGGGCGCGGCCCACACGGCATTCTTGGGGGCCAGGCTTTATGGGCACAGGCGCATTTCCGCCGCCCGATCCCAATCTCACAATGTCAAAGAACGATGCAATGTTCCTGACATGTTCTACACACTGTAGGACAGCATTATCTTTGTGGCGCCGCGACCGGCCTCGCGCGACCCGAAACCGGCCACGATCGCCTTGACTGTCGAGGGCGCCGCCGCATCCTGCATCATGACACTGTAAATATTGAGTAATTTACTCCAACACGTCCAGCGCCGCTGCGCAATCCACGATCAGCTTTACGGCGTTTCGCCCGCTCAGGCGCTTTCCAGAACGCCTTCGTGCAACCGCACCACCCGGTCCATCTTCTGCGCCAGCCGCTCGTTGTGCGTCGCCACCAGCGCGGCCGATCCCTCGCCCCGCACAAGCCGCAGAAACTCCGCCAGCACCACGTCCGCCGTCTTCTCATCCAGGTTGCCGGTCGGTTCGTCCGCCAGCACCAGTGCAGGCCGGTTCGCCAGCGCCCGCGCCACTGCCACCCGCTGCTGCTCACCGCCCGAAAGCTGGCTCGGCCGATGCTCCAGCCGGTGCCCCAGCCCCAACGCCGTCAGCAGCGACTCGCCGCGCATCCGCGCATCCATCGTGGTCGCATCGCGGATCATCAGCGGCAACATGACATTCTCGACCGCGTTGAAATCCGGCAGCAGGTGGTGGAACTGGTACACGAAGCCCAGCGCGTCGCGCCGCAGCCGCGTCCGCCCGTCATTATCGAGCTTGCTGGCTTCCTCGCCGGCAATCCGGATCGACCCGTCGAACCCGCCCTCCAGCAGGCCCACCGCCTGCAGCATGGTCGATTTGCCCGAACCTGATGGCCCCAACAGCGCCACGATCTCGCCCGATCCCACGGTCAGGTTGACGTTGCGCAGCACGTCAATAGTAACCTCGCCCTGCGTGAAACTGCGTGCCAGTCCCGCTACCTTCAGCACATCACTCATAGCGCAGCACCTGCACGGGATCGGTATTGGCCGCCTTGAACGCCGGATAGAGCGTGGCGAGGAAGCTGAAGATCAATGCCATGAGACAGATAATAATGATCTCCACCGGATCGGGCTTGGATGGTAATTCGGTCAGGAACCGGATCGAGGGATCCCACAGATTCTGCCCCGTCAGGAACTGGATGGCGTTGACCACGGCCTGCCGGAAGAACAGGAATGTGAAGCCCAGCACCATGCCCGCCAGCATACCCAGCGTGCCGATCGTGACGCCCACCGTCATGAATATCTTGATCAGCCCGCCCCGAGAGGCGCCCATCGTCCGCAATATCGCGATATCCCGCGTCTTCGCCCGTACCAGCATGATGAGCGATGACAGGATGTTGAACACCGCTACCAGCACAATGATCGACAGCACCACGAACATCGCAACACGCTCGACAGCCAGTGCCTCGAACAGCTGTGAATTCATTTGCCGCCAGTCCGTCACGACTGCTCTGCCCGCCGTTTTCGCTGCCAACGGCTCCAGAATTTGCTGCACGCGATCCGGGTTGACGGTCTCCACCTCGATCATGTTGACGACATCGCCCAACAGCAGCAGCGTCTGCGCATCCTCGATGGGCATGACCACGAACGCCTTGTCATAGTCGTAGACACCGATCTCAAAGATCGCGGCCACTTCATAGCTGATCTCACGCGGCACCGTGCCGAACGGGGTCGATCGCCCCGCGGGATTGATAATGCTGATACGCCCCCCCACGGTGACGCCCATGTTTTCGGCGAGCCGTACGCCGATCGCAATCTTGTCGGCGCCCGGCTTCAGCGCATTCATGTCACCAGCCAGCACCTTGCTCTTGAGCGTCGCATTGTCGCGAATATCATGCTCCGTCATGCCACGCACCAGCACTGCCTCTACCCGGCCGTTATAACTGCCCAGCAGCGGCTGCTCGATCAGTGGGGTAGCGCTGGTTACGCCGGGTGTCGCCTTCGCATCCTCCAGTACCCTCCGCCAGTCCGGCAGACGATTGCCGTATCCCTGCACGACGGCGTGGCCGTTCAAACCAACAATCTTGTCGAACAACTCCGCCCGGAAACCGTTCATCACGCTCATCACGATGATGAGCGCCGCAACACCGAGCATCACCGCAACGAGGCTAATGCCCGCGACGAGAAAGATGAAACCCTCCCCTTTCCCCGGCAAAAGGTAGCGCTTGGCTATCATGCGCTCATAACGGGAAAGAATCATGAGGTTCCGGGGACTTTCTTAACGGTCGCCCGGCTGTACGAAGCACGGCCAGGAGAGGCAAGGCAAAGGAAGCTGTGGCTTGGAGAACACAGGCTTGACCCAAAATGAATGAGGCACGCGATTAGTAAGTGACAGCTTCGAGACAGCCCCTTAGCAACGACTTCGGAACACAGGCAAATCAAGGGCCGTGGTTCAGGGACGCTGAAGTCCCGTTCCGGAAAGCAGGGGGCATAAGGAACGGTCGACACAGCACCAAGGGGGAGACGAGCAATCGTCCATCTGCGCCCGGATCGGCAACGGTCCGGGCGCTTATGATTCTGGCGCAACCGATACGCCCTACTCTTCTTCACCCGCTGTTAGAAGGCATGTTGGGCGTTACTCCAGCCCGACGGGGCCGGCGCATCATCGGATACATGCACGCAATATGACCTGTGAGATGCGATCCGAAGTACCGTCGCTTATCGCAACCTTCACCGTTCAGCATCTCCCTTGAACCATCTCAAAGCACAACCATATCAACGAAGTCTGGTCGCCTGTGGAGCCAGACAATTGTCAGCGGACGCCAAAGTCGGGTCCGTGGAAATGTTCATTTTGCTCATTGGAGATGATGAAATATGCGCAACTTCGATCTCACCCCATACCGCCGTTCTACCGTTGGGTTCGACCGCCTCTTCGACCTGATCGAAAATAGCGCGCGCCTTAGCCAGGCGGATAATTATCCGCCCTTCAACATTGAGCGCCTCAGCGACGACCGCTATCGTGTCACTCTGGCTGTAGCTGGCTTCCGCGAGAGCGAACTGGAAATAACGGCCCAGCAAAATCTCCTTCAAGTCTCTGGCCGCAAGGAGGACCAACTTGGTGGGGATCGCGCCAAATTCCTCCATGTTGGCATCGCCAACCGGAGCTTCGAGCGCCGATTCGAGCTCGCCGATTTCGTACGCGTCGAGAACGCCGTATTGGCCGATGGCCTTCTCGTCATAGAGTTGGTGCGCGAAATTCCCGAGGCGATGAAACCCAAGAAAATTGCCATCAATGGCGGTGAGGTTGTCGGCATTGCCGATAGCCGCAGCGCTGCCTGATAATCCAACGCCAGTATCAAGTTTTGCTAGGGGGGCCGTATTGCACGGCTCCCCTTCCACACCACTCCGACCTACAGCCTAGCTAAGACGGCAACCGACGTTGCGGGAGTTGGCAGCTTGTCTATTGATGAACGATGGCGAGAGGCCGAACTTCTATATAAAGCAGCTCACCGTGTTGGGCCGACCATTCCTAAAGTGCCGGGACGGGCACCATGCTGTTCGTTCGTACGATATAGTCCAGAATAGCTGGATGCAGCGGATTTTCAAAAAGACATCCCGCTTCATGGTCGTGCACCCATTGCACGGTCGCCTTTCGGCTCGAAAACCCGGGTAAAACGATCCAGACCTCTGTCTCTGGCCTCAATTTCGCAAAACTCTGTACCCTGAATCCTTTAACAGACAAATCGGAGATTCGGCTCGAAAACCAGCTTTCACCCGGCCGCCTCAGCTTAACGCCGATCAGTACCGGGTGCCGGCTCGAAGAACGAATCTGATATCTCGGTTCAGACAAGGTCGGCAGGCCCGTTAGTTATGACATCCGCTCTATCACCGGCGGGTTTGCGGAGAGTTAACACGGCTGACTTTGCATGCTGGTCTCCTCCTAACTGCCTACAGCAACTCTCAAAATCGGCCCCACACGTAGTAATCAGACCATCTGCAAAGCGGGTAAGCCGCCATTGCCCGGCTCAAGAAAAAAGGGCTGCCGAAGCAGCCCCTTCTCTATGATCTATTTTCTCGGACGAGCTTAGAAACTGCCGTACTGCTCGTTCCCGACAAACCCCATCTTGGTCACGCCACTGCGCTTGATCTCCGCCAGCACCTCATCGACGACCACATAACGGGTCGCAGCATCCGGCTGAAACTGCAGTTCCGGCTCAACCGGCAACTGAAGCGACTGGTTGAGATACTGCCGCAAGGTCAACAGATCGATCGGCGAACCATTCCAGGTGATGGTGCCATCTGCACCGATCGCCACCTTGTTCTTCACCGGATCAACGATCTGGTTCGTTGGCGGAGAATTCTGCGGCAGGTCGATCTTCACCGCGTGGGTCTGGATCGGGATGGTGATGATGAACATGATGAGAAGCACGAGCATGACGTCGATCAACGGCGTCGTGTTCATCTCCATCATCGGCTCGCCGTCATCGCGGCCGCCACTCATTGCCATGGTCTATGCTCCTTCGCGACGCTTGTCAGAGACGCGCGGTGTTGGTCGTGCCGGGTTCCGGCTCGGAGATGAAGCCCACCTTCGGGAAACCTGCACGCTGCATGGTGTAGATGGTGCCGCCGATGCAACGATAGGGTGTATCGATGTCGCCGCGAATATGAACTTCCGGCAGATCTTCCGCCGTCATATTCTCAACACCGCCAGCCTTCTTCACGTCGGCTTCCAGCTTCGCGACCGCACGGTTGAGCAGTTCCTCGGAATTGACCTTCGTCATGTTCCAATAAACAGCGCAGCTGCCGTCGGACGCAGCAGTTACGGAAAGCGACACGTTCTCCGGCTTTGTCGTGGTGGGTTCAAAGGCGACCTTGGGAAGACGGAGGTCGACCGTCTGCACGACGACCGGGACCGCGATCAAGAAGATGATGAGCAACACCAGCATGACGTCCACGAGAGGCGTCGTGTTGATGTCGGACATCGGCTTCTCTTCGCCGCCGTCGGATCCAACGCTCATTGCCATTGATTGGTTATCCTGTCTTCAAACGGTTTATGATCCTGCTCCGGTCCGGAGCGGTACGCGATAGCGTCACCACTCCGGATATTTGGAGAAAGATCAGGCCTTGGTCGCCGTGGCGGGCTTGGCCGCCGCAACGGTCGGAGCCGGACCGGTCGAAACGGGCTTCACCGCACCGTTCGAAACCAGGTAGCCCAGCAGATCGGTCGAAAAGGACGACAGGCCTTCCGAGATCGCCTTGTTACGACGCTGCAGGAAGTTGTAGGCAAGCACCGCAGGAACGGCCACAGCCAGACCGAGCGCGGTCATGATCAGAGCCTCACCGACCGGGCCGGCAACGGCGTCGATCGAGGCCTGACCGGCAGCGCCGATCTTGATGAGCGCGCGATAGATACCGATAACCGTACCGAACAGACCGATGAACGGCGACGTCGCACCAACGGTCGCGAGGAAGGCCAGGCCACCGTTGAGCTTCGAGTTGATCGCGGCTTCCGAGCGCGCGAGCGAACCGTGCAGCCAGTCATGCGCCTCAACCGGATCGGTCAGCTTGCCATGCTGCTCCTGAGCAGCGATGCCATCGTCAACCAGCTGCTTGTATGCGCTGTTCTTTTCCAGCTTGGCCGAACCTTCCTTCAGGCTCGCCGCGCGCCAGAAGGTGGCACGCACCTTCTTGGACTGATTGATGATCTTCTGCTGCTCGATCAGCTTGGTGAACAGGATGTAGAACGAACCGATCGACATACCGCAAAGGATGATGAACACGGTCCAGGCGATAACACCACCCTGCTCAAGTGCCTCCCAGAGGCCGTACGGATTGGCCGCCTTGGGTGCGGCGGCAGCTGCGATGGAGATCAACATGATTACGACTTCCCTCTCAAATAAGAATGCATCAGATGCGGAGCCGGCCAGCGTCAAGCACGCGGCCGGCTCTAGGCAGTATTACTCAGGCAGACGCCATACGACGCGGCGTGAAGCAGTCGACCGGATCGGACTGCCGTTCTGATCGACAGCGGGCGAGTAACGGCCGCGCCGTGTCATCGCCTTGCACGCTGCCTCATCAAGATCAGCATTGCCGCTGGACGAGGTCACGCGACAATTCTCGACCCGACCCTGTTCGTTGATTTCCCAGGTGATAGCGCTCGTACCTTGCGCCTCCGCACGAATAGCGGATGCGGGATAGTCTGCGTCGGAAATCCAGTTCGCCGGATTACCCTTGGCGCCGGCTGCCTTGCTGACAACCGGTGCGGGCGGGGGCGGCGGAGGCGAAGCGACCGGAACCGGCGTGAAAACCGGAGGAGGCGTACGCACCGTCTGGATCGGCGGAGCCGGAGCCGGCGTCTGCACGATCGGCGGCGGCGCTACGACCGGCGGAGGCTCAACCTGCTTCTCCGGCGGTGGTGGCGGCGGCTCCTCATCCGGTGGCGGCGGCTCCTCCTTCACATCAATGACGTTCAGCTGCTCTGCCGCTTTTTTGACATATTTCATGCCGAGACCGGTCACGAAAGCATAGCCAAGGACAGCGTGAATCAGAGCAACAATGATGATCGAGATCGTGCGACTCGACCCTTGCGAGTGGTCAGCATAGGCCATTCAGCAAAGACACTCCTCAGCTCACTTTAAACGTTGACGACCATTGGGCGAAAAAAGCCTTAAGGTGATCGGGTCCCGATCATCTTCTGGCCCTCGCCCGCTTATTTGCTATCTACACAACTCCTATCGCGGCCAATCGCGCGACGCAAACGCTTTATCGAGCGTTAATGTTGCGTTTGCGAGACGAACCACAAAACCCTTGCCTGTGGCACTTTAGCCACGCACGGAGCGTTTGAACGAACATGAGCAAAATACCCGCCACGACCATGCAATCTCTCTTGTGGGGCTCTTGCCTCATTTTCGCCGCGAATGCCGGAATCGCTACGGTTTCAGCCCAGACGGGCACAACGGCCAGTTCGCCAGCGGGGCCAAGCTATGCAGACCTTGCAGACTTGGCCAGCACGGCCCCCATTGTTGCAAACGCGCAAATTATTGACGTGATTCCTCTACCCGCGAGTCAGGCTGGTGCGCCCATCGCAGGCGTTCGTCGTGTGTTTGTCGAGGCAAAGGCGACGGGACTGATTCGCGGCGACAACGGCATCGCGCCTACCGTGTCCTTCCTCTATGACGCACCACTCGATCGGAAGGGGAAACTGCCCAAGCTCAAGAAGCGTCAGGTGCTGATGTTCGCACGACCCGGTAGTCGACCGGGACAACTCCAGCTCACCAGCCCAGGCGCGCTGCTCGACTGGACGGCCGAACGAGAGCAAACCGTAAAAAGCGTCGTGTCCGAATTGCTCGGCGGAGGGGCTGCGCCACGGATCATCGGCGTGGGTGATGCTTTTCATGTGGCAGGAACCGTTGCTGGTGAGGGCGAGACGCAGATATTTCTGAAGACAGAGACAGGCGAACCGGTATCGCTATCTGTTATCCGTCGTCCCGGTCAGATACCTCAATGGGCGGTTGCCTTGGGTGAAATCGTGGATGAAGCTGCCGCTGCGCCAAAGCCCGACACATTTCTTTGGTATCGCCTGGCCTGCGGGTTGCCCCGCGATCTCCCTCCCGCCTCTGTACGCACGTTGTCGGTCATGGATGCGGAGGCCGCGCGCGCGGACTATGCGCTAGTGGTGCAGGCGATCGGCGCCTGCGGCCGCACCCGTCCGGCCGCCTGATCTCTCTTCAGCCACGCAAGCCGCTTGGAAAAGCATCCCACCGCGCCTATCAGCGCTGCTCCTTTCGCATTACGGGCTATGATATGACGGATCAGCGCGCGGTGGCCCCTGCCCCGCTTCGCATTGCAATCGTGGGATTGGGGACGGTCGGCGGCGGCGTGATTCGGCTGCTGGCAGCGAATGGCGATCTTATCGCCCGTCGCGCAGGCCGACCGATTCAGATTACTGCCATCTCAGCGCGCGACCGCACGAAGGATCGCGGCGTCGACCTCAGCGGACTGGAATGGGTCGACGACATGACGTCCTTGGCCGCACGAGACGACGTCGACGTAATCGTCGAACTTATCGGCGGCTCAGATGGCCCGGCTCTCACGCTTGCTCGCCAGTGCCTTGCTTCCGGCAAGCCTTTCGTCACGGCTAACAAGGCGATGATTGCGCATCATGGCCTCGCTTTGGCGGCTGAGGCCGAGAAATCTGGTGTAGCGCTCAAATATGAAGCGGCTGTCGCTGGCGGCATCCCGGTCATCAAAGGCCTGCGCGAAGGCGCTGCGGCCAACGAAATCCATCGCGTTTACGGCATCCTGAACGGCACCTGCAATTTCATCCTCACCAGCATGGAAAAGGCAAAGGAAGCCGGTCATCCCCGCAGCTTCGACGCGGTGCTGAAGGAGGCCCAGGAACTGGGATACGCAGAGGCCGATCCCAGCTTTGATATTGATGGTGTCGATACGGCTCACAAACTCTCGATTCTCGCGAGCCTCGCCTTTGGCACGGAACTGGCTTTCGCCGGTGTCACCACAACGGGGATCCGCCATATCCTTGCTGAAGATACAGCAGAGGCGGCAGCACTTGGCTATAATATCCGCCTGGTGGGCATGGCTGAGAACGGCCCGAACGGTCTTTTCCAGCGTGTCCATCCTATGCTGGTACATGAAGATCATCCGCTGGCGCACGTCGACGGATCGCTCAACGCTGTCGTCGCCGAAGGCAATTTCGTGGGCAGGCTCTTCTTCCAGGGAGCCGGTGCCGGCGACGGTCCGACAGCATCAGCCGTCGTCGCTGATCTCATCGACGTCGCGCGCGACGAATATGGCGATCCCCTCGCCATGCCCGTCAGCGCGCTGGCCCGTCAGCCTCAGGCCGATGCCGGAACACGCATCGGGCGAGCCTATATGCGTTTCAAGGTCAAAGATCAGCCGGGCGTGCTGGCGGAGATTGCCGCCGCCATGCGCGATGCCGGCGTGTCGATCGAAAGCGTCATTCAGCGCGCCGCGACTCAGGACAACCAGGTGCTTATTGCGATTGTCACGCACAGCGGCGCAGAACGCTGTGTCACAGACACGCTGACGCGTCTTGCCGGGTCGGACAGCCTGATCGGCGCGCCGATGGTAATGCACATCCTCGAATAACAGGGCGCCTGATTATCGCGGGCCGAAACTGCGAATCAGCGTTTCTGTTACCGGCTCGCCGGCGCGCCATATTTCACGCGTTTTTCCAGGACAGCGCATGTCTCCGATGAGGCGACATGGACGCGCGTCGATGTGATAAGCGTCCATCTTGAAATCACGCCTGGATGGTTCTGTCACGCGGAATCGCAGGCGTTGATCGCTGTTGTCCTCGCATCCGCGGCTGCGCGTGTCACAAAGGCGGTGGGCGGGCGTGATCGGACCGTTGAGCAGCACTGCGTGCGACGCGGCAACGAGCAGAAATCCCATCATGTCGCCTTTCCTATCTTTGCCGGACTACCGCGACGGACCGTGGGAAATCCGTCGCCCCAGAAAGGTACAGAGCACTGCGGCGCGCTCGACAATATTATACCGACTGCTTATCGCACCGGACGACCATTAGGAGATGGGAGGTTCCCAAATGCAGTCGAGTGCAGTCTTAGACCGTGTTCTGGTGCTGGAAATGGTTCGCGTAACGGAAGCCGCTGCGATTGCGGCATCGCGATTGATCGGACGCGGAAACGAAAAAGCTGCGGACGCGGCCGCAGTTGAGGCCATGCGTCTCGCGTTCAACGATCTCTACATGGATGGCACCGTCGTCATCGGCGAAGGCGAGCGGGACGAAGCGCCCATGCTTTATATCGGAGAAAAAGTCGGCAGCGCGATTGGCAGCGGTCCGAAGATCGATATCGCGCTTGATCCGCTGGAAGGCACAACGATCACGGCGAAGGCAGGTCCGAACGCCCTCGCTGTCCTGGCAATTTCGGAAGAAGGTGGACTGCTGAACGCTCCGGACGTCTACATGGACAAGCTTGCGATCGGTCCCGGCTATCCTGAGGGCACCATAGACCTCAACAAGTCCGTAAAGGTGAATGTAGAGGCCGTTGCGAAGCACAAGGGTGTCGAACCAGGCGACATCATCGTCTGCGTTCTGGATCGGCCTCGCCACGAAAAGTTGATCAGCGAATTGCGCGCGATCGGCTGCGGCATCATGCTTATCCCGGACGGCGATGTGGCCGGCGTGATCGCCACCACCAATCCGGAAACCAACATCGACATGTACATGGGCTCCGGCGGAGCCCCTGAAGGCGTGCTTGCTTGTGCTGCGCTGCGCTGCGTAGGCGGCCAGTTCAAAGGCCGCCTGCTGTTTCGCAATGACGATGAAAAGGCCCGCGCCTACAAATGGGGCATTCAGGATCTCGACAAGGTCTACGATCTTAAAGAACTGGCCAGGGGCGACTGCATTTTCGCCGCCACAGGCGTGACCGATGGCTCACTGCTCCATGGTGTCAAACGCCTGCCCGGTGGCAAACTTACCACCGAAAGCGTGGTTATGCGCGCAAGCACCGGCACCGTACGCTGGGTGAAGGGTGAGCATCGGCTCGAGAAGAAGGACGCCTAAAGCGCCGCCCGCCAAATCCAGACAGCGATCGACCAGCCCTCCCGTCCCCGCAGCCACCTATTTCTTAAGACGATAGCCGGTCCGGAAGATCACGCCGACTCCAATCAGGCAGACAGTGAGCAAGCCCGCAACGAAGAGAAGACTGAACCCTATGCTCACGTCACCTTTGCCGAAGAAGGTCCAGCGAAAGCCGCTGATCAGATAAACGATCGGATTGAACAACGTGATGGTGCGCCACGGCTCGGCCAGCATGTGGATCGAGTAGAATGCGCCGCCCAGGAACGTCATGGGCATGATCACCAGCAATGGGATCACCTGCAGTTGCTCAAAGCTTTGCGCCCATACACCGAGGATGAACCCGAACAGAGAAAATGTGATCGCGATCACCGCCATGAACAGCAGCATCAACGGCATGCTGGCGACTTCCACGTCCACGAACAGATGCGCAGTGGCGAAGATGATGAGACCGACCAGCATCGCCTTTGAAGCGGCCGCGCCGACATAGGCGATCACGGCTTCTGCTGCTGAAACCGGCGCAGACAGCAGTTCGTAAATCGTCCCCGTGAACTTGGGCATGTAAATGCCGAAGCTGCCGTTGAAGATGCTTTCGGTAAACATCGAAAGCATAATCAAGCCGGGAACGATGAACGCTCCATAGGGAATGCCGTCCACCTCCGTCATGCGTGATCCGATCGCACCGCCGAACACGACAAAATACAGCGAGGTGGTGATGACGGGGACCAGCAATCCCGTCAGCAGCGTGCGTGAAAAACGATGTAACTCGAACAGATAAATCGCCCTGATGGCGCGCAGGTTAAGGCCGGTCATGCCGCCTTCTCCTGATGCACTAGGCTCACGAATATATCCTCCAGGCTGCTCTGTTCGGTGTTAAGATCCTTGTAGTCGATGCCCAGATCGCCCAGCCGGCGGAGCAGCGGGGCCACGCCTGTCTGCTCGGCCTGCGCGTCAAACACATATTCGATCTCACTGCCATTCGCCTTGAGAGTCAGCGTCCAGTCAGCCAACTCTGGCGGTACGGCGGGGAGCGGCTCTGTCAGCAGTACCGTCAGCGTCTTCTTGCCCAGCTTCTTCATCAGCGCCGTCTTGTCATCGACCAGGATGATCTCGCCACCGTTGATGACGCCCACCCTGTCAGCCATTTCTTCGGCTTCCTCGATATAGTGGGTCGTCAGGATGATTGTGACGCCAGTCTCACGGAGTTTCCGCACCAGCATCCACATGTCCCGGCGAAGTTCCACGTCCACTCCCGCTGTAGGCTCATCCAGAAACAATACGCGTGGTTCATGCGACAACGCTTTGGCAATCATCACCCTGCGCTTCATTCCCCCTGACAGTTCCAGTATCTTGGAGTTCCGCTTGTCCCATAGCGACAGGTCTCGAAGGATTTTTTCGATATAGGCGTCATCGCGCTTCTTGCCGAAGAGGCCTCGACTGAATCGTACGGTATCAATCACCCGCTCGAACGCGTCCGTGTACAGTTCCTGGGGAACCAGCCCGATCGCAGCACGTGACCCACGATAATCCCGAACAATGTCATGGCCCGCAACCGTTACCCTGCCCCCGGTCATGTTCACATTGCCGCAAATGATCGAAATGAGGGTCGTCTTGCCTGCACCATTGGGACCGAGCAGGGCGAAGATTTCACCTTCTTCGATTTCAAGGTCGACGCTTTTCAGGGCCACGTGACCGGAGGCATAGCTTTTGGTGAGGGCAGAAACGCTGATGATGGATGCCATGCGGCAGAGGCCCCTTTTGTAAGGTTCGCCATAAGTAGGGGATGATTGCGGCGTTGCAACCAAAGCTGCTGTTCCGACGACGTGATCCTGCGCTTTCGCCCTCCCCTTCTGAAAGCTAAGAGGCGGCGATGGCCGATGCACTGAACATATCCTGCTCGATCCTGGGTCAACCGTGGCGCTGGCGCGGCGGCAATCTCGATGGTCGCGACGCGGGATTTCGTCCCGATGATCTGGTTTCCAGCCTGCTGATGGCGCGCGGCTGCGCCCGCGAATCACTGGACATCCATCGCAATCCGACGATCCGTACCTTCATGCCCGATCCCAGCCTTTTTCGGGACATGGATACCGCCTCGACACGTCTTGCAGACGCTGTCGAACGCAAGGAAAACGTTGCGATCTTTGGCGACTATGACGTCGATGGAGCGACGAGTGCCGCCTTGCTCGTACGACTGCTGCGCGCGCTTGGCCTGACGCCACGCTTCTACATTCCCGACCGGCTCATGGAGGGCTATGGCCCATCGGGCGAAGCGCTGGTGCGCCTGGGCGAGGAAGGCTCCCGGCTTATCGTCACGGTCGACTGCGGTGCTCAGGCATTTGAGGCACTATCGCAGGCACGCGCCGCCGGCATCGATGTTATCGTTGTCGATCACCACAAGTGCGCTACTGCGCTTCCGGAAACGTTTGCGCTGGTCAATCCCAACAGGCTTGACGAATGCGCAGAGGGAGCAGCGCATGGTCATCTCGCCGCCGTCGGCGTCGCTTTCCTGCTGGCTGCGGCATTGGTGCGGGAATTGCGGGCGCGCAATTATTTCTCCGATCGCCCCGAGCCACGCATAATGGACCTGCTGGATCTTGTCGCACTGGGCACCGTTGCCGACGTGGCGCAACTCAGGGGCCTGAACCGCGCCTTTGTCGCTCAGGGGTTGAAAGTGATGGCGCAGCGCCAGAATACCGGCCTCGCTGCCTTGCTGGACGCCAGCAAGCTGCAGCGCGCTCCACTGGCCCATGATCTGGGCTTTGCCTTGGGACCGCGAATCAACGCGGGTGGGCGTGTCGGCCGATCCGATCTGGGCGTTCGCCTTCTGACCACACATGACCCGGAGGAAGCCCGCACGCTTGCGGAGGAACTCAATCGACTCAACGAAGAGCGCCGCACCATCGAAGCTGCCGTGCAGGACGAAGCCGAGCGCCTTGCCGCGCTCCAGCTTTCGCGCGCGGTCGTTATCGTGGCAGGTACAGGCTGGCACCCGGGTGTCATTGGTATCGTGGCAGGTCGCCTGAAGGAGCGGCTGAAACGCCCCACGATCGTTATTGCTATCGATGCTGAGGGCGTCGGCAAAGGCTCCGGGCGTTCGATCGCCGGCGTAGATCTTGGCGCGGCAGTACTCGCGGCCAAGGACGCTGGATTGCTGGCGGCCGGCGGCGGCCATGCCATGGCGGCCGGTCTTACCGTCGCTTCGGGCAACATAGAGCCGTTGGCAGCATTTCTCGACGAAAGGTTGGCGGCAGACGTCACGCGCGCGTCAGGCGAGCAAGCGCTGTCGATCGATGCCGTGCTGAGCATCGGCGGCGTCAATCCGGAGATGGTGCGCGCGATGGACGCAGGCGGCCCCTATGGGGTGGGATGGCCCGCGCCGCGCATCGTTGCCGGTCCAGCGCGGGTAGTCCGCGCCGATATCGTGGGGACTGGGCATGTCCGCGCCATCCTCGCGGGAAATGACGGCTGCTCGGTCAAGACCGTTGCGTTCCGCCAGGCAGATACCGAGCTGGGTCAGGCGCTGCTTGGCGCGCCACGCGATCGTCGCCTTTGGGTGGCCGGCCGCGCCAAAATCGATGATTGGGGCTCCCGACCAGCGGCCGAAATCCATGTTGATGACGCGGCTTGGGCAGACTGATCCTATCGGGCTTGACCGACCGGATAGAAGCCCCTAATGGCCCCTCACCCACAGCGCTGCCGTCATCGGCAAAGCATTGGCCCCTTCGTCTAGCGGTTAGGACGCGGCCCTTTCACGGCTGAAACACGGGTTCGATTCCCGTAGGGGTCACCAGCGATATCAATAGCTTAGTTGCAACACGGTAACGCCTGGTGGCAGAACAAATATCCTGAGAAGACGTGTGTATCAGCCAGGACGCTATGCCCGTCCAAGGATGCGCGAAAATGTCCCACGTGGTGGATCGTCGTTGGTGCGCAACATCGAAGGCCGCGCGTCAGCGCTTGCCACTAGCTAGTGGCTGGCCAGCCGTGATGTTTGACACCGCTGGACAGCCCATCATCCGCCATACACAGACA
>Ga0075012_10002954_pt1 | contig 16470 bp, 13 predicted proteins | sample All_14_2_FD_71474 | JGI IMG/M metagenome (GOLD analysis project Ga0075012, IMG submission 71474) | Freshwater microbial communities in response to fracking from Pennsylvania, USA - Allegheny Zone_MetaG_DW_15 | ecosystem: Environmental > Aquatic > Deep subsurface > Groundwater > Drilled... | reverse complement strand
GCATCCGAAGATCGCGAGCACGAGCAGGAGCCATCGCGTCATCCGAACGAGGATAGTGGCAATCGCACCCCCTCGACGATCGGCGCCGACGATGCGCGCACCGAACGTCAGGCGGGGCCGGAGAGCGCGGAAACGGGCGCGTTTTCAGGGAGATCGGTGACGGGCGGCGGATCTCCGCGCAATCCGCGGATCCAGAACACCACCACCGACACGATCCCCCAGACGAGCCCGACGACCACGCCGCCGTCCACGATGCCTCGCCACGGCTGCGGGAGCCGCCGCACCAGCACGATCACGAGCACCAACACGACGAGGAACACCCAGCCGACGATCTGCTGGCGCCGCTTCGCGTGGAAGAGGCTCATGCAGTACGGCAGCGCGAGCAGCACGTGCAGCGGGCGCGGGTGGCGGCCGAGGTGGAACGCGCGTGCGACGACCCGGGGCGAGAAGCGTTTCTGAAAGCCGCGATAGCCCTCGGCGTACGCGTTGAAGAGCACGAAGCCGACGAAGAGCGCTTGCTGCCCGAGGCTCATCGCGCCGTCACGCCACACCTCGATCGCGTAGGGCAACAGCCGCGTCACCGCCTGCGCGAGCAGCAGCACGACGAGCGCGACACCCCAAGTGGCGATCAGCGCGGGCATGAGCCGCCCTTCATAGAACGCGCGGCGACGCGCGCCAACGACGTTCTGGCGCACGAGGGCGCGGCTCGCGCGGCGACTCGGGGAGTGGCCGCCCAGTGTGGCCGCCCAGTGTGGCCGCCCAGTGTGGCCGCCCAGTGTGGCCGCCCAGTGTGGTCGCCCAGTGTCGTCGTCGCGCAGACCCCCCGATGCGGCCTCGAGTCGGCCCGCCTCGAAAAGACGCCTCAGTGGCATTGGAGTCGGCGCCTCGAAGGTGGGTGTCCGCGTGGAGCGCGCGAAACTGACCGCTCGATCGCACCCTCGAACCGTCGCATCCTCGGCTCCATGACCGCGTTCAAGGTCGTCATCCCCGCGCGCCTCGCCTCCACCCGCCTCCCCGAGAAGCCGCTCGCCGATCTCGCGGGCAAGCCCCTCGTGGTCCGCGTCTACGAGCGTGCCTTTCACGCCGGCGCCGACGAGGTGATCGTCGCGGCGGACGACGCACGCATCGTCGACGTGGTGAACGCGGCGGGAGGCCGCGCCGTGCTCACGAGCCCCCACCACCCGAGCGGCACCGATCGTCTTGCGGAGGTCGCGACCGTCGAGCGTTGGGCCGACGACACGATCGTCGTGAACCTTCAAGGCGACGAGCCGCTCGTGCCGGGCCCGCTCCTGCGCACCCTCGCCAACGCGCTCGCGGAAGAGCCCGAGGCCGCGCTCGCGACCGCGGCCACGCCGATCACCGATCCTCGCGAGCTCTTCGCACCGAGCGCAGTGAAGGTCGTGCTCGACGAGCGAAACCTCGCACTCACCTTCAGCCGCGCGCCGATCCCCTGGGCCCGCGACGCCTTCGGGCCGCTCTTGCGCAGCGAGCCGCCGACCGAGCTCCCGCCCGGCGTGCCCTACCTGCGTCACCTCGGGCTCTACGCCTACCGGGTCTCGACCCTGAAGCTGCTCGCCGCCACGCCGCCCGCTGCGATCGAGAAGGCCGAGAGCCTCGAGCAGCTCCGCGCCCTCGCGCTCGGTCTGCGCATCCACGTCACCGTCCTCGACGAAGCGCCCCCACCCGGCGTCGACACTCCGGAAGACCTGGAACGCGTCCGCGCGCTCTTCGTTTGAGCGCAGAGATTGGAGCCGCGGCTGGTCTCGAGCTTTCCGGTTTGTCGTTCGCACGAATCCGAGTGAAGCTCGTCGCATGATTCGCTTCTGCGCGGTCGGAGTCCTCGTCGTGAGCGCCTGCACGAGCTCCACGGATCCCACGAGCGATTCCTGCGCGCTCGTCGGCGCGTTGCCCGATGCGAGCTGCCCCGCGGGCTGCCAGGTCTTCACCGCGAGCGTCGCCGACACCACGCGCGGCTGCGTGCTCCCCGAGTCGCGCGTCGTCGCGTGCGGTGAGCCTGGAGTCAGCTATTCGGGAGGCCTCACGCTCACGTGCTTCGAGCATCCCGAGGCCTCGCTCGCGTTCATCCACACGATGACCGGGCTCCGCGACTACGAGGACGAGTCGGCGCCCGATCGCCTGGAGCTCGTGGGTTGGGAGCGCTGCCCGGAGGGCCACGGCTTCGGCGACACGCGGCTCGAGCTGCCCGCGTGTGAGTGAGCACGCCCCGCGTCGAGTCGACGCTTCTCCACGTTCCTCCCGTGAACCGTCGAGTCGACGCCTCCGCGCGTTCCTCCCGGAGCGCACTGCGTCGAGTCGACGCTTCGTCGCGCGGGTGCCACACCTTCGCCCCCGTGCAGCTCCCCTCTCGGCTCGGCGTCTTCTCGCCCGGAATCCTGCGCATCCCGCACCTGCGCGGATTCCTCGACGGCGCCGAGCTCGTCGCGCGTCCGGATCTCGCGCGTCGCTCCGTCGACGCCGTGATCGGCTGGGGCCACAAGCCGACCGCGGATCGTGCGCGCGCGTTCGCCGCGCGTGAAGGTCTCCCCTACCTCGCGCTCGAGGATGGCTTCCTGCGCTCCGTCCTGCCCGGCGTGACGGGCGAGCCGCCGCTCTCCATCGTGGTCGACGAGCTCGGCATCCACTACGACGCGACGGGCTCCTCGCGCCTCGAGCAAACCATCGCCGAGCTCGAGCTCGACGAGCCGCTGCGCGCACGCGCCGAGCGCGGCCTTCTGACGCTCCGCAAGCACGCGCTCTCCAAGTACAACCACCAACCCGATCTCGATCTCGACGCGACCTTCGCGCTGACGCCGCGCGGTGATCGCGAACGCGTGCTCGTGATCGATCAGACCGCGGGCGATCTCTCGATCACGAAGGGCCTCTGCGCGACCGATTTCCCCGGCCTGCTCGCGCGCACCCTCGACGAGCACCCGCACGCCGACGTGATCGTCAAGACGCACCCCGACGTGCTCGAAGGCAAGAAGCAGGGCCACGCGCTGCGCGATCCGCGCGTCCACCTGCTCACCGCGCCCGCGCACCCGCCTTCGCTCTTCGCGCAGGTCGATCGCGTCGTCGTGATGACCTCGCTCGTCGGCTTCGAGGCCCTCGTGCACGGCCTGCCCGTCACGACCTACGGCGTGCCGTGGTACGCGGGCTGGGGCCTCACCGACGATCGCGCCGACGTTCCGAATCGTCGCGCCGCCTCTCGCGATCTGCCCACGCTCTTCGCCGCCGCCTACCTCCGCTACGCGCGCTACGTCGATCCCGAGACCGGTCTGCCCGCGCCCTTCGAGACCGTCGCGTCGTGGCTCGGCCTCCAGCGTCGCCTGGGCGAGCGCACGCGCGGCACGGTCGTCTGTGTCGGTTTCTCTCGCTGGAAGCGGGCGTTTCTTCCCGGATTCCTCCGCGGTCCCGGCACCACGATCGCCTTCGCGAAGGACGCGCGAGCCGCGGCGCGCGTGCTCGACCGCGGCTCCGAACGAAGCGCCGAGCGCAGCGCAGACCCATCGCGCGAGGCGTCGCGCCGTTCCACCGCCTTCGTCTCCTGGGGCACCAAGGGCGACGGCGCCCTCGCCGAGCTCGCCGCCCGCTGCGACGTCCCGCTCTGGCGCATGGAGGACGGCTTCCTCCGCAGCGTCGGCCTCGGCAGCGATCTGCACGCCCCCGCCTCGCTCGTCCTCGATCGCCGCGGCCTCTACTACGACCCGCGCACGCCCAGCGATCTCGAGGAGCTCCTCCAGAACGCCGAGCTCGACGACGAAGAGCTCGTGCGCGCACGCCTGCTCCGCGAGCAGCTCGTGAGCACGGGTCTGTCGAAGTACAACCTCGGCGCGTCGACCCCGCTGCGCGTGCCTCCGGGTCGCCGCGTCGCGCTCGTGATCGGCCAAGTCGAGGACGACGCCTCCATCCGCCGCGGCTGCCTCGACGTCCGCACCAACCTCGCGCTCCTGCAGGCCGCCCGTGAGGCATCTCCCGACGCCTTCCTGATCTGGCGACCCCACCCCGACGTGGTCTCCGGCAACCGCGAGGGAGCCGTCGCGGAACCCGACGTCGCGCGCCTGGCCGACCTCGCCGCGCCCGAGGCCCGCATCGCCGAATGCCTCGCCGTCGCCGACGAAATCCACACCATGACCTCGCTCGTGGGCTTCGAGGCGGTGCTCCGCGAGCGCGCCGTCCACGTGTACGGCCACCCCTTCTACGCCGGCTGGGGGCTCACCCTCGATCGCCACCCCCACCCACGCCGCACCCGGCGCCGAACCCTCGACGAAATGGTCGCCTGCGTCCTTCTGCGCTATCCCACGTACGTGAGCACGGCGACCGGCCGCTACACCACGCCCGAGCGCGTGGTCGCGGAGCTACTCGAAGCACGTCATCGCGGCGGCGCCATCGCGAGCAGCCGAGGTGGCCGCTGGCTCCGCAAAGCCCGCAACCTCGCGCGCTCCTTCGACCCTCGCTGACCGTCGATCCGTCGCCGAGCTGCCCACGTTGAACGACTCCCGCTGATCGAGAGCCCACGTCGCATGACCGCACCGCTCCATCGCGCCCCGCTCGCCCGCCGCCTCTTCGAGGCGCGAATGCTCCGCGTCCCGCCCAAGCGGCGCGGGCCGATCGCCGGCAGCGGTCCGGTCGGTGCCGCCGCCCGACCCGGACAGCTCCCGCAGCTCGGCTGCCGTCACGCGCTCCTCCTCCAGGGCCCCGCGGGCCCCTTCATGCGCCGCTTCGGCGCCGAGCTCCGCGAAGCGGGCATCCGCACCACCAAGATCAACTTCCACGCGGGCGACGTGCTCTTCTACCCGGGCCCCGACGCGATCGCCTTCCGTGGCACCCGCGCGCAGTGGCCCGGCTTCGTCAAGCAGGTCATCCGCGAGCGCAACGTCGACGCGATCTTCCTCTTCGGCGACCAACGCGAGCACCACCGCGCCGCGATCGAGGTCGCGCGCGAGCTCCGCGTCGCGGTCTGGGTCTTCGAAGAGGGCTACCTGCGCCCCGACTGGATCACGCTCGAACAAGACGGCGTCAACGGCCACTCCCCGATGCCGCGCGACCCCGACGTCTACCGTCACCTCGATCTCCCGGAGCCCAACCAAGCCACGTCGGTCCCGCCGAGCTTCGGCATGTCGGCTTGGTACTCGACCCTCAACGCGCTCACGTTCACGCACGCGAACCAGGGTTTCCCGTTCTACGAGCACCACCGGAACCTCAACGCCTGGTTCCACGCGAGCACGTGGGTTCGAGGTTTCGTGCGCAAGAAGCGATTCGCCTTCGAAGAGCGCGGCCTCCTCGAAGAGCTCACCACGAAGTGGAGCAAACGCTTCTTCCTCGTTCCGCTCCAGGTCTACTGCGACTTCCAGATCCGCCACTCCCGCTTCCGCGACGTGGAGGAGTTCCTCCGCGAGGTCGTGGCTCGCTTCGCCCGCAGCGCCCCCGCCGACCAAGCGCTGGTCCTCAAGCACCACCCGATGGATCGCCCCTTCAGCGAGTACGGCGACCTCGTGAAGCAGCTCGCGAAAGAGCACGGCCTCGAAGGTCGCCTCCTCTACTGCCACGACCTCCACCTTCCGACGCTGCTCAAACACGCCCGCGGCTGCATCACCATCAACAGCACCACCGGCCTCCAGGCCCTCCACCACGCGTGCCCCGTCCACTGCGCCGGCCGCGCGGTCTACGACCTCCCGGGCCTCACCCACCAAGGCACGCTGGAGTCCTTCTTCCGCGACCCCGGCACCTTCGACGCCGACCTCTACGACGCCTTCCGCCGCTACCTCCTCCACGCCAGCCAAGCCAACGGCAACTTCTACGTCCGCGCCGACCGAGAAGCCGGGCCGACGGGGATCCGGTGGTTCGGGGGGATTTGAGGAGCGTCGTTGGCTTGGCCCGAGGAACCATGCTCGGCCTCTCGTTGTGGCTGGGATGTTCTCCGAGCAACGTGAGCTCAGGTCAGCCGTCCAACAGAACGGTTTCGTCGCTCGCGCCGGTTTCTCTTCGGTGCGGCGAATCGTTGCCTCATGACCGCGCGACTCGAAGACCTCTGATCCTCGAGTTCGAAGAGCTCGACCTGAGTTGCCTCTCGGAAGATCGATGGGCGATCGCGGTCGACGGTGGCTGGTTCAACGTCGCGCGCAAAGGAACGTCATCGGCGGCATTCGCGAGTTGTGAAGGGCGAGTCGGGCGCGGGCTCGAGGTCGTCGTGCCGCCCTCGGACTTCTCCCCCACGGGGATGGACAAGGTCATCATCGATCTTTTGGGCCGCTACGAGCGACCTCGGTCGATGCTCGAGTTCGGTCAAACGCATGAGATCCGCTTCGCGTTCCGATTGGCACTCGACTCTGAGCTTCCAGCCCCTGGTGGACGATTCCTCCTTTTTCAGCTCTGGCAAGGTGCTCCCTTTGGCCCTCCCCTGCGTGTCGAGCTCGAACCCGATGGAACGCTCGCGGTCTATGTATTGAACGACGTTACTGGCTCCGGACCGTGTGCGAGCAATCCGAGTTGTGCGGCATCGGACTCGCGACTCACCGGGCCAATCTCCCTCGTTCGTCAACGGCCGGTGCAGCTCGGACGATGGCACGAGGTCATCCTCGTCGTCACGCCGCGTCACGTCGCGATGGAACACCCCGGACGCGTCGAGGTGGTAATCGACGGAGACCGCACCGTCGACGACGTGTTCGTCGGATTCGAGCCAACCGGGCACGCGGGGTACGTCGGAACGCAACGAACGCCGAATCCGGTGCTCGAGGTTGGGCTCGGAATCTACCGTACGCAGCAACCTCGTCTTCACCGCGTCTGCTTCGACGACCTCTTCATCATGTCGTCGAGCGCAGCGCCCACCGCCCGAAAGTGATGCTCCCATGTCGGGGCGGACCAGCCGAGCATGCGGTCGAGCTGCGCACGTCTCGGGCCATCGTCTTGCAGGTAGGCCAGAACCATGCGTCGCCACGCCACAACATCCCGCGGCGGGAGCAGCTCCGGGATGTTAGCGCCCAACTCGCGGAACACGGGCAGCTCGGAGCCGATGACCGGAACGCCTGCGGCCAATGCCTCCAAGAGGGGAAGCCCGTATCCCTCGGCGAGCGATGGAAAGAGCAGCGCTCGCGCTCCGCTCAGAAGCGCCGCGAGCTCGTCGTCCGCCACGTCGCTCCGAACGACGACACCGGTGGGAAGCGTGCGATCTCGGAGCGCCGAATCGACTGCCCCGATCAGGTACAACGTCGGCGGTGTATCGAACGTAGCCCAAGTCGCGAGCAGAAGGTCGACGTTCTTCCTCGGTTCGACGGCGCCCAGCGCGACGAAATACGGTGCGCGCGGTCGGTGTGCTCGTGATGACTTCTGCATCTGACCGATGCCCAACGGGGCGCAGTGAAACGTCGGGTGAGAACCGAACTGCTTGCACGCATCTTCGATTTCTCGCATCGCGGTGTGCGAAGTAGTCAGTAGCGCATCGGAGTCGGCGACCGCGCGCAGCCAAACTGAGAAGCTGTCCCGCAGCTCCTTCGTGAAGAACTCTTCGTGCGTGAGGGGCATAGCGTCATGTACGAGGACAATCGAACGCCACTCGGGTGCCTTCGCAGCAAACGGTCTGATGGCGAGGGAACCCTTGTGCCCGACATCGAAGTACACTGTCCGTCGCTCGAACCTCGGATGCGGCAGTCGACCCACGAGGCCGCGAAACAGGCCGCGAAGCCATCGCGCTTGCCGCGTCCCCGCGCGACTGCCGTGACTCCACCGTCGAGAGAGCGTCGTCGTGAGAAGAGCGACGAGAGGGTGCGGAAGCGCGTGGACGTCGCCGTCCACGGAGGCCACGAAGGAGCGGTGGCGGAATCGGTTGAAGGGCGTCGAGCCTCGAAGAATCCGTTGCGCATACGTCAGCTCGACGCGGTCGATGCCACGAGGCACCCGAAGATGCGCCCGCGCGAGGAGCCGCGTCACGTCGAGAACGACCTCCCAGTTCTGCACCGGCCGTTCGTAGCGCAGGAGTCGCGTTCGGGTTAGCTCTGCTCGCGCTGCAGCATGACGCCCATCGAAACCCAGGACGCGATCGTCGAGTTCGACCTGCGCGGGCACGACCGCTGTCTCGTCACGTTCACGCCTTGGAGCAGTGCGCCACCGGCGTTGGGGTTTGCCGCTGGCTACCACCAGAAGCTCGGCGTCGACGCGGTCTTCTTCCGTGCGAAGCACAACGGGTGGTGGGAGGCAGAAGCGCTGGAATCGTTGGTCGAGCGGCTCGTCTCGACGCTTCCGCGACACCGCCGACGCGTGGCCTATGGGTCGAGCATGGGTGCGTTCGGCGCGCTCGCCTTCGCGGACCGGTTGGGCTGTGAGTCGGTGCTCGCGGTGTCTCCGCAAGCAAGCATCGATCGCCGCTTCGTGCCGTGGGAGACGCGGTGGGCCGAGGAGGCAGCAGCGACGACGTTTCGATTGGGGCCGGTCGGACGACGCTTGTCTCCCGCAGTGCGTAGCTACCTGATCTTCGATCCGTTGTACGAGCTCGACCGACGACACGTGGACATGATCGAACGAGACGCTGCGCTCCGCGGCGCGAAAGTCACTCGAATCGCCCTGCCACTCTCGGGCCATCCTGCCACCGCAGCACTTCAAGAGTGTCGGCTGCTCGATCGCATCGTGCGCGACGGGTTGGCGGGAGAGCTCGAGCCGCGCGAGATCGAGCGAGCGTTTCGTGGGTCCCGTGCGGCGTCATCGCACGCGCTGTTCGCCATGCTGACGAATCGGTCGGTCACGCGGCGACACCCGGTCTTGGTGTTGCGAGCGGCGCGCTCTTGGCGCGCCGCTCTCCCGTCCCGGCCAAAGCAGTTTCACTTCCTCTGCGCGCGACTGCTCCTCGAGTCGGGGCGCCCGGCGGAGGCACTTTCGGAGCTAGAGTCCGCCGCAGGTGAGCCGGGCACCAGCGCCAGCAACCTTGCCCTTCTTCGCGAGCGTTGCCTCGCGAAGCTTCGGCGTTGACAGCCGCCGAGCGTGCGCTGTCCACACTGTCGTGACAGGCTCCGTCGTCCCTAAGGAACACCCTCGACTCGTGCATACCGCGATCGCCAGCGTCGATGCTCTCCCTCATGTCGGAGGCATCTCTCTCATGGGGCACCACCTAGCGAACGCGCTCACGGTGTTCGGTGACGTGACCTTCGTCGCACCGCGCGGGGCGTTTGTTCCACGCGACCTGGTGCGCACTTACTCGTTGCTCGAGGACGTGGACGCACAACCCAAGAAGCGGTCGGGTCAGGACGGTCTGGTGGAGGACGCGAGGGTCCAGCGCTTGTTCGAGCGCCTGTACGCGCACGCTCCGTTCGAGCGATTGCTGCTACTGCATCCCTTCTACTACGCGGTCGGCGGCATCGACGCGTGTCGGCGGCTCGGAGTCCCCGTTTCGGTGTACTTCCATGGTTTCGAGCTTCGAAGTCAGCTTCTCCAAGGGTACCCGCGTGACCTCGTGAAGTTGGTCCAGAAGCGGCGGATCTCGAGCTTGAAGGAGAGGGTGTTCTACACCGTCGGGGCTGCCGACGAGATTCTGGTGAACAGTCGCTACACCGAATCGCTCGTTCGTCCATTCGGCGTCGTGCCTCCTCTGCGTGTGACCGGATGCGGAGTACCGCTCGCGGACTTCGAACGCGAATGCGACCTCACGCCAGCCTACGATCCCGAGCTGAAGCGGCGCCGTCGGCGGGCTCTTGGCCTCGGGGCGGCACCATGCGCGATCTTTGTCGGTCGTCTCGTGCCGACGAAGGGAGTCGACCAACTGCTGCGATTGTGTGCTGCAACGCCTGCCCTGCAGGTGCTCATCGTCGGAACGGGTCCAGACGAGCGACGTTTGCGACTGCTCGCCGTCGAGTTGGGAGTCGCCGACAGGGTGTCGTTTCATGGCCCAACCGATGAACCCACGAAGTGGCGACTGCTTCGCGCGTCGGACTTCCTGGCGCTGCTCTCCCGACCCGACGACGCCGGTGGACAGGTGGAGGGCTTCGGTATTGCGTTGCTCGAGGGCGCCTGCGCTGGTGCGGTGCCGCTGTCGTCCGGAACCGGAGGAATGACCGACGTAATCGACCACGACGTGACCGGCCTCATCCTCGGTGAAGCCGACGGAGGGTCGTCCCTGTCGCGCTTGCTGGAAGACCCGGTTCACATGACGCGCCTCGTCGCGACGGCGCGTTTGCGGATCGCAGAGCGGTTTACCTGGCCACGCGTAGCGGAGCGAATCGTCGGAGGGTGGCAGTGACGACGCCGGGTCTCGCGCTAGCGCTGCGCCAGGTCGGCCGACACGCGCGGCGGGTCGTCGTCGTCACCGACAGGTATCCACCGCACTCCGTCGGCGGGGCGGAGGTGAGCCTCCACATCGTCCTTCGCGCACTCTCCATGGGCACTGAAGTGCTCGTCGTCACCTTCGGCGACAAGAACCTGACGGCGAGGGTGTACTGCCATGAAGGCGTCGATGTGCTCGAGCTTCCTCGGCAGGCACGGTGGCCGCGTCACCAGATCCCCCACGGCCTTGAGGCTCGACTCGGCAACAACCCGTTCGCGAAACGAGTGCTCGGTCGCGTGGTCGAGACTTTCGCCACCCGACCCGGTGCCATCGGCGAATCCGCCGTCGTTGCGCAAGCCGTTCGGTCGAACGCTTCCCCCCGCGGAGGCGTCCCGCTCGATGCCGTCGAGTGGGAAGACGGTTTGATGGCGCGCGACCTTCGTAAGGTTCTTCAGTCTCTCCGGCCGCAAGTTGTCCACGCCGACAACTATCGAAGCATCGTGGTCACGGCTCATGCGTCACGCGGGCTAGGGGTGCATACTGTCGGAGTCGTTCGCGACAATCGCTTTCACTGCGCGCGTTACGATCAGTCCGTTCGCACGGTTCGAGGCTTCTGCGCAGGTTGCGACTTTGCGTGCGCTTCCGAGGACGACCCGGAGTCCCCAGAGCGGCAACGCCGACTGCTTCAGGTCACGACGCGCGTTCGGCAGGACGCGATTCGATCGCTCGACAAGACCGTCGTTACCAGCGCGTACCTCGAGGAGCAACTGTCGAGGATCGTCCCGGGGGATCGGGTGGTACGCATCCCGAATACACCCGATGACGCTGGTTCGGCCGATGAGTGGATGATGGGGGTACCCGAACTGCCAGGGATGAATCTCTTGGTGGTCGGAATGATCAACGAGAACAAGGGCCAGTTGGGTCTCGTTCGAGGGTTGACCGACCTCGTCGGTATGGTTCCAGACGTGCATCTTCACTTGGCGGGGCGGGGACCGAGGCTGGAGTCCAAGCTTCGCGAGTTGCTGGAGCGACAAGGCCTTTCCCATCGGGTGACGTTCCACGGACACGTAGATCGTCCGACGCTCTACGCCCTCTATCGCCGCTGTCAGATCGTGGTTCTCCCGACGCTGTGGCCCGAGCCGTTCGGTCGTGTCCCACTAGAGGCAGGCATGGCGCGGCGTCCTGTGGTGAGTTTCTCGGTTGGGGGATTGCGCGAGAGCATTCTCGACGGTGCGACCGGCCTTCTCGTTCCGCCCGACGACTACGAGTCTCTCTTCGTTGCCATCCGGAAGCTCGCCGTGTCACCAGAGACGTGTCGCGCGATGGGTGAGCGAGCTCGCGAGCACGTGTTGCGCACGTACATGCTCGACCAAGTCACCAACAAGCTACGCGAACTTTGGGCGTCGTTCGGAGATGGCTCTCATGAAAGATGACGAGATCTCGATTGCGGTGATGGGAACCGAGTTGCGGCTGTATCTGCCCGATCGCGCTTCGGACCACGTTCAGGCTCGGGTGTTTCAGTCACGTGAGCTGTACGAAGCTGACCTGCTGCGATTTGCATCGACCTTGCTGTCTCGTGGCGATCACGTGGTTGATGTTGGCGCGTACATCGGAACTCACACGGTGTTCTTTGGCGCCATCTGCGGAGCGAGCGTGACGAGCGTCGAGCCGAATCCTCGCTCTCGACTCATCCTCCGGCGCAACGTCGAGCTCAACGGGATCGATCCCCGTGTTCGAGTGGTCGAGGCTGCTGCCGGCGATCGATCGGGACGCGGTCGGATCGAAACACCCGAAGATCACAACCTGGGCGATACCCGCTTCACGAAGGACGATTCTGGAGCCGTAGAGCTCGTGGCGCTCGACGACCTCGACTTGCCGCCGACGCGGCTAGTCAAGATCGACGTTCAAGGCGGAGAGCTGGACGTGCTGCGCGGAGCTCGTCGTCTGATTGCACGAGACCGGCCCGCTCTCTTCGTGGAGGCAGCTGATGTGACGAGCAGCCTAGCGGTGGCTCGCGAGCTCGCCATCTCGAACTACGCATTGGTTGCGCAGTTCGGTTCGACCCCGACCTTCTACTGTGTGCACGTCGACGAAGCTCTCCCCGAGAGTTCGCGGGCCGCGATCCTTGCTCAGGGGATTCGCGCCGAGATCGTCAGGTACGCAAGTCGCACTCGGGACTCCATCGTTGCAAGCGAACGCAGCGCTCAGGTGGAGCGTCAAGGGCTTGCCCGCGCACTCGAAAACATCCATCGGCTCGACTCTCAGCTCGACGAGCTTCGAGCTGCGGTCGTCGCAGCGCAGCTTCGGGAGCAGGAGCTGCAGGACGAGCTCACGCGGGCGCTCCACCGCATCGAGTCTCGGCTGGTGTCGGTGCCTGTAAGGGAGCCCGAGCGACCGAAGGCGCCCCCACGAACGAAACCTCTCGAGTCACGGGCCAAGCCCCACGTGGCACCATCGAGGCCGGCGCCGCGTTCGTTGAAGAAGCTTCGGAAGCTCGTTCGGGATCCCGAGGGGTTCGTTCGGGACTCGAGGTCGCCTTGGCTGAAGAAGCTGCTGCGACGGACGCGAACGTAGTCTGCCTCTGACGTGTGCGTTGGTGTGCACGCGGCCCGCGATTCGTGTACTCCGTGTCGAATGCGGACCGAGAAGATCGAGACGAGGTCGTGGCTTGCACGTGTCATCGGACGCGGGCGTCCAGGACGGGGCGACGAAAGTCCCCGCGCTCCACAAAGGACGGCGCCAGACGGTCACGCTCCGAAGTACGAGCGTCTTTGTCCGATATGTCTCGCCGAGTTCAGCGAGTACGCCTCGTACAACCGTCGGAAGCATGCGCGGTGTCCGAACTGCGGAAGCGTGGAGCGGCACCGTGCGAGCTGGTTGTTCCTCCGGCGTGAGACCGAGTTGCTCCAGCGTCGCGTTCGAATGCTTCACTTCGCGCCCGAGCGATGCCTCGTCGAGAAGATTCGGCGGTATCCGACGGTGACCCATGTGGGAGCCAGCTACGACCCCGCGAAGCCGGATGAGGGCGTGGACATTCAGCGGATGCCGTATGACGACGCGTCTTTCGACGTGGTCTATTGCAGCCACGTGCTCGAGCACGTGCCTGACGACCGGCGTGCCATGAGGGAGCTTGCGCGCGTTCTCTCACCCCGAGGTGTGGCTCTCATTCTGGTGCCGACCCGAGCGGCCGACATCACTCACGAGGACGAAACCATCGTTGCTCCAGAGGAGCGTAGAAAGCATTTCGGGCAGGAGGATCACCTGCGGGCTTACGGACGTGATTTCATCGATCGACTCGAAGAGTCGGGGCTTGCATGCCAAGTCAACTACTACAACGAGCAGTTTTCGCCCGAAGAGCAGGTTCGGTACGGGTTGGTTCCGGAACCGATGTACGTCTGCCGTAGGCGAGTGGAGTAGCTCTGGTTGGTTCCTGTGAGAGCGCATCTCTGCATCCACCCGGAAACCGCCCAGATCCCGTCCGCGCGAGCCCTTGATCCACAGTCCTCGATCGACCACCGTGCCCTCGTCACGACAGGGCGTGAGCGCGGATGTCGAGCGGAGTCACCACGACCTTTCAGTCGACGATCGTTCGCACGGAGGTGGCTCCACGGCGGGCGTCCGTGTTGGTGATTGGCGAGTCGTCCTCGGTCGGAGTTGCACTCCGTGAGGGGCATTCAGTCGTCGTAGGGCGCGCGAGCCCTTCCGATGTCGTGCTCGAAGATCGCGCGCTCTCTCGGCGTCATGCGCGGCTCACGTGGCGGGGCGACGGGCTCTTCGTCGAGGATCTCGGGTCGACGAACGGGACACTCGTGGATGGGGAGCGGGTGGTGCAGGCGATGGTCGCGCCTTCGCAGTCGCTCTCGCTCGGGGGCGTGGAGGTGCGGGTTCACGTGTCGCGGTTCGTGCCGAGCGCGAGCGGCGATCGGGCGACGGAGGACTTCGAGGCGGCGGTGGCGGCGGAGCTCGCGCGGGGCAGGGTATTTGGTCGCCCGACCGTGGTGCTCGCGGTGCGACATGCGTCGGACGAGGTGCGGGCCTCGGGTGAGGTGGAGTGGCTGCGGCGGATCGGCGCGGCGCTGCGGCCGGTGGATCGGGTCGCGCCCTACGCGCGCTCGGTCGGGCTCGTGTTGCTCGCTGAGGTCGACGAGCTCGCTTTGGCGACGTGGGTCGCGCGGGCGCGCGCGTCGGTCGGGCCAGCGCCGCTCTTGTTCGGGGCGGCGGTCGCGCCCGTGCACGGCGATGACGCGAGCGCGTTGGTGCAGGCGGCGCTGGGAGCGCTTCGACGTGCCTCGTTGCGCGAGGTCGCATTCGCGCCGCGTGTGCGAGTGCGCGCGGCGCGCCGAGGGAACGTGGAGGACGCTTCGTCGGCCGCTGGCCCGGCCGACCGAGAAGCTTCGTCGGCCGCTGACCCGGCCGACCAACAAGGTCCGCGTGAGATCGTGATCGCGAGCCCGCCCATGCGCGCGCTCCACGCGACGGTGGAGCGCGTCGCGCGTACGAAGCTGCCGGTGTTGATCCTCGGCGAGACGGGAGCCGGGAAGGAGCACGTCGCGCATGCGCTGCACGCGCGGAGCCCTCGCGCGAGTGGTCCATTCAAAGCCGTCAACTGCGCCGCGCTGCCCGCGACGCTCCTGGAGAGCACGCTCTTTGGCCACGAGAAGGGCGCGTTCACGGGCGCGACGGAACGCGCGAGCGGGCTCTTCGAGCAGGCCGATGGGGGGACGGTGTTCCTCGACGAGATCGGCGAGCTGCCGCTGCCGGCACAGGCGGCGCTCCTGCGGGTGCTCGAGACGAAGAAGCTCGTGCGGGTCGGCGGCACGAAGGAGCTCGAGGTCGACGTGCGGGTGGTGGCGGCGACGCACCGGGACCTCGAGGCGATGGTGGAGGCAGGGACGTTTCGCGCGGACCTGCTCTACCGCCTCGACGCGCTCACGCTCGAGGTGCCCGCGCTGCGTGAGCGCGTGGAGGACGTGGTTCCGCTCGCGCGCACGTTCTTGTCGCGCGCGCGCACGCAGTGGGAGACGAGCGCGATCGACTTCGACGACGCCGCGCTCGACGCGCTCTGCGCCCACGATTGGCCGGGCAACGTTCGGCAGCTCAAGAACGTGGTGGAGCGCGCGGCCGCGATGGCGCTCGGTGCTCGGATCACGCTCGCGGATCTGCCGCCCGACCTCGCGCGCGCGGCGCGACCGGAAACGACCGTCGTGCGCGCCGAAGAGGCGCGCTCGCTCGCGGATCGCGTGGAGGCGTTCGAACGGCAGATTCTCGGCGAGGTGCTCGAGCAGACGGGCGGCAACCAGAGCGAAGCCGCGCGTGTGCTGCGCATTCCGCGTCGAACGCTCGCGCACAAGGCGAAGCGGCTCGGGCTGGTGTGAGCGCGATGCGCGACGAGACCACGCATCGTCTGGGCGGGCGGGCGAGCGCGCGAGGGGTGGTCGACGACGCGAGGCCGACGCGGCGTGCGCGGTCGAGCGTGCGGGTACGGCCGGTGGACGCCGCGTCGTCCGCGGACGTTGGCTTCGATGCCGCCCGAGGTTCTCACGCGTCAGTCGAACCGGAGTCGCTCGCACGCGCGCCCGAGAGCGCGGCTCTCGGGCGAGTGATCGCCGATCGGTATCGGCTCGGAGCGATCGTTGGGCGAGGTGGGAGCGCGGTGCTGCATCGCGCGGAGGATCTTCGTTTGAAGCGCGTGGTCGCGGTCAAACGAATGCACCGTGATCTCTGGGATCGGAGCGCGCGGGAACGCTTCGCGGAGGAGGCGCGGACGCTTGCGGCGCTGCGTCATCCGAACCTCGTCACGGTGTTCGACGTCGGCGACGACGAAGGCGCGCCCTTCGTGGTGATGGAGCTGCTGGAGGGGCGCACGCTTGCGAGCGCGCTCACGACCCGGCCGACGTCCGAGGCCTTGCTCGCGTGGGTGTTCCCGATCCTCGGCGCGCTCGCGTTCGCGCACGAGTTCGGGATCGTGCACCGAGACGTGAAGCCGTCGAACGTGTTCCTCGAGCGGCGCGGCGGACGCGGTGCGGAGCGGCCCGTGCTCTTGGACTTCGGGATCGCGCGTCGTTCGGGGACTCAGGCGGCGCGGTCGGTGAGCACGGGCGCGATCGACGAGACCGCGCTGGTCGGCACGCCGGCGTACGTCGCGCCGGAGCGACTCGCGGGCGCGACGCTCACGCCGTCCGCGGACGTGTGGTCGCTGGGGGTGGTGCTCTTCGAAGCGCTCGCGC
>Ga0075012_10002953_pt1 | contig 16470 bp, 12 predicted proteins | sample All_14_2_FD_71474 | JGI IMG/M metagenome (GOLD analysis project Ga0075012, IMG submission 71474) | Freshwater microbial communities in response to fracking from Pennsylvania, USA - Allegheny Zone_MetaG_DW_15 | ecosystem: Environmental > Aquatic > Deep subsurface > Groundwater > Drilled... | reverse complement strand
GTCGTCGACCGCATCGTCGCGGTGAGCGACCAGCAGTCGTTCGACCACACCGTGCGTCTCGCGCGAGAGGAAGGCCTGCTCGTCGGCGGCTCGTGCGGCATGGCCGCTCACGGCGCGCTCGAGGTGGCTCGCGAGCTCGGCCCTGATGACATCGTCGTCGTGCTCTTGCCCGACGGCGGGCGCGGGTACCTCGGCAAGATCTTCAACGAGGGGTGGATGCGCCGCCACGGCTTCTCGGCGGCCGCGGGCTCACCCACCGTCGCCGCGCTGCTGCACGGCACACCTGCCGACCTGCCGCACGTTCGACGTGATCAGACCGTCGCTGATGCCGTCGCCGCCCTCGAGCAGCACCGCGGCGCGTTGCCCGTGCTGAGCGCCGCGCCACCGGCGGTGCTCGGCGAAGTGATCGGCTCGGTCGACTCGCGCACGCTGTTGCGCGCACTCGCGAGCGGTGACGCGACTGCTGGCGATCCCGTGACGGCGGCGATGGGGCCGCAGCTGCCCTTCGTCGGAGCGCACGAGAGTTGGGAGGCCGCGCGCGACCGCTTCGGTGAGCGAGCCGCAGGGGGTCAGCAGCCTGAGACGCTGCTCGTGCTCGACGGCGGCGAGCCCATCGGGCTGCTCAACAGGCACGATCTCGTGACGGAACTCGCGAGGGAGGCAACACGATGAGTGAGCACGACGCGAGTGCGGCGGAGGGCGCTGGTGCGCTCGAGGGAGAGGCCTTCGCCGACCATGCCCTGCACGGCTTCGCGACGCGCGCGATCCACGCAGGCCAAGAGTTCGACCCGACGACGGGCGCAGTGACGCCACCGGTGTACCTCACCTCGACCTTCGTGCAACGAGCGATCGGTGACCTGCGAGGAGGCTATGAGTACGCGCGCGGCGGCAACCCGACACGCGACGCACTGCAGAGGCAACTCGCCTCTCTCGAAGCGGGCACCCACGCCTATAGTTTCGCTTCGGGTCTCGCCGCGGAAGACGCACTGTTGCGCGCAGTTCTCGCTCCTGGTGACCACGTGCTCATGGGCAACGACGTGTACGGCGGTACGCACCGACTCGTTCGTCGCATCTTCGGCCCGTGGGGAGTCGAACTCACGACGGCAGAGCTCGGCGACCTCGACCGCGCTCGCGCGACCCTCGAGTCTCTGCGGCCGCGCGTGCTGTGGCTCGAGACGCCGAGCAACCCGCTCATGAAGGTCACTGACATCACGGCGCTCGCCGCGATCGCGCACGCCGTTGGCGCGCTCGTCGTCGTCGACAACACGTTTGCGACGCCCTATCTGCAGCAGCCCCTCGTGCTCGGTGCCGACGTCGTGGTGCACTCGACGACGAAGTACCTCGGCGGGCACTCCGATGTGCTGGGTGGCGCCGTCGTCACGAACGAGGCTGAACTCGCTGAGAAGGTCGCCTTCCAGCAGTTCGCGGCCGGGGCAGTCTCGGGTCCGCTTGATGCCTGGCTCACGACGCGAGGCATCAAGACCCTCGCGGTGCGCATGCGGCAGCACTCGGCCAACGCGCAATTGCTCGCCGAAGCGCTCGAAGGGCACCCGGCTCTCGTGCGCGTGCTGTATCCCGGCCTCGCTTCGCACCCGGATCACGCGCTCGCGGCGCGGCAGATGCGATTCTTCGGCGGGATGCTCTCGCTTGAGCTCGCCGGTGGTGCTGCCGCTGCGCGCGCCTTTGCCGAGGGCTTGCGCGTCTTCCAGCTCGCAGAGTCGCTCGGCGGCGTCGAGTCACTCGTCAACTACCCGAGTGAGATGACGCACGCCTCGGTGCGTGGCACCGAGCTCGAGGTGAGCGACGCCATCATCAGGCTCTCGGTGGGCATCGAGGAGGGCGACGACTTGCTCGCTGATGTGCTGCAAGCCCTCCAGGCGCTCGGCTGAGCATCCATTCATCATCACTCGGCCGGGCGCGCGAGGTGCACCTCCGTGCATAATGGGCGTGCGGATGTGAACGTACACATCGCGAGCCCGAACGGACATCGATGACGACGGAAGCTGACCGGCCGCCCGAGCCGGACCGCGTGCGCGCCCCGAACATCCGTGATGTCGCTCGCGTCGCCGGGGTCTCGTATCAGACCGTCTCGCGAGTGCTCAACGACAGCCCGAACATTCGGCCCGAGACGGCGGACCGTGTGAAGGCCGCGATCGACGAGCTTGGTTACCGCCCGAATCAGGCGGCGCGCGCGCTCGTGACCAGCAGGTCTCGCACCATTGGGGTGCTCTCGGCGCAGACTGCACACTATGGCCCCGCAACGAGCATTCAGGCCATCGAGACGGCCGCGCGCGAAGCCGGCTACCGGCTCTCGATCACGAACATCTCGTCGAGCGAGTACGCGTCGATTAAGAGCGGCCTCGACTACCTCATGAGTCAGGCGGTCGAAGCGCTCATCGTCATCGCACCGCAAGTGCGAGTGTTCGAGGCCATCAACGATCTTCAGGTTGCGGTGCCATTCGTGACGCTAGAGGCCACAGGGCTCAACACCGCGCACTCGCTCTGGGTCGATCAAGTGCAGGGCGCCCGCATAGCGACGCGGCACCTCATCGACCTGGGGCACACCGAGATCATGCACATCTCCGGCCCGCAAGACTGGATCGAGGCCGAGGCGCGAATGCAGGGATTCTTGCGCGAGCTCGGCGATGCCGAACTGCGCACGCGGGCCCCCATCCTGGGTGACTGGACTGCCGCCTTCGGCTACTACGCCGGGCTTGAGCTCTTGCGCTACCGCGACTTCACGGCGGTCTTCGCGGGCAACGATCAGATGGCACTCGGTTTCATGCACGCGTGCCGCGAGTCGGGCCTCTCTGTGCCGGGGGACATCTCGATCGTCGGCTTCGACGACATTCCGGAAGCGGCGCACTACGCCCCGCCCCTCACGACGGTGCGTCAAGACTTCGCCGAGATCGGTCGCCGCGCCGTCGGCCTCGTGCTCGGCGAGCTGCGCGGAGAGTCAGAGCTCAGTCACGACCCCGTGCAGCCCCAGCTCATCGTGCGCGAGTCGACGGCAAAGCGCGCGTGACGACCCAGCAACTGGTGCGGCTGACACCTCTGTTACGTATTTGTGACCGTTTCGCCTGATGGGGAACTTGACAGTTGTGACCGTTTCGCCTGTAGAGTGCCCGAAGTGATGTGAACGGTCACATCTGAGCCACCCGCACCGCCCCTTCGACAACGAGGTCACGCACCATGAACGCCATCAGCCCTGAAGTACAGGTGGCGATCGCGCGCGTGCGTGATGAGGTCGCTGCGCTGCACGCCGAACTCGTGCGCTACGGGCTCGTGGTCTGGACCGGCGGTAACGTCTCGGGCCGCGTTCCGGGAGCCGACCTCTTCGTCATCAAGCCGAGCGGCGTTGCCTACGACGACCTCGACGCCTCGACGCTCATTCTCTGCACACTCGACGGTCACGTTGTGGCTGACACCCCTGGTAGCGACCGCGCTCCCTCGAGCGACACGGCGGCTCACGCCTACGTCTACCGGAACATGCCTGAGGTGGGGGGCGTCGTGCACACACACTCGCCCTACGCCACAGCGTGGGCAGCGCGAGGTGAAGAGATTCCGTGCGTGCTCACGGGAATGGCCGACGAGTTCGGCGGCCCCATCCCCGTCGGACCTTTCGCGATCATCGGCGACGAGTCGATCGGCTTCGGCATCGTCGAAACCTTGCGCGGCCACCGCTCACGCGCCGTGCTCATGCAGAACCACGGGCCCTTCACGATCGGTACAGACGCGCGCGACGCGGTCAAGGCCGCCGTCATGCTCGAGGATGCTGCGCGCACGATCCACATCGCCCGCCAACTCGGCGAGCCCCTGCCGATTTCCTCGGCCAAGATCGACGCTCTCTACGACCGCTACCAGACGGTCTACGGGCAGCGCGGTCTCCCTCAACCTCCCGGGGTCCGCCCTCGGGAAACGGGCGCAGTTCGCAGCTGAACAGCACCCACAGCACCACCACACTCCCTCCTATGAAAGGACACACAGTGAAGAGCAAGGTTCTTCTCTCGGTCGTGGCCGCCGGCGCAATGACGCTCGGTCTCGCGGCTTGCGCTGCTCCCGCAGCGGACGGCGATGGCGCCGACGGCGGCCTCATCGGCGTTGCCATGCCCACTCGCTCCTCGGAGCGCTGGATCGCTGACGGTGACGCCCTCGTGGCCGAGCTCGAGGCGGCCGGTTACGAAGTCGACCTGCAGTTCGCAGAAGACGACATCCCCACGCAGGTGAGCCAGGTCGAGAACATGATCACGCGCGGCGCCGAGGCGCTCATCATCGCGGCGATCGACGGCACGACGCTCACCTCGGTGCTGCAGACGGCCGCCGACAGCGACATTCCGGTGATCGCCTACGACCGCCTCATCCGCGACTCCGAGAACGTCAGCTACTACGCGACCTTCGACAACTTCCTCGTCGGCCAGCAGCAGGCGTGGACGGTGCTACACGGCCTCGGTCTCACCGACCTCGAGGGCAACCCGGTGGACGGTGCGCCTGCTGGTCCGTTCAACATCGAACTCTTCGCCGGTTCGCTCGACGACAACAACGCCTTCTTCTTCTTCAACGGTGCGATGGACGTGCTCCAGCCGCTGATCGATGACGGCACTCTCGTCGTGCAGTCGGGTCAGACCGACATCGAGCAGGTCGCCACGCTGCGCTGGGACGGCGAGACCGCCCAGAGCCGCATGGAAGACATCCTCACGGCGAACTACTCGGACGGCACGAAGGTCAACGCGGTGCTGTCGCCCTACGACGGCATCAGCCGTGGCATCATCTCGGCCCTGACCGACGCCGGCTACACGGTGGGCGTCGACTTCCCGATCATCTCGGGCCAGGACGCCGAGGTCGACTCGGTCAAGGCGATCCTCGCGGGCGAACAGCACGCGACGATCTTCAAGGACACCCGCGAGCTCGCGAAGGTCGCTGCTGGCATGGCAGCTGCTCTGCTCGAGGGTGGTACCCCCGAGGTCAATGACGAGACCACCTACGACAACGGTGTGAAGGTCGTTCCCTCGTACCTGCTCGGCCCGGTGCCCGTGATCGCGGACAACGTGCAGTCGGCGCTCGTCGACACCGGCTACTGGACCGCTGAGGAGCTCGGCCTCTAACGAGAGCCTGGCAACAGCATCCAGCAGCACCTCGCCGGTGGTGGGGAGTCGCACTAGGCTCCCCACCACCGGCACATTCCCTCCCAACGAAGCTAAGGAAGTGGGCAACCCGTGACCCAGAACATCCTCGAGATGCGGTCGATCACGAAGACCTTCCCGGGCGTCAAGGCGCTCAGCAACGTGACCCTCGAGGTCGCCCGCGGTGAGATCCACGCGATTTGCGGCGAGAACGGCGCGGGCAAATCGACCCTCATGAAGGTGCTCTCGGGCGTGTACCCGCACGGCACCTACGAGGGCGACATCGTCTTCGAGAACGAGACCGTCGAGTTTCGCGACATCGGCGACAGCGAGGCCAAGGGCATCGTCATCATTCACCAAGAGCTTGCGCTGAGCCCCTACCTCTCGATCGCCGAGAACATTTTCCTCAACAACGAGGTCACCGGCCCGCTCGGACTCATTGACTGGAACCAGACGAACCACGAGGCAGAGAAGCTTCTGGCTCGGGTCGGGCTCACGGAAGACCCCACGAGACGCATTCTCGACATCGGCGTCGGCAAGCAGCAGCTCGTCGAGATCGCGAAAGCCCTCTCGAAAGAAGTGAAGCTGCTCATCCTCGACGAGCCCACCGCTGCGCTCAACGACAGCGATAGCGACCACTTGCTCGACCTCATCCTGCACCTCAAGGGGCAGGGCATCACGTCGATCATCATCAGCCACAAGCTCAACGAGATCAAGAAGATCGCCGACTCGGTCACGGTCATCCGCGATGGGAAGACCATCGAGACGATGCGTCGCGACGATGTCTCAGAAGACCGCATCATCAAGGGGATGGTCGGTCGCGATCTTGAGCACCGGTACCCCGACCACACCCCCCACATTGGCGAAGAGGTGTTGCGCGTCGAGAACTGGACAGCGCACCACCCTCAAGACGTCAACAGAGTCGTGGTCGACAATGTCAGCCTCAACGTTCACGCGGGCGAGATCGTCGGCATCGCGGGCCTCATGGGCGCGGGTCGAACCGAGTTCGCCATGAGCCTCTTCGGCCACAGCTACGGCAGTCGCATCAGCGGCACGGTCTACAAGCGCGGCACAGAGATCAAGACGCGTTCGGTTGACGAGGCGATTCGCAACGGTCTCGCCTATGCCACCGAAGACCGCAAGACCTACGGCCTCAACCTCATCGAAGACATCAAGCGCAACATTTCGATGGCGTCATTGCGCAAGCTTGTGAGCTTCGGCCTCGTCAACGACAACGAGGAGTACAAGGTTGCGAACGAGTACCGCCAGAGCATGAACATCAAGAGTCCGACCGTGCTCGCCAAGACCGGCCAGCTGTCGGGCGGCAACCAGCAGAAGGTCGTGCTCTCGAAGTGGATCTACTCGAACCCTGACGTGCTCATCCTCGACGAACCGACGCGCGGCATCGACGTCGGCGCGAAGTACGAGATCTACACGATCATCAACCGGCTCGCGAGCGAGGGGAAGGCGATCATCGTCATCTCCTCCGAACTGCCCGAACTGCTGGGCATCTGTGATCGCATCTACGCCCTTTCTGAGGGCCGGATTACGGGCCAGATGCCCGTGTCCGAGGCCACCCCCGAATCACTCCTCAAGCTCATGACCCTGGAGAAGCAGCGCTAATGTCCGACACCAAGACTCAGGCCCCCGCAGCCCAGCAGGGCGGATTCCACCTGCCGTCGACGCTCTCGCACATCGTGAGCGACCTCGGCAAGAACGGCATCTTCTTGGCGCTTGTCGCCGTGGTCGTGCTGTTCTCCATCACGACGAACGGCATTCTGCTTCGGCCGCAGAACATCTCGAACCTCGTCGTGCAGAACGGCTACATCCTCATCCTCGCCATCGGCATGGTGCTCGTCATCGTCGCTGGCCACATTGACCTCTCGGTTGGCTCGATAGCAGCATTCATCGGCGCGATCTCGGGTGTCTTCTTGCGAGACCTCGGTCTTCCGTGGTGGGGTGCCATTTTGGGCGCGCTCATTGTCGGCCTCATCGTCGGCGCATGGCAGGGCTTCTGGATCGCCTACGTGGGCATACCCGCGTTCATCGTGACGCTCGCGGGCATGCTCATCTTCCGGGGTCTCGCGCTCATCACTCTGGGTAACGCCAACATCGGCTCGTTCCCCGAGGAGTATCGTGCGCTCGGCAATGGCTTCGTGAACTTCCCGACGATGTTCGGCGATGTACAGATCGACCTCGTGACGCTCGGCATCGGCGCGATCGCGATCATTGGCCTCATCGTGCAGCAGGTGCGAAGCCGCGCGGGCCGCGTGAAGTATGGGCAAGCTGTCGACCCTGCCCTGTGGTTCTGGGCAAAGATGGTGTTCGTCGCGGTCGGCGTAGGCGCCTTCACCTATGCCCTGTCCGTGCACAAGGGCATCCCCGTGACGCTCATCGTGCTCGCGGTGCTCGTCATGGCCTACGGCATCGTCGCCAACCGCACGATCTTCGGTCGCCACATCTATGCCGTCGGTGGCAACCGTCGCGCCGCCGAGCTGTCGGGTGTCAAGACGCGATCGGTTGACTTCTGGCTCTTCGTGAACATGGGCCTTCTCGCTGCCCTCGCTGGCCTCGTCTTCACGGCGCGACTCAACCTCGCCGGCCCGAAGGCGGGCGATGGCTTCGAGCTCGAAGCGATCTCGGCGGCCTTCATCGGTGGCGCGGCAGTGCAGGGCGGAATCGGCACCATCGGTGGAGCAATCATTGGTGGTCTCATCATCGGTGTGCTCAACAACGGCATGTCGATCATGGGCATCGGCATCGAGTGGCAGCAGGCCGTCAAGGGCCTCGTGCTACTGCTCGCCGTCGCCTTCGACGTCTACAACAAGCGCCGCGCTGGCGCGAGCACCTCTCGCTAGCGCAGACATCGGCACGCGAGCGGCCCCGGACGACCTGGTCGACCGGGGCCGTTCGCGTGCGCGCGGCGCTGGGCGAGCATCCATCTCGAATCGATTCGACAGCGGATGCTCTGCGCACCTAAGCTGGACGCCCGGCCGCTCGGCCACTCACCCCAACGTGCCCTGCGGAGGCTACTCGCGTGACGACCGTCGTGCATCCCGGCGACTCGCTCAGTCGAGGTCAGCGCGCGGTCTACGTGGTCGTGCTTGGCGCGCTCACCGCGCTCGGTCCGTTCACGATCGACCTCTACTTGCCGGCGTTCCCGCAGATCGAAGCCGACCTCGACGTGTCGACGGCCGCGATTCAGCTCACTCTCACCGCGACCATGATCGGCTTCGCGCTCGGCCAGCTCGTCGTCGGGCCGTGGAGCGACCGCGTGGGTCGCCGGTTGCCGCTCATCCTCGCAACGGCCGTGCACGTGATCGCGAGCCTCGGTGTCGCTCTCGCTCCCGATGTTGCGCTGCTCATGGCTGCTCGGGTGCTCCAGGGCGTGGGCGCTGCGGCGGGCGGTGTCGTCGCGATGGCCACCGTGCGCGACCTCTTCGGTGGCTACCCGCTCGTGCGCATGCTCTCGAGGCTCGCACTCGTCAATGGACTCGCGCCCATCGCGGCACCCGTCATCGGTTCGCAACTGCTTCTCGTTATGCCGTGGCGGGGTCTCTTCATCGTGTTGGCGATCTACGGCTTCGCCGTGGTGCTCGCCGCCGCGTTCTTCATCGTCGAGACCTCGCCTCCCGCACGACGGCTCGACCCCGGTCACTCAACGATCGCGCAGCGCTACCGTTCGCTGTTCGGTGACCGCGTCTTCATCGGCGTCGCCCTCATCGGAGGCTTCAGCTTCTCGGGATTGTTCGCCTATCTCTCGGCGTCACCCTTCCTCTTCCAAGAGGTGCACGGCCTCGACCCTCAGGGCTACGGTCTGTTGTTCGCCATCAACTCGCTCGGCGTCGTGACGGGAGTGCAGGTGAGTTCGCGACTGGCCAAGCGCATTCCCCCGCAGTGGATTCTCGCGGTCTCGACGGCTGTCTTGCTCGTCTCGGCACTGACGATTGTCGTCTTCGATCTGCTCGGCGCTGGCTTCTGGGGCACCGTCGTGCCCCTGTGGTTCTTCATCACGGCGTGCGGCTTCGGCTTTCCGATGGTGCAGGCGCTCGCGCTCGCCCAGCATGGCAAGGAGGCGGGAACGGCGGCGTCTCTCCTCGGCGCCTTGAACTTCGGGCTTGCTGGGCTACTGTCTCCGATCGTGGGAATTCTCGGCGTCGACACCGCACTTCCCATGGGCGCAGTCATGGCAACCATGGCGCTCGCCGCGGTGTGTTCGCTGTGGTTCATCGTGCGCCCTCGCACCGTTCCGGCTCTGGAGCGCTGAGGATGCGAAAGCGCTGGCTCGTGACGGGCGCCACCACCGCGGTCGCTCTCGTCGTGGTGCTCGGACTGCTCATCGTGCAACGCGGCACTTCCGTCGGCATCGACGATGAGTGGCTCGCCGAGCTCCTCGAGGAACGTGGGCCGTGGTGGGACGTTCCCGCTCTCTTGATGAACTGGCTCGGCGGGGGCGTCGTGGGCATCGTCGTCGTGCCGCTCGCGATCATCATCGCGCTGCTCATGGCGCATCGACCCTGGGGTGCTCTCGTGTTCGCGCTGGCGAGCGTGCTGAGTGCGGCGGCCGTGCAGGTGCTCAAGGGGTTCATCGGGCGCGCCCGACCCGAAGACATGCTCGTGGCCTCCGACGTGGGCTCGTTCCCTTCCGGTCACGTGGCGAACGCGGCGACGCTCGCGGTCGTGCTCTCGCTCATCCTCGCCATGCGTCGCGATCGGTGGTGGGTGTGGATGCTCGGCCTCGCCTACATCGTCGCGATGGCTCTCAGCCGCACGTATCTGGGGGTGCACTGGCTCACCGACACGATCGCGGGGGCCGTTCTCGGTGCCGGAGTTGCGGTGCTCGTGTGGCTGCCGTTCGCGCGCCGACTCCAACTCGAAGCACGCGGTCGAGAAGAGTGAGCACCGCGGGTCAGACTGCAGGCGAGGTCTAGCGCGTGAGTTGTCCATCTGGATAACATGACCCCATGAAGATTCTCCTCGTCGGCGCCGGTGGCGTCGGAGATGCCATCGCCAAGATCGCCGCCCGCCGCTCGTTCTTCGAGCAGATCATCGTGAGCGACTACGACATCGCCCGCGCCGAGCGCACGATCGCGTGGATTGAGAACAAGCACGGCGCGCAGGGCGGTCGCTTCGTTGCCGCGCAGATCGACGCCTCCGACGCGAGCGTCGTAGAGAGGGTGGCGCGCGAGCACGGCGCCACTCACGTCATGAACGCCGTCGAGCCCAAGTTCGTCATGCCGATCTTCGAGGGTGCGAAAGCCGCGGGCGCTGACTACATGGACATGGCCATGAGCCTCTCGAAGCCCCACCCCGAGCACCCCTACAGCCAGACCGGTGTCAAGCTCGGCGACGAGCAGTTCGCTGTGGCCGAGGAGTGGGAGTCTGCCGGCCGCCTCGCCCTCGTCGGCATGGGTGTCGAGCCGGGGCTGAGCGATGTCTTCGCCCGCTACGCGGCTGACCACCTCTTCAGCGAAATCGACGAGCTCGGCACGCGCGACGGTGCCAATCTCGTCGTGCGCGACGACGAGGGCAACGATATCTTCGCCCCATCGTTCAGCATCTGGACCACGATCGAAGAGTGCCTCAACCCGCCGGTGATCTGGGAGAAAGACAGGGGCTGGTACACGACGCCGCCGTTCAGCGAGCCCGAGGTGTTCGACTTCCCCGAGGGCATCGGTGAAGTCGAGTGCGTCAACGTCGAGCACGAAGAAGTGCTGCTCATGCCTCGCTGGGTCGATGCCAAGCGCGTGACCTTCAAGTACGGGCTCGGTGACGAGTTCATCGGCATCTTGAAGACTCTCAATCAACTCGGTCTGGACAAGACCGAGCCCATTCGCGTTCGATCGAAGAACGGTCCCGTCGAGGTTGCTCCTCGCGATGTCGTCGCCGCAGGACTGCCCGACCCCGCCACTCTCGGGCCGCGAATGACGGGCAAGACCTGCGCGGGGCTCTGGGTCACCGGCACGGGGGTCGACGGCTCGCCGCGCGAGGTCTACCTCTATCACGTGAGCGACAACGAGTGGACGATGGCGGAGTACGAGGCACAGTGTGTCGTGTGGCAGACCGCCCTCAACCCCGTCGTCGCCCTCGAGCTGCTCGCGACTGGCGCCTGGAGCGGGGCTGGCGTGCTCGGCCCCGAAGCTTTCGATGCCCAGCCTTTCTTGGAGCTCATGGCCGCGCCCGAGAGTGAGGGCGGCTATGGCCAGGCCTGGGGCATGCAGGAGCGCACGCCAGCCAAGTAGCGTGTGCCGGCGCGCTGGCAGGGCCCGGCCCGATGCGTAGCATCGAGAGGTGACGACTTCCGCGGTCGGCGGCAACTGGGCGGGCAACATTCACTTCGACGCGCCGCGGTTCGCTGAGCCGACGAGCGTGGACGAATTGTCGACGCTCGTCAAGGGCGCGAGTTCGGTGCGTGCAGTGGGCACTCGGCACAGCTTCACGCGTATCGCTGACAGCGCCGACCTCATGATCTCCGTGGCGGCGCTACCGGGCGGCCTGCACATCGACGCTGACAGGGCAGTCGCTTCCGTACCCGGGGGATGGCGCTACGCCAGACTCGCGCGCGAACTTGATGCCCGCGGCTGGGCCCTCGGAGCGATGGCGTCGCTGCCGCACATCTCGGTAGCCGGAGCGATCGCGACCGGTTCTCATGGCTCGGGCGACACGACGGGCTCGCTCGCGAGCGCCGTCGTCGGTCTCGAACTCGTGCGTGCCGACGGCGAGCTTATGCGTATCGCTCGCGGCGATGACGGATTCGACGGCTCGGTGGTCTCCCTGGGGATGCTCGGCATCGTGACACGCGTCGAGCTCCAGATCGAGCCCGCATACGCCATGACCCAGGTAGTCGACACAGGCCTCGACTGGGAAGCGGCGCTGGCCGATCTCGACGCCGTTCTCGGTTCAGCCACGAGCGTGAGCCTGTTCACGAATTGGCGGGATGCCCGGCGCATCGACCAGGTCTGGCGCAAGTCGCGCGTTCCGCTCGCTGATGCCGGGACGGCTCTGCACCCCCCGCCGCCGCTACCCGGCACCGTGCGAGCGACCACTGCGCAGCATCCGCTTCAGGGAGAATCGGGAGAGTCATGCACTGACCAGTCCGGAGCGGCCGGACCGTGGTTCGAGCGCTTGCCGCACTTCCGCGCAGAGTTCACGCCGTCGCACGGCGACGAACTGCAGAGCGAGTTCTTCGTACCGCGCGCCCGTGCCGTCGAGGCGCTCGAGTTGATGCGCCGAATCGGGCCGACGATCGCCGACCTGCTCTTCGTGGGTGAGATCCGTAGCGTGCGTGCCGACGAGCTGTGGCTGAGCGGAGCCTACGGAGGCGATGTCGTCGGAATCCACTTCACGTGGAAGCCGATGGAGCCGGAAGTGCGCGCCGCACTGCCGGCAATCGAGGACGCGCTCTCCGAGTACGGTGCGCGGCCGCACTGGGGCAAGGTCTTCACATCCAGCCCCGAGAGCCTCGCGAGCGTCTACCCGCGGTGGAGAGACTTCGCTCACCTGCGGGCGCTGTGGGACCCCCGCGGGGTCTTCTGCAATCCGCTCGTGCGGGAGTGGGGCTTCTGAGGTCGGCCGTGGGTGTGAACGCTGTCCACGGGCGCCGGTGCCTCGCGAGCGGGCTGGCACACGAGCTTGTGATTGCTAGCGTCGGGTTGTGACCGTCGAGCAGAACACAATGCACCGACGCGTCGTCATCGCGCCGGACTCGCTCAAGGGCTCGGCGACCGCGGCGGAGACGGCACGTGCGATCGCCGAGGGCTGGCGCAGCATCCGGCCTGGCGACGACCTCGTGCTCGCCCCGATGGCCGACGGCGGCGAAGGCACCGTCGACGCCGTGGCGGCCGCGCTGCCCGAAGCCGAGCTGAGGTGCTCGAGGGTCACCGGGCCGGCGAGCGATGAGCACGTGCGCGATGTCGACGCGCGATGGTTGCTCCTGCCCTCCGACGGCGACGGGCCGCGCACCGCTCTTATCGAGCTCGCTGAGGCCTCGGGGCTTCTTCTTCTCGCCACACCGTCTCCGCTCGCAGCACACACTCTCGGCTTCGGCCAGCTCATTGCCGCCGCCGTCGAGGCGGGCGCCGACCGACTCTTGCTCGCGATCGGCGGCAGTTGCTCGACCGATGGCGGGGCTGGCGCTCTTCGCGCGCTGGGCGCCGCTCTTCTCGACGCCGATGGTGTTTCCGTCCCGCTCGGCAACGCGGGCCTCCTCCGCCTGGCTACCGCTGATCTTGAGGCTGCTACTCCCGTGCCGGTGCACGGGGCGCTCGTGCTCAGTGACGTCGACAACCCCTTGCTCGGCCCCCGCGGGGCAGTGGCCGTTTTCGGCCCCCAGAAGGGACTCGACGCGACCCTGGCACCGGAGGCCGAACGCGCGCTCGAACGCCTCGTCGCGGCACTGGGGCCCGACGCCACTGCGCTCGCGGAGAGTGCCGGTGCCGGTGCGGCAGGGGGAACCGGTTTCGGGATGCTCGCCTGGGGTGCGGCAATCACCTCGGGAGCACGCGCCATCGCCGAGACCATCAGACTGCCCGAGGCCATCGCTGGTGCCGCCCTTGTCGTCACGGGCGAGGGGCGCTTCGACGGGCAGTCAGCGAGCGGCAAGGCGCCATTCGAGGTTGCGCGCCTCGCCGAGGCTGCGGGAGTGCCGTGTGCCCTCATCGCCGGAGTGATCGACGCGCCCACCAACGCTTTTGCGGCAGCGCACGCACTCGCCGATCTCGCGGGCTCGAGCGAGGCGGCCATCGCTGATCCGCTGCCGCACCTTCGTCACGCAGGGGCGCTCCTCGCTTCTTCCCCGGGGCCCTTAACGCATCGTTAGGCTGACGCCATGACTGATGCGAGCGAGGCTGTCGAGGCCGCGAAGCAGGCACTCGAACAGGCGCAAGCGGCGCTCGCGGCGGCCGAGCGCGCTGCCGCGGCCGCCGAGCAGGCACCCACTGAACGAGCCGCCGAGTCCGCCGCCGAATCCGTGGCGCCCGCCGCATCCTCGCGGCCTGCGGGGGGCATCCCGAGCGAGGGGCCGCTCGATGAAAGCCAGGTCGCCACGATTCGCGAGGGCTACGCGATGCAGGGCGCCGTGCTCGACCTGGGCGCCCTCGTCAACGGTGAGGCGCTCGCCGACGTACCCGTGCGCATTCCGATCGGCATGCTCAACCGACACGGACTCGTCGCCGGAGCAACCGGTACGGGCAAGACGAAGACTCTGCAAGTGCTCGCCGAGCAGCTGAGCGCTGCGGGGGTGCCGGTCTTCGCAGCCGACATCAAGGGCGACCTCAGCGGCATCGCGGTCGAGGGCACGAGTAGCGAGAAGCTCGTGGCACGCACGACGGGCATCGGGCAGAACTGGGTGCCGACGGCACACCCCACCGAGTTCTATTGCCTCGGTGGCGCTGGCCACGGCGTACCGGTGCGCGCCACTGTGTCGGCGTTCGGAGCACTCATGCTCAGCAAGGTGCTCGGGCTCAACCAGACGCAAGAGTCGTGCCTCGCCCTGATTTTCCTCTACGCCGACCAGCAAGGGCTTCCGCTCGTCGGTATCGACGACCTCAAGGCGGTCGTACAGTTCCTCGTGAGCGACGAGGGCAAGAGCGAACTCACGAGTCTCGGTGGTGTGAGCAAGGCGACCGCCGGTGTCATCCTGCGCGAGCTGACGGCCTTCGAGGCTCAGGGTGCAGATGCGTTCTTCGGTGAACCAGAGTTCGACACGGCCGAGTTCTTGCGCACGACTCCCGACGGCCGCGGAATCGTGAGCCTCCTCGAGGTGCCCGGAGTGCACGACCAGCCGGCCCTCTTCTCGACCTTCCTCATGTGGATGCTCGCCGACCTGTTCAACGACCTGCCCGAGGTCGGCGATCTCGACAAGCCGAAGCTTGTCTTCTTCTTCGATGAGGCCCACTTGCTGTTTCGCGACGCGAGCAAAGACTTTCTCGCCGCCATTACGCAGACGGTGCGGCTCATTCGGTCGAAGGGCATCGGGATTGTGTTCGTCACCCAGACGCCGAAAGACGTTCCCGCCGACGTGCTCGCGCAACTCGGCTCGCGTGTTCAACACCAACTGCGCGCGCATACTCCCGACGATCAGAAGGCGCTGCGTGCGACCGTGCGCACGTATCCGACCTCGGGTTACGACCTCGAGCAGGTCTTGACAGGCCTCGGCATCGGCGAGGCCATCGTGACTGTGATGAACGAGAAGGGCGCACCATCACCGGTCGCGTGGACTCGGTTGAGGGCACCGCAGGGCTCGATGGATCCCGCGCCTGCGTCGGTCATCCAGAACACGGTCACGGCGTCGCCGTTGCTGGCGCGCTACGGCACGCCTGTCGACCGCGAGTCGGCGTACGAGCTCTTGAGCGCCCGCATGAATGCGGCAGCGGCCGCGGAGGCCAAGCGAGAGGCCGAGCTGCAGAAAGACAAGGCGCACCAGGAGTATGAGCGGGCGCTGCGCGAGCTGCAGAAGAAGGATGCTCCGCGCACGCGGTCGCGCACAACGACCCGCCGCGCCCCGAAGCAGGAGGGCATCGGCGACGTCATCGGCGATGTTCTCGGCTCGCGCACGGGCCAGACGGTCATTCGCGAGGTCGTGAGGGGCATCTTCGGAACTCTGGGCCGCCGCTAGTGCATGAGCGGAGCTCGTCGTCTAGGCTCGGCGCGAGAGTTCCGACGTGAACGAGTTCAGTGACGAGAGTGCGGCAGCGTGGCCGGAACGGCGCCCCACAGGTGCGGGGTGCCGACGTCAGGGCACGATGCGAGAGAGCGGACGAACGTGAGCCCCCACCCTGACCCAGGCGACCGGCGGGCGGAGCGCGATGCCCGGCTACTAAAGATCGCTGGTCAACTAGCGCGATTCGGCGGCTGGTCGATCGAGGTTCCCAGCGGGGAGCACTACTGGTCGTCCGAAATGTTTGACTTGCTCGGCTTCGATGAGTCGCTCGGTACTCCTCCACTTGAGCGCGCGATGGATCTGTACCCACATGAGGATCGAGAGCGTATCGAGAAGTTCATTGACCGGTGCATGGAGGCGGGGACTCCGTTCGATGTCGAAGGAACCATCCTCAACAGTGAGGGAGAGCCGCTCCACGTTCGCGCGCTCGGGGAGGCTGAACTTGACGATAGCGGACGCATCGCACGCATTCACGGCGCGTTCTACGACATCTCCGAAATCGTGCGCGAGCGTGAAGAGCGCATCGCCGCTCAAGACGCTTTGCGCCGCACGCTCGATTACATCCCCGACATGCTGTGCTTCGTCGACACGCAGTGGCGGTTGACGTTCGCGAATGCGCCGACGATCGCCTTCGCCCAGACCGAGCCTGAGCGGCTGTACACCAACACGATCTGGGACCTGTTTCCCGAC
>Ga0075012_10002948_pt1 | contig 16477 bp, 13 predicted proteins | sample All_14_2_FD_71474 | JGI IMG/M metagenome (GOLD analysis project Ga0075012, IMG submission 71474) | Freshwater microbial communities in response to fracking from Pennsylvania, USA - Allegheny Zone_MetaG_DW_15 | ecosystem: Environmental > Aquatic > Deep subsurface > Groundwater > Drilled... | reverse complement strand
GGGTAACGCCCACCACCGGCATGGCTGCGGGAGTTTGGGTGGGGCCGGCAAGGGCCTGCATGGCCGCGCCTTCCCGCTGGATCAGGCGATAGGCGGCGATGACACGGCGGAAACGGTCGGCATCGCCACCGGGCAGGTCGGGGCGCGCGGCTTTGACCGCCTCGCGGAACGCCCGGACCAGGGCGTCGCCACCCGTCGGCCCGTGAAGACCCAGGGTCGCGAAGGCTTGATTCAGCTTTGGCATCGACATGGCGCGAACCTTGTCGCAGACATGGTCAAGGGCGGGTTAACCGCATTCGCCGCATGGGCAACGGGATGCGAGCGGCGCTATAAACCCTCCATGACCCACGCTGCGATTCCTCCCAGCCCCGACCGCGAGGAATACGCTCGCGACTATGCCGCCGCCCTGGCCGCCAACGGCGACGAGACGATCTTCGACCGTTCCGACCCCATCGGCCTGTTCGTCGAATGGCTGGCCGATGCGCGGAGTCACGAGATCAATGACTCAAACGCCATGACCCTGTCGACCGTGGACGATGAAGGGGTGCCCGACAGCAGGATCGTGCTGCTCAAGGACATCGATGCGCAGGGATTGACCTTCTATTCCAACCAGGAAAGCGCCAAGGGCCTGCAACTGGCTAATCGGCCGGTCGCCGCTCTGCTGTTCCACTGGAAGTCTCTCCGACGCCAGGTGCGGGTGCGGGGCATCGTCCAATCGGTCAGTGCCGCCGAGGCCGATGCCTATTTCGCAACGCGGGCACGCGAGAGTCGGATTGGGGCCTGGGCCTCGGATCAGTCGCGTCCTCTGGCCGACCGTGCCGAACTGGAAAGCGCCATCGCACGCGAAACGGCACGATTTGAGGGCGGCGATGTGCCCCGTCCGGATCGCTGGACCGGCTGGAGGGTCGTACCGCAATCGGTCGAATTCTGGCGCGACCGGCCTTTCCGCCTGCACGACCGATTGCGTTTCGAACGTCTTGATGACGCCTGGGTCAAGGTCCGCCTGCAACCTTGATCCTTCAGTGTCAAAGATCAGGATCAGCCCCGGATCCGATCAAGGGGTTTGCAGCCTATCGCCAGAAGTTTATTCCGCAGGTCATCCGGCGGGATGATGACGTCTCGATTGTGCTCGTCGGGGAATGCCGAATAGTCGGTTCCGGCAACGATATGTTCCCCGACCACCATTCTGTGATATTTCGCACCCACGATCTGGCACAGGATATCCAGCGAGGCAGCGATCCCCATGGTGACGTTGCGCTGGTTCTCGATCACGAGGACACCCGTGCCCGCGTCGCAGAACATCAGGTCCGTCAGGTCCGAGCCATGAACGCCCAGAACGAACTCGGCTTCGGCGAACATCTTCACCTGATCCTGAGCGGATACCTCGGCGAGATTGACAATCTCGAACCCAAAAGCCGTTAGGATCGGTTCAATCTCCTCGAAATTATGGATTCGGCGTTTTGGGTGTTCGATCGCCTGCCGGCTGGTGAAAATACGTCTCCGACCAGTGTTGGTAGAAGAGAGGCGGTTCGAGATCCAGGTTGGAACAAGCGATCGCCGGGCACGTAGGATTTCGACGCCTGACAGGAAGTGAGCCTTGATCGTAGATGCGAAATCCCGGACCAGGTCGGGATATAGAAATCTCTGGTCAGGAAAGCTGACAAGGATCGCATCTTTCAGCAGGAGGTCTTCGTCTCCACGCACATAGGTCACCCGCGCCTCATCGACACCGAGCGCCAGGATCATGTCGCGATACGGCGGTTGCGACGCCTTGGCATCAATCAGAAACCGGATTGTAGGGTCGGCAAACAGGTCTGGCTTAAGCTGCTTGAAGATCAGGATCCGCGCGCACCAACTGACCATCCAGTGGTACCAGACACCATCCACTGGCCCCCCGATCAGGACATGAGGTGCCTCAATGACGCGGGCATTGGCGATCAATCGGAATCTTGCACCGTCAATTATCGGGTGCATGTCCGGAAACCACCGGACGATATCGAAATAACTCTGGCTTATCAGAAGGCTGCGCGATGCGATATCGACGGCCAGATAGTAGCTGGTCACCATAACATCAGGAACGCGTCCGACCAGTAGGTCGATCGACTCACGGACCGCGCCGTTGTCCAGCCGTACCCTGTAACTGTGCTTGCGTGCCACACCCGCCGTGTCGCGAAGGACATGATCGTCGTCAGCCAATCTGCCAATGATATCGAACGCTGTCATCATCTCCGATATGACTGTAAGCTCTACAATAGTCGATCAAATTCCTGTGGGGGGAACGCCGTTGAAGCCTGTCGAAGCCAGTGATATGCGGTCTTTTTTCGACAACTATGTGTTGCGTGATTTCCCCAGCCGTCGGTCGACTGATGGTACAGCCTGGCAATGGCCTGGCGATGAATGGGTGAGCGCGGATGTGCGCGAAGCCACCTATGCGACCCTTCTGGAGCCGCCGCTGGGCGAAAGGTGGGAAACCGTGGTCGAAATTGGCCCGGGCTCGGGGAAATATACCGAAATGCTGCTGGAGCGGACACCGGCGAGCATCACTGCGTTTGAACTGAGCCCTGCCCTGCTGTCTTCGATGCTGGATCGCTGCGCCCCCCACGTCGCATCGGGCAGGCTGGATGGGCGTCCGATAGATTGGGTATCGAACAACGGATTGATCGAGTCTGCCTCGCCGCTGGTGGGTCGGGTCGACCTGTTCTTCGCGGTTGACGTGTTCCTGATGATGGATTTCCAGGCCACACTGACCTACCTCATCAGCGCTGCCAACCTGCTCAGGCCAGGCGGTCGTTTTGCTGCAACGCTGGGCGATGCCGATTCGCAAAGCGGTTGGGAGCGAATGATTCGCGACACCGGGCGTCACTCGGCCTTCAGTCTTGCGCCGGATACGCGGTTCCATTGGCTATCTGGAACCTTCATCGATCAGGTTTTCTCACGACTGGGATTCCGCATCGTGACCCATGTGTCGGGTCCTGATGGCGGAAACTGCGGGCCGCTGGATATCGCGCGGCGCTACGTCGTCGCCGAACTCGTCGATCCGAAGCCCGGCCAGGCGTTGCGTCAGAACCTGTCCGGCGAACGCTGACGAATGCCGACCCTCATCATTCCCCCTCCGCTGCCTCATCGTCCGACCGCCGTTGTGGTGCCGGCTCCCGATCGCCAGATCCGGTTCGCCAGGTCCAACGTCCGGGCTGATGAAGTCGCGGCGGTCATGGAGGCCCTGCATGGTGACCACCATGCCGGCAATGGCGACTATACGGCTCGCTGTCACCACAGGCTTGAGGCCATGGTGCCGGGGGTTCGAACCCTGATCACCCACTCCTGCACCGGCGCGCTGGAGATGGCTGCGCTGCTGCTGGACCTCGAACCCGGCGATGAAGTCATCATGCCGTCGTGGACATTTTCATCGACCGCCAATGCCGTGGTGCTGCGGGGTGCCGTGCCGGTGTTCGTGGATGTCATGCCCGACACCCTGAACATCAATGTCGACCTGGCGGCCGAGGCCGTGACCGACCGTACGCGGGCCATCATCTGTGTCCATTATGCCGGCGTCGGTTGTGACATGGATGCATTGAAGTCGTTGTGCGATCGCCACGGACTGGCGCTTGTCGAGGACGCAGCGCAGGCGGTGGGTGCCGCCTGGAAGGGCAAGGCGCTGGGCGGGTTCGGCGATCTGGGGACCTTCAGTTTCCACGCCAGCAAGAACATCAGTTGCGGAGAAGGCGGTGCGCTTCTCATCAAGTCGGCCGAGCACATGGAACGCGCCGAAATGCTCTGGGAAAAGGGCACCGACCGTGTCCGGTTTGGACGCGGTGAGGTCGCCGCCTATGAGTGGCAAACGATCGGATCTTCGTTCCTGCCCTCGGAAATCACAGCCGCCCTGCTCGATGCCGCCTTGAGCAATGAAAGGGACAAGACCCGGCGTCGCCTCGTCGCCTGGAACCACTACGATAGCCAGCTCAGGGCGGCCGGTGCAGATCGTCACCTGATCCTGCCAGAAATCCCGAATGACGCAGGTCACAACGGCCACATCTATCATGTCCGGTCGGCGACGCCGGACGCCCGTTCGGCGCTCAAGGCTGATCTGCTACGCGTTGGAGTCGGGGTCGCCGCCCACTACCAACCCCTGCACCTGACACCGGCGGGGCGTCGCTACGGTCGCCTGAGCGGTCCAGACGACGTGACCGTGCGCGCTTCAGGGACTTTGTTGCGCCTGCCGCTGGACGGTCAGATCTCTCGGGACGCCCAGGACTATGTTCTTCGCTCGATACTGACAGTCCTGCCGGGGTAACGCCTATGTCGGGCCGTATCTTGCCATAAAGGTTTCAACACAGTCGGCCACGATCTGATCGATCGAACGTGCAGCCATGACCTCGTCGCCAGTTACCAAGGGCATGAAAAAGATCGGATGCTCGATCATCCCCATCAACTGGCCAGCAGCCCAGGCCGGCTTTGGTACATTCAATTCGCCAACCTTGTGCAGATCGACGAGCGAACGGATCAGGGGGGCTCCGAAAACGCTCCGCCCCCGCTCGAAAAAGCCCATGGCCACATCCCGGAATCTTGGTCGTTCGGCCATCACCAGGCGGAACACAGAGCGGACGAACGGGTCGGCCATGAACTCGGCATAGGCAGTCATGAACTGCGTCAATTGTCGACGGGCCGGACCGGATTCCGCCCGCACATTTTCCATCTGCCGAGCAAAATCGTTTGCCGCATCGACGATCACTGCCGCGAACAGATCCGATTTCGACGGAAAGTAGAGATATAGGGTGGCGGTCGATACACACGCCTCGCGCGCGACCGGCTCCATCCGCGTTGCAGCAAACCCTGTTGTCATGAAAGAGCGCCGCGCAGCATGGAGGATCGCCACGCGACGAGGATCGTCAGACGTCTCGGTGGCGGCAGGTTCATTTTCTGCACTCATCAAGCTTAGCCTTGTCTCGAATGGCCGCACGCCGCAAGCGCTTTGGCCAGGCTACGCCTGAACGAGCGGTGCCAACAGCGGATGGGCCAGGACGGGCGCTGCCAGACGGACCACCACCTGGGGGTCGTTCAGTCGAACCGCCGCAGTCGCATCGGCGACAATAAAATCTGCATGGGTCTTTGACGGTTCCGTCAATCGTTCATGGCCCGGTCTCACAGTCGCCAGATACTGCGCAATGACCGACTCTGCGGTTCGGCCACGCTCGGACTGGTCCCGAAGCAATCGACGGATGAAGCGGATATCGGCAGGCGTATCGACAAAGACGCGGATGTCGAACAGTTCGGTCATAGCAGGCGTGCAAAGCACATGGGTGCCCTCCACGATCACGACCTCCGAAGCAGGGATCGTCTCGCCTTCGGGTTCGCGGCCGTGATGGATGAAGGAGTAGACCGGGGCCGTCACCGGTCGTCCGGCCTTGAGACGTTTCAGATCCTGGAAAAGCAGATCGTGATCGCGAGCCTCGACGTCGTCGAAATCAAATGTCGCCGCGTCGAAATCGGGAAGACTGGCCGCGTCGCGATAATAGGAGTCCTCTCGCATCAACACGGCGATACCGTCAGGGAGGGCGGCGACTAGCGCCTCGGCCAAAGTACTCTTGCCCGAGCCCGAACCTCCTGTGATGGCAATGAGAATGGTCATGGATTTCACACGCGGCAGTGGTAGGGATTAAACAGCTGTCACTAGCGGATCGCACCCCGGACCGCCACGCCAACGCTTCATTTCAATAGTCGAAAAGGACAAGCTCAAGAGAGTCTTGGGATCACCGCTCTCCAACAAGATCGCACAACCTGCCCTTGGGTCAGGTTTGCTTATCATCGATCACCTGACTAGTTTGCACTCAAGTGCCGCGATCAGCCGGCGCAATACCGAGGAAGTGCAAGATGCTGGGTTTGATGCAGGACTGGCCGCTGACGGTCGACAAAATCCTCGACCACGCCAGGAACTGGCACGGGCATCGAGAGGTCGTGACCCGTTCGGTCGAGGGTCCCATCGTGCGAACTACCTATGCCGAGATTCATGGGCGAGCCAAACGCGTCTCGAACGCCCTGCTGAACTGGGGCGTCAAGCCCGGGGACCGGATCGCCACCCTGGCCTGGAACACGGGCAAGCACATCGAGGCCTGGTACGGGATCATGGGCATAGGGGCGGTCTGTCATACGCTGAACCCGCGCCTGTTCCCCGAACAGCTCATCTACATCATCAACCATGCCGAAGACCGAATGATCTTCGTCGATCTGACCTTTGTACCGCTGCTGGAAGCCATTCTGCCGCATTGCCCCAAGGTCGAACGGGTCATCGTCATGACAGACGAATGGACAATGCCGGCGACCAAGCTCCCGCGCGCGGACTGCTATGAGGCCGTACTGTCGGACTCCTCGGAGGATGTCACCTGGGGCGATTTCGAGGAAAGCACCGCCTGCGGCCTCTGCTACACCTCCGGCACAACGGGAAACCCCAAGGGCGTCCTGTATTCGCACCGCTCGAATTTCATCCATACACTTCTGGGCCTGCAATCGACCGTCCTGGGTGCCACGCCCAAGGAAGTGATCCTGCCGGTCGTGCCGATGTTCCACGCCAATGCCTGGGGCATCGCCTTTGGCGGCCCGGCGGCAGGGTCGAAGCTCGTCATGCCTGGAGCGAAGATGGATGGTGCCTCCATCTATGAACTGATCGAGTCCGAGGGCGTCACCTTCTCGGCCGCCGTGCCAACGGTCTGGCAAGGCCTTCTGACCCATCTACGCGAACACGGCCTGCGTATTCCCACCGTGAAGCGCGTGCTGATCGGCGGGTCGGCCGTACCTGAAAGCCTGATCCGGGCCTTCAATGAAGAGTTCGGTATCGAGGTACTCCAAGGATGGGGCATGACCGAAACCTCGCCGATTGGGACCCTGTCGAACATGACACCCGAAATTCTCGCCCTGCCCTATGACGAACAGATGAAATGGCGGGTGAAACAGGGTACCCCGCCTCTGGGCGTGGAGCTCAAGCTCAAGAATTACGCCGGCCAGGACCAACCCCACGACGGACACACCTGGGGCCGACTGATGATCAAGGGCCCAACCATTGCCGGGGCCTATTTCCGCGATGACACACCGATCCTGGACGTCGAGGGATTCTTCGACACCGGCGACGTGTCTACCGTCGACGAACAGGGTTTCATGCAGATCACCGACCGCGCAAAAGACGTGATCAAGTCCGGTGGTGAATGGATTTCCTCGATCGACATCGAGAACATCGCCGTGGGCCACCCCAGGGTCGAGCTCGCCGCCGTCATCGGAGCGGCCCATCCCAAATGGGACGAACGCCCCGTCCTGATTCTCAAGCTCAAGCCCGGCGAGACCCCCGACAAGCAGGAGCACCTGGACTTCCTGACCGGCAAGATCGCCAAATGGTGGATGCCCGACGACGTCGTCTTCGTCGACGACATTCCTCTGGGTGCCACCGGCAAGGTGGACAAGAAGCTGATCCGCGAACGCCTGAAAGACTATCGTCTGCCGATTTCCGCCGTCCCGGCCTGAGGGGCCAACGGAAGGACGGTTCCTCTCCCTATTGCGCAGGAGTGGAGCCGTCCCGGTCCGCCGGATCGGTTTCCGTAAGAATGGCCTATTTGAGCGGAAGGCTGGGGCGGATGTGCAGTTCCTTGTATTGACGCTCCTGGGCCTCGGCAGGTGCGCTCATCAGCAGATCCTGGCCCTGCTGGTTCAGCGGGAAGGCAATGACCTCGCGAATCGCGACCTGATTGGCCAGCAGCATGACGATCCGGTCGATTCCCGGTGCCAGACCCCCGTGCGGCGGCGCGCCGTAGCGGAAGGCGTTCAGCATCCCGCCGAACTGTTCCTCGACCACCGAGGCGTCATAGCCCGCGATCTCGAAGGCCTTCAGCATGATCTCGGCCTTGTGGTTCCGGATCGCGCCCGAGCACAGCTCATAGCCATTGCAGACGATGTCGTACTGGTAAGCCAGGATATCCAGCGGATCCCTGGTCATCAGGGCCTCCATCTCACCTTGCGGCATCGAGAAGGGGTTGTGGCTGAAGTCGACCTTCTTTTCTTCCTCGGACCATTCGAACATCGGGAAGTCGACGATCCAGCAGAACTTGAACTCATCGTCAGAGATCAGTCCCAGGTCCTGACCCAGCTTGGTGCGGGCGCTGCCTGCGAACTTGTGGAACACGGCCGGGTCGCCGGCGGCGAAGAAGGCCGCGTCGCCCTTGCCCATGCCCAGCGCCGCCATCAGGCCATCGGTCGCATCGCCCAGGTTCTTGGCAATCGGCCCACCCCAGGCGTTGTTGTCATCCGACCAGAAGATATAGCCCAGCCCCGGCTGCCCCTCGCTCTGGGCCCAGCTGTTCATCCGGTCACAGAAGGCGCGCGATCCGCCCTTGGGGGCCGGGATTCCCCAGACGGCGTTCTTCGGATTCGCGCCGAGGATCTTGTTGAACAGGCCAAAGCCGCCGTCCCGGAAATGCGCCGAAACATCCTGCATCTCGATCGGGTTGCGCAGGTCCGGCTTGTCCGAGCCGTATTTTGCGATCGATTCCCGGTATGGAATCCGCACGAACGGATAGGGATCGACTCGCTTGCCGTCGGCGAACTCCTCGAACACCCCATGCATCACCGGCTCGATCGCCGCGAAGACATCTTCCTGGGTCACGAAACTCATCTCGACGTCGAGCTGGTAGAACTCCAGCGACCGATCGGCGCGGAGGTCTTCATCCCGGAAGCAGGGGGCGATCTGGAAATAGCGGTCGAAGCCCGAGACCATCAGTAGTTGCTTGAACTGCTGCGGGGCCTGCGGCAGCGCATAGAATTTACCTGGATGCAGGCGCGACGGTACCAGAAAGTCGCGCGCGCCTTCGGGCGAGGACGCCGTCAGGATCGGGGTCTGGTACTCCAGAAAGCCTTGGCCCACCATCCGCTGGCGGATCGAGGAGATCACGCGGCTTCGCAGCACAATGTTCTTGTGAAGGGTCTCGCGACGCAAATCGAGATAACGATGCTTGAGCCGGATTTCCTCAGGGTAGTCCGGCTCTCCGAACACCGGCAGCGGCAGTTCGGCGGCTTCCGACAGGACCTCGACGTTCGTCACACGCAGTTCGATCTCACCGGTCGGCAGGGTGTGGTTTATCACCGAGGCATCACGGGCCACGACCTCGCCGTCCACCCGGATGACGCTCTCGGCGCGGACGCGCTCGACGGCTGCGAATCCCGGTGTCTCGGGTGAGAAGACCAATTGGGTCAGGCCGTAGTGGTCGCGCAGGTCGATGAACAACAGGCCGCCGTGGTCGCGCTTCCTGTGAACCCAGCCGGACAGGCGCACATTGGTCCCGGCATCGACGATTCGGAGGGCGCCGCAGGTGTGGGAGCGATAGGCGTGCATGAGGGAATCGTTTGAAAACGGCCGCGAACGGGCGGGAATTGGAAGGCGCGGAAGGGCGCATCATCGACCCGGAAAGTCAAGGTGGCAGCCGCTCCAGCCAATGCCTCCACCTTGCCCTGCAACTGACCGAGCCCCATACCCGTCGGCAACATCCCGCCCATTCAGGTCCAATCATGTTCCTTGTCGACATCTCCTATATCCAGCCCATGGAGGCGGTGGAGGCTGCCACCGCCGCCCATCGCGCCTTTCTGGATATCCATATCGGGTCCGGCCTGCTCATTCTGACCGGACCAAAGGTTCCACGCACCGGCGGAATCCTGATCGCTCGTGGTGGCGAGACCCGGGAAGAGCTCGCGGCAATCCTCGCTGAGGATCCGTTCCAGGCGCTGGGAATTGCCGAATACACCATCACCGAGTTTGCGGCGGTGAAGTATTCGCCCGCACTGGCCGACCTGATCTGAACCGGATCCACAGAGCCAAGGCTCTTGTCCACGTCATACCATCGCGCGTTAACCGCTTTCAGAGCCCTGTCTGCTAGGCTGTGTCCATGCCGGGACACCCTGCCATGACCGATCAGCTGAGATTGCCGCTCAAGGCCCAGATATCGGCCGGCAGGGCCACGTTCGTGCGATCCAACTGCAATGCCGCGGCCGCTCGCGTCCTCGACGTCTGGCCGGACGATACCGGGCGCGTCATGGCCCTGTGCGGACCTGCGGGGTGCGGCAAGAGCCACCTGGCGCGCTTGTGGGCCGAGCGCGTCGGTGCCTTGCCGCTGGTCGGTGCCGAGGCCGCCATGGCCGATCCACTGGAGCTGGAAGGCCGCCCGGTCTTGCTCGATATCGCTCAGGACGCCGACGACGAGACGCTGTTCCATCTGATCAACCTGGCCCAGTCGGACGGCGGGGCCCTGCTGCTGGTCTCGCGCCCCTCCCCGCGTCGCTGGGATGTGAGCGTGCCGGACCTGCGGTCCCGCCTCGACGCCTTGGGTGTTGTGGCGATGGAAGCCCCTGACGACACCGTTCTCGCCGCCATCCTGCGCGCCCGCTTTGCCGAACGCAGTATCGTGCCCGGCGAGGATGTCATCGACTATCTGGTCCATCGTATCGACCGGTCGGCGCAGGCCGCAGCCGCCGTGGTTGATCGTCTCGACGCCGAACATCGACCCGTGACCCGCGTTCTGGTTCGACGCATCCTGACCGGAGATGGGTGGGAAGAGGATTGATCGTTCCCGATTATCGCGACCGGTGCCACCGCCGCCAGCGCCGCATCACGGATTTGGGTGTAGGCTGGCCGGCGAAATCCCAAACCAGCGCAAGCACCATCAAGGCGACAACAAGTCCGGCAAGCACAGACACGGAACGGCCCTCTGCCACCTTTTGCAAACCATAGCGGGTTTCGACAACGGCCGCGCCACCGGATATTCGCCTGACGGGGTCTGACGGAGCTCAAGCCGATCACCATTGCGCGAGTTCACGGTTGCAGCCGTAACAAACTCGCCCCAGAACCCGATCATGTCCGACGCCGCGCCCGACCCCGTCATCGCCGCCATCTCCGACGCCACCACCGGGGAGGATGTTCCAGACTCGCGAGCCCCTCAGCTGGCGCTTGACGAAGCACTGATGGCTTCTCCCGATCGGTTCTTCAATCGCGAGATCAGCTGGCTCAAATTCAACGCTCGCGTTCTGGAGGAGGCCGCCAACCCGGCCCACCCCCTGCTCGAGCGGCTGCGATTCCTGTCGATCTCGGCCAACAATCTGGATGAGTTCTTCATGACTCGCGTCGCCGGCCTGAAGGGTCAGGTGCGCGAACGCGTTCGCGTGCTGTCCGCCGACGGCCTGACACCGGGCGAGACACTGGAAAAGGTCAATGTCGCGGCCGGCGAACTGATGGCCGAGCAACAGTCGCGCTGGGCCCAGCTTCGCAAGGAACTGACCGCCGCCGGAATCGAGGTGATCCATTCGGCCAAGATCACCAAGTCGGAACGGGACAAGCTGGAACCCGAGTTCCTGAACCAGCTCTTCGCCGTCCTGACGCCTCTGGCCATCGACCCGGCGCATCCGTTTCCCTTCCTGCCCAACCTCGGCTTCTCGCTGGTGCTCAAGCTGAAGCGGCGTAGCGACAGTCGCACCCTTTATGCCCTGGTGCCGGTGCCGACCCAGGTCCGCCGGTTCTGGGAACTGCCGACCGACGGGCGATCCAAGCCGGGACGGCGTCGGTTCGTGGCGCTGGAAACCCTGCTGCTGCTGTTCATCGACCATCTGTTCCCCGGCTGCGAGGTTCTGGAAAAAGGCCTGATCCGCCTGATCCGCGACAGCGACATCGAGATCGAGGAAGAGGCCGAGGATCTGGTTCTTGAGTTCGAGGAGGCCCTCAAACAGCGCCGCCTTGGCGAGGTCGTCCGGATCAAGATCGAGGCCTCGACCCCTGCCGACCTGCGCGACTTCATCGTCGCCGAATTGGAGGCCGCCCCGCAGGACGTGGTCCTGGTCGACGGGATGCTCGGACTGGCACAGCTGTCTGAACTGATCCCGTCCGGTCACCCCGAGCTGAAATTTCCCGGCTACGAGCCCCGCTATCCCGAGCGGGTCCGCGACCAGGGCGGCGATGTCTTCGCCGCCGTGCGGGAAAAGGACATCCTGATTCACCACCCGTTCGAGAGTTTCGACGTGGTGGTGCAGTTCCTGCGTCAGGCCGCGCGCGACCCCAATGTCATCGCCATCAAACAGACGCTGTACCGCACTTCCAAGGACAGCCCGATCGTCGCTGCCCTGATCGAGGCAGCCGAAAACGGCAAGAATGTCGTCGCCCTGGTCGAGCTCAAGGCAAGGTTCGACGAAGAGGCCAATCTGCGCTGGGCCCGGGCCATGGAGCGGGCCGGGGTACACGTCGTGTTCGGCTTCGTCGAGTACAAGACCCACGCCAAGCTCAGTGTGGTCGTTCGGCGCGAGGGCGAGGGACTGAAGACCTATTGCCACTTCGGCACCGGCAACTATCACCCGGTGACGGCCAAGATCTATACAGACCTCAGCCTGTTCTCGTCCGATCCCATGCTGGGTCGGGATGCCGGACGGGTGTTCAACTACATCACCGGCTACGCCCAGCCCGACGAGCTGGAGGCCCTGGTCGTGTCGCCGCTGAACATGAAGGAGACGCTGATCGGCCTGATCGGTCAGGAAATGGCCGCTGCTGCCAAGGGCAAGCCTGCGGCCATCTGGGTCAAGCTGAACTCGCTGGTCGATCCTGACATGATCGACGCCCTGTATCGCGCCAGCCAGTGGGGCGTGCGGATCGAACTGGTCGTGCGCGGCATCTGCTGCCTGCGTCCCGGCGTGCCGGGACTGTCCGAGAACATCCGGGTCAAGTCGATCGTCGGGCGATTCCTGGAACACAGCCGGATCATCTGCTTCGCCAATGGGCGCGACCTGCCGCACGACAGGGCCAAGGTCTTCATCTCGTCGGCGGATTGGATGGGTCGCAACCTCAACCGCCGCGTCGAACTGATGACGCCGATCCGCAATGCAACGGTTCATGACCAGATCCTGGACCAGATCATGGTCGCCAACCTCAAGGACGACGTGCAGAGCTGGATGCTGAATGCGGAAGGCGAATACATCCGTGTCGTTCCGGCCGATCCCGAACGGCCATTCTCGGCGCACCAGTATTTCATGACCAACCCCAGCCTGTCGGGCCGCGGCCGCAAGGTGAAGAACCGGCCCGAACAGCTGCGCTATGATCGACCTGTTCGCTAAGGGACGCGCCCCGCGGGGCGCGACACCCCGGTCCGGCGCTGAAGCCTACGCTCCGCCCCGCGATGCGGCCGTCATCGACATCGGGTCGAACTCGGTTCGGATGGTCCTGTACCGGCTGGAAGGCCGGGCGATCTGGACGGTGTTCAACGAGAAGGTCCTGGCCGGACTGGGGCGCGACCTGCCGGCCACCGGAAAGCTTTCGCCTCAGGGCGTGGAACTGGCCCTGACGACGCTTCGCCGGTTCGCTGCCGTTCTGGAGGGCGTGCGCCCCGCCTACACCTTCGTGGCCGCGACGGCCGCGGTGCGGGAAGCGACCGACGGCACCGACTTCTGCGGACGGGTCGCCGCCGAGACTGGACTTCTGGTGCGGGTCCTGTCCGGCGAGGAGGAGGCCCACTATTCGGCGCTCGGCGTCATCGCCGGCGATCCGTCCGCGACCGGCGTCGCGGCCGACATGGGCGGATCCAGCCTTGAGTTGATCCGCGTCGGAGAGGCGGTTTCCAAGCCCGGCGTGACCCTGCCGCTGGGCCCGTTCAGCCTGGCCGATGTCGCCGGGTTCGACGTCGATCGTCTGCGGACACGTATTGGCCAGATCCTGAAGCCTGTCGCTCCGACCTTTGCCACAGACCACCTGCATGCCGTCGGCGGAGGCTGGCGTTCGCTGGCCCAGTTGCATATGGCGATCAGCCATTATCCGCTGAAGATCGTGCATCAATACGCAATGAGCGCCGAGGATGCCCGGGGTGTCGCCCGGCTGGTGGCCCAGCAGTCGCGACAATCTCTGGACCGACTGCCCGGCGTATCGCGAAAGCGGGCCGAAACCCTGCCCTATGCGGCCCTGGTACTGGAGGGGCTGATCGATGGTCTGGGGCTGAAGACCATCCATTTCTCGGCCTGGGGCCTGCGCGAAGGTCTGTTGTTCGAGGCTCTGGACCGCGACGAGGCGGCCGAGGATCCGCTGGTCGCCGGATGCACCGCCCTGGGGGCCCGTCAAGGCATTTCCCCGCATCTGCCGGCGGCGCTCAATGGCTGGCTGGCCAGTCTGATCGAGGCCCTGCCCGAAGCCTTCGGGACAGAGCGCGACGCGGTGCTCGCCACCGCCGCCTGCCGCCTGGCCGACCTGGGCGCGCGGCTGCATCCCGATCACCGGCTGGAACTGGCCTTCGACCAGGTTCTCAGGGCCCCAATCCCCGGTCAGAGCCATGCGGAACGGGTGTTCCTGGCCTGTGTGCTCAATGCCCGTTATGGCGGCGGGGCCTCGACTCCGAATCCCGAGGTCACGGGCCGGCTGCTGGGCGAGGACGCCAGGCTGCGGGCCCGGGCGCTGGGTCTGGCGATCCGGCTCGGCTGCGATCTGTCGGGCCGTTCCCCTCAGCTTCTCGCCAATGCGGCGCTGAAGGTCTCGGGCGGGACACTCAGGCTGACGGCGTCGGACGGCTATGCCGACGTGCTGCTGGGCGAGCAGACGCGCCGCCGGGCCAAGGGTCTGGCCGAAGCCATGAAGCTGAAGCTGGAAATCTAGCCGATCCTGTCTCAGGCTGGCCGTCCACGGAGGGCGGCGACATGGCGGTTACCGGTATCGGCGGCTTCTTCTTCAGGTCCAGCGACCCCAGGGCCCTGGCGGCCTGGTACCTTGAACACCTGGGCGTCGGTGCCCCCGAAGGCGTCCATCTTTGGGATCAGCAGGCGGGTCCGACGGTGTTCTCGCCGTTCAAGGCCGACACCGACTATTTCGCGGCGGACAAGGCCTTCATGCTGAACCTGCGGGTCGACGATCTCGACGGAATGCTGGCCAAGCTCAGGGCTGCCGACATCGAGATCATCACAAAGGCCGAATGGGACGCCATGCCCGAAGTCGGCCGTTTTGCCCGCATTCACGACCCCGAAGGCAATGCCATCGAGCTTTGGCAACCTCCGGCCTGAGACGGAGAGCCGTCGCGAGGTCGAACCGTTCGCCGGCCGGAGCGTCTTTTTCAGGACGGCCCTGACCGGTTCAGGACGACAAAGCTCATTGGTGGTGATCGGGGCCGATGGGGTGCTATAGCCCGGCCCGACGTCACTGTGGCATGAGCCACCCCACATTTCCGCACTGATTCCAGGCCCCGAGCGATGAGCGATACTCCAGACACGCACGCAGCGACGGGCAAGACCGGCCTGACCTATGCCGATGCGGGCGTCGACATCGACGCCGGTGAGATGCTGGTCGATGCGATCAAGCCCCTGGCCAAGTCCACGCGTCGTCCTGGTGCCGAGGCGTCGCTGGGCGGGTTCGGAGCCCTGTTCGACCTCAAGGCGGCGGGCTTCGTCGATCCCCTGATCGTGGCGACCACAGACGGCGTCGGCACCAAGCTGAAGATCGCCATCGAGACCGGGCGTCACGACGGCGTCGGCATCGATCTGGTGGCCATGTGCGTCAACGACCTGCTGGCCCAGGGGGCCGAGCCCCTGCTGTTCCTCGACTACTACGCGACCGGCAAGCTGGAGATCGATGCGGCGCGCCGCGTCGTCGCCGGGATCGCCGAGGGCTGTCGCCAGGCGGACTGTGCGCTCGTCGGGGGCGAGACGGCCGAGATGCCGGGGATGTACTCGGGCTCGGACTACGACCTGGCGGGCTTCTCGCTGGGGGCGGTCGAGCGCGGCCATGCCCTGCCCTATCTGGATCGCCAGTTCGCGGGCGATGCGATCATCGGTCTGGCGTCGTCGGGGCCGCACTCCAACGGCTATTCCCTGATCCGCAAGGTGGTCGAGACATCGGGCCTGTCATGGGGCGACGACGCGCCATTCGCCCGAGACCGGTCGCTGGCCCAGGCCCTGATGGAGCCAACGCGGATTTACGTGAAGCCGGTCCTGCCCCTGATGAAGGCCGGACTGATCAAGGGCGCGGCCCATATCACCGGCGGCGGGCTGATCGAGAATCCGCCCCGATGCATCGCCGAAGGCCTGACCCCCGCGTTCGACTGGGACGCCTGGCCGATGCCCCACGTCTTCCAGTGGCTGGGCGAGGTCGGCGGGATTTCGGATCACGAACTGCGCCGGACCTTCAACTGCGGCATCGGCTTCATCCTGATCGTTGCGCCCGAAAACGTCGAGGCGGTGCTGGAAGGCCTGCTGGAAGCAGGCGAGACAGCCTTCGTGTGCGGTCAGCTGGTCTGATCCCGCTTGGCAGGTGAATAACGCGTTCGGGTGAGACGGTCGTTGTCGGGGCGGTGTATCCACGCACGGCTCCGCCCCCTCACGCGCCTTGGGCGCTGAAGTGATCGGGAGGGTGGCGGGACGCCGGGCCTTCGCCCGGAGAGAATGAGAATAACCGTTTCGACGAAGACAGACGCCCCGCGCGGATGATTGGCTGCAAGCTCGGGGC
>Ga0075012_10002944_pt1 | contig 16482 bp, 14 predicted proteins | sample All_14_2_FD_71474 | JGI IMG/M metagenome (GOLD analysis project Ga0075012, IMG submission 71474) | Freshwater microbial communities in response to fracking from Pennsylvania, USA - Allegheny Zone_MetaG_DW_15 | ecosystem: Environmental > Aquatic > Deep subsurface > Groundwater > Drilled... | reverse complement strand
ACAAATCCCCGGTTTGAACCACCCCGGGTTTGCCGGAGGCTCCAACGTCGCCCAATGGCGGGGCCTATGAGGAGCCTAAGGCTTTTCATCAAAATACTAAGTCATTGAATTAGTGGTGCAGTGAGCAGTTACGGACGAGGTCTGCTCTTATCCAAATTCCCTGATAACAGGGTATTTACAGGGAATACTCACGGAAACTGCGGCATTTGCCTCCCTGACGGACCTCAAATACGGCCAAATTCAAAGACTTATGAGAGAAATTCCCTAAGTTTCGGAACAGGGTAATTCCGCTATCGAACATGGTAATTATTTCAAATATCAAGGAATGGATTGGAGGAATCCTACCTCGCTGGAAGAGCGTTCCCAGTAACTCTCCGCTGGCGCATCCTAGACATGGCGGCCGTAAGCTCCCTCCACGCGCTTGCCTAGCCTCACCATAGTTTTTGTCTCTTTTGTGGGGCCCCTCTTGAATCGCCTTGATGTGTCCGTCTTCAGAACATTTGGCAGGGATGATGCCTTTCCCTGGCAGCTCGACGGCGAGCTCACCTACTTCCGCTCGAAGACCATTGGCAACCCGTGATCATGGGCCGCAACGGTTCTGAAACGGAAATAAGTTTGACAATTTCTTGACCTGATATAAAATTCCGTACACTACTTTCCCCCCGTTTAGTTGAATCGCATCCGAAGTGTTCTCATTGGCTGACACCTCTTGGAGATGACAATGGATAGGCGATCATTTCTCCTCGGCGCAGGAGCATCAGTTATTGGATGCAAGCCATCGCTGGCCGCAATGGATGGCTGGTCACCAAAACGGGCATACGTTTCACATCCGTCTATCGTAATGCAGCAGTGCATGATGTGGTGCTGGGCGGCGGCCGCATCGATGATCTTCGCGGCGAATGGTCATCCGACTGATCAGCTCCAGATTGTCAATCGTGTCTTTGGAGGAACGGTTTGACACACAGCGCAGGGCATAATGATCTCACAAGTTCTAAGTGATAGTTGGGTCGATGACTATGGTGAGCCGTTTCAATCATACCTGAAAGCGGCCTACGACCCTCAATTTGGCATTGTTGCTATCAACAACGCCATGATGATCAACGAGCTTGCGAACGATCGCCCGGTTCTTTACGGGAACAGGTCTCACGCAATGGTGGCTGTCGAAATAGTCTACTACGACACCCCAATGGGACCAAACGTCCAGCAGGTTGGTGTTCTTGATCCAGCTCCGGGAGCGCCAAACTTTCATTATTTGTCTATGGTCGAAATGATCCCGGTCCATCAGGGTGGTCAGATGATGTATTTGGCCGCCGTAGATGTGAGCTAGGCCTCACTCTCCACGCTTGTTCGGTAAACAGTCTGCCCAGTTCGCAATGACAGCGATCCCTCACAGCGCCCGCAGCAAGCACACCTCTTAGGAGGCCTGACTTTTCCTTGTATGATTTCAAGTTGCGTCGCGTCTGAATCCCCTTTTGGTGCACACTCTTTGTCTGGAATCAATCGATGAATAGACGGTCATTTCTGCTCGGAGCTGGAGCGTCGGTAGTCACCTGCAAGTCTGCATTTTCTGCCATTGATGTCTCATATCCTAAACGAGCCTATGTGACTCATCCCGCCATTATCAAACAGCAATGCATGATGTGGTGCTGGGCCGCATCATCAGCGATGATATTCTCATCACTCGGACACCCCATAGATCAGACAGCCATCGTCAACAGAGTCTTCGGTGGCATGGTTTGCCAAGGCGCAATGGGTATCACCATGGCGAAGGTTCTCAGTGACAGGTGGATGGATATGAACGGGACATCGTTCCAGTCTCATCTCACGGCCGCATTTGATGTCCAAGCGGGCGTCAACGCTATTACCTACCCAACCATCATCAATGAATTAGCAAATGATCGCCCCCTTCTTTACGCGAACGGAAGTCACGCAATGGTGATTGTTGAGGCTATTTTCGTGGACACCCCCTACGGGCCGAGCGTTCAATCAATCGGGGTTCTTGATCCGGCTCCATCAGCGATGAATTTCCACTATTTGTCGCAACTTGAAATGATGCCGGCGCCTATGGCGGGCATGTATGTGGCCCCGGGTCAGCCGGTGGGACAGATGCAATTTCTAGCAGCTGTGCAGATTATTTGACCGTCTGGATTCGTGCGCAAATTCGCCAGTTCTCATAAATGGCAGCTCGAACCATTGCGGCGGCAGACTCGTCTTTAAGTTTTTCATTTGAGGCCCTATACCGCTCTAAGAAGGCCGACCTCAGATCATCAGGTCCAACCTCTTTTGGGAGGCAGGACTGTGAGAATGCGCTATTCGAGATCGGTACGGCCAGCCTCATCATGTCTGCGACGGCCATTAGATAGCCATCGTACATATCCAACCGCCTCGACGAGTATAATTCGGCAAGATCGGAAGCAAGAGCCAGAGCTTGCCCATCTCTTGGTGGAATGTAGACAAGTTCGACGGCCTGCGCCGACCAATTGGCAAAACACAGATCGTCACTAAAACAGCAACAATCTGCTTCCCAAACATTGACGAGGCTTTCCCCTATATGTCCAACATGTTGTCAGACATAGATGGAGCCTAGATCGATGGCGAGCGGTGATATGACGGTGTCGCCGGAAAAAAATGCTGGCTCCACCAACTCAGGATCGAGACGAATTTCACCAAAATATTTCACGATGAAGTCTTCTTCAAACGACTGGAGATCTCGCAGTCGACGGTTCCAAAGATCGAGGTTGGCTCGGCTGATAATTAAATTGTCCGTTGAGAAGAACGGAGCCCTACGCCCATTGTCGATGGCGATCGTTGGCGCTGACTGTCCGTCGTCAGAACATTTGGGACTTGTTGTGGCGTGATCTAAAGGAGGATCGGCCTCATCTGGTTAGTTGATATTAAGCGGCGTTTTTCTGGTGAAGCAAGCGCCGATACTGGATGGTTTGTCGTTTGATATGCTGTCGTTGAGCGAGGATTTCGTGACCTCGACCGAAGTAGACATCAGCTGGAGTTAGGTTTTCGAGGCTCTCGTGATAACGCCGGTGATTGTAGTGCTCGATGAAGTTCCCGATTTGCATCTCGAGATCACCCGGCAGGAAGTAGTTCTCCAGCAGGATTCGGTTCTTAAGCGTCTGATGCCATCGCTCGATCTTGCCCTGGGTCTGAGGGTGGTACGGGGCGCCGCGAACATGAGCCATCTGCCTGTCCTCAAGCCAATCAGCCAGTTCGCCAGAGATGTAGCTGGCGCCATTGTCCGAGAGTAAACGAGGCCGGTGCCGAACATGGGCCTGATCACAACCTGAGGCAGTCAATGCCAACTGCAGGGTATCGGTGACGTCCTCTGCCTTCATCGTCGTACACAACTTCCAGGCAATCACATAGCGCGAGAAGTCGTCGAGGATGGTCGATAGATAGAACCAGCCCCAGCCTACAATCTTGAAGTAGGTGAAGTAGGTCTGCCACATCTCGTTTGGAGCAGACGTCTTGTCCTGGAACTCATTGGCAGCCTTCATCACGATAAAGGCAGGACTGGTGATCAAGTCATGCGCCTTCAGCAAGCGGTAGACCGTGGCTTCCGACACGAAGTACCCCCGCGTGTCGATGAACCTCACTGCCAGTTCCCGAGGTGACAGCTCGGCCTCTTCCAGCGCCAGCTCAATGATTTGGATCTGGATCTCCTCGGAGAGGCGGTTCCAGATGCGACCAGGCCGCGACGGGCGATCAGCCAGCGCCTCAGGGCCACCGGTCTGATACTGGTCGACCCAGCGATAGAAGGTCGCCCTCGGTATCCCGATCTGTTCAAGCGTCCGGCGCACCGACTGGTGAGATTGTTCTACCAGCCTGATGATCTCGATCTTCTCGGATGCGGGATATCTCATTCGTCGTCGCCCCCATCCGCGATCATGCTTTTTTTGAGCAGACGCAGTTCAAGAGCCTGCTCGGCAACGACCTCCTTCAGGGCGGCCGCTTCCCGGCGCAGATCCTTTACCTCGTCCGAGGTTGCCGCGCGGGCCGTGTCTCCAGCCAGCCGGCGCTTGCCGGCCTCCAGAAACTCCTTCGACCAGACATAGTACATCGACTGGGCGATGCCCTCCCGGCGGCACAGCTCGGCAATGCTGTCCTCGCCACGAAGTCCATCAACGACGATCCGGATCTTGTCTTCGGCGGAATAGTGTTTGCGTGTCGCTCTGCGGATGTCCTTTACGACCCGGTCGGCAGGGGCCTTTGACCCCAGGGATTTTGCTCTCATCTTCGTTCCTCCGTCACTGCGATGAGACCAAAATCCTCCCTTGTTTAAAACCTCAATTCTGTCTCATAGGCGCTGACGTCGAACAACGTCCAGTTCTGGGCAATATGGGAAGAAGGGGAGGTCGCTGGATGCGGAGCTATCAAACGATTAAGTCCGGACCATGCAGAAGTGAAATCTATGTGTACCGCGAAAGCTTTTCGGAGAAAGGGGATCGCTACTCTAATTATTGAGCGTCTGATAAATGAAGCAAAGAAAAGCGGGTATCGACGTTTGAGCTTGGAAACGGGATCGCAGCCCGCATTTGAGGCTGCACGCAACCTTTATGAAAAGGCTGGATTCCGCTACTGCAAGCCGTTCGGGACATACGCAGAGGACGAAAACAGCGTATTTATGACACGAGAGATCACATCATGAAGACGGGTAGTCAGGCTGTGCTGGGTATCTCATCATTATGCTATTCGCGGTGGAGAAGAAAATGATTGTAAGGCAAGCGGAGCGGAACGACGCGAAAGCAATGGCGTGCATATATAACTATTATATAAAACACAAAAATCACTTTTGAAGAAGAGCCCATAAGCGAAGAAGATATGTTTGAAAGGGTCGCAGCTGTCTTGCAGGATGGCTTGCCTTGGTTTGTTGTTGAGAGAGACGGAAGGGTCGTGGGATATGCCTATGCTGCGCGGTGGCACAAGAGAGCAGCATATCGGCGCTCTGTGGAGATCACGATTTATCTGTCTCACGATGCCCAGGCGCAAGGCCTAGGGTCTTTCCTTTATCGACACCTTCTTGATGAATTAGAATCGACAAGTATACACACCATAATCGGCGTCATTGCTTTGCCAAACCCTTCAAGTGTCGCGCTACATGCCAAGTTTGGGATGAAGAAAGTCGGCCACCTATCTGAAGTAGGTTACAAGTTTGGAGAGTGGGTAGACGTTGGCTATTGGGAAATGCGTATGAATAGCGTGCAGTAGTGTCCCCCGCACGCGCGGGGATGAACCGCGCGCAATTGCTGCCGAGTGGTCAGTGCGGCAGTGTCCCCCGCACGCGCGGGGATAAACCGGAACGGGGGGCATTTCGTGCAGCTCGTACCAAGTGTCCCCCGCACGCGCGGGGATGAACTTTGGGGTGCTATTTCTATTCGGCTTGAATGTAGCGCCCTGTGTGCGCATCATATTGGCGATGCCAGTTCTGCGCCCGTGCGGTTTCGCTGTCGTAATATTGGCTGGGAAACTTAAGTAGTTGTGTCAGAGCAAGGGAAGTTTGAGGACGCTTGCGCGAGCGGCTCATCAAAGCCAATGACAAAGCAAATGACATTACCAATTCATGATCGGGGCATACTGGAGAATGTTGTAAATGAGCTACAGCCGAAGACGCAGAAATTTTCTAAAAGACCTACAGCAATGAGCGTCCAATATAGCGATAATAAAAATGCAGAAATGACACCTGCATATAAAAGATTCGCATAAAATGTAACGATCACATCACCCAGTTGGACATAACCGCGTGAAAACAAAAACGAATGAAATTTTTGTCCTTTAGTCGCGGGAACGACTTCGTCCTTCAAAATACGAGGCTGCCCTAGCTCGCACCATTTTTCTGCATGATGCGTCCTCAACCTCGTAGTAACCCGCCAATAAAAATAGTTATTCAGAACTACAATAATAAATGCGAGTGCCAGTAATAGATCGGCGAGGCTTGTTAGACGCATTGAAATCCCCTCTATCTATGTTGGAAATAATACGTTCCTCCGTAACCGAAGGCAGCGGCCGCACCGCCGCCGGATGGCTTGTAGCTCGTACCATAAGTAAATCCAGATGATGTCGACATACTCTCCGTGCCTTTGGCGCCAATAGTAGCTGACCCAGACCAATTCGCCGCCCCATAAATGCCAATTGAGGCACTGCCAGTGATACCTGACTTATTTCCAATCTCTATACCCACACCTCCACCACCCAACCTGCCAAGCTTGACTTCTTCTTGACCGCGAAAGGAAGTCGTCAAACCCGGCTCATGACAAGACCCATTACGAGGGTCAAATTCCCACGCGAATCCTGCTGCCGCCCCACCCCAGAATCCGATACTCAATTGATTGGAGTTGTAACCCACGGAGGCTATGCCGCCGACAACATCACCTCCCGAAATCGTAAGCTGCCAAAGGCCCTCCGGATCAACGCGCCCCAACGGATTCCCGCCGACATAGGCATAGAGATTTGCGCCACCGCCAAGACCAAGCGGATCGGCCTCAAGATAGCGTCCCGTGCGCGCATCATATTGGCGATGCCAGTTCTGCGCCGTGCCGGTTTCGCTATCATAATATTGACCCGGGAACATCAGAAGCTGTGTCAGCGCGCCTGTGACTCCCTGCACTTCGCCGAACGGCTCGAACTGTCCCGACCAGACCACGACTTTGGACGCATCGCTCACTTTTTGCGGCGCGCCGAGATGGTCAGCATGGATGAAATAGAGCGTGGCTGTGCCGCCTGAATGATCCACCAGCGCGATGGGCAGCGACCCGAGCCAGATATATTCGCGGATGACAGCGCCTGTCGCATCGCTTTCGGCGATCAACTGGCCACTCTGGTCATAGTGAAAATGACGCGTGTAAGGCGATGAACCGCTAACTGACTTGATGACACGACGCTCATAGGCGTCATAGACATAGCTCGCCAGTGCCGCGCCGGCTTGCGTGACACTTTCCAGCCGGTTGTTGTCATTATAGGCGAGACCAAAGGAGAGGCCACCTGAGGTGATGTCGCTGGTGACATTGCCGGCAGCGGAATAACCAAAGCTGCGCATCGTCGCACCATCACTGACACTGAGAAGATGGTTTGAAGCTGTGTCATAGCTATATGCCTGAGTCACCGTCGGCGAACCATTGACAACCCGCTGTGTCCTGTTGCCAACGAAGTCATAGCCATATTCCAGATCGCCATAGGCGCCCGTGGCATCCGTCAGCCGGTTCATCACGTCATAGTCAAAACTTTCGCTTTGTGACGATGTCAGATTGTCTGTGACATCTGTGATATTGCCTGCGGCATCATAAGCCAGGTGAAGGTCCTGAATTGCAGTACCACCATCTGTTGTCTGTATATCGGTCAACTGGCCATCAAGATCATAGCCAAGGGTTTGCGTTAAGCCGTTGCCGAAGGACAGACTTGATGCAGGCCCGAAGGGTCGCCAAGAAATGGCGGACAAAACGGTTTCGGTTGATGCCGTTGCATTCTCTTTTGTGGTTACGCTGGTGACACGACCCAGATTGTCTCGCGCATAAGTGACAACACGACCGGACGGGTAGACCATCTCGATAACATCATTGTTGCCGTCATAGGCGTAGCTCGAGTCATAAGTAACGCTCGACATAACATGATGCTCAAACGTGACATTGCCCCGTGCGTCATAGCTATAGTGCACGATACCTGCCGGACCAGAGATACCTGTCAAGCGTCCTACACCCTTATTACCACCACTCACATCATCATAAGTAAATGCAATGTCTTCGGTTGAATCTGACGGGAAATTCTTGGATGTCAGCCGACCCGCCGCGTCATAGGAAAAGTTCGTGACAACGCCACGCGCATCAGTCCGACTCGTTACCTCACCAAGTTTGTTGCGGACATAGTCTGTGGTTCCGCGATCTGGACTCACTTCGCGAATAATGTCGCCGAAACCATTCCGCACGAAGCTCGTTGTGAGACTCCGTTGATCACTGAACGATGCAACATCATCATGCGTTGTATAAGCCATGTTGATCTGACCGGTTGTCGGCTGCGTTTCACGCACGAGACGATTAAGCCTGTCAAAGGCATGGCTGTAAACATTGCTGCGCGGATCAGTGATAGAGGTCAGGTTGCTGACCTTGTCATAGCCATAGCTTGTAGTCTGGCTTGTCGCGCCGATTTGATGCAACAGCCGACCGAGCTCGTCATAGGCCTTGGCCGAATTTTCGACAATCGCGCCACCACTCGTCTTTGTCTGCTGGCTGGTGACATTGCCCATCGCATCATAGGCAAACTCAATGCGCTCGCCCGCGCTATTCTCAATCCCGGTCAGGCGTTTTGCAGAATTATATTCGTAACTAAGCGCCCCCCCGCTTGGCAGCGTAATTTCAGTGATCTGACCGACGGCATTGTAGGACAGCAGAGTCTGCGACTGCGCAACACCAGGATTGCGCGTAATCGAGAGAACCTGGCCATGAATATCGTAGGTGAGTGTCGTGTGGATGCCATTCTCATCTTCGATGTCCAGTGGTAGTCCTCGACCATCGACGGCGTCAATCTGCGTCACATGCCCCAGTTCATTTGTAATGGTGGCTAGATAACCATTAGCGTCATAAGTGTAGTTTACCGTGTCAGATGAACCGGGAAGAGGGCCATCAACAGAGGTAAGCAAAGATACTTGACCGCCTGCATGGCGAGAATAAGTGAGCGTGACGTCGTCGAAGTTTACGTCATTGGTTGTTCCACTGATGCGCACAGCACGCAGACCGATCCTGACCGTCCTCGCCCCAACCGGAACACTCGTCGTGAGCGAACGCTGCGTCCACGCAAAAAATGCCGCTTCATCAGAGGTTTGTGTACTGCCAATCTGCAAATTGCTTGCATCAAAGAAAGTGAGTTGCAAGGAACCATTATCCTGCGTCGCATCCGCACTTTTCTGAAACGCCGTGAATGTAACCTCACCATAGCCAGCATCAATCTGACTGGTCGCAGTGCTGGGTAGCAACACATCCTGGTAGATAACGCTCTCAGCAGCCGAACCCGCCCCAAAGGAGTATGTACCTAAATGCCCCCCAGAAACGCGGGAAAATGCGCCGGTCTGACTGGTCCAGCCCGTCAACGCAGACGATTCCGCATTCTGGTTGGTGATGGTTAGAGTGAGCGGGTTCTCAGGCAAACCATAATCTGTGCCAACCAGAGTGTATCCAAACGCCCAGCTACGCGTTTCACCATTGGTGCTATAGGGAGCTGTATGCGTAGTCGTATCAGTCTGCGTCAGTCCAGTCAGCAATCCATTGGCATTATATGTGTAGTCGCTTGTAAGACCCGTGGTGACAACCTGTGTCGGGATATTGAAAGTGCTGTCCCATGCAATGTTTGTCGTTCTTTCGTCGGACGTTCCATAGGCTTCCTGGATCTGAGTTGGCAGGCCTCTCGTATTCCTCATGTATTTCGTTACGCGCCCTTCTTCATCAGTCGAAGTTGCGATCAGATTGTCAGCCCCATATGACAATCCTGATGCACTGGCCGGGCAGTTTGAGCTTGCTGCGCCAGAAACGCCATTCAGTTTGACTTTAAAGTACGGGGTGTTGGTGGTGTAGTTGTAGGTAGATTCTTTTCCGAGTGGATTGGTCACGGTGCGCGTGAAGCTGCTTGCAACTGGCGCGTAGGTGACCGAGAAATTATCAGCGCCATCAGGACCTGAACTAGAGGTTGCGCGCCCCTCCGAATCGTAGGTCACACTCCACCGCAACACATCATCGCGATCACGTATTTTTGTGATTGCCATGGGGTAAGTAGCGTTCTCATATGCATAGCTGATTTTATCTTGCGTGACATTGGATGAGTCTTTGTATTCAACTTGCACCAGCCGCTTACGCGACATGGGCACGGACTCAATGTCTTCATAGGTAAATCCGACACTTGTTCCGTCAGGAAGATGAACGGCTGTAATGGCTTCTGGCGCAACTATGCCTCTGGGGTCACCCTGTGCACCAAAATCTGCCTTCAACCAATCAAATGAAATAGTCCGACCAAAACCATCCGTTATATTGAGAAGCTCGAAATTTGATCCATATCGGAAGCTGTATCGGGTCCCATCTAAACGCTTAAGCGAAATTGGTCGCGCAATGTTGTAGCGCCCGGTAATCGGGTCGGCAAATGTTCTGAATATCCAGGTATTGCCATCGCTATCCAGCAACTGCCAATTGCTAGGAATTGTCTTTAAAGTTGAAAGCGATGTCGGCCATGTGTCCAAGAAGGTCAGTGTATAATCCAACCTCGGAAGCGGATATGCCGTTGGAGTTTCGGGAGCAAGTGTACCGTTGGATTGCTTCTTGAACGAGTAGATGACGCCTGCCGGTGTCAACAAGGTTACCCGACTAAAGTCCCAATCATCCGCCAACTGCAACTCATACTGGAAATTGAAATACCAGTTTGCAAGTCCTAAAGGAACACTAACGACCGTATTTGAGTTGATAGAACCCATGTACGGACGACTATTGTAAAGGCGCTTTACCCAAGAAAATCCGCCTACAGATGAAAAATCATCGACGCCAAACGATTTAGCACCAGTTAAAATGTCAATCGGGTGCGGCGTACCCGCGTTTGGCGTAGCGCCGTTATTTGTAGCACATTTACCCGGTGTATTCTGGGGCAAGTTCTCTGTTACTGCGATGCACTGACTACCCGCAACGCGCGTATAGCCAGATGGACAACGGAAAGAAACGCCCGCAGGTGCCGCTTCAGCATAATATATTGCATCTCGTTTCCATTGGCATGACGCACTATTTGTCCCCACACCTGTGGCCCCAAAGAAATGAGCATGCGGGGCATAAACGGCTTTTTGAATTGCGCATGCAGATGACGGGCCAGAAGTGCAACTTTCCACGCCAGGACCAGTTGGGGTACACCACTCAGCCTGAACCACGGTTGGCACAGAAATCAACGCAACGAGAAAACAGGCCCTGGAGAGCTCTGAAAGTGTATGTGCCTTTATGAACATTCAGAATCCCCAGATCTTGACGCGTGTGGATGAAGGTCAAGACATATATAAATAAAAATATCTATATATTGCCCATAACCAAATTTTATCTTCATGCTACGCAAACATAGAATCATCATTTAGATGCGACTACAGTACACCATTTTAAATCATATTTTTTATGTAACAAGTCCTGAATGGGGATCGGTGAGCGTCGAAACTATTGCGCCATCGTCATCGCTATCGCTCGTCGGACAAGGTTTGCGCATGATGATGTTTCAAAAACGCAATAGTGATAGACACTGATATCTGCTACCCACCTATGGTTCCGCAGATGCGCATGAAAATTGTTGGCAGTTATGAGTGACTATTATTTCAGTCTGCCCCTCCTCGCCTTGGCCGCGCCCTTGATTGGCAGTTTCCTGACTGTGCTCATTGTGAGACTGCCATCTAATGAACCAATCCTGCTCGCGCGATCGCGATGCAGAAATTGCAAAAAAAAACTCGCAGTACGCGATCTTTTTCCAATCATCAGTTGGGTTCTGCTCGCAGGGAAATGTCGTTATTGCGGATCGCCCATGTCGCGTCTCTACCCTGCAATGGAGATTGGTGCCATCATCGTGGTGCTCTGGGCAGGTTGCCTTGCAAATGGTACCGCCCTGTTCGTGAGCGCCATACTGGGCTGGCTACTCCTGACACTCGCCGTCATAGATTGGCGCACCCACTTACTACCAGACACGCTAACACTGAGCTTATTGATAGCAGGCATAGTCGCCACGGCAACGCTCAACCCTGCTGCCCTGTATGGGCACATCACTGGCGCCCTTCTCGGCTTTGCAAGCTTCTGGCTGATAGGTTTTGCCTATCGACACATTCGCAGGACAGATGGGCTCGGCTTGGGCGACGCCAAACTGCTCGCAGGTATCGGCGCTTGGGTTTCCTGGGAGGGCCTGGCAAGTGTTGTTCTCATAGCCTGCTTCACAGCATTCACCTATCTGGCGATGAGACAAATAATGTGGCGTGATGTTAGGAGAGACGACAGATTGCCGTTTGGTCCCTTTTTGTCTCTGGCAGGCTGGCTCGTTTGGCTCTATGGAACAATTCAGACTTAGCAGCGTTTCTACTCAATAGCCAAAATCCAATATCGCCCTTTTTGTTCATCCGTAATGCGAATGACAACTGTCTGTGTAAAGAGCTTATCGCGTTCTTTGAGTGTCATGGCAATTGTGTAAGCGCGCCCTGTCATGGGCACTGTCATGATCGTCGCAGATGATGGCTGAGATGATCCCGCATTACCTTCAGTTATCAATTGACTGCGGACGGCAAGCTGGCGATCTGCTTTATCAGAATCGAACCCTGGTAAAGCCAATAGCGCCTCACGTGGGGCTACTTGAGGATCAATCGTTGCCTTTTGCGAGTAGACTGTGATGGCCGGCACGATCTGTCTGTAAAGATCGTCGCTCATCCCAAGCACTAGCCTCACCTCGTCAATTGACTGAAATGGCGCACCTCTTGGCCTGATTGGAGATCCCGCTACGCGATAGTCAGATTCATCGGAACCATTAAGACGTTTCAAACCGGTAGTGCTCCGCCAATCTAGCACCCTGTCTGCCATTTGATCAGCCTCAGCCGCAGACAGGTTCAAGGATCGAAAGAGGCCGCGTATAAGTTCGTCATCGGCACTATTCAGATCGATCTTGCCCAGTTCATCCTGAACTTTGACAACAGCCTCAAAACCCTGCCACTTAAGACTCTGCGGGACGGCATCTGTATGCCATCGCTGATCGGGTCTTTTGTCTAGCAAACCTAAAATAGACCGATGCAACAAGGCGTCAAAGGCGCTCCGACGAACCAACTGTTGTGCCTGGTAATGTTCCAGATAAGAGGACTGACGCGCCATCCCCAGAATGACGGCAGCAATGAGTGATAGAAGCGTCAATGCCCAGAGCACCGAAACAAGGGCTAGTCCAGATTCACGGTCACGATGCTGGTAGGTCACACCTTCACCGCGACTCAAACAAGCTCTGCACTGATGGTAACTTTTGACGCAGCTCTTCTGTAACAGTCCTTGCACGTTGCATGTTATCTACGACGCGTGGAGTGATAAGAACCATCAATTCCGTTTTTCCCGAATCACTCCCTGTTGATTTGAAAAGATTGCCAAAGACAGGGATATCTTTCAGCAAGGGAATGCCGCTGTTACTGCGTGAACGAGACTCTTTCATGAGCCCCCCGAGTGCGATCGTCTCGTTGTCCTGAACAGCAACAGTGCTGCTGATTTTTCTCTGCTGGATTGTTGGAGAGTCAATTGCAGACGATTCCGTTTTCACAACGTCACTGACTTCTTGTGAAATATCCATCATCACCATACCGCCCTGATTGACACGCGGAGTCACTTTCAAAATCACACCGGTATCATGGTACTGGATGCTGCTCACAATCGGGGAGTCAGTTGACGTCGTACTTTGCGACGTAGTGGTAGCGACTGGGATCTGATCCCCGACTTGCAATGTGGCGGTCTGGTTGTTCAACACCAAAATATGCGGTGATGACACAACATCGACATGCGTGACGGATGAAAGAGCATCAAGGATAACCTTGATGTTGTCGCCACTTGCATAAGAATAAGAAAATCCAGGATATGAAGCCGAGATAGATGCAGAATTGCCGTCAGACAATCTGATCTCGTTATTGTTCCCAAATTTGAAGAAGTACTGCACGCCATATTTGAGGCTATCGCTGAGAGTCACCTCGGCAATTGATGCCTCCAACATTACCTGCAAGGGGATAGTATCGAGCTGGCGCAAAGCCGCTTCAACGATGCTGTATTCCTTGGGCGTCCCCATGATGACTAACGCATTGTTAGCTTCATCAGCTGTGATTGACAGACCCTGGAGGCCCGCTATTGAAACACCTTGGCCCACAGCTGACGACATAGTGGGTCCATCGCTATATTCTGATACTTGTTGCGACATATCGGCGTCTGGATTTGACATGCCCGGCCCACCAACAGGCACCGCGCTCTCCATCTCATACGAGGATGAGTTAGCACCCACACGCCCCTTGTCACGCGCCTCACCCACCCCCAGAATTTTCTGAAGAACGCCTGCCAGATCGGCCGCGCGACCATTTTGTACATGATAAACGAAAATGCGGCGATCCGTTGTCTGACCCGGCTTGTCTAAGCGCTCTACCCATTTCTGTAGCTGACTCAAATATCGAACCTGTGGTGAAATTGCCAGAACAGAATTCAACCGATCGATTGGAACAAGCTTCACGAGACTTGCAAGCGGGCTATTTCGTCCGCCCAGCACTTCACCAAGCTCCTTGGCCAAGCCCTGCGCGTCCATATAGTGCGGTGAAAATAGAGCAAACGACATTCCCGAAAGCCAGTCGACATCGAAAAGAGCGATATTTTCGAGCATGGTCGCTCGCTCTTGTTGTGTCCCCTGAATTATCAACACATTGCGTGCAACATCAGCATGCAGGCTGCCTGGTGCTGGTGCCAAAGGTACGAGCAGACGTTGCATCTCATCAGCACCAATAAACTTCATTGGCACGATCTCGACGCCATATCCGGCAGCACTACTATTGTTCGCTGAACGCAAAACAGTGGCACCTACCTCATGAGGCGCATTTGTGAGAGTGACGATCTTATAAATACCATTTGTCTCAACAAGTGCCATTCCGTTGAGCCGGAGTGCCTGCTCAAAACTTGGCAACACATCATTCTTGGAGAGTGGGCGACTGGTTTCAATCGTCACAGTGCCCTGGACACCGGAACCTAAAGCATAATTCAGTTTAAGATAGTCGCCCAGGATTGCTTTCGCGACATCCTTGATATCAGCATTTACAAAATTGAGTGTGATATCACCTGTCTCTGAAACCGCAGTCATTGATTTCGATTTTGGTGAAGCGGATCCAAAGAATTGTCCCGACCCAGGGTAAATCTCACTTGATGGTCGATTCGACGAAAGCGCATCCTCACGAAGCGAGGCTGAGTCAGGACTATGCTCCGCATCCATCGACTTCACATTGCCTGACGACACATGCTTGTTGTCAATCGTCTCAGGTCGAGTAACTTGGGTCGCAACTGGTTTTGAAATCTCATCATGGCTTGCGCAACCTGATATCAAGAGCAAAACCACGAGTGCCGGTAGACATTTTGACCTGGCAAACATCATCAAATCCCCATTTCGATAGAACTAAATAGTTTCAAGCCACAGTGCTAACGCAGGTGAAGAAAGCAGCGCTAGTCGTGTGGCATTGCAAATAGTGGTCGGGAAGCCTGCGTTTTCTGCGGACGATCGTTAGGTTTCGCCTGAAGCGTTGAATGACCAGGCACATTCAAGCTTTCATGAAGCGTGACCTCAAACTTGTCACCACCTGCTTGCAAAGAGATTTTATCCGCCTCAATCACATTGAGTTTCCATCCGGATATTTCGTCTCCCAGATGCAGCACTCGCGCATCTGAGGATGAAGCAGATTTGATCAGCGCAAATTTTTCCTCAGTATCCATCACAACGCCCAACAAAATAAGAGATGGCCGCGGTTCGGGCGCAACGGTCGCCACCGCATGCGTCGGCTGTGCTTCCACATTCAATGCCTTACGCGCTGGATTAAACAGAGGATGTTCATCAATCAGAGCAAACTGACCAAGTGGTGGCGGTTGATAAGTGGCAATCTTCTCGCTCACCTTTGTCATGGGATTTGGCTTTTGCACACCAGGTGCAACCCAAACACCCGCAGGCACGAAGGCCAGATACAACATTAGAACCATCAGCAAAACCGCGAGAGTAAGCAGAGCTCGATCGGCATGTGAAAAAAGAGAACTCATGTGCCCGCCCACCTGTATCCGCTGACGACCCACTTCACATCCAGCATGGGAGCATTTCGATGCGCATCATCTGGCTGCCAATTCTCAGGCATCCTGATATCAACCTTATCTATGAAAAAATATGGGTTATGCGTTTCAATTTGATAGAGGACAGCTGCGAGCTTACCCATCGGCAGAGAAATGTTGTAAGAGAGATCAATCCTCTCGAATGGGTCTACGTGTGTAGGCTCAAGATTCTGTGTGGTTCTGATATCGCCGCCGTTACTCTCAATAATGGTGCGGATGTCATTTTGCATTTTAGCCGCTGCAATTGCCGCAACACTCCCCTCAATCAGGCCGGATGTGGACTGCCGTGATTTTTCTAGCTGTGCCAATTCATTTTCGTATTCACCACGACGGGCGATATTGGTCTGATACGCCACAATGAGTTTAATAGTCTGTGCTCGCGCATCTTGCTGCTCGTTATAGGTCTGGATCAGTGGGTTGACCGCCACAAAACACAAACCCAAGAGCAAGGCGATCAAAATAGAGAGAGATTTCCCAGGCTCGCGTACCCGCCCCAATATCTGTCGCATCAATTCCGTCCTACTAAATCGAAAGACAGATCAAATCGCTCGAGTTTTTTGGTTTGCCCTTGCTGCAATTGAGAGCGAAACTGAGCGTGTTCAAATTGCGGAGCGTTTTCAAAAATGGCGAT
>Ga0075012_10002943_pt1 | contig 16486 bp, 14 predicted proteins | sample All_14_2_FD_71474 | JGI IMG/M metagenome (GOLD analysis project Ga0075012, IMG submission 71474) | Freshwater microbial communities in response to fracking from Pennsylvania, USA - Allegheny Zone_MetaG_DW_15 | ecosystem: Environmental > Aquatic > Deep subsurface > Groundwater > Drilled... | reverse complement strand
GTGCACGCCGGGCGTCGTCGAGCTGGTTGGTGCTGTAGAAGCCCTTGGCGACCAGCGCTTCGGTGCGGGCGAATTGCTGGCGGGCTTGGGTCAGGTTGGCTTCGGCCTGGCGCGAAGCTTCGCGGGCCAGCGGTTCGGCCAGCAGGCGCAACTGCTGCAGACGCAGTTCGCTTTGCGCCAGCTGCGCCCGGGCCTGGGCGACACTGGCTTTCGGTTCGCGGTCGTCAAGTTCGATCAGCAGGTCGCCGGCCGCGACCCGGGCGCCTTCGGCAACATGCACGGCAAGGACCTGGCCGGATATCTGGGCGGCCAGTTCGCTGCGTTGCGGTGAGCGGACCTTGCCGCTGGCAACCACCGACTGGCGGATGTCGCCATTTTGCGCGACCAGCACGGTGACGGCCTTGCCGAACAGCGGGCGCAGCAATATTGCGGTCAACAGCGCAAAAACCAGGAAAACCGGAATCAGGACGACGGGGCGGCGCAGGCTGGCGAAGGAAAATCGTGGCATGGGGCCTTGGAATTCGAAAATCAGGGTTGGCTAATATGGCTGTTGCGCATGGTAACCGCAATCGGCCTGGTGCGGGCCGGGGTTTTGCCCGTCTTCACGCCAGCTGGCGAAGCGCTGTTCAAGAAAGTCGAGGAAGACGCGCACCTTGGCCGACAGCAGATGACGTTGCGGATAGAGCGCATGGATGTCGGCCGAAATGCCGGCCCAGTCAGGCAGTACGCGGACCAGCCGGCCGCTGCGCAAGTCGGCGGCGATGTCCCATTCCGAGCGCAGGATGATGCCGTGCCCGGCCAGTGCCCAGTCGACGGCGATTTCGCCGTGATTGACGGCGAGCGGACTGCGCACCTTGACGGTGACCTGCTGGCTGCCGTCGGTCAGTTGCCAGTTGTTGAAGGCGCGCTCGTTCTCACGGATGACGATGCAGTCATGCGCCTGCAGGTCGCGCGGGATTTGCGGCATGCCGTGGGCGGCGAGGTAGGTGGGGGCAGCGCACAGCAGACGGCGGTTGGGCGCGATGCGGCGGGCCAGGATGCGCGCGTCCGGCGGCGGGCCGAAGCGGATGGCGATGTCGAGCGCGTGCTCGGTCAGGTCGAGTGTACGGTCGGAGAGGTGGAGGATGACCTCGACGTCCGGCCAGTCGCGGACGAAATCGGAAATCGCCGGGCCGAGGTGGCGTCGGCCAAAACCGAAACCGGCGTTGATCCGCAACAGCCCCTGCGGCTGCTCACGACTTTCACCGAGCGAGCGTTCCAGGCGCTCGATGTCGCGCAGGATCTGCTCGCCGTCTTCCAGGTAACGCTCGCCTTCCGGTGTCAGGCTCAGCCGCCGTGTCGTCCGGTTGAGCAGGCGCACGCCGAGCCGTTGTTCCAGCGCTGCCAGCCGCCGACTGACCGCTGGCGGCGTGATGCCAAGTGCCTGCGCCGCTGCCGCCAGGCTGGGCTGGCGGGCGAGCAGACTGAAGAAAGCGAGGTCGGGAACGTCGTTCATTCGTGCTTTAAACGCAATAATCAATTGAATGTTGCGCCATTGTATCTTTCGCTGTGCTGAATATCATGGCTTTTCCCTCGTTGACCGCAACATTCCCATGCCTCTGCTCCACCTGCTTCCCCTTGCCGATCTCTCGCTGGCGCTGGCCATCGGCGCCGCCCTCGGTTTCTTCGGCGGCCTGTTCGGCATCGGTGGCGGCATCATCGCCATTCCGCTGTTCGTCCTCGCCTTTGCCATGGATCAGGCAATGGCGCAGGGTACGGCGCTGGTGTTGATGGTGCCGAATCTGCTGATCGGCTGGTGGCGTTACAGCCGCAAGCATCCGGTTGGCTGGCGGGCGGTGCTGGCGATTGCCGTGCCGGCAACGCTGACCACCTGGCTGCTGGCGCATTTCGCCACGCGGCTCGACGCGCAATTGCTCGGCCACCTGTTCTGCGCCTTCCTCGGCATCCTCTCGCTGCGCCTGCTCTGGCAGGGACGCGGCGGGCGCGAACCGGTCACCGGCGCGCCGCTGCGCCCGGCCGCGCTGCCGCTGGTCGGCGTTGCCGGCGGCAGCAGCATGGGTTTGCTCGGCATCGGCGGCGGCCTGGTCGCCACGCCGCTGCTCTCCGGCTGGCTCGGCCAACGCCAGACGGTAGCGCAAAGCTTGGCGCTGGCACTGGTCGCGCCGAGTTCGCTGGTCGCGCTCAGCGCTTACGCCGGCGCCCAGCGCGTGGACTGGAGTCTTGGTTTGCCGATGGCGATTGGCGGCATGTTCACCGTCGCCGCCGGTGTCGCGCTTGCGCACAAACTGCCGGAGCGCCGCATGCGCGCAGCCTTCGCCTGGATGCTGCTGGCCACCGCGCTGTGGCTGGCGCTGGCGCCGCGCTGAAGCTCAGCGCAGCAGCAGCGTCGGTACTGTTGCCGAGCGCAGCAACTCGGTCGTGCGGCTGCCGAAGAACAGTTTGCGTAGCGGCGAATGGTTGAAGGCGCCCATCAGCAGCAGGTCGATTTCGCGTTCCTGAATGGTGCGGGCGATGACGGTTTCGGTGTCACCCGGGATGATCTCGCTGCTCACTGAAAAGCCGGCTTTTTCCAGCGTCGACCGCGCCCATTCCATTTTTTTCGGTGCGTCCGGGTCCGGCTTACCGGCCATCAGCAGCAGGCAGGGAATGCCTTTGAGCAGAGGGCTGTTGGCAACCATGTCGACACCGTGCCTGGTGACTTCGCCGCCGTCGAAGGCGATCATGAAACGCTGTGGCGCCTTGAAATTCTCGGTAACCGTCAGGATCGGTTTGTGCAGTGCGCGGACGACATTTTCGACGTTGCGGCCGAGCTCACGTTGCGTGGTTTCGGCCGATTCGCCGCGGCGGCCGAGGACGAACAGGCGCACGCCGGCTTCCTGCTCGGCCAGGCTTTCTTCGAGGTGGCCGTAGCGCTGGCGGGTATCCGGTGCCGGCACACCGGCAGCGATGGCGCGTTCGCGCAGGCCGTTGAGGAAGACCCGGCCGGCTTCGCGCATGGCTCTGGTCTTTTCAGCGTCCTTGTCGCTCAGTTCCTTCAAGAGATGTTCCTGGGCATCGAAACCGATGGCGCCGGAGTGGTCTTCGCCGGAGCCGATTTCCGGGTGACGGTCGAGGACGTGCAGGAATTCCAGCGGCGCATTCATCCGGCTGGCAGCCCAGGCGGCGGCGTCGGCGATGGTGTTGGCGAAATGCGAGCGGTCGACGCAGGCGAGAACCTTGTTTTCGTTATTCATGATGCGCTCCTCAGTGGCCGCCGAGCATGTTTTCGGCGCCGTCCTTGTCGTGGATGGCGAAGCGGTCGAGCATCGTCGCGCTGGCTTCGTTGAGGCCGATAATCTCGACCTCGACACCTTCGCGGCGGAATTTCAGCACCACCTTGTCGAGCGCGCTGACGGCGGTGATGTCCCAGAAGTGCGCCTTCGAGACGTCGATGACGACCTTTTCGATGACTTCGCGGAAGTCGAAGGAGGCGACGAAGCGATCGGCCGAGGCGAAGAAAATCTGGCCGGAGAACTGGTAGGCGCGGGCGCGGCCTTCATCTTCCGAGCGCGAGCGGACGCGGAACAGCAGCGCCACCTTGTGGGCAAAGAAGAAGCCGGAAAGCAGCACGCCGACGCCGACGCCCTTGGCCAGGTCGTGGGTGAACACGGTGATGATCACGGTCGCCACCATGACGACGCTGGAACTCGCCGGGTGATCCTTTAAGTTGCGGATCGACCCCCAGTTGAAGGTGCCGATCGAAACCATGATCATCACTGCAACCAGTGCCGCCATCGGGATCTTTGCCACCCAGTCGCCGACCAGCATCAGCAGCGCCAGCAGGAAAACGCCGGCAGAGAAGGTCGACAGCCGGCCGCGCCCGCCCGATTTCACGTTGATCACCGACTGGCCGATCATCGCGCAGCCGGCCATGCCGCCGATGAAGCCGGAAGCAATGTTGGCAACGCCCTGGCCGACGCATTCGCGGTTCTTGTTGCTGGTCGTGTCGGTCAGGTCATCAACGATGGTTGCCGTCATCAGCGACTCGAGCAGGCCGACGACCATCAGCGTCAGCGAGTACGGGAAGATGATGGTCAGGGTTTCCAGATTAAGCGGAATGTTCGGAATCAGGAAAATCGGCAGGCTGTCCGGCAGTTGCCCCATGTCGCCGACGGTGCGGATGTCGAGATCAAGGAAGAGGGCGACGGCGGTGAGCACGACGATGGTCACCAGCGGCGACGGGATGGCCTTGGTGATGTACGGAAACAGGTAAATGATGCCCAGCCCGGCGGCGGTCATCGCGTAGACGTGCCAGGTGACGTTGGTCAGTTCCGGCAGTTGCGCCATGAAGATCAGGATAGCCAGCGCATTGACGAAGCCGGTGACCACCGAGCGCGAGACGAAGCGCATCAGCGCGCCGAGATTGATCCAGCCGGCGATGATCTGCAGCACGCCGGTGAGCACGGTGGCGGCGAGCAGGTATTCCAGGCCATGCTGTTTGACCAGCGTCACCATGACCAGCGCCATGGCGCCGGTGGCCGCCGAAATCATGCCTGGCCGGCCGCCGACGAAGGAGATGACGACCGCGATGCAGAACGAAGCATAAAGCCCGACCTTGGGGTCAACGCCGGCGATGATGGAAAAAGCGATGGCTTCGGGGATCAGCGCCAGTGCGACGACGAGGCCGGCCAGCAGATCGTTGCGGACGTTGGAAAACCAGTCCTGCTTGATGGAACTCAGCATGATGAATTGTCTTTTTGTTGCCGCAGCGGGTGCGGTGTTGGGGGCGAGATTCTAACGCAGACCCTCAACCGCCATCTTGCGCCGCAGGAAGGCGATCTGCGTTTGCAACGGCAGCTCTTTCGGGCAGATGTCGTGGCAGCCGAGCAGGCTCATGCAGCCGAAGACGCCGTCGTCGTCGCCGATCAGTTCGTAGAAGTCGGCGTCGCTGCGCGTGTCGCGCGGATCGAGGCGGAAGCGGGCGATTTTGTTGAGGCCGATGGCGCCGACAAAGTTTTCGTTCATCTGCGCCGTGCCGCAGCCGGCGATGCAGCAGCCGGACTCGATGCAGCGGTCGAGTTCGTAGATGGCTTCGGCCAATGCCGGTTCCATGCGCGCTTCGAGCGCGTCGAGGTCGACGGCTTCGCTTTGCGCGATCCAGGTTTGCAGGCGTTCGGCGGTGCCGCGCATCCACTTACCGGTATTCACCGACAGATCGCCGATCAGCTCGAAGAAGGGCAGCGGGGCGAGGGTGATGTCGCTGCCGTAGTCGCGCGTCAGCGTGCGGCAGGCGAGCGCCGGGCGGCCGTCGACCAGCATCGCGCAACTGCCGCAGATGCCGGCGCGGCAGACGAAGTCGAACTGCAGCGACGGGTCTTGCGTGGCGCGGATTTCATTGAGCGCGATGAACAGCGTCATGCCTTCCGCTTCTTCCAGCTCGAAAGCCTGCAGGTAAGGCTTGCTCGCCGGGTCGGCCGGGTTGCAGCGCAGGATGTGCAGGGTCAGGCGACGCGTTGCAGCAGCCGGTTTCTGTTTGCGGAACAGCGTGATCATGCATTCTCTCCGGTGTGCTGCCCAATTCGCGCATTGTCACCGCGCAAGTGCGCCGGCAGCAGATGGCGGAAAGGCATCAGCGCGGCTTGCACGGCGTGCCGGTCGCTGCTGGCCAGGGCGGCGCGGGTGGCTTCGACTTCGGCCTGGCGGCCCGCGGTCAGCGGATGTTCGATGGCATCGCGCGTGCCGTAGCCGCGCCAGCCGGGCGGCAGTTCCATGCGGGCGATGTCGAGCGGCTCGTAGGCCAGTGTCGGCAGCGTCTGCCCGGCGTCGGGCCAGCTTGCCAGGGTGCGCTTGAGCCAGTCGGCGTCGTTGCGCTGCGGGTAATCCTCGCGGAAGTGCGCGCCGCGGCTTTCCGTGCGCTGCAAGGCGCCGTAGCTGACGCACAGCGCCAGCTTGAGCATCTTCTGCAGGCGCCAGGCCAGCGTCAGTTCGGGGTCGGCGCCGCCGCGCCGGCCGGAAAGGCCAAGGTCGCGGCTGCGCAAAAGCAGGCTTTGCAGGGTGTTGACCGCAGCATTCAGCGCTTCGCCGTGGCGGACGATGCCGACCTGGGCGGTCATCGTCGCCTGCATTTCGCGCAGCAGCAGGCTGGCGCTTTCCTTGCCATGATGATTGGTGATCGCGGCAAACTCGGCCTGCGCGCGCTCGAAACACTGGCGGATCAGCGCGGTGGAAACGGTCAGTTCGCCGTCCGGCGAGGCGCAGAAGTCGGCGATGGCTGTGCCGACGATCATCCCGGAAACCACGGTTTCGGCCACCGAGTTGCCGCCCAGCCGGTTGAAACCGTGCAGGTCCCAGCAGGCTGCTTCGCCGCAGGCGAACAGGCCCTTGAGGCCGCGCGCCGCGCCGTGGGCGTTGGTGCGGATGCCGCCCATCGAATAATGCTGGGCCGGGCGCACCGGAATCCACTGTTTGGCTGGGTCGATGCCGAGGAAGTACTGGCAGATTTCCTTCACTTCGCGCAGCTTGTGGTTGATGTGGGCTTCGCCGAGCAGCGTGATGTCCAGCCACAGATGCTGGCCGAAACGGTTGCTGGCGCCCTTGCCGGCCTTGATGTGCGCTTCCATGCGCCGCGAGACGACATCACGCGATGCCAGTTCCTTCTTTTCCGGCTCGTAGTCGGGCATGAAGCGGTGGCCGTCGACATCGCGCAGCAGGCCGCCGTCGCCCCGGCAACCCTCGGTGACCAGGATGCCGGCGGGGAAGATCGCGGTCGGGTGAAACTGTATCGCTTCCATGTTGGCCAGCGGCACGACGCCGGTATCCAGCGCGATGGCGGCGCCGATGCCTTCGTTGATGACGGCGTTGGTGGTTGCCTGGTAGAGCCGGCCGAAGCCGCCGGTGGCAATGCAGGTGGCCTTGGCGACATAGGCCGTCAGCTTGCCGTCGATCAGGTTGCGGACGATGGCGCCGTGGCAGCGTTCGCCGTCGTGGATCAGCGCCACCGCTTCGCGCCGCTCATGCACCGGAATGCCGGCGGCGATGGTCTGGTCGCTGACCGCGTACAGCATCGCGTGGCCGGTGCCGTCGGCGACGTAGCAGGTGCGCCATTTGCGCGTGCCGCCAAAATCGCGGGCGGTGATCAGGCCGTGCGCGTCGGCGCTTTCCGTCAGCGTCACCGGCTTGCCGTCGATGATCACTGTGCGTTCACCGGCCTCGACGCGGTTCCATGGCACGCCCCAGGCCGCCAGTTCGCGTACCGCCTTCGGCGCGACGTGGGTGAACATGCGCGCGACTTCCTGGTCGTTGCCCCAGTCGCTGCCGCGTACGGTGTCTTCGAAATGCACGTCTTCGTTGTCGCCGGCGCCCTTCAGGGCATTGGCCAGGCTCGCCTGCATGCCGCCCTGGGCGGCTGCCGAATGCGAGCGCTTGGGTGGCACCAGACTGAGAATGATCACCTGCTGGCCGCGCTTCTGCGCTGCCAGGCCGGCGCGCAGGCCGGCCAGTCCGCCGCCGATGACGAGGACGTCGCTATGGATGATTTCCATTTTTCAGTGTTTTCCGTGGTCGACCGCAACATGGCCCGGCGGCACGTAGCGCTCGCCGGCCAGTTCGGCGTGGGCACGGCCGAGGTCGATATAGGCCAGCAGCGTGACCAGACCGAGGGTGATGAAAAAGGCGCTGAACGCGTGGCGGATGTTGCGCAGGCGACGGCGTCCGGCATTGGCGTCGTCACCGACGAACCAGCCCCATTTGACCGCCAGCCGGTACAGGCCGATACCGCCATGGACTTCGGCAGCGAACAGCAGCGCCAGGTAGATCGGCCACATGCCGCCGGTCCACACGCGGTCGGCGGATTCATACGGGCCGATCAACTGGGGCTGGCTGACCATGTCGTACAGATGGATGGTGGTCAGGAAAAACAGCGCGAAACCGGTTACCACCTGCAGCCACCACAGGCTGGTATCGCCATGGCGCAGCCGGCTGCGGTGTGCGGAAAAGGCGCGGTACTGGCGATAACCGCCGGGAAACTTGCGCATCGCCAGCCAGGCATGGACCACCAGCAAGCCGGTGATGCCGGCGGCAACCATCGACACCAGCACCGGTTGCGGTTCGCCGAACAGCCATCCGGCCTCGAAGAAGCGGGCGACGCTGTAGAACAGTTCGTGGCTGATCAGGATGGTCGCGACAAAAAACATGTGGGCGACGAGAAACAGCGCCAGCACCAGGCCGCTCAGGCTCTGCAGCAGGTCGAGGCGGGCCGGCCAGCGGCTGTTGCCGGGCCGGGCGTCAGCGAGCGAGCTGCGGGCCATATCCGGGTGTGCGTGTCGGGTCGGGGCCGGGGCGTTTTCCGGGAGGGTTGGGGCGAGAGCGGTTTTGGCGATTTGGCGCATGGCTGATCTTCCTTTCCGGACGCTTTTCGGGCTGTTGTTGTTCTGGCTGCAATTTATCATGATCCAGAACATTTGCTGTCAATTAATTGTGCGCTGCAACAATTCGTAACATGGCGTCCTGTCGTTGTTTTCTCGTGTTATTAATTTTTGATGCCGCAGTGCAGCACGACGGTTGCGGCCGTCGTTCCCGGCTTCTGTTAAGATGCCGCGGGCCGCATCCGCTGCCTCAACTCCCCCCGAAAACCGCATCTTGTCTACCCTTCCGGAAATCTTCTCGCCCGACGGCCCGTTCGCCCGCGCCATCAACGGTTATCGCGTGCGCGGCCAGCAGCTCGAAATGGCCGAGCGCATCGCCGAGGCGATCAAGAACAACGCGGTGTTCATCGCCGAAGCCGGTACCGGCACCGGCAAGACCTTCGCCTACCTGGTGCCGGCGCTGAAGTCGAACGGCAAGGTGATCGTGTCGACTGGCACCAAGACGCTGCAGGACCAGTTGTTCAACAAGGATCTGCCGCTGGTGCGCGATGTGCTGAAAGCGCCGGTCAGGATTGCGCTGCTCAAGGGCCGCGCCAACTATGTCTGTCCCTACCATCTGCAACGGGCGCTGGCCGACGGCCGTTTCCTGACCCGCGAGGACGCCGCTGACGCGCGCCGCATCTCGGTCTTCGCCAAGACCACGCAGAGCGGCGACAAGGCCGAGTGCGTCGAGGTCAACGAGAACTCGCCGGTCTGGCAGCATGTCACTTCGACGCGCGACAACTGTCTCGGCCAGGATTGCCCGGACTACAAGGAATGCTTCGTCATGCAGGCGCGCAAGGAGGCGATGGCGGCCGACCTGGTGGTGGTCAATCACCACCTGTTCTTCGCCGACGTGATGCTGCGCGACGAAGGCATGGCCGAACTGCTGCCGGCCTGCAACACGGTGATCTTCGACGAGGCGCATCAGTTGCCGGAAGTGGCGACGCTTTTCTTCGGCGAGAGCGTGTCGACCGCACAATTCCTCGATCTCGCCCGTGATGCCCGCACCGAAGCGCTGACCAACGCCCGCGATTGCCTCGACCTGCCGGTCGCCAGCAAGTCGCTGGAAAAGGCGGCCAAGGATCTGCGCCTGGCGGTCGGCCTCGACAGCGGTCGCTTCGCCGCCGCCCAGTTGCTGGAAAAGCCCGAATTCGCGCCGGCGCTGCAGGGGCTGCTGGAAGAAATCGCCAAGTTCGCCGCCATCCTGGAAACCCAGGCCGAGCGCGCCGAAGGCCTGGAGAAATGCTGGCAGCGCGCGACCGAACTGGTGCAGCGCCTGACCCAGTGGCAGAACCCGGTCGATGCCGGCTACGTTTACTGGGCCGAAGCCTTCACCCATTCGCTGCAGTTGAACGCGACGCCGCTCGACGTTGCCAACATCTTCCGCAAGCAGATGGGCGGTCACCCGCGCGCCTGGATCTTCACCTCGGCGACGCTCGCCGTGCAGGGCAAGTTCCACCACTACTGCGCCGAACTCGGCCTCGGCGATCCGGATTCCGCCTGCTGGCACAGCCCGTTCGACTATGGCGAGCAGGCCGTGCTCTACGCGCCGCTGGGCATGCCCGACCCGAACGACTGGGCCTATACCGAAGCCGTCGTCGACGCCGCCTGGCCGGCGGTCAAGGCTGCCGGCGGCGGCGCCTTCTTCCTGTGCACCAGCCTGCGCGCGATGCGCCGCACGCATGAACTGCTCAAGGCCAAACTTGAGGACGAAGGCCTCGACATGCCGCTGCTGGTCCAGGGCGAGGGCAGCAAGAACGACCTGCTGCAACGCTTCCGCCATCATGGCGCGGCGATCCTGGTCGGCAGCCAGAGTTTCTGGGAAGGCGTCGATGTGCGCGGCGAAGCGCTGTCGCTGGTCGTCATCGACAAGATTCCGTTCGCCCCACCCGACGATCCGGTGCTGTCGGCGCGCATCGACGAAATGAAGAAGCAGGGCCGCAACGCCTTCATGGAATACCAGTTGCCGCGCGCGGTGATCAACGTCAAGCAGGGCGCCGGCCGGCTGATCCGCGACGAGGCCGACAAGGGCGTGCTGATGATCTGCGACCCGCGCCTGATCACCAAACCCTACGGCCGCCGCGTCTGGCAGAGTCTGCCGCCGATGAAGCGCACGCGCGAACTGCAGGTTGTCCTCGATTTCTTCGCCAACCGATGAAAACCACCTTCGACCTGCTGGCCGCGCGCCAGCCGCAACTGTTTTCTGCCGCCGATATCCGCGTCGATAAAGCGCAGCTTGAGGCCATGGCCGAGCTGGTCGGCGCCATCGAGACGGTGCTGGCCTTGCCCGCCTTCCGTGCCGACGTGCTCGCCCGGGCGCCGGAAAGTGCCCGCTGGCCGGTCGCCGCGCGCAGCGTGTTCATGGGCTACGACTTCCATCTCACGGTCGACGGCCCGAAACTGATCGAAATCAACACCAATGCCGGCGGCGGCCTGCTCAACGCCTACCTGCTCGCCGCGCACGGCCACGCCGACGAGGCCGCCAGCTTGGTTGCCGAGATCCTCGACATGTTCCGCGCCGAATGGCGGCTGGAACGCGGCGGTGCGCCGCTGACGCGCATCGCCATCGTCGACGAAGCGCCGGCCGGGCAGTTCCTGGCACCGGAGTTCGAACTCTTCCGCGATCTGTTCACCGCCAACGGCATCGAGGCGGTGATTGCCGATCCCGCCGATTTCGTCCGCGACGGCAATCGCCTGCTGCACGACGGCAAGCCCATTGACCTGATCTACAACCGGCTGACTGATTTTTACCTCGATGCTGCGGTCGACCGCAATATTCGCGAGGTTTTCGCGGCCGGTGGTGTCGTCCTGACGCCGCACCCGGCAGCGCACGCGACGCATGCCGACAAGCGCCACCTGATGCTGCTGTCCGATCCGCAAAAACTGGCCGATCTTGCGGTCGACCGCGCAACGCAGCAGATTTTGCTGGCCGGCGTGCCGCGCACCATCGCCGTCGACCCGGCGCAAGCCGAAACGCTGTGGGCCGGGCGCAAGCGCTGGTTCTTCAAGCCGCCCACCGGCTTCGGCAGCCGTGCTGCCTATCGCGGCGACAAACTGACCAAGCGCGTGTTCGACGAAATCCTCGCCGGCCACTACATCGCCCAGGAAATCGCGCCGCCGTCCGAGCACGAAGTCATCGTCAACGGCGAGCCACAGACGATGAAGGCCGACTTCCGCTGCTTTGTCTACGACGGGCACATCCAGTGCGTCGCCGCCCGCCTGTATCAGGGACAAACGACCAATTTCCGTACCCCCGGCGGCGGTTTCGCGCCGGTGTTTCCGGCTTGAACAGGTAGAATTCAGCCATGAAAGTTTTTGGCATCGCCGGCTGGTCCGGCTCCGGCAAGACGACGCTGCTGGAAAAGCTGATTCCGGCGCTGATCGCGCGCGGCCTGAAAGTTTCGGTGATCAAGCACGCGCATCACGGATTCGACATCGACAAACCGGGCAAGGATTCGTACCGCCACCGCGAAGCCGGCGCCGCCGAAGTCATGCTCGCCTGCGGCACGCGCTGGGCGCTGATGCACGAATGCCGCGACGAGCCCGAGCCGCAACTGGCCGACCTGCTGACCCGCCTGGCGCCGTGCGACCTGGTGCTGGTCGAAGGCTTCAAGCAGGAACCCGTGCCCAAGCTGGAAGTCCACCGGCCGGCCAACGGCAAACCACCGCTGTTCGGCGAGCGTGACGACATCGTTGCCGTCGCCTGCGACGAGGCCATTGCTGCGCCGATTCCGGTGCTGCCGCTCAACGACATTGCCACGGTGGCCGATTTCATCATTCGCCACTGCGAACTCAAGGTCTGACCATGCTCAGTTACGAACAAGCACTTGAACAACTGCTCGCCGCCGCCCGCCCGGTGGCCGAAACCCGCCATGTGCCGATCACTGCCGCCGCCGGCCGCGTGCTGGCGCAGGCGCAGGTATCCACGGTCAACGTGCCGCCGCTCGACAATTCGGCAATGGACGGTTACGCCGTGCGCCTGTCAGATGTAGCGCAAGTTGGTGTCACGCTGCCGGTCAGCCAGCGAATTCCCGCCGGCACGGTCGGCAGCGAACTGCAAGCCGGTACCGCCGCCCGCATCTTCACCGGCGCGCCGGTGCCGGCCGGCTGCGACGCGGTGATCATGCAGGAACGCTGCGAAGCTGTCGGCGACAGCGTCGTCATCAACCACGTCCCGCGCGCTGGCGAGAACATCCGCCGCAGCGGCGAGGACATCGCCACCGGTAACGAAATCCTGCCCGCCGGCATCCGCCTGCGCGCCCAGGAAATCGCGCTCGCCGCCTCGGCCGGCCTGCCCGAACTGCCGGTGCATCGCCGCGTGCGCGTCGGCATGTTCTTCACCGGCGACGAACTGGTCCAGCCCGGCGAGCCGCTGCCGCCCGGCGCCATCTACAACTCCAACCGCTACGCGCTGCGCGCGCTGCTCGAAGGCCTGGGCTGCGAAGTGCGCGACCTCGGCAGCGTCCCCGACTGCCTCGATGCCACCCGCGATGCACTGCGCCGCGCCGCCGCCGACAACGACCTGATCGTCACCAGCGGCGGCGTCTCGGTCGGCGAGGAAGACCACGTCAAACCCGCAGTCGAAGCCGAAGGCCGGCTCGACATGTGGAAGATCGCGATCAAGCCGGGCAAGCCGCTGGCTTTCGGCGAAGTGAACAAACCGGAAGGTGGCACCGCCTGGTTCATCGGCCTGCCGGGCAACCCGGTTGCCGCCTTCGTCACCTGCCTGATGCTGGTCCGCCCCTTCATCCTGCGCCTGCAAGGCGTGGACAAGGTCGTGCCGAAAACCCTGCCGCTGACCGCCGACTTTACCTGGAGCCGGCCCGACAGCCGCCTCGAATTCCTGCGCGCCCGCATCAGCGACGCCGGCCGTGTCGAGCTCTACCCCAACCAGGGCTCCGCCGTCGTCACCTCTCTGTGCTGGAGCGACGGCCTCGTGCTCAACCCGCCCGGCTGCGCCGTGCAACCCGGCGACACGGTGCCTTTCATCCCCTTTACGGAGTTGCTCGCATGAGCGTGAACATCCTCTACTTCGCCAGCCTGCGCGAAACCTTCGGCACCGCCGGTGAGACCGTCGAGTTGCCGGCCGGTGTCGTGACCGTCGGCCAGTTGCGCGACTGGCTGGTCGGGCAGGGCAGGGACGCCCTGGCCACCGCCAAAAACCTGCGCTGCGCCGTCAACCAGGACATGGCCAAGGCCGACGCCCCCATCCGCGACGGCGACGAAATCGCCTTCTTTCCGCCGGTTACCGGCGGCTGACGAGACAGGCCTGTGCGCGATCATCCGGTCACGATTCTGGAACGGCTTCCCGATGAACTTGGTTCATTGCGGGAATCGGCCGTTGTCGAATGCAAACTGGCTGGCGGGCACGATGGCAAGGGGCGTTTGCCGGAGGATTTCTGGCCGACCTACAGCGCCTTTGCCAACACCGAAGGCGGCATCATCCTGCTGGGCATCCGTGAGCGGCGGGAGGGTTTTGAACTGGCCGGGATCGAGAACCCGGCCAAGGTGCGCAGCGAACTGTTCAATAACCTGAACAATCGGCAAAAGGTCAGCAGCAACCTGCTAACTGACGCCGATGTCGAGGAAATCGACATCGCCGGCAAGACCCTGTTGGCGATCCGCGTGCCACGGGCCAGCCGGCAGCAGCGGCCGGTTCATCTGACGACCAATCCCTTCGGCAACACTTGGCGCCGGTTGAACGACGGCGACCGCGCATTGGCCGATGAAGACATCAAGCGGATGCTGGCCGAGCAGGTTGAAGACAGCCGGGATACGCGCATCCTGCCGAATTTCGGTCTGCGTGACCTGAATGCGGACAGCCTCAAGGCCTACCGCAACATTTTTCGCGCCGACAAACCGGATCATCCCTGGCTGGCGCTCGATGATCAGGCTTTTCTGCAAATGCTTGGCGGCTGGCGCGAGGATCGTGCCAGTGGAGAAACCGGGCTGACTCAGGCCGGGCTGCTGATGTTCGGGCAATGGCCGGCGATTGCCGAAGCGCTACCGCTGTACTTTGTCGATTACCAGGAACGCCCGCGTGACTACGCCGAAACCGTGCAGTGGCTGGATCGGCTGGTGCCGGACGGTAGTTGGTCCGGTAACCTGTTCGACTTTTACCGCCGCGTGGTCATCAAGCTGACCGCCGAGGTAAAAGTGCCTTTCGTGCTGCAAGGCGACACGCGCCAGGACGATACGCCCACGCACAAGGCGTTGCGCGAGGCACTGGTCAATGCGCTGGTGCATGCCGATTACAGCGGACGCGTTTCCGTCCAGGTGGTCAAGGAGCCGGCCGGCTTCACCTTCCGCAATCCGGGGGCGCTGCGCATTTCGCCTAGTCAGGCTCTGCAAGGTGGTATCAGCGATTGCCGCAATCGCACGCTGCAGCAGATGTTCCTGATGATCGGCCTGGGTGAACGCGCCGGTTCGGGCATGTCGCGCATCGTCCACGGCTGGCAGGCCCTGGGCCACGGCCTGCAACTGCGCGAGTATTTCGATCCTCAGGAATACACCGTGCTGGAAATGCGCTGGTCTGATGAACTTATGCAGGACGGTTCACCGAACAGTTCGGTAGAAAGTTCGGTAGAAAGTTCGGTAGAAACTGCTGACAAGATTCTGGGTCTTTTGGCGGAACATTCGACGCTGACACTTGCGGAACTGGCAAAGTGCCTTAACCTCAGCGTGCGCGCAGTCGAAAAACAGGTTGCCCGACTCAAGGCGCAAGGACGTTTGCGCCGCATCGGCCCGAACAAGGGCGGCCGCTGGGAAGTCTCCGGTGCCTGAAAAACAGTCAAGATAGAACAGAGAGCAAAAATGTCCATCCAATGGTTCCCCGGTCACATGACCCAGGCCCGCAAAAAAGCGGGCGAGACGCTGGCCATGGCCGATGTTGTCGTCGAAGTGCTCGACGCCCGCCTGCCGCAAGCCTCCAGCAACCCGATGATCCACCAGTTGCGCACCTTCCGGCAGCGCCCCTGTCTCAAGCTGCTGAACAAGGCCGACCTCGCCGACCCGGAAGCGACCAAGGCCTGGCTGGCCTATTTTGACGCGCAGCCCGGCGTCAAGGCGGTGGCCATTTCGTGCAAGAAAGCCAGCGACGTCGCCCGCATCCCCGGCCTCGCGCAGAAACTCGCGCCGCACCGCTGCGACGCCGTCAAACCGCTGCGCCTGATGATCATGGGCATCCCCAACGTCGGCAAATCGACGCTGATGAACGCCATGGTCAAGAAAAGGGTCGCCGCCGTCGGCGACCAGCCGGCCGTCACCAAGAGCCAGCAGCGCATCGACATCAGCTCGCGCCTCACCCTCTACGACACCCCGGGCATGCTCTGGCCGAAGATCGACCACCCGATCGACGGCCTGATGATGGCCGCCAGCCACTCCGTCGGCGTCAATGCCTACATCGACGACGAAGTCGCCACCTGGCTCGCCGGCTACCTGCTCGAACACTACCCGGCACTGCTCCAGGCCCGCTACGGCTTCGACCTGCAAGGCATGGACGCCGTCGCCATCCTCGAAGGCATCGCCAGAAAACGCGGCTGCATCATCAAGGGTCGGGGTGGCGAACTCGATATCGAAAAAGCCGCCGGCATCCTGCTCAACGACTACCGCACCGGCACCCTCGGCCGCATTACGCTGGAAACGCCAACGCTGCGCGAAGCCCGAGCCAGGCAGCTGGCCCAGTCTGTTGCGGTCAACCCGGAAAATTCCGAAAAAACCAGGTCGACCGACGAAGACGCCGACCACTAGGCCTTTTCCGAAAAGCTGGTTATAATCCGCGCCTCTCGCCGCAGGGCGAGACTTTTCCTCGATAGCTCAGTCGGTAGAGCGCCGGACTGTTAATCCGTAGGTCCCTGGTTCGAGCCCAGGTCGGGGAGCCAAAGATTCAAGCACTTAGCCCACTTTTCGAAGTGGGCTTTTTGCTGTCCGAAGGTTTTTGCTGCATTTCTGCTGCTTTGCTCAGTTTGTCCAAACGGCGCTTGCTAGTTGCTGCGGTGGCGGCAATCGACCCGAAGCAGACCTACGATCTATCCCGGCTTCAGCGGCTGCTGTAAAAGTAGACCGGTCGTTCATGGTGACTGCTCACCGGCAAGTCGTCGGCC
>Ga0075012_10002942_pt1 | contig 16490 bp, 9 predicted proteins | sample All_14_2_FD_71474 | JGI IMG/M metagenome (GOLD analysis project Ga0075012, IMG submission 71474) | Freshwater microbial communities in response to fracking from Pennsylvania, USA - Allegheny Zone_MetaG_DW_15 | ecosystem: Environmental > Aquatic > Deep subsurface > Groundwater > Drilled... | reverse complement strand
ACAGCTATTGCGAAGGTTCATCCCTTTGTAGAGACCCCTTCATCTTCTATACAGCATGTAAAAGAACTTTCTTTACTTAAAATTCGTAATTTTACTTCAGGACACACCTTCGCTAAGTTGTCAAATTGTCAAATTGCCGAATTGCCGAATTGTCGAATTGCCAAATTGTCGAATTTCTAAGGCGCTAACCGACTGATTCGCCAAACGTTTCCCTCCAGAAAATACTGTATCCTGTCGTGAAGCCTGCCTGGCCTGCCCTGCCAAAACTCTATGCGATCGGGTTTTAAGCGGTAACCACCCCAATGTGCGGGACGACGAAGATTTTCGCCAGCTTCGGCAAACAACATCCTTTCGCGTTCCTGCTCCAACTGATTACGCGAAGCAATTGGTGAACTTTGTGGCGAAATAATAGCATTAATCTGGCTTTCGATCGGTCGCGAATAAAAATACTCGTCCGATTCGCTGGTATCTGTTTTAACAACTATACCTTCAATGCGCACCTGCCGTTCAGTCAAAGGCCAGAAAAAAGTTAGTGCGGCAGCATGATTGCCGCTTATCTGAACGCCTTTACGACTCAGGTAATTGGTAAAGAATACGAATCCTTTTTCATCAAAAGATTTCAACAAAACCACTCGTGCGGAAGGCCGCCATTCAGCCGATACTGTCGATAAAATCATTGCAGTAGCTTCCGGCTCACCCGACTCCATGGCATCGCGAAGCCACTCGCGGAACCAGTTAACGGGTTCAACAGGAAATTCTTCATCCCTGATGGTATTATGCCGGTAGTCCTTACGGATGTCGCGAAGATCCATTTTTGTATTTTTTAAAAAAGCTATCACAAATTTAAGGATAATTGTAACAATTAAATAACAGGTATGTTTTGCACTTCCGGCTCCAAAGTAATTGCAGAAACCTTTTGATTTTATATCTTCGCACTTAAATAGAACCACATTTACCGCGCCTGCTTTTATGAAATTCCTGCTGCCTTTTGTATTTTTCGCCGTCCTTTACTGCAATAGCGCTACTGCCCAGATCGATGGAGAGTTTAATCGTTCGGCTTACGTGAAAGAAATTAAAAAGGAAAGGCTGGAAAAAGACAAAGAGATGATTTCGGATCCGAAATCGCCTATCCCCGAAGAGGAAAAAGGGTCTTTCAAAAAACTGAATTATTACAAACCAAGCGTTACTTTTCGCAAACCGGCCAATTTTGAACGGTATGATCAGGCAACACGGTTTTTCATGAAAACCACAACTGACAGGCTTCCTGAATACTCGCTTTATGGCTCTGTAACTTTCAGGCATAAAGGAAAAAGTTATAAGCTCAATGTTTATCAGAATATTGATCTAGTTAAAAAGCCAGGCTTCGAAAAACACCTTTTTATTCCTTTTAATGATGAAACCAATGGCAACGAAACCTACGGCGGGGGCAGATTTCTGGATGTTTACGAAACCGGCGAAGATGTACTTCTAATTGATTTTAACAAGGCTTACAATCCATATTGTGCTTATAATCACAAATACTCCTGCCCTATTCCACCCGAAGCTAACACCCTGAGAATTAAAATTAAAGCTGGTGAGAAAAAGTGGCATGATTAAACAGATTAACATAAAAAAACCCTCATTTAAAACAGTGTTTAAGCTCAAATTAATATATCAATCTGGTATCCATCTAAATTAATCATGGCAAGAGTTCTTGAAAATTCCGGTTCGCGAATGGCACTCAGGCGACTGCTCCGACGGCCAAAATACCGGTTTATGGCTGTTAATCGCATTGTGCCTCATTTGCCCTGGCTGGCATTGTTTGCTCTTGCTACCTATTTGTACAAAGCAAGGATTTTTGCCGATTCAGGTTTCTATGTTTCGCAGTTTATTAACAACGAGACGTTTTGGATTGAGTGCCAGAGGATTGTTTTGGGAATTTCACAGATAATACCGCTTATCGGTGTATGGACAGGCTTGCCGTTAAAATATGTATTGCTTCTTTATTCTCTGAGTCATGTGCTATTTTTCTATTTCCTTTTCCTGTTTGTTTACTATGGGCTTCGCGACCGTCGCTCCGGATTGCTGATAATTCTTTTTCAAACAGTTGGGATCATGCATAGCTTTTTCACACCAATGTTTGAGTTGTATTACGGAGCACCTTTACTAATTACCTTCTATGCTTTATGGCGATTGCCGTTTCGTTTCAATGTAATTTTTATCCTTCTAATCCTTGAAGTGCTTATTCTCTTAAGCCATCCACTGGCTTTTATGCTATTTGTGTTTCTGTTATTTTACGATTATTCAAAAGACACAGCCAAGCCATTTAAGTATTATCTATCAGTTTTTCTGGTTTTTATCGGGGCAATCGCATTTAAATATTTTATAATGTGCGATTACGAAACAGGAAAATTTGCCTGGCAATTTAATTATACCGAAAACACACAATACCTGCAGCTACTCAATCCAGCGTATTATAAAACATTAACAATGTTTATGTTACGTCATTATTCCGAAGTACTGGCTGCATTTGTGATAGTAATTTATATGCTTGTAAACCGCAGGCAATGGTTCAGGATCCTGGTGGTGGCAGGAACTTTTTTCACTTATGTATTTCTGGTAAATACCACATATACTGTTTCACCGTCGCGATACATGGAACAGGTAATGTTTCCTTTTGTACCTATTGTTTTTATTCCGCTTATATATGGATTCCCATCAAAAGCCAGACCCGGACTGCTTAATATTTCAATATTACTTGTTTCGGCACTGATTTTGTACCGACTGGCAGTAATTTATTACGGCAGCGAAATATTTACCAAACGTATAGCGCAGATGGAACAGCTTATTGATGTTGCACGGCAAAAAGGAGGTAGTAAATTTGTTGTTTCGGAGGATGTAATTGACCATGGATATACTCAGGTAAACTGGTCGTATCCAATTGAAACTATGCTGCTTAGTGCCATCGATGGTAACGATATAACAGTTACAATTGCACCGGAAGCAGATCTTAATTTTAATGACAACTACAACAATATTGAGGCTAACCAGTTTATATTCCGAAAGTGGGAACTAAAAAACTATTCGTGGCTCAATAAAAAATATTTCCACCTCGATATCGGACCTTACCGGAAAATCAACGATACTGCCTCCAATGCCAACCTCTCCTTTATTGCAAAAGATTTGCGTATAAGTATAGATGCAAAGAAAATGTACCGCGCAATGGATACAGTATGGGTGCCGGTTACCATTGTCAATGTTGGTAAAACAACAATTTACTCCGGCAAAAACAACAAGGTTTATCTCTCCTATTTCTGGATACAAAACCGTGAAGTTTTAAGTTGGGAACAAATCCGCACGCCAATACAGGCCGATATTATTGGAACTATGCGTCAGGATCTGCGCATTGCCATCCCACGGAATAAAGGCAAACTACAGCTAAAAGTTGACCTTATTGGCAACGACCGCTGGCTTGGAATTCATAGCCTTGAAGAAGTGTTGGTTTATTGATAAAAAAAGTCGAATCAAGAAAAAACTGATTAATTAGAATGAAAAAAGTACTTGTCTTTCTGTTAGTAATAGGTTTCAGCACAGGATTAATGGCTGCTGAAAAAGGCTATAAGGTTACGGTTAAACTTACCGGAAACGCTGATACAGCCCTGATACTGGCACATTACTACGGAACAAAACAATATCTCGACGATACAGCTTTCCGAAACAAACAGGGCTTTTTTGTTTTTGAAGGAACGGAAAAACTTAAGGACGGAATGTATATCATTGCCGGTCAAAGCAAAAGCAAGTATTTCGACTTTTTCCTTACCGAGAATCAACAGATGGAATTCCAGTGCGATCCCTTAAATGTAGTAAATACCATGCAGGTTAAAGGCTCTGACGACAATAAAGCCTTTTATGCCTATATTAAATATCTGGGCAGCAAACAAGTTGAAATTGAACCTCTTAATAAATGGATAAGAGCAAACCCAAACCGAACAGATTCAATGGATTTGATAAAAGCACAAATAGAAACTATTGACAAGGAAGCCAAAGCATACATTAAAAATTTCTTCACATCGAACCCTACATTTCTATCAGCTAATTTTGTAAAAGCCAGCAACGAACCCGAATACCTTCAATACATCACTTCGCCTGAAGGTGTTATAGATTCCTCAAAAATTTACCCGACATACAAGGCGCATTACTTTGATAACTTTACCTTCAGCGATCACAGGCTAATTTACACCCCGGTTTTTGCTCAAAAGGTTGATTTTTATTTCGACAAACTGGTTGTTCCTGTCCGCGATTCGCTGGAATCGGATATTGACCGGGTTATGAATATGGCAGCCATAAATAAAGAAATGCAAACCTATATGGCATGGTTTCTCTCGTTGAAATACGAAACTTCGCAGGTGATGGGACACGATGCTTTGTTTGTTTACATTGTTCGCAAATACCTTGAACCGGGAAAAGTTGACTGGCAATATCCTGAAGTTAAAGATAATATCCTGAAACGTGTTAACACATTGGAACCATTACTGTTAGGCAAACCTGCACCTAATCTTGTTTTGCTGGATACTTTAAATGTAGCTCATTCCCTCATTGCAACCAAAGCTAAATATACCCTTGTATTCTTTTGGGAAAGCAATTGCGGACACTGCAACCAGGAAATGCCGAAAGTGCTGAAATTTTACGAAGATTTTCACAAAAAATATGAGCTCGAAATTTTTGGCGTAAGTACCGATACTTCTATGGTAAAATGGAAAAACTATATCAGGAAAAACGACATGAAATGGATAAACGTAAACGGGCACCTAAGCCTCAGCGGCAATTATCATACCGCATATGATATAAGAAGTACGCCGATTATGTACCTGCTTGATGAAGAGAAAAAAATCCTGACCAAATTCCTGTTAACCGATGAAATTTCGAATGTAATAGTGAAACGCGAAGAAGCAATGGAAAAGAGCAGGAAAGAGAAAACACAATAAATAAACTGTTTCTGGTTTCAGCGTTTCAGGTTTCATGTTCTGAAACTTAGGAAGTAATTACCAGTGATATAAACAAACATTTGAAAATCAATAATTTGAAATCATCAACACCACAATCTCAAAACCCCGGCACTTCCCGAAACATCTGGATAACAGGAGCATCATCAGGAATAGGCGAAGCCATGGCACTGCACTGGGCTTCTGCAGGAACAACCCTTATACTTTCGGGACTTACAAATGAACAACTCGAACCTGTAGCCGGTAAATGCGAAAAAAAAGGAGCCAAAGTTCATATCATTTCTTTCGATCTTACCCGCGAAGAAGAAATCACTGAAGCAGCAAATAAAGTTCAAACGCTGATTCCTAAAATTGATATCCTTGCCAATGTAGGTGGCATCGGACAGCGATCCTTAATTATTGAAACACCGTCAGAGGTTTCGCACCGAATAATGGACACTGATTTCTGGGGACATGTAAATGTTACCCGTCACATTTTACCTTTTATGGTAAAAACCGGCGGAGGACACATTGTAGTTATGAGCAGTTTATCAGGTTTGTTCGGATTCCCGCAACGGTCGCTTTACTGCGCAGCCAAGCATGCTTTGCACGGATATTTCGAAACTCTGCGACTTGAGCATCATAAGGACAAAATAAATGTGCTGATGGTTTGCCCGGGAAGGGTAAAAACCAGTTTCTCGTATGGCGCACTTACAGCCACCGGCGATAAACACGGAAAGATGGATAAGGGCCAGGCAAACGGTGTTAGTGTAGAATATTGCGCTGCCAGGATCGACAAAGCGGTAAAAAGAAATAAAAAACAAATACTCGTCGGAAGAAAGGAATTGCTCATGGCCTACTTTAAGCGATATACCCCCTGGCTGTTTTATTGGATAGCCTTGCGGATAGATCCGAATGCGTAATTTAGAATGTGGAATGTCGGATGTAAGAAATCTAAACTCTTCAACCGAGCGCAGCGAGCTCAGTGCAGCTAAACCCGAAACTTTTCAAACCCGAAACTCTTCAAACCCTTCAAACCCGAAACTCTTCAAACCCTTCAAACCCGAAACTCTTCAAACCCGAAACTCTTCAAACTCTTCAAACGCGAAACTCTTCAATCCCTTCAATCCCAAAACCTAACCCCTCACATAAAAATGAACAAAGTAGTAATAAGCGGAATACAGCAGCTCGGTATCGGAGTAAAAAATGTTGCTGAAGCATGGAAATGGTATCGCAAATACCTGGGCATGGATATTAAAGTGTTTGAAGAAAGTGCAACAGCTTCTCTCATGCTTCCTTATACTGGCGGCATGCCTCAGAAACGCCATGCAGTGCTTGCGCTCAATTTGAACGGTGGTGGTGGTTTCGAGATCTGGCAATATACTGACAGGATTCCTCAGCCGGCTAACTTTATTCCCGCTCTGGGCGATTTGGGAATCTTCGCTGCTAAAATAAAGGCACGCGATGTTCAGAAAACACACGAGTGGTTTACTGCTGAAAAGCTGATTGTCAGCCCAGTGGTTACTGATCCTGATGGCCGCAGCCATTTCTTCCTGACTGATCCGTACGGAAATATATTCCAGCTTATTGAATCGCAAAACTGGTTTGGAAACGAAAAGAAACACACCGGTTCAGTTTATGGTGTTGTTATAGGGGTGACCAACATCGAAGAATCAATGAAAGTGTATTCAGGAATTCTTGGTTACGATAAAGTTGTTTTCGATAAAAAAGGAACATTTCCCGACCTGATTTCACTAAACGGCGGAGGTGCGACTTTCCGCAGGGTGTTGCTTAAAAACAGCAAGCCACGTTTAGGCGCATTTGCCCGTATGTTTGGCGACAGTGAGATTGAACTCGTTCAGGTTGAAGGACGTACGCCGCGTAAAATATATGAAGGGCGTTTCTGGGGCGACCTGGGTTTTATTCATCTGTGTTATGATATTCAGGGAATGGAAGCGCTGAATGCAGCCTGTGCCGAACGTGGATTCCCGTTTACAGTTGATAGCTTCTCACACCACGATGGAAACAGTTTTGATATGGGTGAGGCTGCAGGGCATTTTTCCTACATCGAAGACCCAGATGGAACTTTAATCGAATTCGTTGAAACCCATAAAGTTCCGATATTGAAAAAGTTCGGCTGGTATTTAAACCTCCGTAAACGAAATCCCGAAAAGCACCTTCCCGACTGGATTATAAGAATGTTAGGAATGGGCAGAGTAAAAGATTGATTTTTATTGAGGAGCTGAAGTGGTAGTTCTCTACACTTTTCACTTTTCAAAAGCCTCACCCCCGTCCCCTCTCCTGAAAAAAGGAGAGGGGTGACTACACCCCGGAAGTAATTACAAATTAACAGATCTCTTTTTATACACTTCCCTATTCCCTATTCCCTATTCCCTATTCCCTATTCACTATTCACTATTCACTAATCACTATTCACTAATCACTAATCCCTCCAAATCCTGCCATCCTGAACTATATGCCAGTTTGTTTTGCCATCCGTTGCAGGCACAATGGCTTCCCATGTAGTAAATGTCATTTTCATCGAAGGCGCAAATGGTTTTCCATTCAATAAAAAAGTATCAAGTCCAAGCGCTTTCATATCCGCAGTGAAATTTTTGTTTTTTTCAAAATAGGCTTTCTGCCTGTAGTAGAGCATTCTCAAAGCCCATTTCACTTCATTATCAGGATCAGGAACATAGGCATCAACACCTTTTCCTGCCAGCGTTTCCGAAAATTGCAGAAAACCCCAGGTTTCGGGCTGATGCATGGCTATAACTCCCTGCGGCGACCAAATCCAGTTATTTTCAGGCAATGGTTTTTCAATACCATCAACCTTATGTGTACGTTTTTTATATTTCCCGTCAACAATATCCATGGTCCAGTCAACACGCGAAAAACCAATACGATACTGTTCGCCCTGTACCGGATTTTTACCGGTTGCACTCAATTCGGTCAACGCATCGAGCGGGAAAGCGATTTCAAGCGTCCAGCCTTTGTCTGTGTCTGTCGGATTATTTATAGTCCCATTCACATAAACAGCTGATTTCATTCCGTTAATATTCCAGTTGTCGATAGCTACATTTTGCTTTACGTCATCACGGTAGGGCTTAAGCAAAAGCAAGTCCCACTGAGTATTCAAGGCATTCATTTCGTATTCGATGTAATGATGAGTATCGCCATCCGGATCAATAAAAACTTCAAAATCGTCGTCGTAAAAAATAACACTTTCACGTTCAGTAAGAGTTGCCCACACATGAGGTTCTTCAAGTTCGGCGGCTATATAAAGGTATTTGTCGTCCCAAAGCATTTTCATCCTGGTTTTATAGGTTGGCAGTGGCTTCAGGCTTCCTTCAATATCAACAAAATACTCACTCCAGGGAACATTGTTCCAGTCCTGCTCGTTGATCAGGCCATCAATATTAACCGGCGACGTGGCTTTATAACAAATATAATTCCGCGGGCTTATTGGAATCGGAGGTTCCTGCGCTTGCAATGTAAAAGTTATGATTCCAAAAATTAATGCAAACAGATAGGTGATGACATTTTTCATGACGAAACAATTTTAATTATTTAATTTACAGGTTCCCCTATGATTTATAATTACCTGATTACCCTCTTAAAGGAACAAAAATAATTTAATTTTTATAACTTTGTAAATAAATTTAAAAAGATTGTATTTTTACCACTTCATAGGCATTCATTCAATTCACTCAACCCAATTATATTCTCAGCAAATATGAAAAAGACAGCATTTCTTTTGCTTGTTACGGTAGCCATTTCGTGTATAACCACGGCGCAAAAAACACCTGCCGATTATGTAAATCCCTTTATAGGAACCGGCGGTCACGGACATACATATCCCGGTGCTACCATGCCTTTCGGAATGGTTCAGTTAAGCCCGGATACACGCCTCGAAGGATGGGATGGTTGTGGCGGATACCATTATGATGACAGCTATATTTATGGTTTTTCGCACACACACCTCAACGGAACCGGTGTTCCTGATTTGTGCGACATACTTTTTATGCCTAATACAGGTGAAACACGCTGGAATAATGGTTCTGACGGAAAACCGGGATACGGTTCAAAATTTAAACACAGCAGCGAGAAAGCTGAACCTGGTTATTACAAGGTAGTTTTGGAAGATTACAATATTACAGCCGAATTAACCGCAACTACAAGGGTTGGTATGCATAGCTATACGTTTCCGGCTGCCACCCAGGCAAATATTCTGGTCGATCTTTTTCACCGCGATGAGGTTCTTGAATCGTCAATAAAAGTAATCAGTAATACCCAAATTGAAGGGCTACGCCGCTCACGCTCCTGGGCCGAAAATCAATATGTGTATTTTGTAGCTGAGTTCTCGAAACCATTCACTTCATACGAAATAGCAATAGACAACAAGACCAAACCCGGCATCAAATCAGCTGATAATGAGAAAAATATCAAAGCCATTTTTCATTTCAGCACTGCAGCCGGCGAAAAAATACTGGTTAAAGTAGGAATTTCAGCTGTTAGTACTGATGGTGCCAGGCTCAATCTGAATGCCGAAATTCCGGGCTGGGATTTCGAAAATGTCTGCAACAGCGCTAAAACAACCTGGAATAAGGAACTTTCGAAAATTGAAGTTGAAGGTGGCACTGATTCTCAGAAAACCGTTTTCTACACGGCGCTTTATCATACCATGGTGAATCCGAATATGTACATGGATGTAGATGGAAGTTACCGCGGCCGCGACCTTAAAGTTCACAAAGCGCTGGATTTTACCAATTATTCTGTGTTTTCGTTGTGGGATACCTACCGCGCTTACCATCCTTTAATGACAATTATTGATCAGAAGCGCACTCTCGATTACATTAAAACGTTCATGGTTCAATACGAGCAAGGCGGATTGTTACCTGTTTGGGAACTAGCAGCAAACGAAACTTTCTGCATGATAGGTTATCATTCGGTACCTGTGATTGTTGATGCTTATTTTAAAGGCATTAAAGGTTTTGATACTGAAAAAGCATTGCAGGCTATGCGCAAAAGTGCAACCCGTGATGGCAATATCGGATTAAAAGCACTTGCTCAAAATGGATACATTGCTACCGAAGATGAAGCAGAAAGCGTTTCGAAAACCCTGGAATACGCTTACGATGACTGGTGTATAGCTCAGTTTGCAAAATCAATTGGCAACAATCAAGAGTATGCTTATTTCAACAAACGTGGTCAGAATTATAAAAATATTTTTGATGCTTCCACCGGATTTATGCGTGCCCGCTCAAACGGAGGATGGTTTAATCCTTTCGATCCGTATGAAGTTAATTTTAATTATACCGAAGCCAATTCGTGGCAATATAGTTTTTCGGCTGTTCAGGATATCGACGGATTGATCAGGCTGCATGGAGGGAAAGCTAATCTGGCAAAGAAACTGGATCAGCTGTTTTCGGTTTCCTCAAAAACCTCGGGCCGCGACCAAAGCGATATAACAGGGCTGATCGGACAATATGCTCATGGCAACGAACCCAGTCATCACATGGCTTATTTGTATCCGTTTGTAAGCCAGCCCTGGAAAACCCAGCAGCGTGTTCACCAGATCCTGAATACGCTTTATCACAATAATCCGGATGGGTTATCAGGTAATGAAGATTGTGGTCAGATGTCGGCCTGGGCAGTTATGAGCGCAATGGGTTTTTACCCTGTAACACCGGGAGCCGATTATTATGTTATCGGAACACCCTGGTTCAGCAAAGTGACCATTAATCTCGAGAACGGCAAGAAATTCGTGATAAATGCAAAAAACATTTCGGCAACCAATTTTTATATTCGCTCAGCTACTCTGAACGGTACTAAACACGATGCTTCTTTTCTGTATCATTCTGATATAATGAATGGCGGCGAACTTACTTTCGTGATGGGAAATACTCCAAATAAAAACTGGGGAATTGGCTCTAAAAATGAACCTCATACGGCTATTACGGATAATCTTATTATTCCGGCACCGGCCATTCTGGATGCTGCAAAATCATTTAAGGATAAAAAGACAATAACGATTACCGGTCCTGCAGGAGCTTCCCTGTTTTACAGCATTACAGGAGAAGATGGTAATACAAAAACACAGGCTTACACGGCTCCTTTTATTATTGATCAATCTTCGGTAATAAAATTTTACGCACAAATGGATGGCAGCGTTAGTTCGGTTGTAACTTCCGAGTTTGTAAAAATGAACGATGACAGGGATATAAAACTTACGTTTCCTCCAGCTAACCAGTATTCGAGTGGAGGAGCAAACAACCTGATCGACGGTATCCGTTGTTCGCCCGATTTCAGAATCGGCGGCTGGCTGGGTTTTGAAAAAGTAAATCTCGAAGCAATTATTGATTTACGACAGGTTAAACCTGTATCAACGTTCGGTGCCGGATTTTTCCAGGACAATAACGCCTGGATATTCTTCCCTTCGAAAATCGAATTCTTTGTTTCCGATAACGGAATCGATTACCGTTCGGCAGGCGTAATTAAAAATGAAGTCCCGGCAGAAAAGGAAGGCGGAATACTGAAAACCTTCGAAATGCAGGTTAAACCAATTAACACCCGTTTCGTAAAAATGGTTGCTACCAACATCGGCGTTTGCCCCCCGGGACATAAAGGTAATGGTGGCGCAGCATGGATGTTTTCGGATGAGATTTTTGTTAAATAATTCGGCAATTCGGCAATTTGACAATTCGACAATTCGACGATTCGACGATTCGACGATTACAAATTGTATAATTTAGTGAGTGGGGGCTTGAAAGCAGGAATCTGAAACTGTACTTTTGGACATAATAAATTTGAAGATGAATAAAAATAATAAATACGTTTCACGAATGAATGCGGGAAAAACTACGATCCTGCTGTTTGTTCTTCTGCTTACAGGAATAGCAAGCCATGCTCAATTGATCAGGGATGCCAAAACGCTTGCCGGCATGCAGGCTATGTTTCAAAAACAGCAACAAATGGCAGTTGGTCGAAGCCAGCAGCTTTTTGATGTATTCAAAAACCCATTATCATCTGACGAAAAACAGGCGCTTGAATATATGTATGCTTACATGCCTTTGAGCGACCTGGCCGATTACAACGGTGATTTTTTCCTGCAACAGGTTAAATCGGTTTTAAAAGCTCGCAACGAAATGACCTGGGGATCAGCCATTCCCGAAGATGTATTCCTGCATTTTGTGCTTCCTGCCCGAATCAACAACGAAAACCTGGATGAGTTCCGCGTGGTGATGTACGACGAAATTAAAAACCGTGTTGCCGGAATGAATATGCACGATGCTGCTCTCGAAGTAAACCACTGGTGCCACGAAAAAATGACCTACCGGGGCAGTGATGAACGTACCAGCTCCCCGATGGCCAGTTTAAAAACATCGTTTGGCCGCTGCGGTGAAGAATCCACATTTACAGTTACAGCATTGCGTACCATCGGTATTCCTGCGCGGCAGGTTTACACCCCACGCTGGGCACACAGCGACGATAACCATGCCTGGGTCGAAGCATGGATTGACGGAAAGTGGTATTTCCTCGGAGCCTGCGAGCCTGATCCCGAACTCAACATGGGTTGGTTTGCCGAACCTGCGCGCCGCGCTATGCTTGTTCATACACGCGCTTATGGTGCATACCTCGGTAGCGAACCTGTGATTGATAATCAGGAACGTTTTGCCGAACTCAACCTGATTGAAAATTATGCATCAGCAAAAAATATTTTCGTTAAAATAGTAACTGCAGATAATCAGCCGGTTGCTAATGCTAATGTAGAATATCAACTTTATAATTACGCTGAATTTTATCCCATTGCCAAAGGCACTTCCGACAAAAACGGAATGAGCTCCATCATAACCGGTCTTGGCGACCTGCTTATCTGGGCTTACCAAGGTGAAAAATGGGGTTATAAAAAGATTTCAGTTGATAAAATGGATTCTGTAACTATCGTTATCACAGAGAAACACCCTCTTGCTCATTTCGAAACTTTCGATTTTATTCCTCCTGTCGAAAAAACTCCGCTTCCATCAAAACTTACCCAGCAGCAGCGCGATCACAATACGTTCAGGCTGCACCAGGAAGATTCGATACGTACTATTTATATGTCGACATTTAAAGATTCGACCTGGATCATATCCTTTGCAGCACAACAAGGATTAAGTGCTGAAAGACTTTTACCCATTTTCAGCAAAAGTTACGGCAACTGGCAGGAAATCGCTGATTTTATTTCGCAGGCAAATCCATCGCAAAAAGAATGGGCCGTTTACCTGCTCGAGTCCATTTCGGAAAAAGATATCCGCGATACCAAAGCTTCCATTTTACGCGACCACCTTTTAAACTCATTTAATTACGATAATCCGCTGGCAAGTAATAACAAGGAGTTTTTTGCCCGTTATGTAATGAGCGGCCGGATTTCGAATGAAATGATGCTGTCCTGGCGCGCATTCCTGCAAAAACAATTTGGTTATGAATTTCTGATGCAGTTCAAATCCGATGCAAATACTATGGTTAAATGGGTAAAAGAAAACATCAAAATAGATAATACAGCCAATCTGCATTCGCGTGCACCGCTTTCGCCACGAGGTGTTTTCGAATTAAAAACAGCCGACAAACGCTCGCGCGATATCTTTTTTGTTGCAGCATGCCGTAGCCTGGGGCAAGCCGCCCGAATTAATCCGGCAACTTCAATTCCGCAATATTTTAACGGCAGCGAATGGCAAAATGTAGCCTTCGAACGTGTTACCGAAAATATCACTGAAAAAGGGAGCATCCGTTTTGTAAATGCTGACAAAAATTTCGATCCGAAATATGCCATTAACTTTACAATAGCCCGTAATAATGGCGGCGTTTATCGAACACTTGAATTCGATTATGGCATGAAAATCAGCCAGTTTGAAGCCAAAACCGAAGTAGAAGCAGGCCGTTACATATTGGTTACCGGCAACCGGCAGTCCGATGGTAGTGTGCTTTCTTCAGTTAGCTTTTTCGAGGTTCCGGCTAACAGCACAACAGATGTTAAAGTGGAAATCAGGCATGATTTTACAGCAACTGATCCCTGGGCAAATATCAAACCTGAAGCATACAAGTTTAACCGTTATCCGAACAATGAAGTCGTGCAGCTTAAAAATCTTTCATCAGAAAAAGGCGCCATTCTTATATGGATTGATCCCGATAAAGAACCTTCGAAACACGTAATGGCTGATATTCCTGCGGTAAAGGACATTATTGAAAAATGGGGAGGTGGTGTAGTATTTCTGTTTGGGAAGGATAAAGTGAGTGCGTCGTTTAAACCTTCAAATTTTCCCAACTTGCCGGCTCAGAGCATGTTTGCCTATGATAAAGCAGCCAAAATGCTGTCCGAAGTCGAACGCCTGCGCAAGCGAAAAAGCGGTGATAATTTACCGGTAATTATAATCACTGATAAAAACGGCAATCTGGTTAATTATTCCGAAGGATATAAAATTGGTATCGGCGAACAGATTGCCAAAGCAATTGCTCCTTTGAGATAAGTTTTTAAAATAAGAGCATACTCATTTGCAGCGACTATGGTATATTTGCCTTGCTAAAAATTTAAGCCAATGAACCAGACTTTTCTCCGCATTTCCCTGAAAGGGATAGTATTTGCTGCCTTACTTACTTTTTTGTCATTTAACATTTCGGCAAAAGAGGTAATAGTAACTTCTCCTGATGGAAAAGCGAGTGTAAAACTTGATTATTCAAAAAATCTGCTACTCTCAGTTGTGTATAACAATCAGCAGGTTATGGCTCCATCAGCGGTGTCAATGACTATTACTGAGCATCCTGATGCTTTTCAGAACCCAACCCGTTCGAAAATAATTTCCCGCAAGGTAAATACTGAAATTATTCCGGTTGTAGCCGAAAAACGCAGCCGCATTCAGGATGTGTATAACGAAACCGATATCTGGTTCAAAGGCAATTATGGCATACGTTTACGGGCTTATAACGATGGTGTAGCCTGGAGGTTTCTTACCCGGTTTAAAGATTCAATAACAGTTATTAATGAACTGGTTACCCTGAATATGGCTGCTGCCGATTCAGTTTATTATGGCGACGAAGATAATTTTATTTCACATTCCGAGCGCTTTTACACCTGCCGCACTGCCGGCTCAGTTAAGGGAAATCAGATGGGTATTTTACCTGCCGTATTCCGCAAATCAACCGGAATTATTGCAGCCTTTACCGAATGTGATCTATTTGACTATCCTGGTCTGTATCTTCTGGGAAGTGATAATGCTGCCGGTACATTTACAGGAACTTTCCCAAAAGTGGTTGACCAGATGAAACCAACCGGCGACCGTGATTATGGCATCATCAGCCGGAAAAATTATATTGCCCGTACCAACGGGAAACGCGAATTTCCATGGCGTGTTTTGGGCCTGGCTGAAAATGAAGCCCGCCTGATCGAAAATGATATTACTTACCGGCTTGGAAGCCCATGTAAACTCACCGAAACATCATGGATAAAACCGGGCAAAGTTGCCTGGGACTGGTGGAACAACTGGAATATTGCCGGCGTACCTTTCAAAGCTGGCGTTAACACTGATACCTACAAATATTATATCGATTTCGCGTCAGCCAATAAACTGGAATATGTAATATTTGATGAAGGCTGGTCGAAACCGGAGGACCTCGAAAAAATAAATCCGGATATGGATATGGATGCTTTGTTTGCTTATGCTAAAGAGAAAAATGTAGGTATTATTCTCTGGGTTACCGGCAGGGCTTTGGAAGAAAAATTCGAATCTTCATTCGAAAAATTTAAGAAATGGGGATGCGTTGGGGTAAAAGTGGATTTCCTTTGCCGAGATGATCAGGATATGGTAAATTTTTATGAAAAAGTTGCCGTTACAGCAGCAAAATATCATATGCTTGTTGATTATCACGGATCATACAAACCAACAGGTTTCAGCCGCACTTATCCGCATGCACTTACCCGCGAAGGCGTTAAAGGCCTTGAAAACGTAAAATGGTCGAAACTAATAACACCTGCACACGACTGTACCTTACCTTTTACGAGGATGTTTGCCGGCACCATGGATTATACTCCCGGCGCTATGATTAATGCCAATGAAAAAACATTTGCCATAAGCTGGGATATGCCCATGAGTATGGGAACACGATGCCACGAATTGGCGAAATACATCATTTTCGAAAGTCCTTTGCAGATGTTGTGCGACAACCCTACCAATTACCTGAAAGAACCGGAATGCCTTTCGTTTATCTCAAAAGTTCCGGTAACCTGGGATGAAACGGTCTGTTTAAACGCATCAATAAGTCATTACGTTACAGTTGCCCGGAAAAGTGGCAACGACTGGTACCTTGGATCAATGACAGATTTCTCGGTCCGTAATTTTGATATCCCACTTAATTTCCTTGAAGAAGGAAAATACTCTGTAACAATTTATAAAGACGGACTAAATGTGGATCGCCGGGCTGAGGATTACGCCACCGAAACATTTACTGTTACAAATAAAAGTATCTTGAAACTGAACCTGGCTGCCGGTGGTGGAT
>Ga0075012_10002940_pt1 | contig 16494 bp, 14 predicted proteins | sample All_14_2_FD_71474 | JGI IMG/M metagenome (GOLD analysis project Ga0075012, IMG submission 71474) | Freshwater microbial communities in response to fracking from Pennsylvania, USA - Allegheny Zone_MetaG_DW_15 | ecosystem: Environmental > Aquatic > Deep subsurface > Groundwater > Drilled... | reverse complement strand
CATACCGTTTTTGGCCCAACAAAGCTCAGGCTCAACATTGCCCATTATCAGTTAAAATGAAGTGTCAATTAAATACAGTACTAACCCAAAAACTGTAAACAAAAATCAGGACGAGTCACTCTCCCACTCTCCCACTCACTTCTAAATAAATAATTCACTTTTACTTTAGGGTAGAACCTTGTTTTCTTGTCATATATATAGCTTTATTATTATAAACTAATACCGGGCTTTATATGAAATGGATGGTTAGGTGGGTTATCATTGGTTTTGCGGTTAGTTTCAGCGGAAGTTCCTTTGCGCAGAAGACAGAGATCAGCTTTGAACTGGGAGGGGGGAACACTACTGTAAGCAATCAGTTTGACCTTGTATACCCGTTTAAAAAGTATTATGATGGATTTTACCAGGCAGGTGTAAAGTACACTTATACACACGCGGTATATCCAATAAGCCTGTATTCGGGAATAACAATCGACAAAAGAGTCTTAAGCCATTCAAGTTCTGACTACTACCTTAAAATTCCCCTGGGTTTCCATGTTTACTATGGGAATAAATTGAAGTTCCATATTGGTGGTGGATTAAACCTGGGTTCCGGTGACTACCAGTCAAGTTTTAACAGAATCACACTAGGTTTATTTGTAAATGCAGGCCCCTCCCTGCAACTCTCAGAAAAATACAGGCTGATGATATCGTGCCAGTTGAATTCTGATGTTACACCCATGGGATTTGAACAATCACATTCAATGGCCGGACAACTTTCAGGCCCCGAATATGGGGTTAGGGGCTATGATGGGTTTTTGCTTTTGAGTTTGTACAGGAAACTGCCTTTTTAGCTTTAGCATAGAGCGTAGGGCATAGAGCTTAGGGCGTAGGGCGTAGGGCATAGAGCTTAGGGCGTAGAGCTCTCCCACTCTCTCACACTCCCGCTCTCAATTGCCTTACTTTTACTTAGAATCTCATAGTAAATCCTAACCTGAACTTCAGGTTTTTAAAATAGAAGGGGTCATAGTTATACAATATTAAAGTATAGCTTACATTGGCATCCAGACTTATAAATTCATTCAGCCAATAGCTAGCTCCTACAACCGGCCTCAGATAAATATCTCTTGTTAGTATCTCATTTATAAATAGACCCTCACGGTATCTTTTGTAATTAGAAATTTGATAACCCGAACCCAGTTCAGCATAGGGTTTAAACCTTGAATCACTAAAGTACTTTTTTGCGACAGCGCCAATTTCAAATGTTTCGCTAATATCTCTTGAAGTTTGACCTGCACTGGGTATTATTTCTTCCTCTTTTGAAAATAATTGATAATTAAAATCTATGCCGGCAGCAAAATTATTACCTATCACTTTCATTACACCAGGGCTGAGATACAACAACATCTGGTTATTTTTTGAACTACCGGAATAGTTTGCCCCAGCATTGATTGAAATTAAAGTATTCCCTTTATTAAGCTGAGCATTAACTGTTAAAACAGAAATCAAAAAAACGATTGAGGTTAAGAAAGATTTCATAGAACAGAAAAGATGGTTTTGCTAATAATAAATATCCCTTCAAATTTTAATAAAGCGCGTTGAATAGACATTATTGGCAGTGCGAATTTTTAACAGTTTAATGCCAGGTTTAATGCCTGCAGTTGAAAAAGTGGTACTGCCATCAACAAACAAAGAAGAGAATTCAATCTCTGGGATACCATTTACATTGTAGATTTCAATATTGCATAATTCATCGACATCTTTTAATAAGAGAGTTGCATGATCATCGACTGGGTTAGGGAATATTTTAAACACTTCTTTGGCAACATTTTCAGAAGAGGTAAGAACATTTTCAAATGTATAGACAGTTCCATCTTGTATAGTTCCAGTTAAATATCCCGGATCATTTGACATATTTAAAACAGGATTGGTATATACACCCGACAACCATAAAGTACTATCTGACAATAAATCTTCTTCAAAATTCATCCAGGGTATTAATGAAACAAATGGACCAGATTCACCCCAAAATGAGCATGTAAAATTGGTTATATGTTGTGGTCCGTAATGATACTCTATCCGATTATCAGCCTCATACAGCCATATCTGAAAATTCACATAGTCAGTAGACACTTCATAACACCAAAAATCACCATCAAAGCCAAAATTCTTCCATTCAATTATGCAAATTCTGTTACCCGGCAGATTTAAGTGCTTATACGAAATTCTTGATTCTGAAGTAGATGTTCCTTCACCTCTGTCTATTAACGTTGTACCAAATGGATTAATAGCTTGTGTATTTTCAAGGTCAGTTGAGGTTAACATCCATGGATGATTTTCATAAACGAATAAAGTATCAATATAGGAGTCAAAGAATAAAATATTGAAGCCAATTGGTATTGAGTATACTTCATAACCCCACATTGTATTGTTAACGGTTGTGGCATTCTCTAAATACTCAAAGTTCTGTGTATTTGTCATTGAAAAAGTATACCCCTGGGAATAGGCACTAATTCTTAAAACTAAAATAATTAATGGCAAAAGGGTAAGATGTAATTTTCTCTTCATAACACATGTAAATTAGTTGTTGTAAATATATAAAAATACTAACTGAGGTTTAAATACCTCAGCTAGTATTTTTAATTGCTTGCTAGTAATTTAAAATAAATTGTCTGGAAATAACTCTTCATTTCTTATCCATATGCTTATACCATCTCTTTTCCCTTTAAAATTAACTAAACATGAACTTTTACTGAAGTCAACCCTATATGTGGCGCGAACAATAGTACGACGCATGTCTGCCTTGTTTTTCAGAACATATCCGGCAGGATCTATTTTATATGGACCCCAATGTTGTTCATAATATATACCCTGGTCATTATAGTTCCCAACTTCTTCAATTCTAGTTTGCCACCAAATCTTACCTTTCCTCACTTGAGATGTCGTTCTGGCATCATATGTATATAATCCAGCTTCTGGGCTTTCATATAATCGACCAACAATTCTTCGATTACTTGTAAAATATACCGTTCTATAACTGTATTGTCCAAGGTATTTAGGAGCTTTAATTATTTGAGAACCAATTTGAAATTCTGCATCTTTATTTATTATATATGCCATGGCAGTATTATAAGGCAACTCGTAAAATAAACTTGAGTCATTTAGTGTAACAGCAAAAAAACAGTCTGGGTAAGTATTCAAATAACTAATAATGCTTGTCGAGTCAATGAGATCCGCTCCTGCATCATATATTTCGATAGCTGAAGTGAAACCGCAGTTACTATTATAGTTTACAATAGTATCTGGATTATCCAAATTATTACTCACCCAATTTAAGTGCTTTAAAAATGCTGCAGAATCTGCAAAAACGAGGTGACTGGTTCTGTTTTTCTCAAAACTAGAGGATTTGTTGGTAGTATTCAAATCTTCTTTACTACAGTTCATAAAACCGAGTGCAATAAACACTACCAAGAAAATGTTAATAAGCTTTTTCATGTTTTTTGTTTTTTGGTTAATAACTATATGTAATTATATAACCTCCTTTTTTAAAGTTCACGTAATTGTTATCTTTATTTTTCTACTATAGATATTAATTCTCTAATTTATTTATTTTATATTTGTCTTGTTGAAGCCTATAATAACAAATTATGTTAACAAATCATTCTTTTACAGAATTCTTTTTCAGGACTCATTATCAACAGCTCCTTGCATTTGGTCAGAAATATTTAGAGAAGGATAATGTAGAAGATATTATTCAAGATTTAATGATTCATGTTTTAAGTAATTCTAATTTTATCAGCATGAAATCGCCGAAATCTTATCTTTATAAGGCACTTTATAATAGGTGTCTTAAAGAATTGAATAAAAAGAAGTTAATATTATATATTAGTTCTACTGAAATACCAATTATAGAGATTATTGAGGATTGCAAATTTAAAGAATTGGTTCAAATCGATAATGATTCATCTATCTCCGTAAAAGTGCTCATGAAAGAGATCAAAAATTTACCATTTAAATGTCGTAAGATATTTATTTTATCAGTAATAAAAGGATTAAATACAACACAGATATCAGAAATTATGGGAATTACAAATAGAACAGTTGAAACGCATTTGCATCATGCTAGAAAAAAATTAAAAAAGAGGTTGGTTGAATTTCTAGAATAATGTAAAGCAGCTAATATAACTAAAGCGCCATCCTACGAACGCTTGAGCTGGTTTAAGATATTTTAAGTTCATTCCAGAAGTTAGACTTACCACTCTCAGAAGACGCTTTAAATGGTTGTTGTTAGGTTTTACTTAATCTGTAGGAAAGACGTCATAAATGGAGGTCTCCTCTTTTGCAGCCTGCATTATGTTAAGGCATTCCCTTTGCCTTTTGCCTTACAATAACCTTTTGCCTTACTTCCTTTTAACGATCAGCCCAAGATCCACAACCCCAACAACCTCCGGCCGTGGTATTACATGCTCTACCTCTACCTTGTACTGGCCGTTTTTATTGAAGAAGAAAGTAGGGTAAATCACCTCCCGGATGTCCCAAAAGCTGCCGGCTCCTTCGCCCTGCAGGTTATTGTCCTTATCCTTCACAATGATGGTTTTTTCCACGATGCGCTCTTCGCCGGAAGGAGTGGTGAGGATGATATTGAGGGGCAGTTCGTCGTAAGGCAACTGCTCGAGGTACCTCAGCGACAGCACAATATCGGCCTGAGTGCCCTGGTTGTCCACTGTAAAGGTATATGTGACTTTATCGAAGCGGTTCCATGTATAGTTGTCGAAAGTGCGGAATTCGCGGTGGATATTGCCTTTGCAGGATACCAGTATGATAAGCGCCGGGAGGGCGGTGCGGAAGAGAAGTTTGCGCATATGGAGGAGTTTATTTACAAAAATACAAAACTGCGCCTTGAGGTTCGTACTTTTGCAGGACAATAACCGGTTATGGTAAAAAAGAAATACTACGTGGTATGGCGTGGCACTGAAACGGGCATATTTGATACGTGGAAGGAGTGCGAGCAGAGGATAAAGGGCTTTGAAGGTGCCAGGTATAAGTCGTTTGAGACGATGGCAGAGGCCGAGGAGGCTTATGCTGCAGGCGTACCCCCGGTAACCCGCAAGAGTGCACCTAAGACCATAACCGGCTTATCGAAGCCCATACTGCAGAGCATATCAGTGGATGCAGCCTGTTCGGGCAACCCCGGGGTGATGGAGTACCAGGGGGTGGATACCTCAAACAGGAAACTGCTGTTCCACGGAGGCCCGTATCCCGAGGGCACGGTAAACATCGGCGAGTTCCTTGCCATAGTGCACGGACTGGGCTATCTGAAGCAGCGCAACCTGCATATACCCATCTACAGCGATTCGGTAACGGCCATCAAGTGGGTGAAGGACAAAAAAGCTAACACCAAACTGGAGCGCAACAAGGTAAACGAAGAACTGTTCGCCCTGGTTGCCCGTGCCGAGTACTGGCTGAAGGCTAACAAATACGATAACCCCATACTCAAATGGAATACCGCGCAATGGGGGGAGATTTATGCGGATTTTGGCAGGAAGTAGCACTCAGCAGTCAGCAGTCAGCAGTCAGTTATCTTTATTTCTCTCTCCCTGAGAAGAGGGCTGGGGTGAGGTGTCAGTGTATTAAATCTTCCTTAAAATAGCTCATAATACTAAAATAGTTGATATATTTGTCATAATCAATGATGAAACAGATGAGAAAAACTACCCTCTTACTTACTCTTATAATACTGGGGTTCACTGGTTTTACACAAAATGACGTTACTGCAACAAAGATGTTCTGGGTTGGGGGACAGGCTGGTTGTTTTAAGACAGTTAATGATATTACCGGCTTTTCGGGAGGGTTAAACCTGAATGCAGTAGTGGGTAATAACCTTTACAAGGCCAGGTATTTTTACGATGAAAGATTTGAGTTGTTTGAGCCTGTTGAGAAATACAATGAAGCCGGCCTGCTTATAGGAAAGAGCTTCTATACTGATAAAATACAGGTCAATCTATCGGCAGGATTAGGGATTACAACTGGTAAGCTTGTATCGGAAACAACTGAGATAAGGGATGATAATACAGGCTGGGTAACTATTGTACCATCAGTGCAGAGAATCCATGAATACGAATATTTCACTACTCCGGGCATTCCCCTTGAGGTTGAATTAATGCTCAAGCCGGCAAAGGTATTAGGATTGGGTTTATCGTTCAGCGGCAACCTTAACATGAAGAGGCCGGTTTTCCGGACTTCGCTTAGTTTGAGCTTTGGGAGGATGAGGTGATTTGGCTGTCAGCTGTCAGCTATCAGCTATCAGTTGTTAGCTTTTAGCTTTTAGCTTTGAGCTTTCAGTGGTTGGTTTTTAGGATTTTCAGGGTGGTGGTGTTTGTTTTTAGGAAGTACAGTCCGTTTGATAAGTTGGAAATGTCAACTGCCTGTAATGGTTTATTGAAAGATATTGTTTTTACCTTCCGGCCGCTGTAATCGTAAAGGGTTAATACCTCACCGGAAGTTATGCTGCCTGAGATGGTAAATATTCCTTCAGAGGGGTTGGGAAAGATGGTAATACTTTGTTGTGGCGCTGTGTTATTTGTATTAACGGTTTCGCAGATTGCCCTTACCTGTTCCACAGAATCACAGCCGGGTCCGTTGAAATAAATATATGTGTAAGCACTGGTATCGGCAATGTAATTGCAGATGCTTGCTACTTCACATTCTGTTAATAAAGGATTCCAGCGTATAGTAACAGATTGCATAGAGCCTCCATCAATATTATCGAGCCCTTTAAGTGACGTTAATGCAGTGTTATCATATAAATTCAGGCCCCATCCAACATATTTAAGGTTTGAAAGTGGCTGAAAATCGGTTAGTTGGTTCAAGCCATGCAACTCCAGGTGATAGTCGATGGAGTCAATGGACGACAAAGCTGAAATATCAGCCAGTGCAAAATTATTGATGAGCCTGATCCATCCGGTGTGGTTATCAAGGTTATGCAGTCCGTAGAGCGTAGGCAGTTCCTGCAAAAGTATCATTTCAATGGCCCCTGCATGGTTGAGGTTACTCAGGGCAGAGATATCCGTCAAATGACTAAGGCTGTTCATTTCCAGTTTCCATCCGATATATTTAAGGCCGTTAAGTCCTGACAGGCTTGTGAGGCCCATGTTAAGCAAACCAAGCCTCCCGCTTATACTGTCAACATTATTAAGCCCCTCCAGATTGTTTAAAGTGGCTGATTGTATAACAAGGTCGCCGTTAATCCGGTTAACCTGGTTAAGTGCCAGGAGGTTTGTAACCGGGCCACTGATGCGGGTAAAACCATTCAGGGTGGAGCAACCGGGATACAGGTAGGGGAAGCTGTCAATTTCAGCCTGGCTGTGGAACACCAGGTTCCCATATGGGAGGCACACAAGCGGCACATTGCACGACTGGGCAAGTTCCCCCGGACTGTTGAAGCCCGGGGCATTATCGTAAATTGTGACAGGACAGGTGGGGTTAGCTATAAAAGAGCAGAGCCCCGGTGAAGAACATGACTGAAGGACTGAGTTCTCGTAAATACCAATGTCATTACCTGAATGGAAGGCCAGGTTAGGGAAACCTGTTATTGATGAAAGGTTATAATTCCAATAGATTTCAAGATTACCTCCTATATAAACCAGGTCATTAAAATCATCCAGACTGGTAAGGGCATCGCAATCTTCAATTCTTAAACCGCCATGAATACTATCGAGATTGTTAAGCCCTGACAAATCACTCAACATACTGCCACCAATAAAAAGCCAGCCTTTGATTACTGAAATGCCTGCCAGTCCGTTTAAATTAGTTATATCATCAGCGAAAATTCCAACATTACCTTCAATAACCGAACAACCGGGATAATTAACGGCAAAAGAGTCAATCTCCTGCTGACCCTGGAATGATACTTCACCAGGGGGGCATACCTGGGTTTTTGCGTAAATGGCAAATCCGGTGAAGAGTATCAACAGGGCAAAGATGCGTGTATTCATAACGGTTAGATTGTTGGCTGGTTCTTAAATCAAAAATAAGCAAACCTGTCAGACTTTTGTATATTTACATCATAATTATTTAATCCATATGAAAAAATTGATGTTTCTGCCTGGTTCCGGGAGGGATTAAAAATGAAATGGAAGAAAAGAAATTTTCCTTGTTTTAATAATACCACCGGTCTGTCCGGCCTTTTTTGTAAAGTAGAGGCACAAAAAACTGACTGCTGACTGCTGATCGCTGACTGCTTTTCCCTATCTTTGCACTTCCACTTGCCCTGGTGGCGGAATAGGTAGACGCGTCGGTCTCAAAAACCGATGAGCGAAAGCTCGTACCGGTTCGATTCCGGTCCGGGGTACAACGTTGGGTTCTTAGGGGTCCTGCGTCGGGTAGATAATTGAGAACCCTGCTAACTTCCCGGTGCAGGGTTTTCGCATTTTGGCTGTTGGCTATCGGCTGTCAGCTTTCAGCTATCGGCTGTTAGCTGTTGGCTATTGGTTCTTGGCTAATACACTGAATGCTGACTGCTGACTGCTGACTGCTAATTGCTGAATGCTAATTGCTCTTTTCAACTTTATATAGAACCGCATTGTTAATCTATCTGGACTTAAGCCATTTATTCCGTGAATGCTTTTAATGCTTAATTTTGTAGTTTAATTAACGTAAGTTAAACGACTGACTATTTACTATGTACGATAACAGAAGAAGAACAATATATCTGCCGATTGCCTTTGCCGTTATTCTGGTTGCGGGGTTCCTGCTGGGGGCTTCACTTGTGAAGGTATCATCGCTCAACAGGAACATCAGCCTGATACAGGATTTCCAGTCGAACAAATACGACCCTGTGAATGATGTGCTGGGTTATATCATGCAGGATTATGTGGATTCAGTGGATGCTTCCAAACTGAGGGAGTATGCCGTTGAAGGGATACTGCAGCACCTCGACCCTCACTCACAGTTTATACCTGCCGCTGATTTCAGCGAAGTGAATGAGCCCCTTATGGGAGGGTTCGACGGGATAGGTGTACAGTTCAGGATAGAGAACGATAGTGTTTACATTGTGAATACCATCCAGGGCGGGCCTTCGGAGAAAGCCGGCATACGTGCTGGTGACCGGATTGTGAAAGTTGATAATAAGCCTGTGGCAGGGGTTAAGATTGAGAACCGCGATGTGATGAAATTGCTGAAAGGTAAACGCGGCACCAAAGTTAACGTGAGCATTTACCGGAAGGGATCAAATAAACTGCTGAGCTTCAATATAACAAGGGATGTTATCCCTACCTACAGCATTGATGTGTCGTTCATGCCCCAGCCGGGCGTTGGATACATTAAACTGTCGAAATTCTCAGCCACTACGTCCGAGGAACTGACGAGCTCACTTGAATCGCTGAGGGCAAAGGGAATGAAACAACTGGTGCTCGACCTCCGCGGTAACAGCGGCGGTTACCTGCAGTCGGCCATTGATGTTGCCGACCAGTTCCTGCCCGGTAAAGACCTTATAGTTTACACTGAAGGTTATAACAGACCGAAGGAAACTGCCTTTGCTACCAGCAGTGGCTTGTTTGAGAAAGGCGACCTCGTGGTACTCATTGACGAAGGTTCAGCATCATCGGCAGAGATTGTGGCAGGTGCACTGCAGGATAATGACCGCGCTACTATCATTGGCCGCCGTTCGTTTGGTAAAGGACTGGTGCAGGAACAGCTCAGCCTGCCTGATGGATCAGCTGTACGTCTTACTGTGGCACGTTACTATACACCAAGCGGTCGCAGTATCCAGAAACCTTATGTCCAGGGACATGCAGAAGAGTACGAAAGTGAACTGTTCTCAAGGATGATGCACGGTGAAATGGAGAACCGCGACAGCATTGTATTCAACGACTCACTCAAATACCTCACCAAGGGTGGTAAGATTGTGTATGGTGGTGGTGGCATTATGCCCGATGTGTTTGTTCCCGTTGAACGGAATGAGCGCTACCAGTATTACAATTCAGTACTCAATAAAGGACTGGTGCACCAGTTTACATTCGAATATACTGACCGCAACAGGTTAAAGCTCAATAAGTATGGTTCGTTTGAGAATTTCAACAGGAGTTTTACTGTGAGCGATGAGATACTGAAAGAATTTACCGATTATGCGGCAAAACAAGGAGTGCCCTATGACCAGCAGGGATTGAGCTTTGCCAGGACCGACCTCACCAACCTGATGAAGGCGCTGGTGGCACGTAACCTGTATGATGAAAAAGGATTTTACCCTATTTACCTGAAGACTGATAAAGCTTTCGCGAAAGCCATTGAACAGTTCAGGAGAACTGAGTTAACAAAGAAATAATACACAAATAATTGATAATCAATCTATTAAAGTGAACAATCCACACTATTTCAGGTTATTACGGTATGGACTTGTAATTGTGTAGTAAATTGTTAACCAGGTTAGATTCAGCAACTTCGCAGTGATGCGCAGTTGCATAAAAAAAGAAGAGGCTGATCACACAACCTCTTCTTTTATTTTTTAGGCCACCTGTTGTTTCAGGCAGCTTTTATTCTACAGTAACACTCTTTGCAAGGTTCCTTGGCTGGTCGACATTGCAGCCTCTCATCACAGCCACGTGGTACGACAATAATTGCAGTGGTATAGTAGCAATCAGTGGCACCAGCATTTCTTCTGTTTCAGGAACTTCTATATAATGGTCGGCCAGTTGTTTTACGGTTTCATCCCCTTCTGTTATGATGGCGATGATCTTACCTTTTCTTGCCTTTACTTCCTGGATATTTGAGATCACCTTTTTGTAGGTACCCTTGTTGGTTGCGATGATAACCACGGGCATTTCCTCATCTATCAGAGCAATGGGGCCGTGCTTCATTTCAGCGGCAGGGTATCCTTCGGCGTGTATATAGGATATTTCTTTCAGTTTAAGTGCTCCTTCCATGGCAACAGGGTAGTTATATCCCCTGCCGAGGTAAAGGGCATTCCTTGAATTCTTGAATATTTCAGCTATTTCGATGATCTTGTCGTTCACCTGCAGGGTTTTTTCCACTTTGGCAGGAATAGTATCAAGTTCAGTGATCAGCTGATGGAACCTTGAGCGCGAGATAGTACCCTTGGCCTCCGCAATCATCAATGCCATGAGGGTAAGGATAGTTACCTGTGAAGTGAAAGCCTTTGTAGAGGCAACACCAATCTCAGGCCCGGCATGTGTGTATGACCCTGCATGCGTGGCCCGTGCAATGGATGAACCCACCACATTGCAGATGCCGATAATGGTGGCACCTTTGGATTTTGCCAGCTCAATAGCTGCGAGGGTATCGGCGGTTTCGCCCGACTGTGAGATAGCGATAACGATATCGTCTTCATAGATCACAGGGTTGCGGTACCTGAATTCTGAAGCATACTCTACCTCAACAGGTATCCTTGCAAGCTCCTCAATAAGGTACTCACCCACAATGCCCGCATGCCACGATGTGCCACAGGCAATGATAATCATACGCTTGGCGTTTACCATCTTCTGCTTGTACTCATGAATACCGCCCAGTGATACAATACCGGCATTAAGGTTAAGCCTTCCGCGCATACTGTCCCTGATTGACTTTGGCTGCTCATAAATCTCCTTGAGCATAAAGTGTTCAAAGCCTTCTTTCTCCAGAGCACTGAGGTTAATCTCAAGAGTCTGCACATACGGGGTTTTCTCGATGTTGGAGATGGTTTTTATTTTCAGTTCACCGTTTCTGTTGATAATGGCAATTTCTTCATCATTCAGGTATACAACATCACGGGTGTACTCTACGATAGGAGTAGCATCGGAGGCTACATAAAACTCTTTTTCACCTATACCGACAACGAGCGGACTACCCTTACGGGCGACAATCAGCCTGCCATCGTCGTTCTTATCGATGATCACTATCGCATAAGCGCCAACCACCTGGTTAAGGGCAATCTGGAGAGCTTCTTCAAGGGGCACCGATTCATTGACCCTGATATCCTCAATAAGGTGTATCAGCACTTCTGTATCGGTATCACTCTCAAACTGGTATCCGCGGCTGAGAAGCTCCTGCTTAAGGGTGGCATAATTCTCAATTATACCGTTGTGTATAATCGCAAGGTTCTTAGTGTACGAATAATGGGGATGTGCATTTACGTCGTTGGGTTCGCCATGGGTAGCCCAGCGTGTATGGGCAATACCGATGGTTCCGGTGAGGTCTTTACCCTTCACGGATTCTTCGAGGTCAGATACCTTGCCCTTGGTTTTATAGAGTTTAAGATCAGAATTCAGTAAAGCAACACCTGCACTGTCGTACCCACGGTACTCGAGGCGGTGTAGTCCTTTGATAAGGATTGGGTAGGCTTGCTTAGGGCCGATATACGCGACTATACCACACATTTTCTAAAATGATTTAACTATCAAACAATTAAAGCTGCGAAATTACGCAATCAGGATTAAACTTATTCAGAAAACGGTGCTTTTTTGTTATTTGCACAGAGGTAGTCGCAAAGCATAGGTTGCAAACTCACTACTCACAACTCACTACTCACAATTTATTAATCCAGCGGCGTATAATAAATAACCAGTTTAAGCTTCCCCTGCTCAGCACCGGGGCCTCCGATAACTGCACGGTTTGCACTGAGTGCGCTGCCGGCAGCAAGAAGGTACAACGGGCCGAACTCTATTTCAGGATGCAGCAGTCGTTGCTGGATATATCGGGTAATTCGCAGTTTGTATTTATCACCGTTGAGATAACCATCGATGTAATTACTGCCTGCATTTTCATCAACAATAGCACGGTAAAGATGGGTGTATTTTTCTGTTGTCAGATCCTGTCCTACATAGCGTTCCCTAATACCAACCAGACCCGGCAGACGGTATTCCGTATCGTCACCGGCATTCTCCATTACAAGCCTGGCTTCGTGAATAGCCATCTTTTTATCCCTGAGATTATCAAGATATGGGAACTCAAGCTTAATCCTAGTACCACCCATCGACTGGAGGAAGAGTCTCTGAGATGCTGAAGCACCGTTTCCCTGCATCTGGGCAAGTAAATCAGGGTCAGCACCGGCATAGCCTGAGTGTTCATAGTGGTTGAATCTTCCGCTGTTTTCATTGATCAGCAGCTCAAGCTTTTTGCTTTCACGCTCGTTGTTGACCATAGCACTGTAATAAATATGAACCCTTGATAAGCTGTGGGTGGGGTTAAGGTACATAATAGCCCCTGAGCCCGGTGCTGTGGCAGGTTCGGCAGTTATATACAGTCCTTTGATGGCCTGAAGGAACTTGGTATTGTTAGCCAGTGCTGAATCTAGTATCTGGTTGGCATTTACAATCCTGTTGGCAAACTCAAGTGTCAGTGGTATCCTCATAAATGGGCCCACTTTTACAGTATCCAGCATGGAAGAGTCAACCGTATTGGGAACAAATGAAAATTGTCCCACAGGTGTTGCCTTATGTTGCAGTGTGCTGAAATGATAGTAAGGGTAATCGAGTGTTCGGCCGGATGATTCAGATATAACGGAAGTTTGGATTGCCTCATCAAGCTCGTATACCGTGATATTCTGCACGGCTGATGAATCACCATAGATGCCTTTGTATGGCAGGGTTAGGACTATGGAGTCAACTACTACATCGGTACCGAAACTTATATTGGTACCCGGCAGTCTCAGCTGTGTATAAACAGAGGCAGTGGTAGTTCCAAACACCGGGTCGTTGATTGAGCCGAGCAGCATAGTGGCAAGTTCATCTGTGCGGAGGGTATCTTCCCTTTCAGTGATTGCCCGGATAGTAATTGTATCAATTACGGCATGGTTGAGCAGGTCTTCCTCAGGTATCAGGTCAAGGCCGAGCAGGTCGGGTTCTTTTTTGCATGACCATATAAGGGAAGTGAGCGTAATCAGCAGGAATAATCTGAAAATAATTGACTGACGCACGTTGAATGTTTTAAAGTTGAAAAAGAGGTGCAAGTTACCCAGTTATTCAGGTGAAAAAACAGGTTCTGACAGGATTTTATCATAAAAAATGTTATAAGCCTCAACGAAGTCGTCGGCATGGTAAGGAAGAACAGGCTTACCTGTTGACTTCGCATACTCAATAAGGGCCGGACTAACGTTTTCACTTCCTATGATGATACCTTCGGCAAAGTCCATAGCTGCCATCATAAGGGTTTCATAGTTAGGCTTTTTATAATGCTTGAGATCCTTGTTGGTGATACCGTCGATCTTGATCTTTGCTGCCAGTTCTTTACTGAGCGATTCTTCAAAATCATCATCATACAGTGAAACTACCAGCCTGGTTTCAGTAAAAAGGGGGTTATCCTTATAAGCAGTCTTGATATACAGGGGCATAAGGCTTGTCATCCAGCCATGACAGTGAATAATATCGGGCGACCAGCCAAGTTTTTTCACTGTTTCAATAACTCCTCTCGAAAAAAAGATAGCACGCTCGTCGTTGTCCTTGAAGAACTTGTTATTCTTGTCTCGGAACATGTACTTGCGCTGGAAATAGTCTTCGTTGTCAATAAAATAGATCTGCATGCGGGCACTCTGGATAGAGGCAACCTTTATGATAAGCGGGTGGTCGGTGTCGTCAATGATAAGATTCATTCCTGATAATCTGATCACTTCATGAAGCTGGTTACGGCGTTCATTTATGTGACCGAATCGGGGCATGAAAGTCCTGATTTCGCGGCCTTTCTCCTGGATGCCCTGCGGAAGATAACGACCTATAGTTGCCATCCGGCTTTCTTTCAGGTAAGGAACTATTTCCTGAGATACAAACAGTATCCTCGTTTTTTCCATGGTTCTCCCTTTTTCTAATAAAATGCAAAATTAACAAATTATCACGAATTTCTTACTATATCCATTATATAATTAATAATCAGCATGAAACAAGGCGTAGGGCATAGGGCGTAGGGCGTAGGTTGGCAGGTGTTTATTGGTATGGTGTAGATATCTTGCAATAACGATCCTCAGAATTTGAAATTGCATTTCGTACGTATTTCATACGTCTTTTATACGTATTTCATACGTGTTAACACGTATAAAATACGTATGAGGTACGTTTAAATGACGTATAAAATACAAATCCAAACCAACAATGCCTATAACCCCCACCCCTAAACTCTACGCTCTAATCTCTAAGCTCTGTGCCCTAAGCCCTATGCCTTATGCCCTAAGCCCTATGCCCTATACCCTATGCCCTTTGCCCTATGCCCTAAGCCCTTTGCCCTTTGCCCTAAGCCCTATGCCCTATACCCTATGCCTGCACTCCAAGCTCTCTGCGCTTTTTGTATTTTTTACTTCCTGCGGTGACAGCAACCAAACAAATAGTTATAAATTTGCCGCACTAATGGAGACCTCCCTCTTAACTGCCTGAGGGACAAAATATTTAAGAACATGCATAAGATCAGCACACATCCTATCCTCGACATTGCTGAAGTTGAAGAAGTATCATTTCTTTACGAAGGCCATCCTGTAAAAGGCGAAAAAGGCTTTACCATCGCTGCAGCACTACACCAGGCCGGTTTTCCGGTGCACAGCCACAGTTTACAAAACAGGGAACGCAGCCTTGAGTGCGGTATAGGCAAGTGCGGCGCCTGCGAAATGCTGGTGGACGGACAAATCAGGCGTATCTGCATCACTAAAGTCGACGGGGTAAAGCAGGTGAGTGAGATACCGCACGACTTTGCACCCCAGGTTACAAGGATCAACAACGAACAGCCAACCAGGGTATTCCGCACTGATGTTGCCATTATAGGCGCCGGTCCTGCTGGACTTGCTGCCCGCGAAGAGCTTAACAGGCACGGGGTGGATAATATCGTGATTGATAACAATGAACATATCGGAGGCCAGTTCCTTATGCAGACCCACCAGTTCTTTTTCTTTGAAAAGGAGAAGAAATTCGGTGGCATGAGGGGTTTTGACATTGCTAAAACACTGGCCGGCGAAGACCTTTCAGGCATCTTCCTCAACTGCACCGTATGGGATGTGCTCGAGGGAAGGCGTATTGCCGTTAAGAACATTAAAACAAACGAGATCTTCTATGTAGAGGCTGCCTGTATGATCGTTGCCACAGGTGCCGTGCCTTTTATGCCGGCATTTGAGAACGACGACCTGCCGGGTGTTTATACCGCTGCCGTTATTCAGAAGATGATGAATACCGAGCTTACCCTGCTGGGAAGGAACATCCTTACTGTGGGTGCAGGCAATATCGGCTACCTTACCTCCTACCAGCTCATGCAGGCAGGTGCCAATGTAAGGGCGATCATTGAAGCCCAGCCTTTTGAAGGCGGCTTCCCCGTGCAGGCAAACAGGGTAAGAAGGCTTGGCATTCCTATCATGCTGTCGCACATCCTCCTGAAAGCCATCCCCAATGAACGCCACGATGGTATTATTGGTGCTGTGGTTGCCCGGTGTGAAAACTTTAAACCTATCCCGGGAACTGAAATACTCATTGAAGGGATTGATGCCATTAACATCTGTACAGGACTTGTGCCTGACGACCAGCTGCTCATTAAGGGAAACGAGATCTTCGGCCGCAACTG
>Ga0075012_10002937_pt1 | contig 16504 bp, 14 predicted proteins | sample All_14_2_FD_71474 | JGI IMG/M metagenome (GOLD analysis project Ga0075012, IMG submission 71474) | Freshwater microbial communities in response to fracking from Pennsylvania, USA - Allegheny Zone_MetaG_DW_15 | ecosystem: Environmental > Aquatic > Deep subsurface > Groundwater > Drilled... | reverse complement strand
CAGCCGGAGGCCAATCCAGTGATGGAAGTGGGCACGGTGATAAAACTGGAAAACGTTTACTACGACTACAACAAGTTCAACATCCGCTCGGATGCCGCCACCGACCTCGACCACTTGGTGGATTTGATGAAGAAATATCCGACCCTCGAAATCGAGCTTGGCTCCCATACCGACGCCCGTGGCTCCGATGAGTACAATGCTTGGCTGTCGCAACAACGGGCCGAGGCTGCCGTGAAGTACATCATATCGAAGGGCGTCAGCAAGCGCCGCCTGAAAGCCAAGGGCTACGGCGAGTCTGAGCTGGTGAACGGCTGCGTGAACGACGTGGAGTGCGATGACGCCACCCACGAACAAAACCGACGTACTGAAATCAAGATAACGCGTTTGGAGGAAAAAGGTGTTAGGTATTGACAGGACGAGTAGCTGCGAGTTTTGAGGAGTGAGTTTTGAGGGGTTCGCAGCTATAAATCCAACCCAAATCGAGTATTCAAACGTGTGGTGCCTGGCAACGTGTGGTTGCTGGGCATTTTTTATTGATGCTGGATGCTTGATAAGATTAACTAAATGCCAGTATCCTGCATAACTTCGCTAGTAAATCCTTTTGTGTCAACTCAAGCTTTTCTTTTGCTTTAGAAATTAGAGTCATGAAAATCAAAAGCAAAATCATTCGTATTGCGTGGGGAATTATTATCCTTTTAATAGGCATTTATATGTTTGCTCGACCCCATATAAATTGTGAAGAAGAAATGGGACAGCTTTATATGAATGGCTTTTTGGAGAAAAAATACGAGGGAGAGCGACGTAGAAAGTTTATTGCAATAAAGACAACCAATGGTATTTCAAAAATTAGTTTGTCCTTTTATGGGGATGCCCTTTATAATTACCTCCAGCCCGGTGATTTAATCGAAAAAGAAATTGGCAGCCTTGAGGTTAGTGTATTTAGAAAAGGCCATCAGGAAAAATTCACGCTATGTGTAGCCAGTGAAAACTACGACCCTTCAAGATAAGTAATTGCACGTTCTCGATTTTGGATAACTAGCTCTTCGCCCCCTTTCCTACCTTCGCCCGAAAAATCCATGTCCAAACCCGCCACCGTCGTCTTCGACCTGCGCCGCTACCTGCCCGGCGGCTGGTACCTGCCCGCTGCGCACATCGTCGGGACGGACGCCGACGGCACGCTGAACTTCCTGCTCCAGACCGCCACGCCCATCACCATCCCCGGCTATGGCATCGAGTTGACGCCGTTGCTGGCGCAACTCTTCGACCTCATCGAAAGCCTATCGGAAAAGGCGCTGGAGGCCAAGTACAACCCGCCGAAGGGTAAAGCCAAGCCTCTTGACGAACTGCTGCAAAACGAGGACATCAAGCGCCTCGCCGATGCCTACGTCCACCGACAAGTGGATGTTTTTCTTCGCAAAATAGTGGAGCACCGCCTGCCACTCACCTTCATGGCCGCCAAGAAAGTGCTGATGAAGGACGTTCTCGTGCGCCACCCCGAAAGCCCCATTATCCCACACCTGATTTTTAGGAAAACCAAAGACAAAATCATTTACCGCCTCAATTTCACGACCAATGAAGAACGTTGGCTGGTACGCTGGAAGCAGCCCATCGTGCTCACGAACAACCCCGGCTGGATACTCGTCGGGGATGTGCTTTACCCGCTGCCCGGCCTGAACGGCAATATGCTCAAGCCTTTTATGCAAAAGGACGAGCTGCCCGTGCCGAACCATACGATGAAGGAGTATTTCCAAAAATTCATCCTGAAAGCAGCGGAGCGGGCGGAGATAGAGGCCGAGGGCTTTGAAATCACCAGCACCCGTAAAATCGAGGGCTGCGACCTCATGCTGACCAAGCACCTCTTCAAGGACGAGTGGCTGCTGGCCGTGCAGTTCCGTTACCTCGGCACGCAGTTCGCCCAAAAAGACCCACGGCAGATGCGCACGGCGCTGCATTTCGATGAAACGGGCGAGGTTCGGGTGATGCAGGTGAAGCGGCAGCAAGATGCGGAGCAAGTCTATCTCGACAAGCTGGCTGGCTTCGATTTGGTGCAAACAGAAGGCAGTCTTTGGCAGAGAAGAAATAACGAAATAACGAAACAGGCAAGCGACCATTTTTACCAGATGATTGAATGGTTGCGGAGCAATATGGCGGCGCTCACCGAGGCAGGTTTCACGCTCGATACGCCTGTTTTTGAGGATAAAAAAATCAGCCTCGCCCCGGCGGAATGGACACAGGAAATCCGGCAGGAAAACGACTGGTTCGACCTGCGCATCCGAGTGAGGGTAGGGGAGTGGGAGTTCCCCTTTGCACGGCTCATCAACCATATCCGCACCGAAAACCGCTGGTACGAACTGCCCGACGGTTCATTTTTCATCATTCCGGAGGAATGGATGGCGAGGTTTCATGGCTTGGCTCACCTCGGCCAATTGGATGGCGACGAGTTGCGTCTAGCAAAGGCGCAACGCCCCCTTTTGGAGGGCCTCGGCCTGAACCTACTGGCCGATTCATCCCTCATCCCTCATCCCTCATCCCCATTTGAGCCGCCATCACTGTTAAAAGCGACGCTTCGGCCTTATCAGTTGGAGGGCGCATCTTGGCTGGCAAACCACTACCGGGAGCACCTCGGTGCCTGTCTCGCCGATGACATGGGCTTGGGGAAAACGCTGCAAACGCTGGCGGTTTTGCTACATGCGAAAGTGCAGCTCGGCGGGAAGCGACATCCCCCCTTCCCCCCTTCAAAGGGGGAATTAGATACTGCAAACTTGGCCATGTCGGACAATGAAACAAGTGAAAATGACAAGCAGCTCTTAAATCCCCCTTTGAAGGGGGGAAGGGGGGATGTGAGTCAGGGGCAACTCGGGCTGTTTGCAGAACCCGACTTTATTCCTTTGAAATGCTTAATCGTTTTGCCTTCTTCGCTGGTCTTCAACTGGGAGCGGGAGGTGAAGAAATTCGCCCCCGGCATCAGCATTTGCAAGCATATCGGGGCGCAGCGCACGAAGGACGCCCGCATCCTCGCCCGCTACGACCTCGTGCTGACGACCTACCAGACCGCCCGCATGGACATGGATTTGCTCCGCAAAATAGAATGGGAATACGTCGTTTTGGACGAAAGCCAATACATCAAAAACCCGGAAAGCGCTGTGTTCAAGGCCGTTGGTGAACTCATTGCGAAGCACAAAATCAGCCTCAGCGGCACGCCCATCGAAAACTCCTTGGCCGACCTCTGGGCACAGATGCAGTTCCTGAACCCCGGCATGTTGGGCAGTTTCGGCTATTTCAAAAAGCATTTCATCCAGCCCATCGAGAAGCGGCAGGACGAGGTGAAAAAGGCCGAACTGCGCCGCCTCGTGCAGCCCTACCTTTTGCGGCGGACCAAGGAGGAAGTGGCCCCGGAACTGCCGCCGCTGACGGAACTGGTTTTTTATACCGAAATGACCGAGTCGCAGCGAAAACTGTATGAGCACGAGAAATCCGCCGTGCGTAACCAAATCCTGAAGCTCGACCCGACGCAGCCGCAGAACCGGATCGCCGTACTGGCGGCGCTGATGCGTTTAAGGCAATTGGCGAACCATCCCGGGTTGGTGCAAAGTCTTCAGTCCAACAGTCCGCAGTCCGCAGTCACTTCCATTGAGACGGCGCCGGACTGGGGACTGAAGACTGCCGGACTGGGGACTGACTCCGGCAAGTTCAACGACATCTTGGAGTATTTCGATACCATCCGTCGTGCGGGACATAAAGTGCTGTTTTTCAGTTCTTTCGAGAAATACCTGCGGTTGTTCAGGGCGCAGTTCGAGGAGGCGGGACATGCCTACGCTTGGCTCACGGGCGAGACCACGCAGACCCAGCGCAAGCAGGCCGTTGACCGCTTCACGACCGACCCCACGGTGCAGGCTTTCCTCATCACAACCAAGGCGGGCGGCGTGGGCCTGAACCTCACGGCAGCGGACTACGTCTTCGTCCTCGACCCGTGGTGGAACCCTTTCGTGGAGGACCAGGCCATCGCACGGGCGCACCGCATCGGGCAAACGGAGAAGGTGGTGGCCGTGAAGTTCATCGCCAAGGATACCATCGAGGAGAAAATCCTGAAAATGCAGGAAAAGAAGGCGGCGCTGGCGGGGGAGATACTGGCCAGCGGCGATGGGATGGCGTTTACGAGGGAGGAGTTGGGGGAATTGTTGGGGTAATAAAAAAAAAGGCCACCTCCCAGCAGCCCTCCCTTTATCATTTAACTCACATTTACCCCGCATAAGCCGGATAATCCGTATATCCCACCGCATCCGCCATATAAAACGTAGCCGCATCCGGCTTCGCCAATTCCTTGTCGTTTTCCAGCCTAAATGGCAGGTCAGGATTGGAAATAAACAGCGAACCAAACGCAATCATATCTGCTTTTTCGGTATCAAGCCCATAAGCGGCCCGCTCCTTGGTATAACCTGCATTCAGGATGTATATGCCGCTGAAATTCTCCCTGATTTTCGCAATCAAATTTAAACCTTCCTCGCTTAGGCGGGAAGCATAATCCAATAAATGGATATACAATATGCCCATTTTATCCAGTTCCTTGGAAAGATAATCAAAAGTGGCAAAAGTATCAGGGTCGGGGCCCATGCCGTTGTAGGGATTGTAGGGCGAGAAGCGGATGCCCGTCTTGTCCTTGCCGATGGCGTCGGCGATGCCCTGCGTGATTTCCAACACGAAACGGCTACGGTTCTCGATGCTACCGCCGTACTCGTCGGTGCGGAGGTTGGAAGTAGGGTTCAGGAACTGGTTGGGCAGGTAGCCGTTGGCGGAGTGGATTTCCACACCGTCTAAGCCAGCGGCAATGGCATTCTTGGCCGCTTGAACATACTCCTGAATGGTCGTTTGCACCTCCTCGGCGGTCATGGCCTCCGGCATATCATGCTTTTGCATGCCCTTTGTGTCCGTCCACATATCGCCCTCGGCGATTACGGCAGATGGGGCGAGAATCCTAGCACCCGCTGGCAAATTGGCGGAGTGCGCCACCCGGCCTGTGTGCATGATTTGCAGGAAGATTTTGCCGCCTTTTTGGTGAACGGCATCGGTGGTTTTCTTCCAACCTTCCACTTGTGCTTCGTTGAAAATGCCAGGGATGCGGGCATAGCCCAAGCCATTAGGCGAGGGCGAGGTGCCTTCCGTGACAATCAGCCCGGCAGTGGCCCGCTGGCCGTAGTATTCCGCTATCAAATCGTTGGGCACGTTGCCCAATGCCCGGCAGCGGGTCATGGGGGCCATCACGATTCTGCTCTTGAAATCTGCACCGTTCTTGTGAAGGGGCGTAAACAATGTTTGACTCATGTTCTAAATTTTATCAAAGATTTTAATAGTTACTAAAAGTGCGTAGCGTACTTTTGTTGGGGCAAAGCTAATTTTGGTGTGCGCTCCAAACAAGAAGGCACACAAAAGTGCTTAACTTACCTTAAAGTAATCATTGCTGATAATCAAAGCATTATGTCGAAAAATAGTTCTGAGAAATGTATCCACGAGAGCTGTCCAGTGCGCAACGTGCTGGCCCGGTTTGGCGACAAATGGTCGCTGCTGGTCATCCAACTACTGGGCAGGGCGGGCACCATGCGCTTCAACGAGCTGCACAAAACCATTGACGATATTTCCCAAAAAATGCTGACCGTCACCCTGCGCACCCTCGAAACCGACGGGCTAGTGAGCCGCACCGTCTTCCCCGAAGTGCCGCCGAGGGTCGAGTACGCCATCACCCCACTCGGCGAGAGCTTGATGCCGCATATCGAGGGACTGGCTCGTTGGGCGCACGAGAACATGGAGGAGATTATGAAGCGGCGGGTCGGGGCCGTGCAGGAAGAAGCAGGGGGTTGACCCATTTTTTAGAACAGATAATTAGCAATATTTTCAACCATAACTGTTTTTCAAAACTACAACCATGAAGTCGAACCTGCATTTCCCGCACGCATACCTGGAGGGGCTGCTCAAAACCGAGAACGCCCACCTGCACAAGCTGCACAAGCTCGTCTCCGAGGCCATGCTGGAGGAGGAACTCATCGTCCAAAAACTCCAACAACACAGCGACGAATCGCTCAGCACGGGCCAGCGCATTGCCGACAAGGTGGCCTCGTTCGGCGGCAGTTGGGCGTTTATCATCACCTTCTGCACCATCCTCGTTTGTTGGATTATCCTGAATGTGATACTCGCTTCCGGGGCATTCGACCCCTTTCCGTTCATCCTGCTGAACCTGATACTTTCCTGTATCGCTGCCTTGCAGGCCCCGGTGATTATGATGTCGCAGAACAGGCAGGAAGAGAAGGACCGCCTGCGTGCCGAGAACGATTACATGGTCAACCTGAAGGCCGAAATCGAAATCCGCAACCTCCACCAAAAAATCAACCTGCTGATGGAGGAACAGTTCAAAACGCTGCTGGACGTTCAGAAATACCAGGTGGAACTGCTGGAGGAAATCGCTGGGAAAAAGAAATAGCCATCAATTGTCAGCATCGTCCAAATGCAAGCGGTGCAGTAGCCGGTGCAGCACGGGCGCAGCCACGATGGACACTGCCGTCAAAAAAGCCACCCCGCTGTAAATCGCATAAAACGACGCAAAAAGCTTCAAGCCGCCCGGCGTATGTTCTGGGTCAGTGGCAGGCCCCATGCCCGTCAGCATCATGGCGGCATTGTAGAATCCGTCCACAAAACCCAGGTTGCCGATGCCGCAGTAGCCGCTGGTTCCCAACAGCAATGAAAACCCAATGAGTGCCGCACCTCCCAACGAGTGGCGAAGCAGCCGCCGACGGAACTTGGCGGGGGAGGCGAGGGGTTGCCTTCTATGTTCAAAAGCCATGCGTATTTGTTTTTCCAGCAAAGCTAGGCTGCATTTGCCGAAAACAATCCCCTGATAGCTAATTGCTTGCGCTTATGGCTCCCGCCTGTTCAATTTTGGCTTCGCAAACTTCTTCCTGATAAAAACAACGACCATATACAAGGCAATGGCCGCTATGAAAATGCTTTTGATGATTCGAATGACCATTTCCAAGGTGTTTGAACAAAAAAAAACCGCCGGACCTGCGGGCCACGGCGGGTTGAAAGGTGATGATGGGAGAACCTTTCCTGTCAGCAATCATTGCTTTTCGGGGCAGACTTTCCAGTCATCCCAACTGGTGCATTGTTGATAGGAAGTATGCGGTCAATCATCCTGCTGAAAAAGTGCGGGTGCCCGGAAGTTTTCAACCCAAAATCATCAACTAAATTACTTCCGGGCAAGTACCGCCTTCGAATGACTACTTTACACCTTCATAAAAAAAGCAGGATTCACCTCGTAAATCTCCTAATCGCTCACTTTCTCATCCCTCTCTTCTCACTCGCTTTTGTGCTGCGCAACGAACGTGGCCCATTGGCCTGCCGTCGAAGGCCGCTGCTGGTAATAATGCCAGCGGGCACGGTCGGCGGGGATGCGGTACAGGTTTTCCATCCTCGCAAAAAAATCCTCCTGCACCATCTGCTGCTGCATCAGGTCGCCGACCGACTGGTAAAGGTCACGGGCCTGTAGCATCCGCACCAAGCGCCCGTCGGCGTCCAGCAAGGCAGTGTCCAGCAGGTTTTCATGCCAGTATTCCAGAAACGCCAGCTCGTCCGCTGGGATGCCGTAGGCTGTCCAGTTGCGTTGGTCATGTGCCGAATCTTCGGTGGTCATTTCAAACAGCAGCGCTTCCTCCGCCAGTTGCCGCCAAGGGTCAGGGTTCACCATTCCGGTTTTCTCTGTTGTTGAAGCATTTATTTCAAAATGGTGCCCTGTCCCTGACGGGTGCTTTGAGTTCGTAAAATCTGCTTTTGCGAAATGGATGGCTTCGAGGATGACACCAAACGAAAGCAGCAGCATCGTCCACTCGAACCATTGAAGCTTATAGTTGCTGTGCCGGAAAATCGCTTTCATGGCATGATTGCTTAAAAATTGATTGCTCCATCACCCCCTCGCTCGCTCACGCTCTCACCTGCTAAATCCCCAAGCCCAAGTACGTCATGCGGTCGTCGCCCTTATACTTGCCTTCGATGAGCACGCCGTTGCCGTCGTTTTCGTCGAGGATGCGGGCGATGTCGTCCGTGCTGCTCACGGGCTGGTTGTTCAGGCGGGTGATGACGAAGCCCTCCCGCACGCCCGCCTTTTTCAGCTTGCCGTCCCGCAGTTTTTCCACTTGGACGCCGTGCGAAAGCTTGAGTTTGTCGAGGTCGTCGTTGCTCAGTGCCTTGAAGTCGGCGCCGAGGGCGGCCACGCTCACCGAGGTGGTTTCGGTCACTTCGGAGGTGGTGCCGCTGGCGTTTTTCAGGGTCGCTTCCGTGCTACGTTCCTTGCCGTTGCGGAGGTAGGTGATGCGCACCTTGTCGCCGGGGCGGTGGCGGCCAATCTGCTCGATGAGGGCCGAGGATTCCTTCACGCCCACGCCGTTGATGGCCGTGATGACGTCGCCCTGCTCAAGGCCCGCATCCTGTGCGGCGGAATTGTCGTTCACCTCGTCCACCCACACGCCCTGCGTCACGGCGATGTCTTTTTCCTTCGCAAAATCGCCGTCCACCGTGCGGATTTTGGCACCGAGGAACGCCCGCTGCGACACGCCGAACTTGCGCAGGTCGGCCACTACCTTGTCCACCAAATTTGCCGGAACGGCGAAGGAATAGCCAGCGTAGCTGCCCGTAGGCGAGGCGATGGCGGAGTTGATGCCCACCAGTTCGCCGTTCAGGTTCACGAGCGCACCGCCGCTGTTGCCAGGGTTCACCGCAGCGTCCGTTTGGATGAACGCCTCGATGGGGGCCTTGTCGGAATTGATGTTGATGCTGCGGCCCTTGGCGCTCACGATGCCCGCCGTCACGGTGCTTTCGAGGTCGAACGGATTGCCCACGGCAACCACCCATTGCCCGATTTTCAGGTCGTCGGAATTGGCGAACTGGATGTAGGGCAGGTCTTTCGCCTCGATTTTAATCAAAGCCAGGTCGGTGGAGGGGTCTTTGCCGATAAGTTTGGCCTTGAAGCTGCGCTTGTCGTAGAGCGACACCTCGATTTCGTCGGCGTCACCAGCCACGTGGTTGTTCGTTACGATATAACCATCGGGGCTGATGATGACGCCGCTGCCGGAGCCTTCCTGCTTGAATTCCTGCTGCCCGCCCCGTGGGGACCGGAACGGCTGGAAAAACTGCTCGAATCCATCAGGAAGTTGCTGGCTGCCGAAGGGGTTGAAGGCTTGATTTTTCATTTTTTGGGACACCTTTATATGCACCACCTTCGGCAGGGTTTGTTCGGCGGGGTAGGTAAAATCGGTCGGGATGGTCGTTGTGTTGCCGTTGGACAGACTGGTAAGGCGGGTACTCAATGCCCCGCCTCCAGTCTGGTGGATTTGGACAGGATCCTTTTCCAAAAATTTGTAACCAACTAATGTAAGTGCACTGCCCATAAAGGCAGCAAAAAGGATATACAATTTCAGATTCTTCATGGTAAAATCAATTTATGGTTAAAAAAAAGCGTCATGTTTCTAATCATCCATCCATTGAATTTAATGTCCGCTCACTTCTCTCACCTGCTCTCCCCCTTTCAGCCGTCGGCGGTGCAGCACTTGATTTGAAATTTGCTTTAGTTATGACTTGCACTGCACCAACCGTTGGCCTAAAAAACTTGCTATCGGACAATGCAAAGATGAGGGCCGAACCAAGGGAATTGAGCAGGCAGATTGCCCGTTTCACGGGCCGAAATGCCCGTTTCACGGGAGCTTTGGAAATCAGCGCAGCGATTTTTGCATTTTTGCAGTGCTGGAAAGACTGAAACATGGATTTTTTCAAAAACAGGAACGCAATCGCTTTTTGGTCGGCGCTGTTGATCGCCGTCATCGAAACCGCCCGGCAGGCTGCCCTCGGCGACTACCTCGTGTCGGACGATGCGGTGGTGGACTTTGTCGCCATCTTTGTCTGTAACCTGCTCATCTGGCATTTCAACTTCCTCGTGGACGATTACCAGTCGAAGGAGCATGGCTCGGTGAGTCACCGCAGCACGGCGTTCCGCTTCCTGCTCACCTTCATCACCGGGGCAGCCATCGTGGTGGCGGTGGAGAGCATCGTACACCATTTTTTCCGGGACGAAGGCAACAAGCTGATGTTCTATTTCCTGCGGGGCGCCTTCCACAACATGGTCATCCTGCTGATTTATTTTGCCATGCAAAGCCAGCGCCGCCGACAACTGGTGGAAACCGAAAACGCCCAACTGAAGGAGGAAAACGTGCACGCCCAGCTCGACATCCTGCGCCAGCAGGTGCAGCCGCATTTCCTCTTCAATGCCCTCAACACTTTGAAAAGCATGGTAAAGAGCAACGACCCCGAAGCCGCCAATTTCGTCGTGCACCTCTCCGGCGTCTATCGCTACTTGCTACAGGCCAGCATGAAGCAGCAGGCCACCGTGGCCGAGGAACTGGACATGCTCCACTCCTACGCCTTCCTGCTCAAGACCCGCTTCGGCGATAATTTCCACCTCGACATCCGACTGCCCGAAAAGGCCCTGCAAACCAAGATGCCGCCCCTCACCTTCCAACTCCTGCTCGAAAACGCCGTGAAGCACAACGTGGTGAGCATGGACAAGCCGCTCCGCATCGAGGTCTTTTGCCCCGATGAAAAACACCTCGCCCTCCGCAACACGCTCCAACTGAAAAAATCGGTGGAGGAGGGCAGCGGCACCGGCCTCGAAAACATCAACCGCCGCTACCTGCTGCTGGTGGGCAAAGGCATCGAAGTGGAGAAAACAACCGACTTTTTTTTGGTGAAAATGCCGATGATTTTGGGCTAAGACACGGGTGATAAGGGTTGATAAAAGGTTGATAAGGGTTGATATAGGTTTATAAAAGGTTGATGAGTTGATAAAAGTTGATAAAGGTTTATAAAGTTGATAAAGGTTGATTTTCCGCCTAGCGACGCCCCCATCAACCCCCATCAACCCTTATCAACCCATCAACCCTCATCAACCCAAAAGTTCAGTTATGAAAATCCTCATCGTAGAAGACGAACCCCGCACGGCCATTGACTTGGCCAACACGGTCAGGGAAGTGGAACCCGCCGCCGAAGTGGTGAAAATCACGGACAGCGTGGAGGGCACGGTGGCTTTTTTGGCCAAAAACCCGGCGCTCGACCTTGCCTTTTTCGACATTCAACTAGCAGATGGGCAGAGCTTCGACATCTTCAAGGAGGCCGAACTGCGCTGCCCCGTCATCTTCTGCACGGCCTTCGACGACTACGCCCTGCAAGCTTTCCATACCAACGGCGTAGCCTATATCTTGAAGCCTTTCGATGAAAAAACCGTGCGCCGGGCGCTGGACAAGGTGCAGTCGCTGGGACAGTTCTTCGAAGCGGGGCAGCAGCAACAGTTGACGCAGGTGGTGCAGGCAGCGGAATCGTTGCGCAAGGGCAAAAAGACCAGTTTCCTGGTGTCGTTCCAGGGCAAGTTCCTCCCCATCGGCGTACAGGACGTGGCCTTCTTCACCGTCATGGGCGAATACACGTTCCTTTACACCCTGAAGGGCGACAGCTTCCACCTGCCACATTCGCTAGAAGAATTGGAATCCATGCTCGACCCGAAGCAGTTCTACCGGGCCAATCGTCAGTACATCGTCAACTTCGACGCCGTCCGCCACGTGGAGAACGACGCCGCCCGCAAACTCTCCGTGAAATTGACCGTGAAGACGCCCGACCCCGTCATCGTCAGCAAGGCCAAGGCCAGCGAGTTTTTGAAATGGATGAACGAACGATGATTTTTCGGGTTGATAAAAAGTTGATAAGGGTTGATTTTGGGTTGATAAGGGTTTATAAAGTTGATAAAGGTTGATTTCCCGCTAGACGACGCCCCCATCAACCCCCATCAACCTCATCAACTTTTATCAACCAAAAAAAGCTTTCCATGCAAAATGCTACCAACCTCGCCTTGCTGTCCATGGTTTTTGCGGGTGTCACCGCCATCATCGCCAAAATGGGCCTGAAGAACGTCAGCGGCGACACGGGCCTCGCCGTCCGCACCATATTCGTATTTGCTTTTGTGGTCGCCAATACCTTGGTCTTCAAGCATTTGAAGGAATTCAAGGCACTGACCACGAGCGACGTGGGATTCCTCGCACTCTCGGCCCTCACCACCACCTTGTCTTGGATATTCTACTACCGGGCCGTCAAGATTGGCGATGTGTCGCAGGTGGCGCTCATCGACAAGGCCAGCATCCTGATTACCCTGCTGCTGTCGTTCCTGATATTGAAAGAACCCATGACCCTGAAAACCCTCCTCGGCGGCGGGCTGATGTTGGCGGGCCTCTTGGTGCTCACCTTGAAATAGGCCGTAAGTATTGATGCAAAACTAAACCACCGATATTTTTCTAAACACATAGACACATAGAACACAAAGCATTGAATACCAACCACCTATGTTTACTATGTGCCTATGTGTTTAAGTTTTAAAATAATGTGTTTAGCACTTGCACCCTAGTGCCCTGGCGTTAAAATAAACCCATCTTTGCGTTATAGATTGTCATGTTTAAAACTGATACTTGAAATTATGCTAGCACTTTAGACGGCCTTATTTCTTTTAGCAGTTTACCCCTAGGAAACCCGTTAAAAACTAAACCCTGTTCGAGCGCAGCGAGTTTGGTTTAGTTTAGGGTTTCGTAGGGGTAAACTGCGTTAAAAAAGAAATACAGCCTTGATTTTTGGTTCTTTTCATCAAGGAAAAGAACAAGAATTTTATCAATTTTCAATGCGATTAGCTATAAGATGAAACTCAACCGCAACTACCTCTTCCTCGCCTTCCTCATCTTCACCATCGAAGTACTGATAGCGCTCTACGTCCACGACCGCATCATACGGCCCTATATCGGCGACACCTTGGTAGTCATACTAATGTATTGCACCCTGAAAGCCTTCTTCGAGCTGTCCGTATGGAAAGCCGCCATCAGCGTGCTGGCCTTTTCCTTTTTCATCGAAATGCTCCAATATTTCCGCATCGTGGAGCTGCTCGGCCTCAGCCACAACAAACTCGCCAGCACCATTATCGGCACCTCTTTCGCCTGGCAAGACCTCGTCGCCTACCTCCTCGGCTTCGTCCTCATCCTTGGTGTTGAAAAAGCAATAAAACGCTGATATTTGCCCCTTTGGAAACCCATTATCAACCCCCATCAACTTATCAACTCATCAACTATTATCAACCCCCATCAACTTATCAACTCATCAACCTTTATCAACTCATAAACCCTCCTCAACCTCCTCAACATGCAAATCACCGAAGTCTTCTACCCGCCCACCCGCCAGCACTGGCGCAACTGGCTCGCCGAGCACCACCAGACCAAGCCGGAAATCTGGGTGCAAAGGTTCATCAAGGCCAGCGGCAAGCCCTCCCTCTCCTACGACGAACTGGTGGAAGAATGCCTCTGTTTCGGCTGGATTGACGGTACACAGAAAAAATACGACACCGAAAGCCACGTGCAGCGCATCACCCCCCGCCGCAAGAAGAGCTTCCTCTCCGAACTCAACCGTCAGCGTATCTGGAAACTGCAAGCGCAGGGCCTGATGACCCCCGCAGGCATCGCCCCCATTGAGTCGCAAATCGGTGCACCGGACGACCCGCTCATCATCCCCGATTGGATTGCGGAGCAACTAAAAGCCGACAAACTAATCTGGCAAAACTTCGAGGCGTTCCCCCATTTCTACAAGCGCCTGAAAATCGGCTGGATTGCCGAAAACCTGACCGCCAGCCGCATGGCCGAAGCACAGAAGCGCCTGAACCATTTCCTCAAAATGACGGCGCAGGGGAAGCGGTACGGGACGGAGCCGATGGAACTTGATTAGAAAATAACGGATACAGGCTTTACATTTAGCCTTCGAATATGAATGCAAACGTTTGCATCCAAACATTTTTATAATATAAACTATACTTACACCATGAAATCATCTAGCAGTTTTCTAACCTTCGTTTTTGCAGCATGTTTTGTTTTTGGGCTTAGGGCACAATCCTTGGAAAAAGTTTGGGAATATTGGGATTTTGGAATTGGAGTCGGCCTTTCGAACCTTCAAGTAGTGGACGTGGACGGTGACGGGCAGCGTGAAATCGTCTTTGGTGGTGGCAACTATGGCAATACAGCCATTTATGTTCATAGCTATCAAGGAGGAGGGCAATACATTACGAAAGTAGTGGGTTTTGCAAACACCATCTCTGATTTTGCACTGGCAGACACAGATGGCGATGGCATTCAGGAAATCTTTGCCATTGATTATGTGGGAGTCCTGCATGTTTTGAACGCTAAGACACTGGAGAAAATTTACAGCTACAATTCACAGCTGACCCAGGCAGCCTCCATTGCGGTTGACGATGTAAACGCTGATGGCCAATTGGAGGTCTTTATCGGTGGAAGTGCAGGGGGCAAAGTTTTGGGCTACATCGGCGGCATAGCATACGAGGTAAACAGCCTTCCCGTTGTTGATTGCGTGGACATAGAGATAGGGGACATTGATGCTGATGGGATAAAGGAAATAGTGTTCTCCGCCAATATCAATGAATCAAAAATATTCTCAGGCACCTTTCCCAACTTCCCGTTGGAATGGAACAACAGCACTTATCTTAAAAACATTGCCTTGGCCAATGTGAATGCCGACAACCGATTGGACATTGTTTCCATCAGCGGCAATACACTAAGTGCAGTGGATGGCATTTCACATGCACCAATTTGGACCAAAACCGTCAGCTATGAATACGCAGCGGGCCTGCACATCGTGGATGTGGATAACAACGGCTCACTGGAAATCTTGGTAGGCAGCGACGATGCAAATAATAAACTCAGTGCCTACAGTGCAGCTAATGGCAATTTCCTTTGGGATTTGGAGGCACAGGGGAATGTCATCACCAATATTGCTTCAGGTGATGTGGATAATGACGGCGAATTGGAAATCGTCTGGGGTACGGCTGGCAATATCGGAAAAAGCGTCTTGAACATCATAGACGCCAACACCAAAAACCTGGAGTACCAAAATACCGACTTTTTCAATTTAACCTATACCGATGTCTATGATTTTGAAGGTAACGGTGTGCCAACCATCGTCCTTGCCACTAGGGACTATGTCGCCGATACGCCAACGCCTACCCTGCGTTTTATTCGCAGTTCTGACCATTATATCCCAACACCCACCCAAGTCCCTTCCCTCAGTGGTTTCTTCGACAATTTAAAAACTGGCATTACCCGGCAGCAAGGAAAAAAGGAAATGATATGGCAGGACGACAAACGTTTCTACGTGATGGACTATGACACAAAATCGGTCATCTTTGAAAGCCCAACCTTTACTTGGGGGTTTTCTGTTTTGGCACTCGATGATATTGACGGAGATGGTATTGCAGAACTATTGATGGGCAGTGAAGTAGGAAGGATTTACATATTCAAATTTGACGGCACTACTTACACAGAACTGACCAATTTTTTGGCTACAACTTCTTTTTCCCCTATTTACAGCCTCTACGCCCGCAACATGGATCAAGACCCAGCACTCGAACTGGTCATGGCCTTGGAAGGACGTGTCAAAGTCATAGATTTGACAACACAGACGATTCAATGGCAATCCAGCAACAATCAAACAGGGTTTTACAACAGCTATGTGTCCGACGTCAACCAAGATGGAAGCTTGGAGGTAGTAGCCTCCAATAAATTTAACAGCACAGTTTACCTGTTCGATGGCGAAACAGGCAGCATTCTGGGTCAAAAGCAATTGCCCCTGTCCAATTCTTCCGCAATGGCTGGCTTGGCGACAGGGGAAATAGACGGGGAACCTGGGGAGGAAATTCTGGCAACAAATGGGATTCTCCTCTACGTTATTTCAAGCAGCTCATTTGAAATCCTGACCACCGTTGAAATTCCTGATGAAGTGTTGAACGGGATTTATGTCATTAACCCAGATGGTGATGCTTTCCCCGACCTTATTGTAAAAGGCAAAAGAGGCATTTACCAATACGAATGGACGAACCTAAACGCAGTTAAAACCGCCTATCAACCCCAACAAAATTACTGGGAAGTATTCCCCAATCCCTTCCTTGGATTCATCAATATAGCGCCCTTGACCACCACCATGTCCAATGCTACTTTAAAAATCAGCTTGTACGACGCTTTGGGAAGGCAGGTCAAACAGCAGCAGTTTCCCGATGCACAGAAGACAATGCAGTGGAATCTACCCGACATTCCAAACGGCACCTATTTTTTGTTGATGGAGCAGGGGGACGTCAAACGCCAATCAGCGGTAATCGTGAAAAAAGACTGACCTTTCAAGGAGGTTGTGCATCAATGAAGCGGAATGGATGAAACAACATCCACTTATTTTATTCACTATTAAAGGAAGATTTCAGCGGTTCGCACCTTGTACGTTTTACCCCTGCCTTCGCCATTTGCTGGCGCAAGCCATCCCAGCCCTAAAAGGGGAACCTAAGCAGCAAGTGAACGTGGTTGGTTCCCCTTTTGGGGTCAGGGGTAAATAGGAC
>Ga0075012_10002936_pt1 | contig 16515 bp, 21 predicted proteins | sample All_14_2_FD_71474 | JGI IMG/M metagenome (GOLD analysis project Ga0075012, IMG submission 71474) | Freshwater microbial communities in response to fracking from Pennsylvania, USA - Allegheny Zone_MetaG_DW_15 | ecosystem: Environmental > Aquatic > Deep subsurface > Groundwater > Drilled... | reverse complement strand
TCGGTGGTCTGGGTGGGCGTGTTGCTCTGGGTGTCGCCGCCGCCGTCAGCGGAGGCATAGAGCCCGTCGCCGACCGTCATGTTGACAATGTTGGAGCAGCCGTTGACATCGACGCGGATGTCGCGGTAGGCCGTGCGGTTGCTGCGGCTGGCGGGGTCTGCGGTCTGGCAGCCGCCGATCAGCGCGGCCGCCGCGAGCATGAGCATGACATGCTTCATTGTTTCTTGCCTTTCAGTTTCTCGTCGAGTTTCTGTTTTTTGAGTGCGGCCTTGACGAGCTTGGGGCCGCACTTCCGGACATCGGCCACGGCGCGGGCGAACGCCGTGCAATAGGGCTGGCCGCCTTCGTCGGCCAGGTAGGCGCAGCCGGTGCAGGCGGCCGGGGTCATTGCGCGCCGTCCTTTCCGGCCGTCCGGCCGCCGAGCACGCCGGCGGCGTCGAGGGCGTTGTGGACCGTGGAGATCCACGCCTCGATCTTGGCGACCGCGGCCTCGTCGGGCACCACGCCCGTGGCGCTGCGGTATTTGGCCAGGAAGGTTTTGAGCGCGTAGTCGAGGCGCTTGGCCCCGGCGTTGGGCGTATCGTCCGGAACCGCCTTTTCGGCGAGGCGCACGGCGGTGATGGCGTAGCCCTCGAAGGCCTTGTATTTCGCGCCCTTTTCGGAGGCGATCCACTTGGCGGCGAAGACGGCCGCGGCGCCCGCCACGAGGCCCGCCACGGTGTTGAAGGAGAGCAGTCCGCTCAGAAGCGTTTCCATGTCGTTTTCCCTTTGTTCGCGGGAAGCCGCTTGCCGCGGCCCCCTTCGGTCCGGACCGATCCGGCCGGCTGCCAGAGTTCGGGTTGCGCGGCCGGGGCGGCGTGTTTGCCGGACGTGTGGGATCGGATGCACACGTAGACCGTGCCCCCCGAGAGGCAGGTCTCCCCGGCCGCGTAAGCGTGTTTGGCCTGCCAGGCGCGGCAAGCCGCGGCGGGCACCTGGACGGCGGCCCCGGAGGGCGCGGCGGCGACGGCCCGGGCGACCTGGGCGGGCGTGAGCGTCCGGGCCAGGCGCGGCTCGGGCGGCACGGCCGCGGCGCGGGCTCCGGAGGCCGCGAGGCAGACGGCGATGATGAGCGCGAGCAGCACGGACGTGATCGCCCACCCTTCGACCGCGGCCAGGACTTGCCAGACCGAGGGACGGTCGGGAGAGGTGTCGGGCTTGTCGAACCTCATGGCGCGGCCCTCCTGAGCGGCGCGCCTACAGGCACGAGGCGGCCGGCCCCGTCGACCACGTAAAGGGTGATGCGGCCGGCCGGCGCGCTCGGGGCGGGCGGCGGGTCGACCGGCCCGCCCTTGGCCGCCGCATGCAGCGAGAGGAGCCAGAACGCAACGAAGACGGCGGCCGATTTCAGCGGGTTGGCCCGGACGAAGCGCCGCGACTCCGGGCCGGCCAGATAGACGGCGCAGAGGGAGGCGGCGAGCGCGAGCGCGAGGGTCCAGCACACGTAGAGCCAGGTGAGCGGCACGCCGCGTCCGCTCGGGTCGAAGATCGAAGTCCATTCGGGCATCATCATGGCGGCCTCCTAGTCGACGAGTTGGGCGGGGATCCGGTAGGTATTGCCCCCGGAGGTGATGGTGATCGTGGCGTCGTAGACCACGGGCGTCGTGGTGGTGGCGCCGAAGACTCCGCCGGACAGGCGCGCGGGCATCGTGCTCTCGAAGACGCTGGATATGGAAACGGCCGTGGTCGCCTTGTAGAAGCCTGCGGCGGCGGTGGCCGGGGCGGTGACCGTGGCGGTGCCGTTGAGGTTGTCGGCCCAGACGGCCCCGGAAAGCTCGGTGAAGTCGACGGCGAGGGAAGGCGTGAACCAGAGCACCGGGAAGTCTCCGCCCGCGTACGGGTAGACGATCTGGGCCGTGCCTTCCGGCGTGCCGCCGCCGGTGACGGTGAGCGAGGCGGGCACCGCCCCGACGAGGACGCTGCCGCCTGTGACGTAGCCGAACCAGTTGGTCGAGTCCGGGCCGACGTGCAGCGCGCCGTCGCCGCCCGTGGCGAACGCCACCGTCCCGGTCGACGAGATCACGGCATAGGTGCCGTATGTGCTCCAGGAGGCTCCGGAGGCGAGAAGGGTCGCGGGGGCGTTCAGCCAGGTCATGTATGCCGGATCAGGGTTGTTCCCGCCGTCCGGCGTGTATTTGCCCCACGCCTTGTCGGCCTTGGCTGCGAGGCCGGAGGCGAGAGCCTGCCAGAGTTCGTTGGTGGCGGCGGGGTCGATGGCGTCAGCGGCCTCCCCGGCCGTGACGGTGTTCGTGTGGCCGGCGACGATCATGGAGACGGAGATCGTGGCGTTGGAGAAGTCGACCGTGATCCAGGCGTTGGTGCCGACGAGATAGGTCTGGACGATGCGGTTGGTGGCGGAGACGACGGAGTTGGACGCGGCCGCGGCGTCCGACAGGGCCACGCCGGCACGCAGCCAGGCGTTGCTGGCCAGCGCGAGCGCGTTGCTGTCGGAGCCGCCGGCGACGGGCGCGCCCAGGTTGTGCGAGGCGACCGTGTTGGTCAGCGTCCCGGCCGCCGTCTTGAAGGCGGTTGCAGGAAGGGGCGCCGTCCCGCCCGTGATGACGGTGAACTGGTAAGGCGGCACCGTGCTGTCGCCGACGTAGCGCTCGACGCCGCCGACCGTGTAGAGTCGGGCCTTGTCCGTGACGTAGATGTAGCTCCACGCGTTGACGTTGGTCCACTGTGCCGGCATGTCGGCCCGGCGGACAAAGTCTCCGCCGAAGGTCTCGTGCGTGGCCACGATGACGTTGGGGTTTGTGACGAGCCCCTGCACGGCGCGGAAAGCAGTGAGGTTCGTCCCGCCGAAGGCCTGCCACCACATGTTGCTGTCAGCCGTGTCCCGCAGGGTGGCGGCCGCGGCCGTGCCGCTGCCGAAGGCGGCCAGATCGTCGAGCTGCTGCTGCAGGGCGAGGTCGGCGGCGGCGCGCTCGGCGGCCTCGGCCGTCCAGGCGTCGTAGGTGGGCAGATAAGGCAGCATGAGGGGCAGCACGTCGGAGGCGAGCGCGGCGTAGGCGTCCGGGGGCGGCAGCTGCGAGGGGTTCACGCCGGGGCTGTCGAGCATGAAGATCTCGGCGTTGGCCCGGTAGGACGCGCCGCCGGCGTTGGACGCCCGGATGAAGAGGCGGTATTTGGCCGCGCCCGTATCCATGTCGGGCGTCCAGAGGAAGGGGTCTCCGACGATGTCGAACGATCCGGCCGAGAGGCTCTTGCTCCACCAGGCGGCGTTGTTGGTGGACCAGTACGCGGTGAAGTTCCAGCCGTTGGTGTCGGCGCCCCAGCGCGGGGCGAGCGGCAGGGTGTCGCCGCGCCAGACCTGCAGGCGGGCGGTCTGCGGCGGGTTGCTGGACGCGTCCCAGGCGGCCGCGTCGGCGGTCTGGGCGCGCAGCGCCTGAAGGCAGAAGAGGGAAAGGAAACAGGCGAGCGTCAGGGTTTTCATGCTAGTTCTCCCGTGATGTGGTAGGCGATGGTGATGCCGCACCCGTCCGAAAAGACGAGCGTGGCGGTCTCGACGAAGCCCGTGCCGATGACGGTGTCGCCGTCTTTATACTGGCCCTTGGGCTCGGCGGTGGCGGCGTCGCGGCGGGCGGCCCAGCCGGCGCGTGCCGCCGCGTACGTCGCGTAGGTGTAGGAGACCTCGACGGTCTCCTCGAAGCGGCGGCCCTTGCGGTCGTAGGCCTTGGCGTCCGACCGGATCGGGTGCGACGGCTGCACGACGCGCGCGCCGGAGCCGCCCGTGACGCGGGCGGGCTGGGCGCGCGTGCCGTCCGAAAGGACATATGTGCCGACCGTGATGGGCATGGCTTAGGCTCCGGCGCTGACCGCCAGGGTGAAGAGCGCCGCGCCGTCGACCGAGACGGGGTTGAGCGTCCACGGGCCGAGCCGGTCTTCGGCCCCGTCGTAGACGAGGGCGGCCTCGGTGAGCTGGCAGTCGGCGAACTCCAGGATCACGCCGGCGCCGTCGACGGGCGAGACGCGGGCCTTGAGGCCGAGGGCGTTCTCGGACCCGATCGGCGCGGCGTCCGCACCCTGGAACCGGAGCAGCTCGTAGAGCTTGGCCACGTCGGGGCCGACCGGCCCGAACTCGAGGACGGGCTCGACGGCGGTCAGGCGGAAGTTGACGGTGCCGTAGGCGTCGACGGGAATGGGCGTGAGCGTGTAGCCCGGCTTGAAGGTGAAGCCCTCTTTGCCGTCGATAGTCTCCACGACGGTCGCGCCGTCGAGCAGCTCCAGCTTGTAGCCGGGGGTGTAGAGCGTCGACAGGTCGTAGTCGTACCCGGCGATCGGCGTGGCGGCGAAGGTGAACATGCTGCCGTCCGCGCCGGTCGCCTTGGTCAGCGCGCCCATCGCCGTAAAGGCCATCTGTCCGAAAGGCCCGGCGTTGGCCGACAGGATCAGGTCCGGGGCGGCCGACAGGCAGGACGCCAGATAGGTGTACTGCTTGCCGTCCGCGCCCCAGACGATGACGGGCGTGTCCGCGGCCGGGGCGAGAAGCTTGCCGAGGTCGGCCGGTCCGAAGGGATAATACTCGGCCAGGGTCGCGAGCCGGCCGAGCGGGGTGAAGGAGACGGTGACGGTGCGGTCCGTGACGCGGCGGCCCACGGGGCCGCGCAGCGAGGAGACGATGACACGCCCCGCGGTGTTGGGGGTGACGGTGACGGCGCCCGCGGTCTCATACCAGGCGGTGCCGACTTTGACGATGCAGGGGCCACCGATGATTTCACGGTTGGTCATTGTGCGGGTCCTTTCGGGTTAGGGAGACTTGTAGCCGTATTCTCCGGGGAGGCGGAGGACCGGCATCTCGATGGCCGTGGAGAGCAGCACGGAGGCGGCCGCGCCGCCCTTGCCGTCTGCCGCCTCGCGGACGTTCTGCCCGGCCGGGAAAGTCAGCGGGCGGGTGCAGCCCTCGGGCGTCCAGCCGGAGAGCGCCGCCGCCGCCTCCAGGGCGAGGTCGCCGGCGCGCTTGCCCGTGCCGGCCGGGGGCTTGTTAAAGAGGGCGTGCTCGAACGCCGTGATCTCGACGTTGAGCGGGTCGACCACCAGCCGCGCGGCCTGCACCTGGCGGACCGAGGCCGACACGGTCTCGATCACCAGCGCGGTGCCGGGCCGGAACGCTCCGCCGGCCGTCTTGAGGGCCGTGGAGATCTTGGTCTCGATGTCGCCCTCGCGCTCCAGGATGATCCGGATCCCGGAAAACTCCGGGAACCGGCGCAGGCGGCGCTCGACCAGGCTTTGGATGTCGCTGGGCTTCATGGATCACAGCTCGCTTCTGGCGCGTCGGCGCGCCGGCCGTCTCAAGACAGGGGCGGGAGGCTCCCGCGCGATTCCAGGCCGTTGCAAAGGTGTTGCAAAGCGGTCCGGACGTTCAGCCGAGCACGGCCGATGCGTCCGGATCGCGGATGACGGGCGACGGGCGGCCGGGAGAGCCGCTTTCGTCGCCTTCCGCCTGCCCCGCTTCAGGCGGGGCGACGGTCCACTTGTTGAGCGTGTCGCGGACCTCCATCGCGCGGTCGAACTCTTTGACGCGGAGCGCGTCCAGGAGGTCCGCCATGCCGGGGAGCCGCGTGTAAGCCCTGTAGCGGAAGTCAGCCAGGATGTGGGTCAACAGCTCGTCGGCAACCCGCAGCGGCCGTTTGTCCGGCGCGCAGATCCGGCGCAGGCCGGCGCGCCAGTCGGCCGCGACCATGGCGGCCACGTCCTCCAGCACGGCTTTCTGCGAGGGGTCGGCGGCGGCCGTCGCCAGCGCGTCCCTTTCGGGCGCGGTGACGCGGCTCAGCAGCAGGTCAGGCGTGAGGTCGATCCACATCCCGGCTTCCTCCGTTAGGCGCTGGTGCCGACCTTGATGACGCCGGCGGCGGTCGCGCCCGCATTGGCGGACTGGACGGCCGCGCCGAACCACAGGTCGCCGTTGACGACCTGACGGTTCTTGCCCTGGTCGTCAGCCACGACGATGCCGACCGCGAGGCCCGTCTCCGGATCCGTCTCGGACCCGGCCTCGGCGTAGCGCGCGATGATCGCGGGCACGCGGCCGATGAAGCCCATCGAGGACGGCGGAACGATACAGGCGCGCGCCGTCATGCCGGGGATCACGACCAGGTCGGAGAATCCCAGGTACGCGGCGAGCTGCTGCTCGTCGCCGGCCACGCCCTTGTCGAAGAACGCGCCCTTGATGAGACCGCCCTCTGCGCCGTTGACGGCGAGCACCGCGGAGGCCTTGTCCAGCCAGCCGATCGTGCCAGCGAGCGCCTCGTACTGCGCGATCGTCGGCGCCGCGGGCAGCGTGACGCCCGTCGACGCCGTGACGCCGTCGAGCGCGGCCTTCGCGGCATTGTGGGCGGCGAGCGCGATGCCCGCGCCTGCGCGGCGGCTGAAGAGCTGCTTGATCTTCGCCGCGTTGACGCCGTTGTCCAGGTCGACGCCCTTCAGGTCGAAGCCCTGCAGGTAGTGCACCGCGGTGAGCTGCGCCCACGCCGTGTCGCCGCCGGTCAGGTAGTTGTTCGTCTCTTCGTTGTACTCGCTGGCGGCGGAGACGGAGGAAACGGGCACCTTGATGGTGGTGCCGGGTTTGACCTCAAAGCCGGGGGCCGCGTCCGAGAAGTCGGTGGCGCCCAGCTTGGAGAGCTTGACCATGGTGGGACGCACGAAGCCGAAGAGGGCCTCGACCGCGAGCACCAGTCCGGGAGAAGTGATAGCCATGACGGATGTCCTTTCTTTGGGTTTCTGAGCGGGTTAGTCCGCGACGTAACCGAAGTTCTCGTCGTAATACGCCTGGCGTTTGCCGGGCGGCAGGGCCGCGAGGGCCTTCTTGAAGTCGGCGCGGTTGAGCGTCTTCGCGCCTTCGGCCTTGAAGCTCGGGGCTTTGGCATCGCCCTTGTTCACCACGGAGACCGGGGCCTTCGCGGAGTTGAGCGTCGCCATCGCGACTTCCTTGTTCTGGCAGTAGGCCTTCACGAAGGCGGCCTTGTCGCCGATCTTCGCGCTGTTGGCTGCCGCGACCTGTTCGGCCTCGGCGGCGATGGATTTGCCCTCAAGCTCGGCGATGCGGGCCTGGGTGGCTTCCTTGTCCTTCTTGGCGGCGGCAAGGATGTCCGCCTCGGTCGCCGTCTCCGGCAGACCGTACAGGAGCGCCAGTTCTTTCACGGCTTTTCCTTTGGTTTGGGTTTGTGGGTCAGCGCCGCCGGCCTGTACGGAGCCCGTCGACGGGCCTTTGTTGAGCACGGGGCGAAGCTGGGTGAAATACGGGACGTTCGTCAGGCCGACCGAGCCGAGCGCGAGCGGGCGGTTGTCGGGGCCGAGATCCCACGCGGGGGAAAGATAACGGAGGTCGCGGGCACGCACGGCCCGCGCGCCTTCCGGGGTGAAGCTGATCCGCGCCTCCAGAACGCCGTCCTTCTCGCGCAGGCCCTTGATCCACCCGGCGGCGCGGCTGTCGTCTGTGGTCTCCGAACGGTGCTCGTAATCGAGCAGCACGTCGCGGCCCGCCTTGTCGAACGCGGCGATCAGGCGTTTGAAGGATTCCCCGTCCAGGAGCTGCGTGAACTCGGTGCCGTCCTCGCGTTTGCGGGTGAACTCGCCCAGGGGTGCGATCTGGCACCACAGTTCCAGCGAGCCTTCGGGTATGGCGATGGGCTTGGTCACTTGGTTTCCTCCGTGTATCCGGCCGCGAAGGCGCGGGCGAGCTTCTCTTCCAGCTCGGCGGTGAAGAGGCCGGATTCGTCCATCTTGCGGAACAGGTCCGGGGCGGCCGTGCGGATCGCCTCCAGTTCGGCGAGCATCTCGGCGTCCGGGAGCTCCAGGGCGGCGGCCAGGCGCTCCGCGAGCGGCTTGAGGTCGGCGGCCAGCGCGGCCGCATCCGGATCCGCCGCGGCCTCGCCTCCCGCCTTGTTGAGCGCGGTGCCGGGACGGGTGTTCTGGACGGGGGCCGCGGCGGCCGCGTCGTAGGGGGTCAGCTTCCAGCCGGTTTCCTCTTCAAGCTCAGCCTGGCTGACCGTGTAGCCGGCGGCCCGGGCCTTGCCGGCCTCCTCGAAGACGGCGGCGGCCGTGGGCCGCTCCTCGGTGGCGAACTCGAAGCGGGCTAGCACGGGCCGGCCGGGGAAGAGCGGCGCGAGGATCCGGGCAGACAGGGCCGCGTCGATCGCGTCGCCGGCGGCGCGCACGTCGCGGCGGGTGATGGAACGCCAGACGTTTTCTTGGGCTCCGGACGCGCCGCCGCCGATGCCCGTGGGGCTGGCGAGCGTGGTGAGCGTGCCGCCGGTCGCCATGATGACGATCTGCTCCTGCTGATGGCGCAGGAAGAGGTCGAAGGGGTTCGCCCCGCGGGCTTCGTTCGCATAGCTCACCTGGGAGCCGAAGGGCAGCGCGCCGCCGCCGGCGCGGCTCATGCGGTCGGCCGCCTCGAAATACTTGTCCTGATCCGTGGTGTCCGCGAACTCGGGCATGATGATCGTCACGGGCGGGATGCCGTATCTCTCCAGCCACACGCCGTATTTCCGTTCGCCGAGCGCCAGGCGGATGTAGATCGCCAGGGCCGGGTAGTCGATGTGCCGCTTGGCGACGAGACTCACCAGCTCGCCCGCCGGGATCTCCACGGCGTCCGGAGCGCCGTCCGACGCGGAGGGGTTCCACCACCAGCGCCCCGTGCCGGTGTCGCGGCAGAAGTTCCATTGGTCGAGCGTCTCGAACCCCGCAAGCCGGCCGCCGTCGAAAATAGGCCGGGCATGGGCGAAGCCGCGGAAGCGCGCGCCGCACAGGTGTTCGGAGAGCGCGGGCAGGCTGCGCTCCACGCGGCCGTAGGCGTATTCCAGGACGGCGCGCTGATCGGCGGCGAGGGCCGCGTCGAAGCCGTCCGCGCGGCGGCCTTCGGGGGAGGTGATCCGGAAGTCGCAGTCGCCGGCCGCGCTCTCGCGGCGCTCGGCCACGGTCAGCAGCGTGGGGTCGGCCGCCTCGATCTCGTTGTAGATCCACTGCAGGCGGGCGTAGCAGCCGCGCCGCGCCGTGTCGAAGACGTTCTGCAGGCCGCGCTCGGTCATCCCCGCGAGCGGGTTGACGAGCGACAGCATGGCCTCGGCCTCGCTCTTCTTGAACGGGACCCCGCCGGACTTGTTGCGTTTCAGCCAACCGTACAGGCTCACAGTGAGGCCCTCCCCGTTTGCGCGAACGTGCGCGGCATGAACATCGGACCCTTGGGCGACCCGCTCTTGGCGTGCAGCGCCAGGGCGCAGGCCCAGAAACGATCAGAGTGGCCGTCTTTGGTCCGCTCGCCCTCGAAGCGGATGTTGCCGGCCGACGTGGTGGTCTTGCGGATCGCGCGGAAGTCGGAGAACACGGCGGGATCGTCCGGGATGCGCAGCGTACGGTCTTCGAGCGCGGCTTTGAGCGGGTACGCCATGGATTCCTTGACCGCACCGGTGAAGGTCACGCCCTCGGCCCGGCGGCCGTAACGCTTGGCGGCGCGCTCGGCGAACTGCCGGCCGATGCCCGTCTGATCGATGCAGGCGCGGCGCAGCCGGGGAAGGTCCATCAGCTCGTAAAAGGACTTCTCCTGGGCGTCGAAGGTGGCATCCCGCATGGTGATCACGCGTCGGGTCATCAGCACTCCGCCCACGTCTTCCGTGAGCCAGAACACCGTGAGGTCGCTGGTGCGGCCGATGTCCACGCCAAGGTAGAGAGTGCCGCTGCCGACCGTCTGCCACTCCGCCCAGGCCGGGTGTTTGCAGCCGTCCAGAAGCCCGTAGTCGATGAAGGCAGAGGCATCGTCAGACGGCTGGCACATGTATTCCTGGGCGAAGGTCTCTTCGTCGGCGCAGCCCGCCTTGATGAAGTCGTAGTACTGGGCCTCGTCCATCGCCTGGCGCGGATCGTCGGCCGGCAGCTTCTCCTGGAGCTTGAAAAGGAATCCCTGCTCAAGCGCCGTCTGCAGAGTCACCGTGTGCAGGCTGAAGCCCTTGGGGTTGCCCTTGTGCTTGATCTCCTGGATCAGGCCGTTGAAGAAGTTGGCGGTGCCGCGGTGGGTGCTGAAGATCTCCATGGATCCGCCCCAGGTGATGCCGGGGTAGGCGATGGCGTAGAGCTTGCGCGGGTCGGGGTGCAGCGCGAACTCGTCGAGCACGCGGTCGCCGCGCTTGCCCGCCTGGGCGTCCGGGTTGCTGCTCATGCTGTGGACGCGCAGCCCGTTGCCCATGGCGAGCACGTAGGCGCTGTGGCCCTCGTCGTCGATGGCGCGCTCGCCGAGGTCTTCCGCCCCGGTCTGCAGGATGTGCGCGAAAGCCTTGCAGTCTTCCAGGAAGAGCCGGGCCTGGATGTCGTCGCGGGAGCTGATCCACGCGTCGAGCCGGGCGGCCTTGAGGGACTTGCGGCGCACGAGACCGTAGGCCGTGGCCCACGTCCATCCGATCTGCCGGCTCTTCTCGGCGATCTTCAGGCGGGCCGCGTCTGTCACCCACGCCGTCTGGTACGGCAGCAGGAGCTTTCCCTTCTCAGGTATGTGCTTGGCGTTTCCCATTAGAGCAGCCCCGCGGCTTCCTCGATTTTCTTGAGCGTCTCGGGCGAGAGCCCGCCGTCCGCCGCCTTGGGCGCGGCCAGCGCGTCGCGCACCGCCTGCAGGCGGCGCTCGGACGCCTCGAACTTTTCCCGCTGCAGCTTGAGCGCCCCGGACTTGAGCTGCAGGTTGCCGAGGTCGATGGCGGTCATCGTCAGCTTGACGGCCTCGTCTTTGTTGCCGAGCAGCGCGGCGCGGGCGCCCATGCTCTTGTAGGCGGCGATCAGCTCGTCGTCCAGCGCGGCGGTCTTGGCAAGGACGCCGATCTCGTCGCGGGCTTCTTTGGACTGCCTGACCTTGTGCGCGGCCTCTTTCTCTGCCATGTCGGCGCGCCACTCGTACATCGAGTTGCGCGAGGGGATCTTGACGCCGGGCAGCTCCTTCTCGGCCCACGCCAGGAACTCGGCCCACTTGCTGCGGCCGAACACGTCATAGGCGCGCCAAACCTGATCGTCGGTCAGACCGGCCTTGGCGTCCCACCTGTCGGCTCTCGTTTTGCGTCCGTTGGCCATGACTAGAGCGACCGCAGCGCGGCCGTGCCCTCCTTCGTGATGCGCCACACCGTGCCGGCGAGCGGCTTGTCGCGGCGCTCCGCGAAGCCGTTCGTTCGCAGCCAGGCCAGGGCGTCGGCAACCTCTTCCTTCGTCGCGCTGGGGCGCAGCGCCTGCACCTGGGCGCACACGTCGCGCTCCTCGGTGTCCACGCCCTCATGCAGGTCCAGCACCTCCAGGCAGTGCCGCCGGTTGATCTCAGAATAGTTCACTTGCACCCCCCGCTTCTCGCCGCGCACAGGTCTTTGATCGTATCGATCCGCTTGTGCGTGGCGACCGCGCGGGCCTCGGCCCTCGCGTCGTTTTCCTTGATGTCGACGCGCAACGCGACGATGTCCTCGCGGATCGAGTCCAGCGTCTTGTCGAGCTTGCGCTCGAATCGGTCTTCCAGATCGCGCAGCTCCTCTTTCGTCGCGTACGTCTTCTGGATCTCCACGCGCAGAGGGTCCGGCGAAACGGTGACCTGCTCGGGGGCCTTCCTGCGGGACCCGGCCGACCTCGACCTGATGTAAGCGACCAACACCGAGCCGATCACGCCGAAGGCCGTTCCGCTGACCGCCAGGCCCGTATCCGCCATATCCATGCGCGCCCCTTTCAATTAGGCGGTTGCCTCCGCAGAGGCTTGAGGGGACCGCGGCTCCCTCGAGGACTGAACCGATGAGTTGCCGCGGACTATACCGCGCGCGTTTGTAGGCTTCGCGCGCGCGCGAAGGAAAAAGACAATAAAAACAAAAAAACCGGAGGGTTTCCCCTCCGGCTCCGGTTTTAGTTGCCGCCTGTATCACGCCTCGCGCTCGACCCGTCTGACGTATTCCTCAATGTCCGCCTTCGTGATGCGCCAGCACTTCTGTTTCTTGGTGCCGCCGTTCAGGTCGGTCGCCGGGAGCGTCCCGCTGATGATGTCCTTCCATGCCTTTGTCGCGCTGATCCCGAGGAACTGCGCGGCCTCGCGCGGCGAGAACACGTCTTTTGCGGTCATGCCGAGCTTGGCCCTGACCAGGTCGCCCCAGCTTGTCTTCATGCCGCCTCCTTCCGCCTTCCGCCTCCAGCCCTCTTCCTTCTCATCCCTCCCCCTTCCCGCAGTCCACGCCCACCTGGGCGTATTTGCCGTCCGGGCCGCGGCGGTAGAACCGCACGTACTGCCGCGAGCCGATCACCTGGACCGCGCGGTCGAGCGCGGCCATCGCGGCGTCCCAGTCGGGATCGTCGCGGATCTCGTAGCTGCGCAGCGAGAGGATCTTGGCGGCGCTCAGGTGCCCGTTCTTGTCGGTCTCAAACGACTTGCGGACAAGCACCGCCAGGTTGGCGTTCGCGCCGGCGCTCCACTTCTCGATGCACTTGAAGCACAGCTCGCGCGTCACGCGCACCGCCTCCGTGAAGGTGATCTCGTCGGCCCGGGCGCGCACCACCCTCATGCTGCCGTCGTAGCTGGTCAGCGTCACGTTGCCCTTCTCCCCGCCGATCTCCGCGCCGAACTCCTGGGCGGACAGCTCGCAGAACGCCGCCACCTCGGCCGCCGTCGAATGCCGCATCGTCGCGACAAGGCGGCCCGTCTCCTCGGCGTAACCCACAAGCCGCCGCACCAGGTCGTCGCGCAGCTTGTCCAGCTCCGCCACGTTCGCCACGGGCACCAGGTGCCCGAGCCCGTTCTCCATGTACCCTTCCGGGATTCTCGCCTTCTCGCTCATTTGCCCTCGTCTCCTTCCTTGGCTTGCGCCTTGATGCCGAGCCCCCGCCTGATCCCCTCGGCCAGGATCTTCTGGTCTCTCTTCGTCTCCGCCGTGATCCGCAGCACGGCCCGCCCGTTTCTCCGCTTGATCGTGATCCTCATCGCTTGCCCTCCTATTCCGCCGCCGCGAACTGGTCCAGCGTGGCCAGAGCCTCGGCCACGCGCTCCCAGCACATCGGGCGGCCCCGCTTGCCGGCCATGTGAGACGCCGAGCGCAGCAGCCTGCACACGGCACCGAAGCTCATTCCGCGCAGCTTCTGCTGCCACACCGCCTTGGCATTGTCGGGCAGCGCCTCGACGGCGCCGAAGTGCGCGGCCGCCTTAACCACGTCGCGCCAGTCCGGTGCGGCCCCGAATGCCTTGCGGACGTTGCCCCGCGAAAGCGCCTGGCGCAGCGCCGGCGCGAACCGTCCGCCCTGCATGTTGCGCGGCAGCGCGTCCGTGCCGCAAAGCACAAGGCCGACGTCGCCCGTGTCGTAAATGTCGCGAAGGAACTCTATCGCCCGCGTCGCGGCCTCCGCGCCATAGGTGATAAAGGCCTCGTGTACCTCGTCCGCGATCAGCAGCGTGTCCTTGGCGTTGTCGAAGATCCTGCGCCGCGCCTCACGGAAAGACAGCCCGTCATCCCACACGCCGTAGGCGCGGGCCACGGCCTCCGCCATCAGCGGCATGCTAGCCGTCGACGGGAAGCGGAACATCTTGTATTCCGCGTTCTCGCGGCAGCACTGCCGCAGGGCCGTGGTCTTCCCGCATTGCGTCGGCCCCCAGACCATAGACACCTCACGGGCCGCGTAGGCCGCAGCACACAGCGTCCTGCACCCGTTCAACACGCGCGTCTCGATCACGGCCGGGCCGGCCAGCGCGTCCAGCGCCCGCAGACAGGCCGCCTCGACGCGGTCCATGTCGCCCGCCCAGTTGCCCTTCAGCGCCCGGCACAGGACGGAGCCGTCCAGCCCCGCCGCCTTCGCCGCCGCCCGCAGCGACATTCCCCGCCGCTGCGCCTCGCCCCAATACTTCGCCACGCCTTCACCGTTCATCGTAGTCCCCTTTCCTTTCCGTCCGCGTCACGCGAACAAATCCATCAGTTCGCCGGCCTCGGCCGCCGGCTCCGGCCACGCCTGCGCGGCCGCCTTCTCAACCTCCGCCTTCTCAACCTCCGGCCTCCGCCCTCCGTCCTCTTCCCGCGCCGGGGCCATCCGCCCGCGGCCGTCCGCGCTGCGCCCGACCGCCAGCACCGCGGCCCGAGACGACGCCTTGGCCTCGCGGCCCTGCTCGCGGCTGTCGAACCACCTGAGCGCCCACGACGGCCCGGCCGTGTCGATCACCGGCGCGGGGGCCATGCTCACCGCCGCCGGATCCACCAGGAGGAAGTCCGGGCCGTGCGCCTGCTTGCCCGCCAGGCGAACGTCAGCGCCTCGCTCAGGGAAGCGCGGGTCGAACGCCACCGACACCGCGGCGCCTTCCCACAGGTGCCCGTCCTTCAGCGCGAAGGCGAACTCCCAGTCCACGCCGGCCGCGTTGGCCGCGGGCACCGTCACCATGCCGCCGCGCCGCACCGTCCGCCTGGCGATCACCGGCAGCGCCATGCGCTCCAGCCCGTCCGGCAGCCGGTGGCTGGCCGGCTCCTCTGCCGCGAAGCGCTCGCACGGCGTCCAGCTCCCGTAGGTCCGGCTGGTCACCGGCGTGCGGGCGCAGATGTCGACCGCCTTGTCCAGCCCGGCCAGAAACGGGACCATGGCCGGAAACGCCTTCCGGGGGTCGAGCCGCCCGTCCTTGCAGGCCTGGGCATCCTTGCTCTCCCTCCACGTCTCGCCTCTGAAACGTCCGATGTGGCCGTCCGGGAAGACGGAGGAGTGCGCCGTCCAGAGCCGTCCGAACCAGCGCTCCACAAGCTTATGATGCGGCCGCCCGGAGGCGTCCACCAGCTCCGTGCCTGCCCGCCGCATGAACGCCGCCACGCGCTCCGACTGCCAGCAGTGCGCCTCCATCACCGTGGCCGGCGGCACGCCGTGCGCCCGCCAGGCGTCGAGCAGCGCCGCGCACACGTCGCCGCCCGTGTAGCTGTCGCGCTCGCGGATCACGAACCGGTAGTGGGGGCACATCCAGCTTCCCGAGTCGATGCACGCCAGCATCTGGCCGCGCACGAGGCGCACGCCGAACCGGTCGCTGCACTTGTCGCCGCCGCGCTCCCAGGGCACCCAGAAAAGGAAGTTGGTCGAGCCGTCATCCCAGCTCACCCGCTCCATGGGCCGGTACTTGCGGTGGATCGCGTCTTCCGGGCAGCGCAGGTAGCCCGGCAGGTAAAGCCCGTTGGAGACGCCGTCCCTGGCGTCGCGGTAGCGCCCGACCACGGCCGGGGCCGCCACCTCCGCCACCGCGGCCAGCACCGGCCGGGGCAGCGCCGAGGGGTCGGCGCGCGGCTTGAGGATCTCCGCGCGCAGCCCCTCCGAAAGCCCGCTGTCCGGGTCCATCGCCGCCAGGCGGCAGCCGCCCGCCGCGCTCACCCGCCGCCGGCCGATGTTCGCCCGCAGCACGTACGCCCGCAGGATCTCCGCGTCGGCCGGGGAGACCTCGCAGCTGGCCGGCCGCCCGCACCGCCCGTAATCCTTCAGCGGCAGCCCGGCCCGGGCGCGGTCGCGCCAGCGCCGGAACGTCGCCAGCGAGATCCCCGCCGCCTTCGCCGCGTAGGCATCCCCGAACCCCTCCGCCACCCGCGCCTCGGCCACGGCCAGCGCCCCGTCCGCATCCGTCTTCCGCATCATTCCCGTATCCCTCCAAACACGTAACCTGTAACCTGTAACCCGTAACCTGTAACCGCTACGCCTCGGCTTCCTCCAGCACCTTCGCCAGCCACGCCAGGCCCTTGAGCCCCAGCGTGTCGCGCAGCGTCTTCGCCACGTCCTTCGCCACCGTGTTCTTCTTGCGGGGGTCCAGGCACTTGAGCGCGTCCGCCACAGAGCGGGCGAACCGCCGCGCCGAGTCCAGCGCCGCCTCCTCGGCCTTCTCCGTGTCCTCGGCCCCAGGGCCGTCCGCGTCGGGGAGCTGCGGCGCGCCGCCCGTGATCCACAGCCTGAACGCGTGCAGGCTGCTCTTCCCGTGGACGATCTCAAGCAGCCGCTCACGTGCCTCGACCAGCCGGTCGCCGTCCTCTTCATCCGGCAGCGCCTTCGGGTCAGGGTTCAGCGCCCGCAGCATCACGCCCGCCGGGACGCCCAAGAACTCGCACACCTTGCCGGACGTGCTCTTGAACCCCATCGCCGTCTTGTAGTTCACGTCCGGGACGTTGGCGCGCAACCAACCTTTTAAGCCGCTCCCGTATGCCGGATCGCCGGGCTTGACCCCTGTCTCAAATTCGAGACAGGCCTCCTTCACCAGCATCATGCACCCGAAACGGACCACATGGATGACCCCGCAAACTGCGCTGACGTAACCCTTTGCGACATCATCAGCCGTCACGTCCGGGAGCCGGTCCCCTTCGCGGGCGGGCGCGCAGGCCCGCGTGTCCTCTCCACTCTTCCCTACAAACTCTTCCCTCTTCCCTAATCCGACGCCCTGGCCGCCGCGTCCGCCCACGGCATGGCCGCCGCGGCCGCCACGTACCAGCGCCCCGCCGGCGACCGGTTCACCGTCCGGCGCACCGCCCGCGTCGCCAGGTCGAACTC
>Ga0075012_10002934_pt1 | contig 16518 bp, 17 predicted proteins | sample All_14_2_FD_71474 | JGI IMG/M metagenome (GOLD analysis project Ga0075012, IMG submission 71474) | Freshwater microbial communities in response to fracking from Pennsylvania, USA - Allegheny Zone_MetaG_DW_15 | ecosystem: Environmental > Aquatic > Deep subsurface > Groundwater > Drilled... | reverse complement strand
CTTCTTCAACTCGTCGGGGTCCGAGGCCAACGACACGGTCTTCCGCCTGGTGCGCCACTACTGGAAGCTGAAGGGCGAGCCGCAGCGCAAGGTCTTCATCAGCCGCTGGAACGCCTATCATGGCTCCACCGTCGCCGGCGTCAGCCTGGGCGGCATGAAGCACATGCATGTGCAGGGCGATCTGCCGATCCCCGGCGTCGAGCACGTCATGCAGCCCTACTGGTTCGGCGAGGGCTTCGGCGAGGACAAGGACGCCTTCGCCGCCCGCGCGGCCCAGGCCATTGAGGACCGCATCCTGGCGGTGGGGCCTGAGAACGTCGCGGCCTTCATCGGCGAGCCGGTGCAGGGCGCCGGCGGCGTGGTGATCCCGCCCGAGGGCTACTGGCCGCGCGTCCAGGCGATCTGCCGCAAGTACGGGATCCTGCTGGTCTGCGACGAGGTCATCACCGGCTTCGGCCGTCTCGGCCGCTGGTTCGGCCATCAGCGCTACGGCGTCACGCCGGACCTGGTCCCCATGGCCAAGGGCCTCTCCAGCGGCTACCTGCCGATCTCGGCGGTGGGCGTGGCCGACCACATCGTCCGTGAGCTGAAGGAGAAGGGCGGGGACTTCGTCCACGGCTTCACCTATTCCGGCCATCCCACCTGCGCGGCCGTGGCGCTCAAGAACATCGAGATCATGGAGCGCGAGGGCCTGGTCGAACGCACCCGCGACGACACCGGCCCCTACCTCGCCCAGGCGTTCGCCGAGCGGCTGGCGGGCCATCCGCTGGTCGGCGAGGCCCGCTCCATCGGCCTTCTGGGCGCCGTCGAGATCGTCGCCGAAAAGGGAACCAACAAGCGCTTCAAGGGCGAGGAGGGCGCGGCCGGCCCGATCGTGCGCGACATCTGCATCAGGAACGGCCTGATGGTCCGCGGCATCCGCGACACCATCGTCTGCTGCCCGCCGCTGATCATCACCCATGGCGAACTCGACCGTTTGGTCGATATCATCAAGCGCTCCCTCGACGAGGCCGAACCCATCCTGAGGGCGCTATAGGGCGGGGAGCCCAGCCATGAAGTACAAGGAAAAGAAGGCCAAGCCCGGTCCCTCCGACAAGCGGGGCGTCGCCTCCGTCGCCGAGGCCGCCGACTGGTGCCGCCGCCAGGGGATCGAGGAGATCGAATGCATGATCCCCGATCTCGCCGGGGTCGCGCGCGGCAAGATCATGCCGGTGAGGAAGTTCCTCGCCACGCCGTCCATGAACCTGCCGCTGGCGGTGTTCTACCAGACCATCACCGGCGATTTCCCGGACTTCGAGGGCCTCGTCGGCGCGGTGCAGTCGGACACCGACGTCTTCCTCAATCCGGACTTCGCCACCCTGGCGGTGGTGCCCTGGGCCAGCGACCCCACCGCCCAGGTCATCCACGACGCCTTCCACCCCGACGGCCGGCCCGTGGGCGAGAGCCCGCGCCAGGTGCTGCGCCGGGTGGTGGCCGCCTATGAGGCCAAGGGCTGGCGCCCCGTGGTCGCCCCCGAGATGGAGTTCTACCTCGTCGAGAAGAACATCGACCCGGACTACCCGCTGAAGCCGCCCATCGGCCGCTCGGGCCGGCCGGAGACGGGCCGTCAGGGCTATTCGATCTCGGCGGTCAACGAGTTCGATGCGTTGTTCGAGGACATGTACGAGTACTCCGAGCGCCAGGGCCTGGAGATCGACACCCTGATCCACGAGAGCGGCGTGGCCCAGATGGAGATCAACCTGCGCCACGGCCACGCGCTGGAGCTCGCCGACCAGGTCTTCATGTTCAAGCGCACCATCCGCGAGGCGGCGATGGAGCACGACATCTACGCCACCTTCATGGCCAAGCCGATGGCCGGCGAGCCCGGCTCGGCCATGCACATCCACCAGTCGATCGTCGAGGGCGAGAGCGGCCAGAACCTGTTCTCCGATCCGGAGACCGGCGCGGCCACGCCGATGTTCTTCGCCTTCATCGGCGGGCTGCAGAAGTACCTGCCTTCGATCATGGCGATCCTGGCGCCCTACGTGAACTCCTACCGCCGCATCGCCCGCGACTCGGGGGCGCCGGTCAACACCCAGTGGGGCCACGACAACCGCACCTGCGGCCTGCGCGTGCCGCCGTCCGATCCGGCCAACCGGCGCGTCGAGAACCGCATCCCCTCCTCGGACGCCAACCCCTATCTGGCCATCGCCGCCTCGCTCGCGGCCGGCTACATGGGGATCGCCGAGGGGCTCGTGCCGACCGAGCCGTACGATCACGACGCCAACCAGACCGGCATCTCCCTGCCGCGCAGCCTGCTGGAATCGGTGATGCTGTTCGAGGGATGCGAGCCGCTGTCCGAGCTCCTGGGCTCCAACTTCGTGGCCGCCTTCAGCCGCGTGAAGCAGGCCGAGTACGAGACCTTCATGCGCACCATCAGCCCCTGGGAGCGCGAGTTCCTGCTGCTGAACGTCTGACGGGCTCCCCCGTGCGCAACACCGGCCATCCTGGGGGCTCCTGGTACGCCGAGACCGCCCGGCCGTTCCCTGCCCTGCCGCCGCTTGCGAGCAGCGCGCAGGCGGACGTCTGCGTGGTCGGCGCAGGCTACACCGGGCTCGGCGCGGCGCTGGCCCTGGCCGAGCGCGGCGTGCGGGTGGTGGTGCTGGAGGCCGCCCGGGTCGGCTCCGGCGGTTCGGGGCGCAACGGCGGCCAGGTCCACGTGGGCCAGCGCCGCGACCAGGCCTGGCTCGAGAAGGCCGTCGGCGAGGCTGACGCCCAGGCCCTGTGGCGGCTGGCCGAGAACGCGCGCCACCACCTGCTGAAGACGATCGCCGAGCGCCATATCGCCTGCGACCTCAAGCTCGGTCTGATCCACGCCGACCACCGCCCGGGCATGGAGGCCGGGAACGCCGCACACATCGCCCACCTGAGGGAGCGCTACGGCTACGATCTTCTGGAGCCGATCGACCGCGACGCCCTGCGCGCCGAGCTCGGCACGGACGTCTATTTCGGCGGCGTGGTCGACCGCGGCGGCGGCCACCTGCACCCCTTGAACCTGGCGCTCGGCCTGGCCCGGGCGGCGCTCGCCGAGGGCGCGGAGATCCATGAGGAGACCCGCGTCGAATCCTGGCGGCGCAGCGGCGGCCGCATCCTGGTCGAGACCGCGACGGGCGGCGTGACCTGCGACCAGCTCATCCTCACCGGCGACGGCTACGGCGACGGCCTGTCGCCGCGCATCGACGCGCGGGTGATGCCGATCAACAACTTTATCCTGACCACCGAACCCCTGGGCGCCGACGCCGACCTGATCATCCGCTCCGACGCCGCGGTCGCCGACAGCCGTTTCGTCGTGAACTACTTCCGCAAGACGCCCGACGGCCGGCTCCTGTTCGGCGGCGGCGAGAACTATTCGCCCTGGTTCCCCAAGAACCTCGCCGCATTCGTCCGTACACGGATGCTCAGGGTCTATCCGCGCCTGCACGACGCGCGCATCACCCATGCCTGGGGCGGAACGCTCGGCATCACCATGACCCGGGTTCCCTACGCCGCCGAGCTGGCGCCCGGGGTGCGCACGGTCACCGGCTATTCGGGGCAGGGGGTGGCGCTGGCGCCCTGGTGCGGGCGGCTCCTGGGCCTCGCCGCGCTGGGGGAGACCGAAGGCTTCGAGCTTCTCACGCGCCTGCCCGCGCCGCCGTTCCCGGGCGGGCGGCTGCTGCGCTGGCCTGCGCTCGTGGCGGGCATGAGCTGGTACGCGCTGAGGGATCGGCTGCCCTAGGGGGCGTCGTCCGGCGCGGGCCGGGTGTTTCGATCGAAGGAAAGGTCAAGCTATGGGCAAGGGTCGGGTCGAGGCGTTCAGCGACGGCGTCATCGCCATCATCATCACCATCATGGTGCTGGAGCTTCGGCCGCCGCACCTGGCTTCGCTGGCCGAGCTGCGGCCCCTCCTGCCGTCGTTCCTCGGCTATGTGCTCAGCTTCATCTACCTCGGCATCTACTGGAACAACCACCACCACATGATGCACGCGGTGCGGGCCGTCACCGGCCCGATCCTGTGGGCCAACCTGCATTTGCTCTTCTGGCTGTCGCTCATCCCCTTCGCCACCGCCTGGATGGGCGAGCATCCGCTGTCGACTGCGCCCGTGGCGCTCTACGGGGCGGTCCTGCTGATGAACGCCGTCGCCTATACGCTCCTGTCGATCCTGCTGGTCCGCCACGAGGGACCGGATTCGCCGCTCGCCCGCGCCTTTCGGCGCAACCTGAAGGACCGCCTCTCGCCAGTGATCTATCTGACGGGAATCGCTGCCGCGTTCGTCCAGCCGGTCGTCTCGCTCGTGCTCTACGTCGTCGTGGCGCTCGTCTGGCTCGTGCCCGACCGGCGCATCGAGCGGGCGCTCGACGTCACCTGACCCGAGCTACGACAGCATCGCCTTGTAGGCCTCGCGGGTCGCCTTGAAGCGCTCGAACGGAAACTTGATCGGCACGCCCTCCAGGGCGGCGGCCAGCATCTCCAGGTGCGCCTCCCAGCCGGCGCAGCTGCGCACCACGTCCTCGCCGTCGGGCGAGCGCAGAGTGAGGGTCAGCCGCGCGCCCTCGCCCTCGGCCGCCACCTCCCAGCGCAGCGGCCGCAGGGGTTCGCCCGGCCCGCTCCAAGAGTATTCCAGAAGGCTTGGCGCCGCATAGGCCGTCACCGCGCTGTCGATGACGATGCCGCTGTCCACGAAGTTCAGCTTCGCCGGCCCGCCGACCTCGGCCGCGATCTGCCCGGGCGCCAGCCACTCCACAAGCCGCGCCGGATCCGTCAGCGCCGCCCACACTGTCGTCTGCGGATGGTCGAACACTCGCGTCAGCCGGGCTTCCACGAAGCCGTCGCCCCGCGTCAGGACCCCGAGGTCCGGCTCGGTTCCGATATCGTTCGCCGCCTGCATCGCCGCCTCCCGCCTAGTGCGTCGCCGATGAATGCGATCCGGCGACCCGGCCGCTTTGATGGAGGTCAAATCGCCGCCCGCCGCGCCCGGGCCGCGCGCTATCGTGGGCCGTCCAACGAATCGCGCCGAGCCATGACCCCGCACATCGACCGCACGCCTTTCGGCCGCCTGCCTGACGGCCGCACGGTCGAGGCCTTCATCCTGTCCGCAGCGGGGATCGCCGTCCGGATCCTGACCTTGGGCGGTATCCTCCAGTCGGTGGTCGCGCCCGACCGTGAGGGGCGGCTGGCCGACGTCGCGCTCGGCTTCGACGACGTGGCTGGCTACCTCGCCGACCGCGCCTACATGGGCGCCCTGATCGGCCGCGTCGCGGGGCGCATCGCCGGCGGCCGGCTGAAGATCGACGGCCGGACCTTCCAGCTCAGCCGCAACGACGGAGACAACACCCTTCATGGCGGCGTCCAGGGCTTCGACCGCGCGCTCTGGCGCGTCGAGGCCGCCGGGATCGAGGCCGGCGCGGCCGTCCTGCGCCTGGCGCACGACAGCCCCGACGGCGACCAGGGCTTTCCCGGCGCGGTCCGCGCCCAGGCGGCCTATGCGCTCGACGCCGGCGGCCGGCTGACGCTGGAGCTGACCGCCTCGACCGACGCGCCCACCCGGGTCAACATGACCAGCCATCCCTACTGGAACCTCTCCGGGACCGCGGCGTCGGTCGGCGACCACTGGCTGCGGATCGCCGCCGACGAGGCCTTCGTCATGGGCGAGGACCTCCTGCCCGCCCGCGCGCCATCCGACGTGACCGGGACCGCGCTCGACCTGCGCGCGCCGCGCCGCCTGGCGGACGTCGTCGCCGCCGAAGATCCCGCGATCCGTGTCGTGGGCGGCCTCGATCATCTCTTCGTGCTGAACGGCGCGAAGCCGGCGGCCCGGCTCGCCCATCCGCCTTCCGGCCGCACCCTGACCATCGAGACCGATGCGCAGGCCTTCGTCGCCTACGGCGCGGGCGGCCTCGGCGGCGGCCCGCCCGGCAAGGGCGGGGCGGTCCATGGTCCGGGCTCGGCGGTCGCGCTCGAGCCCCAGGCCCGTCCCGACCGGCCGCTCGTCCTGCTGCCGGGCGAAGCGTTCCGATGGCGTCAGGCGCTCAGCTTCGGCGTCGACGCCTGACGCGCGGCCTTGCGCTTGCGCAATGACATCCGCCTTCCCGCGGCGTTCAATAGTTCAAACAATGGGAGGTTTGCGATGGACCGATTGAAGGGAAAGGTGGCGGCCGTCACGGGCGCCGCTCTGGGATTGGGCCGCGCTACGGCGACGCGGATGGCGCAGGAGGGCGCGGCCGTCGCCGTGCTCGACATGCTGGAGGCCGAGGGCGAGGCCCTGGCGAGCGAGCTTCGCGCGACCGGCGCGAAGGCCCGCTTCTGGCGCTGCGACGTCACCTCCGAGGCCGAGGTCGCCCGGGTGATCGACGAGGTCGCCGCTCACTTCGGCCGCCTCGACGTGCTGGTCAACAACGCCGGCGTCTCGGGCGCCAGCAAGCCGACCCACGAGATCACCGAGGCGGAGTGGGACTTCGTCCAGGCGGTCAACGTCAAGGGCGTGTTCTTCTGCACCAAGCACGCGATCCCGCACCTGAAGGCGGCGGGCGGCGGATCGATCATCAACCTGTCGTCGATCTACGGCCTGGTCGGCGCGGCCGACGCCCCGCCCTATCACGCCTCCAAGGGCGCGGTTCGGCTGATGAGCAAGACCGACGCGATGATCTACGCGCCCGACAGGATCCGCGTGAACTCCATCCACCCCGGCTTCATCTGGACGCCGATGGTGAAGCACTTCCTGGAGGACGAACCGGTCGAGAACGTCGACCGTGCGGCCCTCGACGCCCTGCATCCGCTCGGCCACATCGGCGAGCCGGACGATATCGCCTGGGGCGCGGTCTACCTGGCGTCCGACGAGGCCAAATTCGTCACCGGCGCCGAACTGGTCATCGACGGCGGCTACACCGCTCACTAGCCGTGGTGCGGCGGGCGTGGACCATCAGCCCGGCCACGACCGTCGCGGCCGTGAAAGTGGCGAGGCCAGCCCAGGTCACGGTCCCGCGGCCGAAGCCGTCGCGCCAGGCGAGGATCAGGTACGAGCCCGCCAGCAGGGCGAAGCCCGCGGCGCGAAGTCCCATGGTGCGAGCGGGCGGCAGCCTGCGCCTGAGGACGTCGTTCTGATGCCGCGGCAGGGTCATGCAAAGGGCCGAGAATCCCGCCGCGGCGAGCAGCAGGGCCAGGGTCGCGCTCATGCCGCCGCCCGCTCCGCCGGCGTCTTGCGCCTGGCGGCCGCGACCGGGGCCCGCCGCGCGGCCCTCAGCGCCGCCCAGCCGAAGCCCGCCGCCAGCGCCAGCACCGTCAGTTCGAACCCGACGTAGGTCCAGTCGCCGCGCCACAGGCTGACGGCCAGGTTGCGCGGCGTGGTCAGCGCATTGACCACCGGAACGAGGGCGAAGGCCGTCGCCGCGGCGCCTAGGCTCTCCACCCAGGCGCACCGGGCGGGCCGGCCCAGCGTCCAGGCGAAGACCGCGCCCCAGGCGATGAACAGGCAGTTGATCTCCCAGGCCGCGCGGTCGGCCATGCCCAGGGGCAGGAGCCGGTTGGCCAGGAAGTAGCAGGCCAGCCCCGTAGGATAGCCGGCGATCGCGGCGATGTTGGTCCGCTCCACCAGCCGGAAGCCGACATGCGGCCGTGCCGGGTCGGCCAGCCGCGCCCGCCGCTTGACGGTCCACAGCACCAGCCCGGTGGCGATCATCAGCGCGCCGGCGAGCCCGGAGAGGAAATAGAGCCAGCGCAGCAGCGGCCCGGCGTAGCGCCCGGCGTGCAGGCCGATCATCACGCTCTCCGTCTGGGCCGCGACCCCCGTGTTCGCGACGGGCGCGATCAGCGCTCCGTTCGCCCCATCGAACACCAGCGCCTCGCCGCGGCTGGCCATGCGCTCGGCGCTGGAGCGGACCAGCGAGACGCGCGCGTTGGCGTCGCCCGGATTGACCGTGTTGACGAAGCCCACCGCCGCGCCGTTCCATCGCCGGCCGGCCAGGTCGAACATGGGCGCATAGGGCGCGGCGGGCGCCGGCCTGCCGGCGGGGGCGATCGTCGGCCCCAGGGGATAGGCCTCTTCGTAGAAGGCCGCCTCGCTGGGATAGGCCGCGGCGATGCCGAAGGGCATGTACTGCGCCGCCAGCGTCACCAGGCCCGTGTAGGTGATCATCAGATAGAAGGGCAGGGCCAGCACGCCAGCCACGTTGTGCGCGTCCAGCCAGCTTCGCTGGCCCTTGCCGAGCCGGAAGGTGAAGAAGTCGGCGAAGATCTTCTTGTGCGTCACCACCCCCGTCAGGATCGCCGTCAGCATGGCCATGGCGCAGACGCCCACGAGGTAGCGGGCCGGGATCACCGGCAGGTAGTGCAGGTCGAAGTGGAACCGATAGAGGAAATAGCCGCCTTCGGTCGCCCGCGCGGCGATCTCGCGGCCCGCTCCGTCAAGCATGGCCGTCGTCGGCCGATCCGGCGGCGGCGCGTCGGCGGCCGGAACCCAGAACACCTGCGTCGAGGCTCCGCGCTTGCCGGGCAGAGTGACGTACCAGGCCTGGGCGTCCGGGGCGACGCGCTGCAGGAAGGCGCGGGCCTGCTCGGCGGCGACGGCGGGGGAGGCGGCCGGCGTCGCTTCCGGCTGCATCCAGGCGGTGATCTCCTCCTGGAAATAGGCCGCCGTGCCGGTGGCGAAGATGACGAACAGCGCCCAGCCGACCACGACGCCCGCCCAGGTGTGCAGCCAGGCCATGGATTGGCGGAAGCCGCCCTTCATGCGGCGCCTCCCAGGCGGAGGGACAGCCACAGGGCCGCGCCCAGGACGGCGCACGTTCCGCCCAGCCACGCGCACGCCGTCGCCGTCCGCGGCGCCGCGAAGGCCGCCATCAGGATCGCTGCGTAGACCGGGAACGAAGCGAGCGTCGCGGCCGTCACCGCCTCGCTGCGCGCCAGCGGCAGATGCCGGGCCGCCAGCGCCGTGGCCAGGGCCGTGACCGCATAGCCGCCGGCGATCGCGCCGACCGCGCGCACGGCGACGTCGAGGCGCCGCCGCCAGCCGCTGGACCGGGCCCTGGCCATCCCGTCGCGCGCCTCCGCTCACACAATTGATAACGAGTCGCAGTTGCTATAGGGGCGGAGGGCCTTGATTGCAATTGCCTCGCAGGAGCGGCGGATTGCGGGCCCCATCCAGGAGATGAGAATGCTGAAACTGATCCCCGCCGCGCTCGCCGCCGTCATGCTCGCCGGACCGGCCGCGGCCCACGAGGTCTGGCTCGAGCGCGACGGCTCGGGCCCGGCCCGGGCCTATCTCGGCGAGCCTGTCGAGCCCGTACCGGCCGCCGGCGATCCGGAGTTCCCCAAGCTCAAGGCGCCCACGGTCTTCACCGCCGATCCCGCCAGGCCGGCGGCCCTGACGCGCCGCGCCAACCACATCGAGGCCGCCGTGACCGGCGAGGGCGACGTGCGCCTCGTCGACGCCTCGGTGTTCGAGCCCTGGGCCGGGGAGGGCCAGACGAAGGAGGCGGCGATCTACTACGCCCGCGCCGGGCGTTCCGAGACGCGCACGGCCCTGGACCTGGAGATCGCCCCGGTCGAGCCGGGCGGCGACGTCTTCGTCGTGCTCTACAAGGGCGCGCCCGTCGCCGGCGCCGCGGTCACCCTGATCAATCCGGAGCGCTGGTCCAAGACCTTCCGCACGGACGCTTCGGGCCGCATCGCCGCGCCCGCCGAATGGTCCGGCCGTTACATCCTCGGCGTCACCCACGAGACGGCCGGGCCCAAGTCCGTGGGCGGCGTTGCCGTGGCCAAGGTCTACCACATCTCGACCCTGACCTTCGTCAAGCCGTAGGCCGTCCAGCGCTCCGGCGCGCTTCACGCGCCCCGACTGTCGGAAAGTTGATCGCAGCGACGCAGGCCCGGCGGAGAGAAATCTTCAGCGCGGATTCAAGTCTGACCGCCTGTCGATCAAGGTGATTGCGGCCATCGTCGCTGAATCGCCGCGACGAGTGCGGCGCTGTCTCGAGGCGTCGATTTGCGGGCGTTGCGTTGACCTCATCTGCCGTCTGGGTTTGTCTGATCACAACCCGGCGGCGCTCTATTGGCCGGCGCGGCAAGCCTTGGGAGGAGCATGGCGCATTTCAACTGGCCCGGACCAAGGGCCTGGTTCGCCGCGGCGATCGCCGCTGTCCTGGTCGCAGCTGGAACCGGTCCCGCGAGGGCGGCGGCGCCGGTGGAGATATCGATTTCCTGTGCGGCCCTCGGCGTCGAGCTCAAGCTCTGCACCGAGGCCGCGAGGCGCTGGGCCGCGCGCACCGGCAACCGGGTGAAGATTGTCTCCACGCCCAATTCCTCGACCGACCGGCTGGCGCTCTATCTGCAGATGCTGGCCTCGCGCACCGACGAATTCGACGTCCTGCAGATCGACGTGGTCTGGGCCGGCGTCCTGGCCGACCACCTGATCGACCTTTCGCCCTATCTCGGCGCCGCGCCCAAGGCCCATTTCCAGAGCCTGATCCGCAACGACACGGTCGACGGCCGGCTGGTCGCCATGCCCTGGTGGACCGACGTCGGCGTCCTCTACTACCGCAAGGACCTGCTCGCGAAGTACGGCTACGCCCCGCCGACCACATGGCAGGAGATGACCCGCATCGCCCGGGCCGTCCAGTCCGCCGAACGGGCCCGGGGGAACGCGCGGATGTGGGGCTACGTCTTCCAGGGCCGCGCCTATGAAGGCCTGACCTGCAACGCGCTCGAATGGATCGATTCCTTCGGGGGCGGCACGATCGTGAACGCCCGGGGCGAGATCACCATCGACAATCCGCGTGCGGTCGCCGCGCTGGACCTGGCCGGCTCCTGGGTCGGCGACATCGCCCCGCGCGGCGTGCTCAACTACGACGAGGAATCCGCCCGCGGCGTCTTCCAGACTGGCGATGCGGTCTTCATGCGCAACTGGCCCTACGCCTGGGCCCTGGCCCAGGGCGAGGGCAGCCCCGTGCGCGGCAAGGTCGGCGTCGTTCCCCTGCCCAAGGGCGATCCGCGCGGCAAGAACGCCGGGACGCTCGGCGGCTGGCACCTGGCGGTGTCGCGCTATTCGAAGCATCCGGCCGAGGCCGCCTCGCTCGTCGCCTTCCTGACCAGCGCGCCGGAGCAGAAGGCCCGAGCCATCGCGGCCTCCTACAATCCCACCATCCCGGCGCTCTATGACGACGCGGAAGTCCTGGCCGCCAACCCGTTCTTCGGCGCCCTCCTGCCGTCTCTCGAAAGCGCCACGGCCCGGCCGTCGCGGATCGCCGGCCCGCACTACAACCGCCTCTCCAGAGACGTCTGGCGGGCCGCCCACGACGTCCTCGCCGGCAAGCCGGCCGCCCCCCGCGTGGCCCAGCTGGAGGCCGACCTCGACCGGCTCAAGCACCGGGCGCGCTGGTGATGGCGAAGGGCGGCGACGTTTCGCGCGAACGGGTCCGTTCGGCCTGGCTGTTCCTGGCGCCGATGCTGGTCGTCCTGGCGCTGGTGGCCGCCTGGCCGCTCGCGCGCACCATCTACTTCAGCCTGACCAACGCCACGCTGGTCGACATGAGCCGCTACAGCTTCGTCGGCCTGGACAACTACCTGGCCTACGACCAGGGCCGCTGGTACGGCGTGCTGACCGATCCCCAGTGGCTGGCCGCGCTGCGCAACACCCTGGTCTTCGCAGTGATCTCGGTCACGCTGGAGACGGTGCTGGGCGTGCTGATCGCCGTGCTGCTGAACCACAGCTTCCCCGGCCGGGGCCTGATGCGCGCCGCCCTCCTGGTTCCGTGGGCCATTCCCACCGTGGTCTCGGCCAAGATGTGGAGCTGGATGCTCAACGACCAGTTCGGGGTCGTCAACGACGCCCTGATGAAGCTCGGGCTGATCGCCGCGCCCGTCGCCTGGCTGGCCGAGCCGGGCCTCTCGATGGCCTCGGTCATCATGGTCGACATCTGGAAGACCACGCCCTTCGTGGCGCTGCTCGCCCTGGCCGCCCTGCAGATGGTCCCCAAGGACTGCTACGAAGCCGCGCGCGTCGACGGCGTTCATCCCGTGCGCGTCTTCTTCCAGGTGACCCTGCCGCTGATCCGCCCGGCGCTGGCGGTGGCGGTCATCTTCCGCCTGCTCGACGCCATGCGGATGTTCGACCTCGTCTACATCATGACCGGCACGACCGACGCCACCATCACCCTGTCCGTCTTCGCCCGGCGCGAGCTCGTCGACTTCCAGGACGTGGGCTACGGCTCGGCCGCCTCGACCATGCTCTTCTTCGTCATCGCCCTGATGACGGTGATCTACATGATGGCCATGCGGCCCGACGTGGACGGGAGGCGCCGATGAAACGCCTGCTCGGCGGCGCGGGGCTGGCGCTGGCCTGCGCCCTGCTGCTCGTCTTCCTCCTGTTCCCCTTCTACTACGCGATCCTGACCTCGCTGAAGTCGGGCTCGGACATCTTCCGCGTCGACTACTGGCCGGTGGACTTCGATGCGGTGAACTACCTGTCGATCTGGCGCGAGCAGCCCTTCGCGCGGAACATCCTGAACTCCGTCGCGGTCGCGGTGGCCGTCGTGTCGATCTCGCTGGCGCTGGGCGTCACCGCGGCCTTCGCACTGGGCCGCGTGCGCTTCGCCGGCCGCGCGCCGCTGCTCTACGCCATCCTGGGCGTGTCGATGTTCCCGCAGGTGGCCGTGCTCTCCGGCCTCTTCGAAGTGATCCGCGTCTTCGGGCTCTACAACAACCTGGGCGGCCTGATCCTCTCCTACATGATCTTCACCCTGCCGTTCACGGTCTGGGTGCTCACCACCTTCATGCGGGACCTGCCGGTCGAGATCGAGGAGGCCGCGATCATGGACGGCGCCACGCCCTGGGTGCTGGTGACGCGGATCTTCCTGCCGCTGCTCGGCCCCGCCCTGGCGGCCACCGGGCTGCTGGCCTTCATCGCGGCGTGGAACGAGTTCCTCTTCGCGCTGACCTTCACCCTCTCCAACGACCAGCGCACCGTGCCGGTGGCCATCGCGCTGATCACCGGCGCCAGCGAGTACGAGCTGCCCTGGGGGAACATCATGGCGGCCTCGGTGATCGTCACCGTGCCGCTGATCGTCCTGGTGCTGATCTTTCAGCGCCGCCTCGTGGCCGGGCTCACCGCCGGCGCAGTCAAGGGATAGCCGATGGCGGGCGTCAGCCTCGAGAACCTCGTCAAGCGCTTCGGCGAGACCGAAGTGATCCGCGGGATCGACCTCGAGGTCGCCAACGGCGAGTTCGTCGTGTTCGTGGGCCCCTCGGGCTGCGGCAAGTCCACCCTGCTGCGCCTGATCGCAGGCCTGGAGGCCGCGACCTCGGGGACCATCCGCATCGGCGAGGCCGACGTCACGCGGGTCGCGCCGGCCAGGCGCGGCGTGTCGATGGTGTTCCAGTCCTATGCGCTCTACCCGCATATGAACGTCTACAAGAACATCGCCTTTGGCCTGACCCTGGCCAAGGCGAGCAAGGAGAGCGTCGACGAGCGCGTGCGCCGCGCCGCCGAGATGCTGCAGATCACCCCGCTGCTCGCCCGCCGTCCCCGCGAGCTTTCCGGCGGCCAGCGCCAGCGCGTGGCCATCGCCCGGGCGATAGTGCGCGAGCCCCAGGTCTTCCTGTTCGACGAGCCGCTCTCCAACCTCGATGCGGCGCTGCGGGCCCAGACGCGGCTGGAGATCGCGCGCATGCACGAGGATCTGGCCGCCACCATGATCTACGTGACCCACGACCAGCTCGAGGCCATGACCCTCGCCGACCGCATCGTGCTGCTCAACGCCGGCCGCATCGAACAGGTCGGCTCGCCGACCGACCTCTACCACCGCCCCGCCACCCGCTTCGCCGCCGAGTTCATGGGCTCGCCGACCATGAACATGCTGCCGGTGACCGTGGAGACCGGCCACGCGGTCCTGGCGTCCGGCGAGCGCATCGCGCTGCCGGGCGTGGGCTACGCCGGCCGCGCCGACCTCGGCGTTCGCCCGGAAAACCTCAGCCTCGCCGAAGAGGGCCTCAAGGCCAAAGTGGTGCTGGTCGAAGAACTCGGCGAAGCCCGCATCGTCCACGCCGCGCTGTCGGACGGAACCCTGCTGTCGGTCCGCCACGCCGCCGACGGCCCCGAGCCCGCCCGCCACCAGGCCGTCCACCTGCGCCTCGACCCCGACCGCCTCCACCTCTTCGGCGAAGACGGCAAGCGTATCGGGTAGGGCGCACGCGTCCCTCTCGACCTAGGTGAGATTTCTCAGTCCTTCGCGATGCGCGGCCTGATTGCAGTTGGGTTCAGTCCGTCGTCGAGCCCGCGACAATCGTCAACCGGCGCAAGGAGGGGACATAGATGCTGAATAGGAATATGCCCCACCACTCCATACCTGCGGAAAAGTACTCAGACACGTCGACTAGACGCGGGTCGGTCCAATCGAAGATTTCTGCCTGCGTCTTCCGGGGCAGTATGAACGCGCGAATTTCATCGAAGGTAGCCTGAATATCCTCAGGCATCGCCCTCAACGAATAGGGGGGCGATGAGAAGGCATAGGCGAATTGCCCGCCCGCTCCTGGCTCGGGGAGCGCTGCCGACGAAGACTTGATCCGCAACCCGCTTAAGTCGATCAACTTCGGGTCCTGCAGCTCGTCTCCATTGTCAGTTATGTAGTTTCCGAGACTGAGCAGTTTTCCACTCGCCGGGTCATACCAATCACCGAAGAAGACATTCTCCGGGATGGGTCTCCTCGCCAGCGAGCGCAGCCGTTCGACATCCACGGTGAAAGAGGCGCCCAAGGCTTGCGGGACTGCCGCGAGCATCTCCTCCTCCGACCCGGTCGCATCCTCGAAGACGGCGAAGTCTAGAACGCCCCACATCTCCTCAAATCGGCTGAAAGCGGGCGGAAGCGTCTCAGCGCGATTCATTTCCACGCTCCAGCGATCGTGTAGCCCCTCAACCTTCCCCCGCCAGCCCCATGATCACCGCCCATTCGTCCGGGGTGATCGGCACGACGGAGAGGCGGAACTGGCGGAACATCTTCATGTCGGCGAGCTTCGGCTCGGCCTTCATCTGGGCGAGGGTCACCGGCGCCTTCAGCGGCCGCAGCGGCTTGACCTCCACGGCCACGAACCGGCCCGCGGGGTCCGACGGATCGAGGAAGGCCTCCTTCGACACGGTCATCAGCCCCACCGCCGCCAGGTCCTTCTGCGAGTGGTAGAACAGCGCCTGGTCGCCGACCTTCATGGCCTTCAGGTAGAGCGCGGCCTGGTTGTTGCGCACCCCGTCCCAGTTGGTGGCCCCGTCGCGCTCAAGATCGGCGAAGGAATACTTCTCCGGCTCCGACTTCATCAGCCACAGTCCACGCTCGCCCATCGCCTCATCCCCCTCCTGTGATCAGCCCATTTCCGCCGCGCCAGGCAGGCTGTCGAGCCGTTCCTTCAGGCCCACGCCGGTCAGCTTCAGGCCGAACGCCTGGCGCACGATCCAGGCGATCTTCTCCGCCGCCAGGCCGATCGGCAATCCGCCGCCGTCCCTGATGTTCGAGACGCAGTTGCGCTCGCTGTCGGCCCGGCCCACCCGCGGCGCCCAGGTGACGTAGGCGCTGAGGTTGTCGGCCGCCGACAGGCCCGGCCGCTCGCCGATCAGCACCACGACGACCTTGGTCCCCAGCGCATGGCCGATCTCGTCGCCCAGCGCCACCCGCGCCTGGGTCGCCACCACCACGGGCGCGAAGCTCAGGCCCTCCAGCCGTCGCCGCAGCGCCGCGGCCAGCGCCGGCGCGTGCGCCTCCACCGCCGTCGCCGAAAGCCCGTCGGCGATCACGAGCGCCACGTCCGCGCCTGCAGGCGACAGCCGCGCCCGGCTCTCGTCCGTCAGCCGCCGGCCATGGTCGGGATGGCGCAGATAGTCGGCGCGGTCGCTCGCCTGGCTGCGCACGGGAAGGCTCGGCCCCTCCAGCCGCGCCTGCAGCGCCGCCACGTCCAGCGGCGCATGCACCGCGTCGCGCGCCAGCGCGTGGGCCAGCTGGAACTCCAGCATCGCCGCCGTGGGCAGTCCCTGGCCGCATCGCCCCAGGCCGATGCGCGCGCCGGTCAAGCCGCGCAGCCGCGCGAAGGGATCGAGGCTCCGGTCAGGCGGCGTCATCGACCCCGCCCGCCAGCAGGGGATGGCCGCTCGCGGCCAGCGGCGCGATCCGCCCCGAGGCCTCCATCAGCCCGGCCTGGGCGAGCCAGGCCTCGAACTCCGGCGCGGGGCGCAGGCCCAGCGCCTCGCGCACATAGAGGGCGTCGTGGAAGCTCGTGCTCTGGTAGCTCAGCATCACGTCGTCGGCGCCCGGCACGCCCATCACGAAGTTGACCCCCGCCACGCCGAGCAGGGTCAAGAGGCTGTCCATGTCGTCCTGGTCGGCCTCGGCGTGGTTGGTGTAGCAGACGTCCACCCCCATCGGCAGGCCGAGCAGCTTGCCGCAGAAATGGTCCTCCAGGCCCGCCCGGATGATCTGCTTGCCGTCGTAGAGGTACTCCGGCCCGATGAAGCCGACGACCGTGTTGACCAG
>Ga0075012_10002930_pt1 | contig 16525 bp, 14 predicted proteins | sample All_14_2_FD_71474 | JGI IMG/M metagenome (GOLD analysis project Ga0075012, IMG submission 71474) | Freshwater microbial communities in response to fracking from Pennsylvania, USA - Allegheny Zone_MetaG_DW_15 | ecosystem: Environmental > Aquatic > Deep subsurface > Groundwater > Drilled... | reverse complement strand
AAGGAAACTGGATTGAAAGAAAAGAGTTCATAAACAATAAACCAAAATTTAAGGAAGAAAGAAAGATTGAATATTATCATTAACATATGCATATTAGAACCGACAAAGGAAAGGGAACGTTTCCGTTCCCTTTCTTTTGTCGGGGTAGCAGAATTACTCGCTCCTTAAATCTATCGCATTTACTTTTGCAGAAATTACCCCCATAAGGGGCTCGTGAACTCGTCGCCTTACTCATTGGTTCGAACCTACGACACCTCTTAAAATTGTAGAAATGAAGAAAGGGAACGTTTCCGTTCCCTTTCTTTGTCGGGGTAGCAGGATTCGAACCTGCGACCCTCTGGTCCCAAACCAGATGCGCTAACCGGGCTGCGCTACACCCCGAACTATAGCCCTTTTTGCGGAGAGGGGGGGATTCGAACCCCCGGTACCCCTTGCGAAGTACGACGGTTTAGCAAACCGTTGGTTTCAGCCACTCACCCACCTCTCCGTGGGTCAACTGAAATTCTTCTCTCAACCGCTAACAGGTTTTCGAAAAGCCTGACAAAAGTATTAAAACATCTGTAATTTGCAAAATATAATTTAAAAAAAAGAGGAGAAAAATACTTCTCCTCTCATTTCTAGATGCTTAATCTTTATTTCTTCTTATTTTCGCCGCCTGGCTTGGCAATATTCTCACGCATTGTAGTATCGGCCTCAATGTTCTTCATCTTATAGTAGTCCATAATACCCAGATTTCCGTTACGGAAAGCTTCTGCCATTGCCATTGGAATTTGTGCCTCTGCCTCAATAACCTTAGCACGCGCTTCCTGAGCCTTTGCTTTCATTTCCTGCTCGTAAGCAACCGCCATTGCTCTACGTTCCTCGGCCTTTGCCTGAGCAATATTCTTATCGGCGTTAGCTTGGTCCATTTGAAGCACTGCACCAATGTTACGTCCAATATCAATATCAGCAATATCAATTGAAAGAATCTCAAATGCTGTTCCAGCATCAAGTCCTTTTTCTAACACAACTCTTGAGATAAAATCAGGGTTTTCAAGCACTTTCTTATGAGAATCGGAGGAACCAATTGACGAAACAATACCCTCACCAACACGAGCAAGAACGGTTTCCTCGCCAGCACCACCGACTAACTGTTTAATATTAGCTCTAACGGTTACACGGGCTTTAGCTATCAGTTGAATACCATCCTTTGCAACGGCAGTTACAGGAGGTGTGTTGATAACCTTGGGGTTAACTGACATCTGAACAGCCTCAAACACATCGCGACCAGCAAGGTCGATAGCTGTGGCCATTTTAAAATCCAAAGGAATATTTGCCTTTTGTGCAGAAACTAATGCGTTAACTACTTTTCTAACTCTACCACCAGCAAGGTAGTGAGCTTCGAGTTGATTGGCGTTAAGATCCAAGCCGGCTTTTGTTCCGGTAATCATTGCATCAACAATTTCCCTTGGTGGAACTTTTCTCCAACGCATAACAATAAGCTGAATAAGCGACATGCGCACATTGGACACTAATGCCTGAAACCACAATCCTAGTGGCACAAAATAGAGGATAACCCATAAGCCAACAATACTTACAGCAATTATCACAAGCAAAACACTAAGTTCACTCATAAAATTATTATTTAAGTTTTACAATTATTTTACTCCCTTCAACCTTAACCACCTCAATGGCCGACTGCTGGTCAATCATCTCGCCAAGCGCTGTTACCTCAACAATATTATCGTTGATTACAGCTTTACCCATAGGCGCTAAACGACTAACAGTTATACCCACATCGCCAGGTTTGATGATATGTTCGTAATCCTCAGTAGCCCTGGAATCGATATTAGTGCTCAAAGTGGCCCATCGCCATGTTTTAGCCCTGAGCGACAGCGCAATTGTTACCACAGAAGCGACCGCAGTAGATAACAAAATTATATGTCCAGTAGTAGCACCATACTGGCTATAGCCTAAATATACTCCAAAAACAATAAGCACAAACCCGGCAATACCAGCAACAGTAATACCAGGAATAATCAGAAACTCTGCAACAAGAAAGATGAGTCCAATTACAATAAGAACAATGATTAGGGTCATTTCCGAGGATTAATTTAAATTGATTGTAGCACTTAACCCTCTTCGGTTTAACTCAACCATCATGCTCTCCAGCTCATCGCGCTCACCTCGGCGAACATCGCACTTCCCCTTAAAGTGAGTAATAATAGCGCATTGCTCGGCTTGATTTGGTTCATGTCTGCAAACATCAACAAGGGTTTCAATAACGAATTCAAATGTGTTCACCTCGTCATTATGCAGAAACAACGTGTAGTTTTCGTTTGTTTCCATATTCACCTCCTCTAAACTGAAAGTTTGTTCACGATGACTCATAGGTAACAATTTATTAAGATGCTAATATAGCTATTTTTTATCAAGTTCAATAGTTATTACTACAGCGTTTACAATTCCGCTTGCAACTAGGTTATCTTTCACTCGTTGAGCCTCTTCCAGACTGGAATAGTTACCCACAGAAAATTCCTTTTGCCCAAGTCCATTGTCGGTTCGGGTTATTTCCTTACCAGCAGCTATGGCTCTTATGGTTTTAGCCACACTCTCGGGTAGTTCATTGTCGTAAACGCCCACCTGTATTTTGTAGATTTTCCCATTATCAACCTCGGCAGGTTTTGCAGTTTGCACAGTAGTCCCCTCAAGCGATTGCGCCCTTTGTGGTGTGACCTTTTTACCATTATACCACGCAATGATAAACGCATCCTTAAAGCCTTTTGACTTAACAACACCCAATGCTTTTTCGGCGCTTGAGTATGTGGTTAGATTTCCAATAAAATACTTGGTTAATGTTCCAGCTTTCTCGCCAAAAACAGGCACCATTCCTTTGAAGAACTGAGGTTCGCGAGGCGTGCCGAATGCTCCAATTTGAATTCTATATACTACGCCATCGGGCAACGGAGTGTCTATTGGTATTGGATTCTCGGCATTATATACAGGCTTATCTACCACCCCAAAATCCGAAGGTATCTCCTGCTTTATTGCAATGGTTTGAACCGGCTTAACGTCATCCTGCTTTTCAATTTTTGGTCCAACGGGAGCTTGCTCAACAACTTTTACTGATTCAACAGTTTTTACTGGCTCAGCCTGTTGCGACGCTCCAAATATGCTTGTCTCAAGTTTGATAATGCGGCTGGTTAACTGCTGCTCAACCAACTTTAATCCCCAAATTTTAGCGAATGCTAGATCTAACTTCAGCAGAGCCAACTCGCGCATTAGCGATGCCTCAAAGGTGCTCTCCACTTTACCCTCATGGCCTAAATTATTCAGAATGGCCGATGCTGTCCTTACATGCGCCTTAGAGGCGTTTATATCAGCACGAATAGTTTCGTCCTTGGAGCCGCTTTTCACCAAAGCAACATGAACACAATCGTTGTATATGGTAAACTTCCTTTCGTAGTACTTCTCCATTAGGCTGCTATAACTACCCATAGCCGAAAGCATTGCTTTAGTTTCTGTAGCACAAGCAGCAGGAGTTGTATCGGAAGTATTACTTGTACAAACTCTATACTTATCCTTTGCTGCAAAAGCATTATCTCGCGACTTTACAACCTGCGGATAGGTTTGCTCGGCCTGGGCAAGTTTGTTAATTTCGTCGGTTTGGAACACCGTGCTGGCAAACTGAGCTTGGTATATATACTCAGGATTATCAACCGCAAATGTTGCTTCGGTTTTGCCTTGCGGCTTGCGCTTTCCTGTGAGGTACTCCTGCTCAATTTGGCTTGCGCGAACAAACATCATATCGGCCTCCTTTTGGGCAGCAAGCATTTCGTCCTCAACTTTGGTAACGCGTTTCTCAAGTTTAATACGTTCCTCGGCAGTATTAATATAATCGAAACCCTCGCGCAATTTCTGCAAACGTGTAATTAACGAATCGGTTCGCATTTGCGCAGCAAAACCCTTTGCAATTACGCGTGCATACTCTGGGTCGTTCTCCACCGAGCTAAAGGTTGCAGGCTTTTGCTTTTTCAAATCATCTACTTTCTTTTCCTCAACCTTAATTGGCTCAACTTTCTTCTGTTCGGCAACAAGATTGGCCCCTTCCATATTTAACCTTGCCAATGAAACTAACTCCTTGTTCGATTTGGCCGAACGACGAATTGGGTTCTCCTCATTCTTCATCAACACCAACTGAACAGTATCGGGCATAAAGTTGCGGTTGGTAGCAAAGCAAACCAAGCTATCAGCATCGCCTACCACGTAAAGAAAATCGTCGAAGGGTGAATTGTATGGGAATCCCAAATTTTCGGCAGTACTCCACAATCGGGTTTTAGGGTTATAAACTGATTTATAAATATCGTACCCGCCCATCCCGTAATGACCTTTTGACGAAAAGTAAAGCGTAACCCCATCGGGAGCCATGTACGGAAAATCGTCATCAAAAAAAGTATTCACCACATCGCCAATAACCTCGGGTTTGCTCCAATAACCATCGTCCTGAAACTTGATTCGGAAAATATCCTTTCCGAACGAGGTGGAGTTGCCATAGCTGGAATAGTAAACATAATCGCCAACCTGGGGGTTCTTAGGATAAAACATTACCGATTGGTGATTCATTTTTTTATCGGTAGGTGTTAAAAGATTCTCAGGAATACTGGTAAAACTGCCGCTGCTTGGAGCAACAGAATAGTAGTTGTAAAAATCTTTCGAGGACAAACTTTTTGTATCGAGCACCTGAGGCGTAAAAATGTATCGAGTTAAAAAACTTCCATTCTCACAAAGCGTTACTAAAGGCTCAACATCTTTTAACTTAATATCGCGCGAACCTCCGCTAATTGTAAATCGGCGGTAATAATCAATTGCCTCGTTAAACTGATAGTTCTGCCTCAACGCCTCGGCCAAGAAAAAGTAAACCATATTGGGAACATTGGCGGTTGATGCCTTTGTGAGATACTCAATGGCCTTATCAAGATTGCGAGTTCCCATTAAATAACAAATTCCAAGTGGATACTGAATATTGGGGTCGCGAGGATACTCTTTAATCAACTCATTATAAATACTGAGTGCCTGCGTAAATTGTAGTTTATTCAACAGAGAATCTGCCTTAACACGTTGCAGATTCGATTGCGAGGCAACTGCATCAACTTCCTGCGAGTTGGCAGAAACCGCCATTCCAAATATTACTAATAGAAGAAATATCGTTTTATGATTCATAGCAAAATCGGTGCTTGTTATGCAAAATCATTCAAAAATAGATAGAAATAATGGAGAATACAAAACGTTAACTGTGAATAGTTCAACATACAAGGATTGAACCTTTCATCACCTGAACTTAAACACACCTAGTTTCTCTTTTGCACGAATAACCTCAAACAACAAAATCAACACCTACAAACCTCACAATCATCTCATAATTAAATATAAAGATATCTAAGTAGGGTGTTTTAAAGTTGACTTGTATTAATAATAAAAGTATATTGTATATCGGCCTAACATAAATATTAAACCAAAATAATATAGCAATGAAAATCAAAGAAAATATAGCAATCAGTGAAACTGGGTTTGTGTTCAACCCAACCACTGGCGACTCCTTTACACTAAACGAGACTGGACGTAAAGTTATTGCGCTTATTAATGAAGGCAAAACTATTGAACAAACCGCAAAAGTTCTAAAGGAAACCTTCGATGTGGACGACACCACCTTGGAGCGCTACCTGTTCGATTTTGTTTACGATCTGCGGATAAACAAACTTTTGGAGGAGTAACCAATGGCACGAACAAAAATAACAGTTGCTGTTACTGGACTCAACAACATCGATAGTCCTGGGCCAGGAATTCCTGTAATTAGGGGAATAAAAGAATCCGAGGAGTTCAATGCGCGGATTATTGGCTTAGCATACGAGCACTTGGAGCCGGGAATATATATGAGCGAACTGGTTGATAAAACCTATATGATTCCTTACCCCTCGAAAGGGAAAGAGGCTCTTTACGACCGGTTGATGGAAATCCACAAAAAAGAGAACATCGATGTTATTATACCAAACTTCGACGCAGAACTTTTCTCGTTCATCAAGTTGGAAAATCAACTCAATAAAGTTGGGATTAAAACATTCCTTCCAACCCTGGAGCAATTCGAAGAACGACACAAATCGAATTTGCCTGCATACGGAAAAAAATACGGCGTGGATATTCCACAGGGAACAGAGGTATTCAGCATTGCCGACTTGAACAATGCGCTAAAATCGATGGAGTACCCAGTAATGGTAAAGGGCAAATACTATGATGCCTACAAGGCATACTCAGAGGAACAAGCCGTTGCATACTTCCATAAAATGTCCGCAAAATGGGGTTTACCTGTAATCCTTCAGGAATTTATTGATGGTACCGAGGTTAACGTAATTGCACTGGGCGATGGAAAAGGTAATCTTACCGCAGCAGTTCCAATGCGCAAGCAGTATATCACCGACAAGGGTAAAGCTTGGGGAGGTATTACCATTGAAGACCAGAGTCTGCTCGATTTGGCGCACAAAATTGTATCGCAAAGTAAATGGCGCGGAGGAATGGAACTGGAGCTAATCCGCTCGGCCAACGGTAAACTCTACATCTTAGAAATCAACCCTAGAATTCCCGCATGGGTTTACCTTGCAGTTGGCGCAGGACAAAACATCCCGGAGGCATTATTAAAATTGGCACTTGGGAATGATGTAAAACCTTACACCCGTTACGATGTGGGTAAAATGTTTATCCGCTACTCGTACGATATGATTGTGGATATTGATAGATTTTCGACTCTAGCAACATCAGGAGAACTGTAGAGTGGTTCTAGTTATATCAAAGTAAAGAAATTCAAACAACTCAAAATTGAACTACAATGGAAAAGCAAATATTTGAACGCCCAACAATAACCAAGCTAAACCCTGGAGTACCATCGAAACACGGAGTAGGAACAGTTATTGCGCCTATGCCAATGGTTGATGGCGTTAAGGTTGACGAACTGCTCGATAAATATGGCTCGCCCTTATACATAATCTCCGAATCGTCAATCCGCAGGAATATGGACGAGATTAAACGGGCTTTCACGGTACGTTACCCAAAAGTACAAATGGCTTGGAGCTACAAAACCAACTACCTCGATGCGGTTTGCCGAATATTCCACCAGGAAGGTTCGTGGGCCGAGGTTGTTTCGGGATTTGAGTACGATAAAGCCATTAGAAACAATGTAAAAGGCGAGCATATACTTTTCAACGGTCCTGGAAAATCGGCTATGGAACTCGAAAAAGCCGCAAGAGATGGTGCATATATACATATCGACCATTTTGATGAACTTTTCCTTCTTGCGGGCATCTGTCAGAAAGAAAACATTGAGGCAAGAGTGGCTATAAGGGTTAATATGGATGTGGGCATTTACCCAAAATGGGATAGGTTTGGCTTCAACTTTGAGAATGGCGAAGCGTGGGATGCAATTAACCGAATTATGGCAAACCCAAAACTGAAACTAATGGGATTGCACACCCATATTGGCACATACATTATGACTGCTGAGGCTTACCGTATTGCAGCAACAAAACTTGCAGAGTTGGCCTATAATATTGGCAATAAATTCAACCATCACATTTCGTATATCGATATGGGCGGAGGTTTTGCATCGCGCAACACGCTTCGCGGAGCGTACCTTTCGGCCGACGACACAACACCTTCGTTCGAGGAGTATGCCGAAGCTATAACATCGGCAATTATTAACTCGCAGATAAAGCCCGACAAACTCCCAACCATAATTCTAGAAACTGGACGTGCACTAATTGACGATGCTGGCTACATTGCTGGAACAGTAATCGCCAACAAGCGCCTATCCGATGGACGCAGGGCAACCATTATAGATGTTGGCGTGAACTTCCTATTCACAGCATTCTGGTACGACCACAAAATTCACCCAACCATCCAACACTCTGGTGCTGTGGAGGAAACAACCATTTACGGTCCACTCTGTATGAATATCGATGTAATTAGACCATCGCTTATGTTTCCTCCAATGAAGCAGGGCGATAGATTCCTAATTACCCGAACAGGAGCATACAACAACACCCAGTGGATGCAGTTTATTGCTACCCGTCCAAATATTGTTCTAATAGACAAAGACCGAGATGCTCATATAATCCGAAAAGCCGAAAGCGTTGAAGATGTAGCAAACAACGAGGTTGTACCAAAACATTTGGAGTAGACGATTTACCAATTGCACATTGACTTATTGTCCATTATCTAATTGACTAATTAACCTGCAATGAACAAAAACGCACTATCGGAATTTTCAAAAGGTTTGGCACGAAGCTATTCCCAGGTATTCTTCTCGGAAAACTACTGGTTTGCCATACCCTTAATTGTGGTTTCGTTTATCGATTTTTCGGCTGGTTTTTCAGGATTACTTGCGGCACTTTCGGCAAATATTGCCGCAAAACTGCTCCACTTCGACGAATCGACCACACAAAGGGGACTTTACGGTTTCAACGCATTGCTTGTCGGCTTGGGATTAGGTTACTTCTACCAGCTAACATTGGCCATTATGCTTATTTCGATATTTGCAGGTTTCTTCACCTTTCTTTTGACCATTGTGTTTCAGGGAGTGCTGGGCAAATACTACCTTCCATACTTATCGATACCATTTGTTTTAAGTGTTTGGCTTGTTTTAAGCGCTGGCTGGCAAGTTTCAGATGCCGAATCGAATCCAGCAGGACTTTATATTATCAACAAGATATTTGGAATTGGCGGGTTAAAGTTGGTTAGCATTCATGAGTGGTGGATTAACAACGTTAAATGGAACTACCTAAACAGCTATTTCACATCGTTAGGGGCGCTATTCTTCCAACTCAACATAGTATCGGGAGTGCTTGTTGCTGTTGCATTGCTATTCTACTCACGCATAGCGTTTATGCTATCAATAGTTGGTTATAGCGTTGCTTACTTTGCCTATGCGGCCATTGGAATGGATTTAAACTTACTGGGCTACAGCTACATTGGATTCAACTTTATACTTGGCGCAATTGCCATTGGAGGGTACTACTACATTCCTTCGAAACAATCGTTCTTTTGGGCTGTAGCATTCACACCGGTTATTGCGTTGGTAACAGCAGGGTTATTTGGAATATTTAAACAATTCGGATTACCAATTCTTTCGTTGCCGTTCAATATTGTGATGTTGATACTTATCTACTCGTTCCGATTCAGAGTAAAGCAATCCGACTTTAAGGAGGTACTTGTTCAGGAGGGAACACCCGAAAAGAATCTTTACTCGTTCCAATCGTTCACAAACCGATTCCCCAACTATGGCTGGACCGAGATAAAATTACCATTCTTCGGCGAATGGTTTGTTAGCCAAGGACACAATGGAGAGTACACGCATCAAGGAGAATGGTCGGCAGCTTGGGATTTTATCATTACTGACAAAAATCAAAATCAACATAAAAATAGCGGAGATGTTGCCACCGATTACTACTGCTACGGACAAAATGTTATTGCCCCTGCCGATGGAGTGGTTACTACTGTTGAGGATGGAGTTGACGACAACATTATTGGCGAAGTAAATACAGCTAAAAACTGGGGAAACACAGTTATAATAAAGCATACCGAGGGGTTATACACAAAACTATCGCACTTGAAAAGTGGCTCAATCACCGTTAAAGAGGGCGATAATGTTCGCTACGGAAACGTAATTGGCAAAGTTGGCAATTCGGGTCGTTCCCCCTACCCTCACCTTCACTTTCAGATACAAACAACACCATACATCGGTTCAAAAACGCTAAAATACCCTTTGTTTGCCTACATCGAAAATGGAAAACACATAAAAACCTTCGATTACCCTGAAAAGGATAGTGTAGTAGGTTCAATATCGGCTGAACCGCTTCTTAAATCGAAGTTGAACTTTAAACCAGGAACTAAGTTAAAATGGTCTATCACCCAAAACAAAACAAAAAGAACTGAGGAATGGGAAATCCACAACACGCCATACAACAAACTTTACATCCACTGTAAAGCCACAAAATCAAACGCTTACTTTATAAATGATGGCGTTTACTTCTACTTCACACATTTCGACGGCGACAAAAACTCTCTGCTTTATAACTTATACCTTGCAGCATTCCGCTTACCGCTTGTAATTATTGAGGGAACCTCAACCTCCGATTACTTACCTGCCAACAAAACATTCTACGGATGGAGGCTATTCCTACACGATTTCGTTGCGCCATTCTACATCTACCTAAAAACAAAAATTGAGGTCAAAGCAACGCGTATTGGCTCTGAGTTTGACACTAAAGGCTTTGAGTACAACTCAATTATAACCGGATACTCATTCCAAAACCTTGTTTTCATTAAAAACTTCAAACTAACCATAAACGCTAATAGCACTATAAGTTTAGTTGATACAATTTCAGAAACGGAGGCCATATGCGAACCATACTAGTTTTTATATTTATATCGATATCGATTTTAGGCTATAGTCAAACCGATTTTATTAGCCTCGATAAGCAAAGCTACGACTACTACCTAAAAGGCGATTACAAAAACCTAAAGCAAACTGCCAAGAAACAGTTTGAGCTAGGAATGGATTACTATTATCTTAGAATGCGATTGGGAATATTGGCTTACAACAACCAACGCTACTCTAGCGCATGCGAACATTTCCAAAAGGCCATTACTTTTTTCAACTCCGACACCATTAGCAGAGAGTACATCTACTACAGCTACCTTTTTGCTGGACGCAAAGCCGATGCAGGATTATACCTTGAGAGTATAAACTACAATCAAAAGAACAAGCATCTTAAATCGTTAAAATCAGAAGGATTCTCAAACTTTTACTCTGGCATAAACTACACATCTAACGATGCAAAACTTTACACATCAAATCCATTGACCTATGAGGCTATCGAAAATTCGCTATCAGTATATGCTGGATTTGAAACCTACTTTAACAGCAAAACAAAACTCAACTTAGGCTATACAAACTTCCGCAAAACAGGCACATTCTACTCAAGCACAAACACCACTGGCGAATATAGAACCTTTAAACAAAACCAAGTGTACGGGAAATTGGGCATACTCACCTACCACGGATTTGAGTTTTTTGGATATGGGCACATTGCTTTTTACACCGAAGAATCGGCTCAAACCACTTTTGGAGGAGGACGCTCATCTGCACAAATTTTTACTGAATCGGCCTTCGGGCTTGGATTAACAAAAAACCTCTGGAAACTTCGGTTTAGCGGCAATGGTTCGTTCAGCAAATTTGGAGGTTCCACCCAGTATCGCGGAGAATTAAGCATTACCTACCTACCATTTGGAAATCTAAATTTATATACCACTACCAGCGGAATGTACCAGAACGACAAACATTGGGGAGCAACCTATCAATTTAGTCAAGATATCGGCTTTAAAACATTCAAATACCTTTGGATTGAAGCAGGAGTAATGACTGGAAATTCCTTTTTATACACTCGCAATCAAGGTGCAACAATTAACAACTCATTTTTAATCCCTGCATTATCGGTTTATGGAAATGCTATTGTTATGCTGGGGAATCATTTTAGCATAACACTAACTCCCTCGTTTAGCAAAAACACTCTCTACACGTGGGATACAATCAACTACACACAAAGCAACAAGGTAAACTCCAACTCAACAGGATTCTCATTCACATTAACCTATAAAAAGTAAAACTATGAAAAAGTTAATATCAACCTTTATTCTTGCGCTTGCAGCTGCAATTGCTTTTGCACAGGATTATGCAAAACTCACAGCAGCATTCAACGAAAGTTACGCCAAGGAAAAAAATGCGAAGTACGCAGAGGCTACATCTGCATTAAAGGCGCTTTATGATGAAAAATCGTACGAGATAAATCTACGATTGGGTTGGCTCACATACCTGCAAGGGCAATTCTCCGAGTCGATGGGCTACTATAGCAAAGCCGTTGAGTTGATGCCTTACGCCATTGAACCCCGACTGGGCATTGTGCTACCCGCATCGGCAATGGGAAACTGGGATTTAGTGGTATCGCACTACAATAAAATACTCAGCATCGACCCAAACAATACGCTTGTGCTTTACCGAATGGGATTAATTAACTACGAACGCAAGGATTACAAACAAGCTTACACTTACTTCGAGAAAGTTGTAAACCTATATCCTTGGGACCACGATAGCGTACTGATGTTTGCCTGGACAAACTATATGCTTGGAAAAACCCGCGAGGCAAAAATTCTTTTCCACAAAGCCCTACTATACAACCCCGACGATGCAAGTGCTAAGGAAGGACTTGGATTGATTAAGTAGGTTTTTTTTGATTTGATTAATGGTTGTTGTTTATTGGGTTGCAACAACCATTATCCTTGTTTACTAGAAGAATTAAATTACTTCTTCATAGCCCTATCCATCTCGCGGCGAGCATCCTTGTGCTTTAAATCTTCACGTTTATCGTGTACCTGTTTGCCTCGGGCAAGGGCAATATCAACCTTGGCTAAACCACGCTCGTTCAGGAATAATTTCAGTGCGATTATTGTTAGCCCCTTCTCCTGCGAACGACGTTTCAACTTGCCAAGTTCCTTATGTGTTAGTAGTAATTTTCTATCCTGCTTTGGGTCGTGATTATTGTATGTACCCCACTCGTACTCGGCAATATGCAACCCTTTAACCCAAAGTTCATCGTTAATAAACTGGCAGTACGAATCCACAAAATTAGCCTTACCCATTCGGATTGCTTTAATTTCCGTACCCTTAAGCACAATACCCGCGGTGTACTTTTCAACAATCTCAAAGTTAAAGCTAGCCTTCTTATTTTTAACAACTATATCGTTTGCCATTGTGGTCTGTAAAAATTATTCTTTTCGTCTAAAAAACTTCACCCAGCCGTAAATATAAAATATCAGTCCGAGCAAAACTACAAAAATTAACCCTATGTTCGATTTTTTTAGAGGACTCTCGGTAAACATATTGGTCATTGCAGCAAGCACCATCAATACCGATATCAAGAATACAAGCCCCATCCAAACAAGTCTATTTAACTGGTTTAGCTTATTGCGCTGATTATTTCTTCGTAACTGTACCATTGTTTTGTATTTAGTTTTTAGTGATTAGTGGTTGGTTTGTGACAAGTGACAAACAAAGAACAATCATCAACGAACCTTCAATACTTTTATCCCTAAAAACTTTCGCTCCCTAAAGAATGCCAAAATTAACTAATTTTACCACGCAAACCGATATTTTAATTCGATGCCGAATAAAACTTACGATATAATTGCCATTGTTGGGCCAACAGCTAGCGGAAAAACACAACTGGCAACCAATTTGGCTGCAAAACTGGGCGGAGAAATCATAAGTGCCGATTCACGCCAAATTTACCGTGGAATGAATCTTGGAACAGGGAAGGATTTGGAGGATTATACCATAAACGGCAAAACCATCCCTTACCATTTAATTGATATTGCCGATGCTGGAACCAAGTACAATGTTTACGAGTACCAGTCCGATTTTTTGAAAGCATACAACGATATAAAAAGCCGAAACGTTCAGCCAATACTATGCGGTGGTAGCGGACTTTACATTGAGGCTGTTTTAAAAGGGTATAAGTTGATACCTGTCCCTGAGAATAAGGAGTTACGCCAACAGCTGGAACAAAAAACCGACGACGAGTTAGCCTCCATACTGGCATCGTACAAAAGTCTGCACAACACAACCGACCTCGATACTCGCAAGCGAACCATCAGGGCAATTGAGATTGAGGAGTACTACAGCAAAACGCCTTTAGACCCAAATCCATTCCCCCAGCTAACTAGCATCATATTTGGGGTGAAGTACGACCGTGCAACGGAAATGCAACGCATTAAAGCCCGCTTGGCTCAACGCCTAGAATCGGGGATGATTGACGAGGTGAAAACCCTTCTTAGCTCTGGCATTAACCCCGACGATTTGATTTACTACGGATTGGAGTACAAGTATCTAACCGAATATATCATAGGCAAAATCAGCTACGACGAGATGTTTGAGCACCTATACATTGCCATACGGCAATTTGCCAAACGCCAAATGACCTGGTTCCGAGGAATGGAACGTCGAGGGTTTACAATTAACTGGATAAGTGGGGATATACCGCTGGAAGTTAAGATGGAAATGATTCTTCAGAAAGTAATTCAAGGTGACAAGTGATTGGTGACAGGTTACAAAAGAAAAACTGGTGATTTGATAAGTCACAAATCACCAGTCATATGTCACTCAAATATTTCTACTTCAACCACTGGTCTAACCAACCAAAGAACTCGCGCTGCCAAATTACAGCATCCTGAGGTTTGGTTACAAAGTGTGTTCCCTCTGAAAAGAATAACAACTTACTAGGAATACCTCTTAGCTGTGCAGCATTGAATGCCTCCAAACTTTGTGTGTAAGGAATACGGTAATCGTGCTCGCCTACAATAATCATAATTGGGGTATCCCAGTTCTGAACAAACTTATGAGGTGAGTTTGCATAGCTCTTCTGTGCAATCTTATTGTTGGCTTCCCAAGGTGCTCCCCCCAAATCGAATGTTGGGAAGAATGTCTCCTCTGTTTGAGCGAAGAACGACTCTAAGTTATACATTCCGCAATGCGAAATAAACGTTTTGAAACGTTTTTGGTGATGTCCGGCCAAGTAGTAGGCCGAGTATCCACCGTAACTTGCACCAACACATCCAAGTTTATCCTTATTAACCCAAGATTCCTTTGCAACATCATCAATTGCGCTTAAGTAATCCTTGATGTTTTGTCCGCTGTAATCCTTTGATATTTGAAGGTTCCACTCCTGACCAAACGAAGGAACTCCACGACGGTTTGGCGCCACAATTACATAACCATTTGCGGCCATAATCTGGAAATTCCAACGGAAACTCCAGAATTGGCTTACGGTACTTTGTGGACCACCCTGACAGTATAGAAGTGTAGGGTATTTCTTGGTTTCGTCGAAGTTTGGAGGAAGAATAACCCAAGCCAACATCTCTTTACCATCGGAGGTTTTCACCCAACGCTCGCGCACCTCGCCCATCTTAATATTTTCGTAGATAGCCTTGTTGGTGAAAGTTAATTGGGTTGCCTCGCCTGTAGCCTCGTCAATCTTATATAACTCAGGAGCCATACTCATGCTCATACGCTGAGCAACAATAACACCTTTGTTCTTTTGAACTGTCACATAATCGTGCATTCCTTTAGTTAACTGAGCAATCTGATTTGTAGTAACATCAATTTTGAAAAGTTGCTCAGTACCTTTAGTCCCACTTACAAAATAGATAGTGTTGCCATCCTCGTCCCAATTGTAGGCTTCAATATTCTGGTCGAATCCTTGAGTTGCGTAAACAGCCTTGCCTGTTTCTGTGTTGAGCACAAATAAACGCTTTAAATCAGCCTCGTAGAGCGGAGTTTCCATGCTCCACCAGCTAATATATTTTCCGTTAGGAGAGAATTTTGGATATCGGTCGTAGCCTTTATTCTCTGGGGTTAAATTGGTTGTTGCACCACTCTCCAGTTCATATAGGTAGATATCGGAGTTTGTACTCATAGCGTACTCCTTACCGTAAAGTTTCTTGGAGTTGTAAACCAACTTCTTGCTATCAGGACTCCACTGCACCTCGGCCATATCAAAATCAACAGCCATTGGGGTATCCCATTTTTCATCAGCATTGATATCCTTAGCATTGGCAATTGCACCGTTAGCAAAGTCGGCCACAAAAAGATGGCTGTACTTTCCATCCTCCCAGTAGTTCCAGTGACGATACATCAAATCGTTGATAATTCGCACCTTTGCTTTGGGCATATCCTTATGAATATCGGTTGCTTGGTCTTCAACCTTTACATCCATAGCATAAACCAACTTCGACCCATCGGGCGAAAATGCAAAGCCATTAACATCGCCATCGATATTTGAAACTTGCTTTAATCCTTGTCCATTAGGTTGTACCTCCCAAATCTGCGATGAACCGCCACGTGTCGAAAGGAAACGAATAACTTTACCATCGGCACTCCAAGCAGGAGCAGACTCTGAACCCATCTCGTCGGTCAACTTAACTGGTTCGCCACCATCGGTATTCACTAAGTATAAATTGGTAACACCTTTATTTTCCTGCAAATTGTAATAGGTGATGGTATAAACTACCATCTTTCCACAAGGCGATAAAACAGGCTCACCTACCCTTCCAAACTTCCAAAGAATTTCGGGAGTAAGCAAACCTGCGGATTTTTCGGCATCGGTAAGAGCAACGTCAATTTTTAACGGCTCCTTGGTTGGTGACTTATCGGCCTCGCTACAGCCAACGCTGGCTAGTATAACTGCCATAATTGCAACATTGATTGATTTAAATATTCTTCTCATTTTATTAGGATTAGATTTCACTCGGATTTAGACGCTAAAAATACAAAAAAGTTTGAAGGAGAGTTAAACGTAATAGTTTATTATTGTACCCCCAAAGGGGTTTAAGACCCCTTTGGGGGTAATCATTCACTACCCTTTTTTATGACAAAGCGAAAAACCTACAC
>Ga0075012_10002929_pt1 | contig 16528 bp, 9 predicted proteins | sample All_14_2_FD_71474 | JGI IMG/M metagenome (GOLD analysis project Ga0075012, IMG submission 71474) | Freshwater microbial communities in response to fracking from Pennsylvania, USA - Allegheny Zone_MetaG_DW_15 | ecosystem: Environmental > Aquatic > Deep subsurface > Groundwater > Drilled... | reverse complement strand
TGAAGGTGACCACGTTCGCCCACTCGCTGCTGGCCACGGCAAAACCGTACAGATAGGCCCACCCGACCATGCCGATGAAGTGCTCAGTCGAAATGTTGGAGGCGATGAAAGAGGCCCCGACCGCATACCACGGCAACTGTTTGCTCGCCAAGAAATACTCCCCGGCGGTTTTCCGTTGTTTGCCGCGCGCGGCCACCCAGACGCCCACGCCGATCACCAGCAGGAAGTAGCTGACAAAAATAATGCCGTCTAGCAGACTAATACGCATGGGTCACCACGTTTTCGAAAACGCTCATGTTTCCACCTTTGCGACCCGGCTCTCCGTTTGCGATGCGAGCGCGGCAGTGAACAGGCGGTGGCTCAGCGCCGCCTCTTCCGGCGTCGCGCAACCGGCAAAGCGCCGGATCGGCTTGCCGTGATGCAACTCGTACAGGAACGCGGCCCACATCTGCAGGATCGAGTCCGTAAAACCGAACTGGAAAATGCCGCCCGTGATGGTTTTATGTGCGGTCTCGTGGCCGGTCTGAATCTGCCCCCACACCTGATCCCCGCCCTCAAACGTCATGACCTCGAGAATGTCGGCATGAACACTCGACCAACGGGCCGAAGCCTTGGTCCCCAAAATCTCCGTGTACCAGTGGTTCTTCTGCCCCGGCGCGATGCGATGTGTTTTCACCGTCCAGGGAAACGGTTCGCCCCCTTCCCGATCCGTCGCCTCGCACAGCAGGATCGCGTTGTCCCACGTCAGGCATGGCGCGCGGCCTCCCTTGCCGTCCGGCCGCTCCTTGACGATGTTGCTGAGCACCGCACGCACATTGCTTGGCTTCCATCCGGCACGGAATCCCACATGGCAGGCATGCATGCCCAAGTCGCCCATCACCCCGTACTCGCCGTTGAACTCAACCTTCCGCTTCCAGTTGATCGGCTTCTCAGGATCGAAGTCACTGGAGTGGAGGAACCCCGTGTTGGCCTCGATGATCTGTCCGAAGGCCCGCTCCTCGAGCATCCTCCCGATGCGCTGCACGGCGGGAAAGAAGGGCGACTCCGAACTGCACCGCACAAACACGTCCGGATGGTTGTTCAACGCGGCCTGAATCTGACGGTTCGCGGCCAGATCCATGCCGAAGGGTTTCTCGCCCATGACGTGCTTGCCCGCCGCGATCGCCGCGCAGATGAACGTCGCGTGGAGATTGTGGGGCACCGCAATGTAGACCGCCTCCACTTCCGGGTTGGCCAGCAACTCGAGATAGTCGGCGGTCACCTGACGGATCGACGGGAAACGCTCGGCGAACCAGCCGGAAAGAGACGGATTGGTGTCGCAGACCGCCGCGATCTCGGGGCGCACATCCATCTCCGCAAGATGGCACCACCGCGCCGCCGCGCTGGCGAACTCCCGGCCCATCAACCCGCAACCGATAATCCCGAAGCGCACCGTCCTCATACGTCCACCCCGCTGAACGGCAACGACAAGGCCTCCGCCACCGGCCGGCAGGTCAGCTGCCCGCGCCACGTGTTCAGCCCTTTGCGCAGCTCCGGAAGACGCCGCAAGGCTTCTTCATATCCGAGATTCGCGATCTTGATCGCGTACGGCATGGTCGCGTTGGTCAACGCCTGAGTGGCGGTCCGGGCGTACGCGCCGGGCATGTTCGCCACGCAGTAATGAATGATGTCCTGCTCGACGAAGACAGGATCGTCGTGCGTCGTCGGACGGGAGGTCTCGGCGCACCCGCCCTGATCAATGGCGATGTCCACAAACACCGAGCCGGGCTTCATGGCTTTGAGCATGTCCCGCCTCAACAGCTTGGGCGCTTTGGCCCCGGGAACCAGCACCGCACCGATCAGCAGGTCCACGCTGGGCAACAGCTCCATCAGGTTCTGCTCATTGCTGTAAAGCGTGTGCGCGCTCTGATGCAGCGAGATGTCCAGAAAACGCATCTTCTCCAAATCGACTTCGAGAATGGTGAGGTTCGCGCCCAGCCCCGCCGCCATCCGCCCCGCGTTCACACCCGCCGTGCCGCCGCCCAACACGAGCACGTTCCCCGGCAACACCCCCGGGACACCGCCCAGCAGCACGCCCTTGCCGCCCTGCGCGCGGCTCAGGTAATGCGCGCCGACAATCGCGCTCATCCGCCCGGCGATCTCGCTCATCGGTTCCAGAAGCGGCAGGCGCCGCCCGACCTCGATGGTTTCGTAGGCGATTCCCGTCGTGCCGCTGTCGAGCAACGCGCGAGTCAGCTCCGGCGCCGCCGCCAGATGCAGGTAGGTGAAAAGAAGCAAGTCCGGCCGCAGATACCGGTATTCCGATGCCAAAGGCTCTTTGACCTTGATGACCATGTCGGCGGCCCAAGCCTCTTCCGCCGTGCCGACCAACGTCGCGCCAGCCTCGCGGTACAGCCCGTCCGCGTAGCCGCTGCCGAAGCCCGCGCCGTTCTCAACGAACACCTGATGCCCGCTTCGCACCAGCTCAAAAACACCGCCGGGAGTGCAGGAAACGCGGTTCTCCTTGATCTTGATCTCTTTGGGAATTCCGATTTTCATGAGATGCCTTTCAATACCTCGCGCATCGACCCGACCACGAAATCAACGACGGCCAGATCCGCAATCAGCGGCAACTTCATCAGCGCCACGGGCGGACACTCCGCCTTGTAAGTCTGCGCGCTGATGTCCAGCCCGCGCCGCCCGAGCGCCTCAACCACAGACTTGGCCTTGTTGATGTCTGCAAAACAGAGCGTGGTCATGTGCCTCCACCCGTCAACACCCGTGATGATCCCCGGATACTCGGCCGCCAGCGCCCGCAGGCCGGCCTCGAACCGGACGCCCGTCTTCGCCGTGACGGCCGCGTTGGCTGCCGCCCACTCCATGGTCACGAGGTACGCCAGCGAGGCGAGTTCTTCCTGGCCGTTGGTGACCAGAGCGCCGAACTGCGGCATGACATCCAACGCCGCGGAGAACAGGAGACGCGACGCCGGGTACTCGCCGCCGGGAAAACCCTTGCCGACGGCCACGCAAGACGGCGTCAGCCCGTATTCGCGGAACAGATAGAGCTGCGGCGCCCACATGCAGGACTGGATCTCGTCCACGACCGTGACGACGTCGTGCGCCCGGCAGAGCGCGTGTGCGTACTGCACGAATTCCCGCGTCAGCAGCCGGCCGCCGTAGTTCATCATGACGATCTCATGGAAGAAGCCGGCGATCTTGTACTCGCCTTGGTCATACGCGGCAAAGGCCCGGTCCAAATCCTCGCGGCAGTTGGGCCGGATCGGCACGACCTTCCAAAAGCCGCAGCCCTCCAGCGCCGCGTGCGCCTTCGGCCACATCCCGCGCATCATCTGCGTCAACACCGTGGTGCCGTGATAGTTCGCCTGCAAGCCCCCGTCGTCATTGCCCATCACAAGAAGGACCGGTTTCCGCCCGTGATACTTCGGCTCCGGCATCTCCGGCTGCATGCGGTAGAAGCGGGCGAGCACCAGCTTCAGCGCCGCCTCGGCCGCCAGGCTGCCCGTCTCCAGATTCAGCACGCGGTTCAGCGTGTAAAGGTCGCCTTGCCTCGCCAACACGGCTGCCAAGCCGTCGGCGTCGCCCCGTGCCAAGCCGTTAGCCGTGCGAACCAGCTCCTCCTCGAGCCGGCGGGTGATGAAACCGCGCGTGTTGTTGTGCGTCGCGTTGGGTATCCCCAAAGCGCGCGCCGTGTCCAACAGACCGTATCCCGGAAAGGCGTGCCCCAGCGGCGCATGGTAATGCTCACTCTTGGTGATCAGATACAGCCGGCCGTCCTCGCCGATCCGGTAATAGCCGCACGCGCTCAGCGGCGCGGCCGCCGCCCGGGTCGCCTCAACAAACTTCGCGGAGCCCGCGCCCGCCGCCGTTTTTTTCAGCGGCACAGCCATAACCTCGTGCCCAACTTGGCCGAGCAAGCCAGCCAAGCGGCTTTGAAAGGCGTCGGGATAGAAATCGACGCGCGCGGCCGCACCATCCACTACCGCCGCCTCTCCGCCGCCGCTGAAAAAGGAACGCGCGCAGCAAACCGACGTCACATAGTCATTCCCCAGCAGCTCAGCCAAGGACCTTATAACACGAATGAACATCTCGTTTCTCGCCTCATTCAAAGTTCCGCGCTCCTTTTGCTCAGACCCGTCTCAAAACGTGATCAGTGTATGCTGACCGGCCTTTCTCACACTACCACCATTTACGCAAAATTGTTTGCACTTTTGCGTACGGCACGCTACAGAGCAAACTGCGGGATCTTGAGCGTCTCGCCGCCCTTCATCGCGGATTTGTGCGCGTAAATGCCGGAGACTGTCGTGTTCAGCGCACAGGCCACATCGACGCAGGGGTTGCGCTTGAGCAGGATCGCCGTGATGAAGTCTTCCGTCAGATACCCGTGCGACCCGCCGTGCCCGCCCGCATCCATTTTGGGGGGCAAGGGCGGCTTCTCCTGGCCGACCTTCGACACGTCCGCCTGCCCCGAGTAGCGCTCCTCGAAACAACCCTTCTGACCGTACACGCGGCCTTTCTCGCCATGTGAGCCCGGCATGTCCCAGCTCACGGCCATGCGCGCCATGCCGCCCTCGCTCGTCCGGAAGAGCGCGATCTCGGTGGCGAACGGATTGTTGTAGCGGTTCTTGCCCGGCTGGTTGTCGGCCAGCAGGCTCGGCATGGCCAGACAGGAGACCTCGGTGAACGAACCGCCCGTGACGCACGTGTAAAACGCGTTGGAGTGGGTCGGATAGTACTGGGGCGGCAGGGCCACGCGCCAGTCCTTGTACGACCCGATATGCTTGTCCATGTAGTGATAGTACTCGCCTTCCGTGTAGATCAGCTTGCCGAAGCCGCCGGCCTTGAAAATCTCGCGCATCGCGTAACATTGCGACCGGAACGCCGTCGTTTCATACATCGCGTAGAGCATGCCCGTTTGCTTCACGGTCGCAAGTAACTCATCCGCCAAAGCCAACTGGTCCTCGCCGAAAACGGCGGGCACCGCCGAGGCCATGTGCAGGCCGCGCTTCAGCCCCGCGATGCAGAGCCGCGCATGGCTCGGCGCGTCGGTCGCGATGAAGACCGCCTCGATCTCCTTGTCTTTCTCGAACATCTCCTCACAGGAGGCGTAGGTCCGTTTCGCTCCGGTCACCTTCGCCAGCTCCGCGCAGCGGTCGGGAAACAGGTCGGTCGCCGCCACGACTTCCACGTTGGGGTGACTCTGAAAGCCGAACGCCGCGCCGAATTTGCAGACACCGTACCCGGCAATGCCGACCTTGACCTTGCGATCCGAGACCGGTTTCCATGCCGCAGCCTTGATTTTGCCCGCATTCGTCTCATCGAAGCCGGCGATCGGTTTCTCTGCCGACCGCGCCGTCTGAACCCCCACCGCCGCGACGCCGGCTGCGAACACGGTGCTCTTAAAGAACTCTCGCCTGGAAAACGAATGTGTCATGATTGGATCCTTCCTGATAACTGCTCTGTTGTTCCGTTTGTACCGATTTTCTGCAAATGATTCACTGTATCCGAACCGGCTTCCCCTTCGCCGGAATCCCCGCAAACTCGTGCGGTTGATGTCCGTTCGGGCGGTCACCTTTCTTATCAGCAAGAGAATACGAGATCTTGTCACCGTTCCGATACACTCTTTTGCGAAAAAGTTTTTTCTTATTTGCGCACGGCGCTTGCGCGGCAATGAACGCGGGTGTATCGTACCGGCATGACGAAGCCGAGCCCGTCCATCCCGCAAGTCGCCGTGCTGATCCCCTTGGTTCTGAAGGGGCACCGCGACGTCTTCGACGGCATTCTCCGCTACGTTCGCCTTCGCGGCCCGTGGCGTCTCTACCGCATGGAGGGCCGCCCCGGCGAGCAGAAGCTGCTCGACCTGAAGCAGTGGGGCTGCACCGGCATCATCACCGGACCCTGCACCTCTAACGAAGCGGCCTTGATCAACCGCACCCGGATTCCCGTGGTCGTTTTCGAGCCATCCCCCGAGATGCGGACCGCGCCTCATCCTCTCTCGAACCGCTCGTTCCTAGCCTTCGATTCCCGCCGCGCGGGTCAACAAGCGGCCCGCTATTTCTTGGACCGGCACTATACGCGTTTCGCGTTTGTCGGAGAGACCCACGGCCTTTACTGGTCAAGAGAGCGCGGCCAAGGATTCAGGGACACCGTGGAAACGTCCGGTGCCACCTGCGCTGTTTACCCAGACCTTTCAGCACGGGAAAGGCTCGACTGGACCGTCGAGCAGCCGCGCATGCAGGCTTGGCTCCGCGAGCTGCCCAAGCCCGTCGCCCTGTTCGCGGCCATGGACGGCCGCGCGCGCCAAGTCCTCGACGCCTGCATGGCGGAACACATCAGCGTTCCGGACGAGGTGGCCGTGCTCGGCGTCGACGACGATCCCCTCATCTGTGAAGCGACCTTCCCAACCCTTTCGAGCATTCAGACGAACGGGCAGCAGAGCGGGTATCTTCTGGCCGAGCACTTGGATGGCCTGATGCGAGGAAAACGCCTCGCCAAAAAAGTTATCTCCGTGACGCCGACGCGCGTCGTCACCCGCCGTTCGACCGAGGCCACAGCCATTCCGGACCGACAAGTCGCCCGAGCGCTCGAATTCATTTGGCGAGAGGCGGGACATCAGTCCGTCCATGTGCCCGACGTGGTCCGCCTGATCGGATCCTCCCGCCGCTTCGCCGAGATCCACTTCAAAACCGTCGTCGGGCGCACCATCATGGAGGAGATCAGGCGCGTCAAGTTGGAGCGCGTCTGCGCCTTGCTCGCAGAAACCAACCTGCCCGTCGGCGAGATCACCCGGCAGTGCGGGTTCGTGCGGGAAAGCCACCTCGCCTTCCTCTTCAGAAAAAAATTCAAGCAGTCCATGAGCGGTTACCGCGCTGCCGCCCGGAGCACCCTGCACACCGGAACGGGTGGCGTGTTCAAATGAAGCCGCCATCTGCCCAACGCCAGCACCCTTGCTCAACGCGAACAATATGAGCGGCTGCCCTGCAGAATCAAACTGGATCTCCGAGAGGTAGACGTTGCGTCCTTTGCCCTCGTATTCCAACACCTGCGCGGGATTCACCTTGTCAGAGAGCGGAGTCTTCAGCGTCTCGTCCTGAGCGTTCTTCCACGTCACGCTGAAATCATCCGACTCCATGTAGTAGGTGTTCGTGCGGTAATTCAGCCCTTTGCCGTGGTTGCTTGGGAAACTCCACACTTTGCCCTTATCGTCGAGGTTGATCACCGGGTTGTCGTGCGCGTCGGCCGTTTTCCTGTCATCTCCCGCCTCAAACTACATGAACGGTCATGTGCGGGTGGTCGACGGGGAATGGCTTATCGCTGTTAAAACTCAGGGTGATTAAGGATGATGCGCACGGGGCCCAGCAACCCGGAGTGAATTAATGCGCGGTCACGATAACGCCGGTATTGCGATTCAGGGCATATGCGCGTCAGGCGTTCGTTGGGAGGGAGTTTCTCATCGGCAACCAATCGGTTGTGCCACGTGTTGACCACACGCACCTCAAGTTCGTTGGGCCCGGAACGGAGTTGCCGGGTAATGTCGAACTGATAGGGCGGTTTCCATCCAATGCCGAGCGGCTGCCCATTCAGCGAGGCTTCGCAAATGGTGGCTACCCGACCCAAGTCCAAGATCACCGGCGAGCCTTTTTCGGGATTGACGTTCAACTCCAGCGTTTTCTTATACGTGGCCATTCCATTGAAGTGCCGGATGTCTGGATCTGTGTTTTCAGTCCATGATTGCAAAGAAGCCAGAGTCAGTGCTCGAGGCTTGTCCTTTCCGGAGGGGAACGTTACTTCCCAAGGGCCTTCAATCAGACGAGCCGTGGGCTGGGCGCTGTTGGCATCTCGCGGCTCCACAGGCCGCTTTATCGCCACATCCGCCCCCTTTCGGAACACAACGAAAACCGAGCCCTGCGGAGGAAGCTCGACATGGACCCGCACTCCCTCTGGCGTCGCTTCGGCTTGCGCCACAGTCATCTCACCGGTTTCCGGTTGCCAAAGTTCAGGCGTGCGGCCCTTCACCCTGAACAGAACTTCCGTTTTCGCAGCCTGCCCTTCCTGATAAAGATCATACACGTCACCCGTGTCTTGGTTCCGGGCCAAAAGCAGATCTGTGAAATTCTTGTGCTTTTCGAGAACGCCCCGGTGAACGACAAAGAAGATGTCCGCCTCCATGGTGCGCCGGTGCACCACCCGCAAAGGCACGTTGTCATTGAAATGCCACGCGGGCGGTTCTGGGCTCTTCTCTAGAATCGCTTCTAGCTTCGCGTTATCACCGCGTTCGAGTTTGACGAGCCGCGGGTGGCCCCAGAGTTCTTTCACGGCGGCAGCATAACTCGCGTCGCATTCGGGGTCGCCCTTCAAACTCGGACACCGTGCGGGCGGTCCGCCAGCCCACACGACCGTCGCTCCGGCATTCAGCAGCGCGTTGATCCTGGCCAGCGTCTCAGGCGGCATATCGACCCGCGCCTCGGCAATCGGCGTCGGCGACCGGCCTATCCCGGCGGAGGAGAGAACCGGGGGGCTGACGTAAAGCATTTGATATGCCGCACCCGAGTTTAAGACCACCCGACCGTCCTTGAAACGCATTCCGCCGACAAGGTCGTCGTTGACGTAATCGAACCCGAAATGCCGGGAGTGCGTGGAAAGGTTGTCGTCATCGGGAGCAAGCCAGCTCATTGTTTTACGGCTGAGAAAACTGTTATAGACCGCGACATCGGCGACATTGACACCGGATTGCAGCAGAAAAGAGCAGCGCGCCACGTAATCGAAAAGCGGCCGCGACATCGGCCACCACGTCTGCCGCAGGCCAACTCGGCAGGGCTGCGCATGTATCCAGCCCGGCGCGCCAGCTTCGGGCGGGCTATAATCCACGCACGCAAAACAAACGTAGTTGGCCCCCAGCAGAAAAGCTTCATCTGCCCGTATTTTCAGCAACGCGGGGGTCTGAGCAAAGAACCATGGTTTCTGGGTAGAAAACTCGAGGCCCACCACCGGTTTGCCGTAGGCGTGAGCCGCGGAAGAGGCGAGCTTGGCATAACTGCGCCCGTGAGCCCACACTTCGCCCATCGGGATATCGACCGCGCCGCTCGCTTTCAGCAAATCCATGGGCAAGACATGACCGGGCCCGCCCGCACCCTGCGCCTCGAACACCATGTCGCGCTCCCGGCACCACGCGCTGGTGCGGGCGTAGAAATTTTCGATCAGCAGGTCGCTGACCGTCGTCTTGAAATCATAGAGAAAACGCCGGCCCTTTGCGCCCCTGTCATAGCCGGCCAGCACCGGCAGCCAGCCTACGGCATCATAACCGCAACGCTCACGAAAAAGGCCGCGCAACCCAGGCGTCCAGGTGACCTCGCCGAACTCGAAGCTGTCGCTGTTGAAACCGTCAAAGGTCTTGCCATCCCCCCCTTTATTTAACCGGTCCACCATGCGCTCGGAAAACAACCGCAGGTGCAGATCCGTGGCCTCCCGGCTCAAATGGTCATGATGCAGACCGGCGCCGCTCTTGCTTGTGGACATCAGCCGGATGCCGGAAGGTTTCGCATAGTACGAGAGCAACGTCCAGATTCCCTCGGGGACGTTCCAGCTCAGCTGACCTTCTGCCCCCACCTGAGCCGTGAGATCAACGACGCCCCCTCCGTGGTCTTCGACTCCCAGCACGCCCCCATCGCCCGTTTGAAACTGCTTGGACGTCGGACGCCCCTTCGCGTCACGTGGAATGCGACCCGCAAAGTTTGTGGTGCCGCGCAGCGGCTCAGACTTGGCGAAGGCCAACACCTTCGACGATTGGCCTGGAGGGATCCACGGGCCGCCTTCATTCCAGCCACTGCTCGTGCGGCTGCGGCAGATCAGGCCGAGCCGCTGACATTCGGCCACGCTATGCGCGAACAGGTCCAGCCAGGCCTTGCTCATGAAGGGCACATCCTTGATGTGCGCCGTCTGTCCGTCACGCGGCATCTCGTTCGTGTCTTTGATCGTGACTCCGCCCAGGCCTTTCGCCTGGAACTCCTCAAGCTCGCGGGTGATCTCCTCGCGTGTCACCGCGCTGCCGGGCCATTGCCACCAACATTGCGCACGGGTGATGGCCGGAGGATTCTTAAACCCTTCTGCCAGCGGGATGACGGGTGCCGCTTTGTAGAGTCCAAGCACACGGGTCGGTCCGTAGCCCTGGGCAGGCTGCGAATCCTTCGCCGCCACGTTTCCGAGGCCGTCGGCCTGCGCGAGGCCACACATGCCGCACGCCACGGCCAGCCATCGCAAAGTCATCATCTTCTTCGTATGCAACACAAGCCTCCTCGAGCCTACAGATGTCCCCGTCCTTCGGTGAAATAGGTGCTGATAAAACGGAACATCACTGGAAACGCCTCTTTTGAGAACTCTCTCGTGTGTGCGCCTTGGGCCTCCATATAATAGTGCTCAACGCCGTTATCCGCCAGCAGTTGGTGAAGCGCCCGATTGGCACCCAGAAAGAAATCCTTGTTGCCGACCATCGTCACGAGCGAAAGCTCCCCGTTCTTCAACGCCTTGGCCTGAGTGATGACCGAATGGCGCTCCCAGTTCTCGGGATGTTCCTCGATCGTCCCCAAGCGCTTGCTGAGATCCCACTTCTTGGGGAACACGCGCAGATCGACCCCGCCATATATGTTGCCGACCACCCCGAAGACCTGTTTGTTGCGCATCGCCAGATAACAAGCTCCATGGCCACCCATGCTGCCGCCGGCGAGACCGCGTTTCTCGCGCTGCGCCAGTGTCCTGAAACTCTTGTCGGTGTAGGGCACCAGCTCCTCGACGACGAAGGTTTCGTACTTCATGGTCGGATCGACCGGACTGTCCAGCCACCAACTTGTTTTCGCGCCATCCGGGCAGACCGCGATAATCCCATACTGATCGACCAGCTTGAAAAGAGGGCTCTCCGGATAGGCATAACGCTTGTGGTCGCCTCCGGCTCCGTGCAACACATAAACCACCGGATACCGGGCGGCGGCGTCACTCTTATACGCATCCGGAAAGATCACCAGAACCGGAATATCCTTATTCATGGCGTCGCTGCGGACCCGAATTTCCTCGAGATAACCGGCCCTCGCAAAGGCGGTGCATGTCAGAATGGTCAGGATCAACAGGCTGTCACGCATGGCGCTTCTCCCCTCTTCATTCTTTTGCGACGGCCTTATTTGTCCCGGCCGGCTGCGCCCGGCACCGGACGGTTCACCAGCCGGACTGGCCCGAGGAGGCCGCTCGGAAGAAGCGCGTCGGCGGGTTTGTAGGGATTGATATTCGTTTTCGTGAACCGTTGTTCCGGCGGCAGCCCGGCATCGCGGATGAGCCGGTTGGGCCAGAGGTTGGCGACATGGATTTCCACTTCGTTGCGCCCCGGTTTACAGGCCTTGGCTGTCTCGAGCTGCGCCGGCCGCATCCACGCAACGCCGAGGCGCTGGCCGTTAAGAAACACTTCGGCGGTTTCATGCACGGTCCCGATATCAATCAGTTCCGGGAACCGGTTCTCCTCGAGTTCAAAATGCGACGTGTAGACGGCCGTCCCCGAATAATAGCGGATACCCGGATCGGCATTTTGCGACCAGTCGCTGAGTGTGTCGAAGCGGACTTTCGCGGGCCCGCCCCAAGCGGGATCAAAACGGACCTCCCATGTATTTGTCAGTGAGACGCCGGGGTAATCATACTCCGGCACCGTCACGGCGGCGGCAGCTTTGCTCTCTGCGGGTCTCTTGCCGAACGTCACAAAAAGCGAGCCCTGCGCAGGCAGCGCCAGCACATGTCCTTCCGGCGTGGCAGGCAGCGGATATGAATGGTCCGCCACGGCATCGTAGACTTGGGCAGACGGACAGTCGGCGCCGGCACGAAACCGCACGGTGACCCGCTGCGGCTGCTGGCTGAGGTTCGCGACAAAGTAGGTGTCGGACTCCGCATCGGTGCGATGGATCCAGTCGATGGCGGCCTCGGCCTCTTCCCCCGAACAAGCGAAGTCCGGCGTCAACTTGAGGGTCTGGCCGATCAGCGCGTTATCCTTGCGCGTGATCAGCGTGCCTTTTCCGATACGCCTGACCGGTGCGCCGTCCTTGCCCCAAAGCCTTGTCGCGAGCGCCTCGAACTCGTCGGGGGAATCCGCCAGTCCCGCTGGTCCGACCGGCCGGGAACCGGCGACGGACGCGCCTTGGTTCAAGAGGGACTCGATTTTGCGGAGCGCCTCCAGCGTCAGCGGATGGTCCACGCGCGGCAGCGGCGGGCCAGGCTTGCGCGCAGGGCCGGGCATGACATTCGCATCCTTTGGATTCTTCCGAGAGAGGATCAGGACTTTGTAGCGCATGTCCGACGGCAGGACGATCTCACCATTCTCCACGCGGCTCTTGAGCAGCAGGTCGGTGTTGACGAAATCGTAGTCGTAGCCCTTGCCAAGTCCGTCGTCCGGCGTTTTGAGTCCCGCGAACATGCCGAACCCGTCACCGTGGTAGAGCAGCGCGTCGGCAACGAAACGGCCGGCCTGCAGGCGCTCGGAACAGCGGGCGAGGTAGTCGTTGAACGCTCCGGAGTGTTCCCACCAGGTGATCTGCGGATTGTAGTGCATGCCGGCGGCGCGCGTGCGGCCGGGCCTCTCCGTGAGCGACGGGGAGAGCATCGTGCCGTGATAGCAGATCTGGTTCAGCCCGTCGCAGAACGCGCGGTCGGTCGCGGACTTCATCCCGAACGGCGCCTCGATCCAATAGGTCCCGATGGTCGTGTAGGCTTCGGCGAAAACCGTTTTCATGCCGTAGATGTGGGCAGCCGTCGCGGCATCGCGAACCATAAACCGCTGTGGATCGGAAGGACGGTGCTTGGAGGGCAACCAGAACTCGCCCATGGCAATATCGCTCTCGACCGTGGCTGCCAACATGTCGGATTTCTTCTGATGCGGACCGGCGGCCTCCGTGATCGAGACTAAACCGTTGGCGTGGGCCAGTTCGGTCGTGTAGCGGTAGTGGTTCTCGTTGAGCAGTTCACTGAGCGTCAGCGTATGGTCCCGCTTGAACCGGGCCGTTGTCGCCGCGTCGGTGATCGTCACTCCGGTCAGAATCGGCAACCAAGGGGTGAGGTCATAGCCGCGGCGCGCCTTGAACTCGCGGTCGTAGCCGAAGGTCCAGTTGACCGTGCCGGCCTCCCAACTGTCGCACAGCACACTGCGGAACCCTTTGCGCTCATCCGGCGTCATCTCGTTCAGCAGCGGCTCGACCAGCAGTTCCCAGTGCCGCTTCATCGCCCGGCGGCTGAGATGGTCGATGAAGTATCCCGTGTAGCCTGTGAGCACCGGCGTATGGGCCAGCCGGATCACGCACCAGCGCCCGGCGGGCGCCTGCCACGTCAGCATGTCCGTATCGGCGTTGAGCGAATCGGTCAAGAGGTGGATGCGCTCGCGGGCAACCGGCACCTGCGTGGGTTTCCCGTCCTTGGTGAACGCCTCTCCCGGAACCGCAAAGACCGCGATGTCGTGATAAGTGACCGGCGAGCCGTCGGCCTTCACTTGTTTGGCGTGCTGCGGCTTGCCGCGCGCCAATTTGACCGTCACCGTCGCTCCGCCTTCAACGAACGTGCGCGTGTGAACCAGCGCCTGTTGTGCGAGGTCCGGCTCGAGCTCCGTCGTCGCGCAGCACCCCCCCGAACCCAGCACCAGACCGCCTTCCAGCCCGAGCCGGTTCGCCTCGCGGAAGGCGAAACGGATCTTCGCTCGCCACTCCGGGCCGGGGTTGGCCATGCCGCCGTAACTGTACACATAGAACCCGCCCACGCCCTGCTTGGCCAGCGCTTCGAGGTCGCGCGTGACAGCCGCCGCAGGAATGTCGGGTTTGGCATCCCGCTCGTGCATGCCGTCAAGAAACCACCAGACGTGGGGCTTTGCCGAGGCGAAGCCCTGTCTGCCGGGAGAGTCCGTTTGCGCACGAGAAAGGCACTCAGATGAAAGAAACAGGAGTGGTGCAACCGCTAGACACTTGAAAGACATTTTCAGAAGACCTTGAGGAGCGTGCCGCCGTCAAAGACCATCCGCACCTCCGTGTCCGAGTATTTCACAGTCCACGGGGCGGTGACATTCGTCGCTTTGAACGGCCCGGTCACCGGAGAACCAGTCGCGATGACGCACGTCTCTTTGGTTAGCAAATTCTGGTCCGTGACCTCAAGCGTGAGGTCCGCGACGTTCAGCGCGCCCGAGACGTTCAGCCTTCCCGTTCCGCTCATCCTCAGAGTCCCGGCACCGCTGATCGAAAGCGGCGCGTTGATCGTCGCGCCGACATCCAGAACGGCATCCGCGAAAACGGAGACCGGCGAGCCTGACGGGAGTGTTCCATTCGCCCCCAACTTCAGCGTTCCAGCCTCAACCGTGGTCTGACCGGAATACGTGTTCGTCCCAGACAGCGTCAGCGTTCCCGTTCCAACCTTCGCCAGCGCCGCTCTTGCTGTAGCAGCGTGGCCCACGTAGTTTACGATCCTACCTGAAAAGGTCGAGTCCACATTCAACCCGCCCACCGCGAACACGTTCGTAGACCCGGCCGAATAACCGCCTTCCAGTTTGCCGCCACCCGACAATGCGCCTAGGCCCCACCTGCGCATCCAGGGCTCCGCGTTCGTGAACATGCGCAGACAGCCGCCACTGTTGACCACGATGTTGGCGTTGCTTCCGATCGAGTTGTTGCTCACCTGCAGGTAGCCGCTATTGATCGTCAGCGTGCCGGTGAAATCGTTCGATCCGCCCATGGTCAGCCGCGAGTCTCCTGCGCTCCCCGTAGCCGCGTTAATCACGAGGTCGCCCGCTCCTGTGATCCGCCCGGTTCCCGCAAACCCTTTCTCGCCCGTCGCCGTCGCGTTGATCTCCACCGTGCTGGTTGTGCCTTCGAGCAGCGTCATGGTTTTGTCGGTGCCCTGAAAGAGCGTGTTGCCAACCATGAATATCAGCGTGCCCCCCGCCAGAACGATATCCCCTTTACCCAGAGGCTGCGCAAAACTCTTGCCCGCCACGCTGCTGACGATGATTTCGCCCGCGTTGATGACGGTCGGCCCGGTGTACGTGTTCGTCGCCGTGAGAGTCAACGTGCCGGGGCCGGACTTGGTGAGTCCCGTTGCGCCCGCCACGGCATCGACGATCACAGAGCCGATGGCGAGACTGCTGCTCGCGTCATTATTGATAATGACGAGATCGCGGTCGGAGACGGTCGCCGCACTGCGAAGCATGCCGTTGGTGATCGAAGAGAGTTTGTTGCCCACCGCGCTGGAAACAAGGATGCCGCCGGTCGTCAGTGTTTTTCCGGGCATAACAGTGACGGTACGAGCCTCCGCCTGTCCGAAGCGGAGCGTCGTCACGGCGGTGTCGTTCGAAAGCGTCGTGTCGGTGCCTGCCGCGATGTTCGCGTTGCCAGTCAGGTTCGTTGACGTGCTCGATGTATACGTTGCCGCAATGACCGTCGTCCCGTTGTAAGCGGCCCAGTCGTCACCCGTGGCCGGAGGCGGTGCCGTACTGGCTGACGTAGTAAAATACGAGGCATAGGCAACCTCGCTGTCCATGATCGTCTGCCCTGAGTTCCAGGAAGTGCTCGACAGGTTCTTTGTGCCGTTGTACGTACGCGCAATATTCAGCGTGGAGCCGGAATCCCGCGTGAGGGTGCCCAGTGAAGCGGTAAACGTGCCCCCGCTCCCCTTGTTTATGCCAAGGACATTGGCGCCCGTCTTGAGTGATGTCCCGTTGAAGGACTGACTCTCTGTCTTGCCAGAAGTGCCGTAAAGCGCCAGAACGCCGCCGGCGAGCACCAAATGGGAACTCGCGCTAAGTGGATTTGCTGTGCCTTGAATGTTCAGCCAACTCACGGACAACTGTCCGCCATAGACAGCCGTGTCGCCCGTGTACGTGCAGGCTGCGTTGGGATAAAGTTTGAACTGGCCCGGCCCCTTCTTTGTCACGCCGTAAGCGCCGCTGACAGCACCAGTCGCCGTCAGGAGCCCGGCCGCCTCTGTGATCACGAAGTCGATGTCCTGCTGAAGCGCAAGCGGCAAACCGAAGATCTGCGCCGTCGCACTGCTATTGATGATGTCACCTGCCAAGGCGATCCGGTTGCCGGACAGGTTGAACGCGCCCGCCCCTGAGAGAATTGAGATGCCGGTCAGTCGCGTGTCTGCCGCAAGGTCGTTGATGTTGACCAGACGAGCGCTGCCGCCAAAAGCCAGCGCGTCGTCTTCAACAGGCGCCGTGCCGCCCCAGTTGGCAACGGTGCTCCAGTTGTCGTCCGCTCCACCACCGGTCCAACTCCGTGTCTCCGCCTGCGCTCCCAGTGCCGCGCACAGGGTCAGCAATAAGGCCTTATTCGATGCTCGCATTGACCACCTCTTTTCAATACGGTTTAAACCATACTTCCAAGTAAACACTTTTGCCAGTATTGACCATTCACGGCTTATTCCTTTGGCTTGAGTCTTGGTTTGTTTGAGCGGATGAGCGCGAGGGCCATTGAAGGGTGGCGGGTGAGACGTTCGATGGTTTCGGGCACGGGGTCGAAGGGCGCGGCGT
>Ga0075012_10002928_pt1 | contig 16528 bp, 8 predicted proteins | sample All_14_2_FD_71474 | JGI IMG/M metagenome (GOLD analysis project Ga0075012, IMG submission 71474) | Freshwater microbial communities in response to fracking from Pennsylvania, USA - Allegheny Zone_MetaG_DW_15 | ecosystem: Environmental > Aquatic > Deep subsurface > Groundwater > Drilled... | reverse complement strand
CCTCAACACCCGCAAGCCCTTTGACAATAATGGTCTGAAGGTCGCCTTCAGCGCCGAGGCCAATTACGGCGACTTCCGCAAGGAGTGGACGCCCACCCTCTCCGGTCTCATCAGCAACACCTGGGATACCGACAAGGGCCGCTTCGGCCTGCTCGCCAGCGCGTCCTATTCCCGTATCAAGAGCCGTGCCGACGGCCTTCAGGTGGCCAATTATCAGACCCGTGACGGGCAGCTGGTCAATGCCGCCAACACCGATGGGGTGCGGGTGTGCCGCAATCCGCTGCCGAGCGCTGCCGATGCCTTCACCCTTCCGCCGGGCGGGGCGGCCTGCGGCAATTTCGGTGCACCGGGTGCCGATGGCTTTGCCGACTATGCCCAATCGCGCGTGGCCCCGGTGGGCGGGCAGTTCCGCACCCAGGAGTTCGACCGCGAGCGCAACGGCATCGCGATTTCGGCGCAGTTCGAATCGATCGATGAAAAGACGCTGATCACCGCCGAGTTCATCCGCTCGGCCTCGACCAACCGCTGGGGCGAATACACCTACGAGACCGCGCCTGACCTGGCCGAATATTCGACCTATCCGATCGGCTGCCTTCAGAACGATGCCGGTCCCAACCGCATCAATCCCGATGGTTCGCTGGGCGATCCCACCGCGCGGGCCCAGTGCCCGGTCGGGGGCTTTACCGATTACATCTATGACGAGAACGGGCTGTTCCAATCGGGCTATATCGTCAATGCCTCGAACGGCTGGCGCGGGAACCCGGGCACTTCGCCCTTCGTGCCGATCGGCGGGTTGCAGCAGTCGCTCGCCCGGCGGCAGGTCAAGGACGAGATCGAGAACGAGGACTGGTCGCTCAACCTCAAGACCCAGCTGACCGACCGCCTGTCGCTGCGGCTCGATGCGCAATATGCCACCAGCCGCAAGCAGAACCTCGATTTCAGCGTCTTCGGTTCGCTCTTTGCCGACCAGGAGCTCGACATTTCCGGCGATCTGCCGGTGATCATCCCGCGCAAGCCGCAGTTCCTCGGCTACACCTGGTCGACCCCGAGTGACGTGCTTGCCGGTGCCACCGAGCAGCAATATTTCACCGATCCGCGCTTCCAGTTCTGGCGCGCGGCGATGGATCACATCGAGGATTCGAGCGGCAAGCAATATGCCTTCCAGGCCGACATGGCCTACCAGTTCGACGAGGACTCCTTCATACGCAAGGCCAAGTGGGGCGCGCGCTATCAGGACCGTGACCAGACGGTGCGCTACACCACCTACAACTGGGGGATGCTGAGCGAGACCTGGTCGGGCGAGCGCCCGATCAACTTTGCCGACACGCCCGCCGATTCCTCGCTGCGCTACGAATTTCCCAACTTCTTCCGCGGCAAGGTGCCTGGCCCTCCGGGCGGGTTCTACTACGCCGGCGACCTCATCGGCGACTATCAGGGCTCGGTCGATTTCTTCCGCTCGATCCAGGATCAGGCCCGCGCTCTGGGCGCCAGCCCCACCTGGGTGCCGCTCGCCGGTCGGCAGAATGCGATCGCCGGCACGCCCTTCCTGCCGGAAGACATCCAGCCGATCGCGCAGCGCGACACCTCGGGCTATATCCAGTTCGATTTCGGCAGCGACGATCTGCTCGGCAGCGTGCGCCTGTCAGGCAATATCGGGCTGCGCTATGTCAACACCGCGATCCGCTCGCAGGGCTCGATCGGGGTGCCGAGCCAGCAGGCGCTCAATATCCTCGAACCCTTCGAGGAACGCTGCGAGGCGGTGGTGCCGCCGGGCGCGCCCCCGGGCACCCAGCCCCAACGCCCGGGCGGGGTGTGCAACCTCGGGCCCGAGGGCTATGCCCAGTTGCAGACCTTCGCCGGCAACGGGGTGACGCGGCTCGATGTGGCGCGGGCAAGCTATGATTTCTGGCTGCCCAGCCTCAACATCAAGCTCGGGCTCACTGATGACGTGATCGTGCGGCTTGCTGGTTCGCGGGTGATCACCCGTCCGGACAATTCCTATGTCCGCAACTTCCTGCAGATCGGGCTCGGGCAGAGCGGGGAGCTGACCGCCAATGCCGGCAATCCCTTCATCCGGCCGGCCTCGGCCTGGCAGTTCGATGCCACGCTGGAATGGTATTTTGCCCGGGTAGGTTCCTTGACCTTCAACGCCTTCTACAAGGACATCAAGGACTTCTTCTACCAGCAGATCACCACGCGGCAGATCACCAGCAACGGGATCACGCGCGAGGTGCTGGTGCGCGGTCCGGCGAACTTCACCGAGAACGGCAAGATCAAGGGCTTCGAGATCGCCTATCAGCAGACCTATGATTTCCTGCCTGCGCCGCTCGACGGGTTGGGGGTGGCCACCAATTACACCTATATCGAGAGCAAGGGTCTGCCCAACGTGTTCCTCAACACGGGCGAACCGGTGAACGAATCCACCATCCCGCCAGGCAATCTGCCGCTCGAGCAGCTCTCCAAGCACAATGTGAACGCCACGATCTTCTACGAGAAGGGGCCGCTTTCGATGCGCGCGGCCTATAACTGGCGCTCGCGTTTCCTGCTCACCCCGGCCGACGTGATCTTCCCCTATTACTCGATCTTCAACGAGGCGACGGGGCAGCTCGATGCGTCGATCTTCTTCAATATCACCAAGAACATTCGGGTTGGCGTGCAAGGGGTGAACCTGCTCGACGAGGTGACGAGGACAACCCAGGCCTACACCGGCAATGCCAACGACCTTGCACCCCGTTCGTTCTTCATGAACGACAGGCGCTTCTCTTTTATCCTGCGGGGCAATTTCTAGCCGCAAGGGCTTTACCGGCTCCCCAGGGAAAGGGCTCTCCGGCACGTGCCGGGGGGCCCTTTTCGCATCCGCGCGATCGGCCTTGCGGGACGCGCATGCTAAAACGGCCGGGCCAAGCGCCCGGGCCTTTCATTGCCCAACCAGCGTTTGATCAGGCGGCCGCGGCGAAGATCGCGGCAAGCGTGCTGCGCAGCGGCTTGGGCTGATAGTCCGAGCCATAGGGCGTGCCGCGCACTTCCTTGCCATCGGCCCGGCGCGCCGGTTCAAACCCCTGCAGCCAGTTGAAGCGATCGACCATGCCCCAGGCGAGGATGTCATCGAGGTGATCGGCATATTCGAACATCACCTCGAAATAGCGCCGGGCAAAGTCTGCCACCTTGGCATCGCGCAGGGCGATGTTGCCGGGGAGGGCCTTGTCCTTGACATCGAACTCGGTGATGAGCAGGCGATAGCCCATGCCCGTCACCTCATCGAGGAAGCGGCGCCATTCGCGCTCGGCATAGGGGCCGACGCCGGTGGCAGGGTCGATCGCGAATATCTCGATATGCGACTGGATGCCCAAGGCATTGACCGGCGTGCCGCGCTTTCTGAAGCCTTCGAGCAGGCGCAGCACATCGGCGCAGTGCTTCATGTGCTGCGGCTCCCAGCTCATGTAGTCATTATAGACCAGCTGCGCCTCGGGTAGCTCGGCGCGGGCGGTGTGAAAGGCAAGGTCGAGCACCGCCTCGGGGCTGCCCATCGCGCGGCTCAGGCTGGTCTCGATCGGGGCGTTGCGATCATGGTCGATCGCCTCGTTGACCACGTCATAGCTGGTAATCACCCCCTTGTAGCGGCGGATGACGGTCTGGATATGTTCGGTGAGGATCCTTTCGGCCTCGCGCACCGGGTTGGCGCCGAAATCATGGGTGTTGAGCCAGTTGGGAGACCACTGGGGGCGATGCCACAAGAGCGTGTGGCCGCGCACGGCCAAGCCATTGGCCCCGGCCCAGCGCACGATCTCGTCCATGCGCGCGAAATCGAAGACCGTGGGGGCAGGGCGCACCGCCTGCCATTTCATCTCGTTTTCGGGCACGACAAGACCGCATTCGGCCTTGATGATGGCGGTATAGGCCGGGTTCTGCACCGATCCGGCCTCGGCCACACCGGGGATCGAGGCGATCGCGCTGCCGAAACGGCGCTTGCCCCTTTGCGCGAGGGCATCAAGGCCGGGTTGCGGCGCGGCGCCAGCGCTTGCAGGGGGCGGATTGGCCATCGCCATCTGCCCTGCACACCCGGCAAGCGGCAGGGTGGCCATGCCGGCAAGCGCGGCGCGGCGCGAGAGCAACAGATGATCGGGCATGTCAGATGATCTCCACATCGGTGAATGAGAGGCTTGCGGAACTGTTGCCGGCCCACAGCCGCAGCGGCCCGGGCGGGTTGGTTTCCTTGAGCGTATCGTCCCACACGGCCAACTCGCTCGGGGGCATGGTGAAGGTGATGCTGCGGCTCTCCCCGGGATCGAGCGTCACGCGGGCAAAACCCTTGAGCTCGCGCACTGGGCGGGCAAGGCCAAGCTGCGAGCGGGTGATGTAGAGCTGCACCACCTCGTCGCCCCGGCGCGCGCCAGTGTTGGTGACGTCCACCTCGGCGACCACCGCCTCGTCGCGGGCAAATCGGCGCTTGGCCGGGCGCGGGGGGGAAATGACAAAGCTGGTGTAGCTCAGCCCATGGCCAAAGGGGAACAAGGGGCTGCCATCATCGAACAGGTAGCCGCGCCGGGCGCTGGGCTTGTGGTTGTAGAACAAGGGGATCTGGCCCTCGTTGCGCACCACGCTGACCGGCAGCTTGGCGCCGGGATTGACGAGGCCAAACAGCGCCTCTGCCACCGCGCGCCCGCCTTCCTGCCCCGGATACCAGCACTCAAGCAGTGCGTCGGCCTTGGCTACGACATTGGGCCAACTCGGCGGGCGGCCATTATAGGCCACCACGATCAAGGGCTTGCCCAGCGCGGCGAGGGCATCGACGAGGGCATTCTGTTCGCCCACCAGATCAAGGCTGGTGCGATCGCCAAGGTGGTTCCTGGCAAAGCCCTCGCGGCTGGTCTGCTCGGTATCGCCGATGGCAAGGATGATGGTGTCGGCGCCGCGGGCCACGGCCACGGCTTCCTCGATGAGGCGCAGATTCTGCGCCCGGTCGGCGAGCGTGACTTCATCGGCCGAGCGATCCTCACTGGTGGTGATGAACACGCCTTGGGCGGTAACGAAATCAACCTCGGGCGCCACCATCCGCAAGCCTTCGATCAGGCTCACTGCCTGGCGCGGCACGCTGGAATAGCCGCCCAGCCGGGCAATGGCATGGTTGGGGCCGATCACCGCCACCCTGCCCACGCTCTCGCGCGCGAGCGGCAGCACGCCCCGGTTGGTGAGCAGGCACAGGCTCTTGCGCGCCGCTTCGAGCGCGAGCGCGCGGGCCTCGGCATTGCCGGTTATCGCTTCGGCGAGGGCAGGATCGCCATAAGGGTTCTCGAACAAGCCGCAGCGCAGCTTGAAAGTCAGCATCCGCGCGCAGGCGGCATCGACAAGGCCAGGCGGCACCCGCCCGGCGCGCACCGCCTCGACCAGCGTGTCAAAGGCCTCGCCATCGGGCAACTCGCTGTCAACCCCGGCGGTGAGGGCCAGCCGGGCCGCGTCCTCGAGATCGCGCGCGACATGGTGCAGCGTTGCCAGCTCGTGCACGCCGCCATAGTCGCTGACGATGATGCCATCGAACCCCCATTCGCCGCGCAGCACCGCGCCCAGCAGCCAGGCATTGGCGTGGCTGGGCACCCCGTCGATCTCGTTGTAGCTCGGCATCACCGCCCCGACCGAGCAGCGCGCGATCACCTTGCGGAAGGGCGGGAAGAAGGTCTCGCGCAATTCACGCTCGGCAATCGGCGCGGGGGCGACATTGTTGCCGCTTTCGGGCTGGCCGTGCCCGGTCATGTGCTTGAGCGTGGCAAAGACCTTGCCCGGCGCGAGGCGCTCGAACCGGCCCGGGCCCTGCAGGCCCTCGATTGCGGCGATGGCCATTTCCGAGACGAGGTAAGGATCCTCGCCCCAGGTTTCCTCGATCCGGCCCCAGCGCGGATCGCGCACAATATCGACCACGGGCGAAAGCACCAGCGGCACCCCGCGGGCGCGCACCTCGCGGGCGATCTGGGCCTGGACGCGGCGCATCAGATCACGATCGAAACTGCCGGCCAGCGCGATTGCCTGGGGGAACATCGTGGCCTCGGTGGCCATGTAGCCGTGGAGCGCCTCCTCGTGCAGCAGCACCGGGATGCCGAGACGGGTGTCCTCCATCGCCCAGCGCTGGAGCGCGTTGATGAAGGCAATGGTTTCGGCCGGCGTGCGCCAGCGCGCCGCGGTGCCGCCCGCCGCGCCGGTGATGCCGGGCACCCCGCGCTTGTCGCTGGGGCGGGTGACATGGCCGATCCCGTGGGGGAAGGCGGCGCTGGCCTTCTTCGGATCGAAGGCCAGCCCCTCGAGCATCGCCCCCTTGCTCGCCCAGGCGCTGCGCAGCTGGGCGACCTTTTCCTCAAGGCTCATGCGCGCCATAAGGTCAGCGACCCGCAGCGGGATCGGGGCCTTGGGGTTCTTGTAGAGCGGTTGTGCTTCTGCGGCCCAGCCGGGAGGCGCCCCGGGCAGCGCCAGCGCGCCGAGGCTGCCTCCTGCCAGCAGCCGCAGCGCATGGCGGCGGGTGTGGCTCACTCGCTCACCGTCAGGGTGACGCTTTGAAGGTCAACCGAATTGGGCCCGACCATGATGGTGAAGGTGCCCGGTTCCACCACCCGCTCCATCTGCGCGTTCCACAGCATGAATGCTTCGGGGCGGATGGGGATGGTGACCTCGCGCGTCTCCCCGGGCTTCAGCGTCACCCGCTTGAAGCCGACCAGTTCCTTGACCGGGCGGGTGACCGAGCTGACATCGTCGCGCAGATAGGCCTGCACCACCTCGTCGCCTTCGCGCGTGCCGGTGTTGGTGAGGCTGACGGTCACGCTCACCCCTTCGCCCGGCCTGATGGTGCTGGCCGAAAGCCGGGGCGCGCCAAAGGCAAAGGTGGTGTAGCTCAGCCCCCAGCCGAAAGGATACAGCGGGGTGACCTCGTCGAACAGATAGCCGCGCCGGGCGCTGGGCTTGTGGTTGTAGAAGATCGGCAGCTGGCCGACATTGCGCGCGGTGGAAACCGGCATCTTGCCGCCGGGGTTGATCCGGCCCAGCAGCGCATCGGCAATGGCCGTGCCCTGCTGTTCGCCGGCATACCAGGTTTCAAGAATGGCATCGGCCTCGGCCGCAATCGCCGGATAGCTGGGCGGGCGGCCATTGACGAGCACCGCGATCACCGGCTTGCCGAGCGCCTTCAGCGCCCGGAACAATTCGTTCTGTTCGCCCACCAGGTCAAGGCTGGTGCGATCGCCAAGGTGATTGGCGGCCCAGCCTTCGCGGCTGGTCTTCTCGGTATCGCCGATGAACAGCACGATGGTATCGGCCCGCCGCGCCACTTCGACCGCTTCGGCGATGCGGCGGCGGTTTTCTTCCGGGTCGGCCAGTTCCACGGGATCGTCCCACCAGTCGCTGTCGCCCTTGACGATCTCGACGCCGAGCGCGTGCACGATTTCGGCCTTGTCTCCCACGGCGGCGCGCAGGCCGTGAAGCGGGGTCACGCTCGCGCGCGGCTCGCCGTAATAGCCGCCGAGCCGGGCGACATCGGCATTGGGGCCGATCACCGCGATCATCGGCTTTCTCGCTCCGGCGCTCTCGGGCAGTTGGAGCGGCAGGGCGCCGTTGTTCTTGAGCAGCACCAGCGATTTTTCCGCCGCCTTGCGCGCCAGCGCCACCGCCTTGGGGCCGTTGGAGGTCTTGGCCCTGGCTGGATCGGGCCAGGGGTTCTCGAACAGGCCGGCGTTGAATTTCATGGTCAGCAGGCGCCGCACCGCCTGGTCGAGCGCGGCCTCGGGCACCCTTCCGCTGCGCACGCTGGCGGCCAGATCCTTGAATCCTGCCCCTTCGGGCAGATCGACATCGACCCCGGCCAGCAGCGCGATTTCGCCCGCCCGGGCATTGTCGGGGGCGATGTGGTGCAGGCGCGCCATGTCCTCGATGGCGTAATAGTCCGAGACCACCGTGCCGCGGAAACCCCATTCCCCGCGCAGCACATCATTGAGCAGCCACGAATTGGCGTGGCTCGGCACCCCGTCGATTTCGTTGTAGCTGGCCATCACCGCATCGATCGCGGTGCGCCTCACCACCTGTTCGAAGGGGGGGAAGAACATTTCGCGCAAGGTGCGCTCGGCAATCGGGGCAGGGCCGACATTGGTGCCGCTTTCGGGCTGGCCGTGCCCGGTCATGTGCTTGAGCGTGGCCATCACCTTGCCGGGCCTCAGCTTGCGGTCGGTGCCGGGGCCGGTCAGCCCCTCGACCGAGGCGACGCCCATTTCCCCCACCAGGAAGGGATCCTCGCCAAAGGTCTCCTCGATCCGGCCCCAGCGCGGATCGCGCGCGACGTCCACCACGGGAGAGAGCACCATGTGGACGCCGCGCGCGCGCACCTCGTCAGCAATGAGGGCGTTGATCTCGCGCACGAGATCAGGGTCCCAGGTGCTGGCAAGGCCGATCGCCTGCGGGAAGGCGGTCGCATCCTTCGCCGCAAAGCCATGAAGCGATTCCTCGTGAAACAGGATGGGAATTCCGAGCCGGGTCTGGCTGATCGCCCATCTCTGGGCGTCGATCACATATTGCACGCTGTCCGCGATCCCGCGGCGGGGCACCTTGCGCGGCGAGGCCGGGCCAGCCCGGTCGGAAGGTCGGGCGATCTGCCCGATTCCGTGGGGGAAGCGGGCCTTGGCCTTGGCCGGATCGAAGCGGTCGCCATCCCCCTGGATTTCAGCCTTGCTGTCCCAGATGGTAAGGAGCTGCGCGACCTTTTCTTCCAGCGTCATGCGCGCCAGCAGGTCCTCAACCCGCTGCTCCACCGGCAGGGCCGGGTTCCAATAGGGCGCGTCCTTCATCGCCCGTTCGATCGTTGTCGGCACGCTTTGCGCCGAGGCGCTGGCGAGGGGCGCGCCGAGCAATCCCAATGCCGCCAGACCCACCCCCGCCGCCAGCGCGGCCCGCTTGAATCGCCTCATCTTAAACTCCCTCTCCCGATCCGGTGCGCGCTGTGCGCGTCGCCTTGGCTGCGCGAGACGGCTTGACTGGCCGCTCGCGTGTGGTAGCGCTACCATGATGAGCGGGAGAGGGGTTGTCAACCGGCTTGCGATGGTGATCGCCGCGGCACTGGGCTGCGCCGTGGCGGCAGCGCCGCTGCGCGCCGAGGATGGCTATGCCCTGTGGCTGCGCCATGCGCCGCTGGAGGGTGAGGCGCTGGCCGATCTGCGCGCGGCGGCACCGGTGGTGGTGGCGCCGCCCGGCGAAGATGATAGCCCAACACTGAAAATCACCCGGGCCGAGCTGGCCCAAGGCCTTGCGGCCATGCAGGGCGAAACCAAGCTGCGCGCAACACCTGATTCGCTGCCTATCGTGCTGCGCTGCGGCCGGGCGCGTGGCGATGGGCAGAGCGGATTTGCGATCGCGCCGCAAGCGTTTGCCGGTCGCCGCGCCCTGGCAATCTTGGCGCCGGATCACCTCGGCTGCCTTTATGCCAGCTTTGCCTTGCTGCGCGAAGTGGCGCTGGGTCGGCCGCTCCATGCGATCCGCCTCGGCGAGGCTCCGGCCATGCCGCTCAGGATGCTCAACCACTGGGACAATCCCGATGGCCATGTCGAGCGCGGCTATGCCGGCCGGTCGATCTTCGATTGGTGGCGCCTGCCCGAAAGGCTCGATCCGCGGATGATCGACTATGCCCGCGCCAATGCCAGCATCGGCATCAACGCCGTAGTGGTGAACAATGTCAACGCCCGCGCCTTCATGCTCGAGCCGCGCTACATCGCCAAGCTCAAGCGGCTGGCCGATGCCTGGCGGCCCTATGGCATCCGGGTGTTCCTTGCGGCGCGCTTTTCCGCGCCGATCGAGATCGGCGGGCTGGCGAGGGCCGACCCGCTCGACCCTGCAGTCAGGGCGTGGTGGCAGGCCAAGGCCGACGAGATCTATGCCGCCATTCCCGATTTCGGCGGTTTTCTGGTCAAGGCCAATTCCGAAGGCCAGCCCGGCCCGCAGGATTATGGCCGCAGCCATGCCGAAGGCGCCAACATGCTCGCCGCCGCGCTCGGCAACCGTGGCACGGTGATCTGGCGCGCCTTCGTTTACAAGGCCGAGGATGCGACCGACCGCACCATGCAGGCCTTTGCCGAATTCGTGCCATTGGACGGTCAGTTTGCGAAGAACGTCATCGTCCAGGTCAAGAACGGTCCGCTCGATTTCCAACCGCGCGAGCCCTTCCACCCACTGTTCGGCGCAATGCCCAACACCCGGCTGATGCTGGAAGTGCAGATCACCCGCGAATATCTCGGGCAGGCCAGCGGCATCGCCTATCTTGGCCCGCTGTGGCAGGAAGTGCTTGGGGCCGATACCGGGCGCGGCGGGGGCGTCGTGGCCGAGGTGATCGCGCCGGTGGGCATGGCCGGGGTGGCCAACACCGGATCGGATCGCAACTGGACCGGCACCGATTTCGATCAGGCCAATTGGTATGCCTTCGGCCGGTTGGCCTGGCAGCCGGCGCTTTCGAGCGAACAGATCGCGCGCGAATGGGCGGCGCAGACTTTCACGCGTGATCCGCAGGCGCTCGGCACCATCACCGAAATGATGCGCGCCAGCCGCGAGCATGTGGTCAACTACACCGGCCCCCTCGGCCTTGCCCATCTGATGGGCACGGGGCACCACTATGGACCGGCGCCGTGGGTCTGCGATTTGCCGCGGCCCGAATGGAACCCCTGCTACTATCACCGCGCTGACAAGGACGGGATCGGCTTTGACCGCACCGCCAGAGGCTCCAACGCGCTCGGGCAATATGCGCCTGCTATCGCCGCGCAGTGGGCTGACCCGGCAAGCATCGACCTGCGCTATTTGTTGTGGTTCCACCGACTCGCCTGGGACGCCGCCCTGCCCACGGGGCGCAGCCTCTGGGAGGAACTGGTGGCGCGCTATGATGCCGGGGTTGCCGGCGTCGATGCCATGGCGGCGCAGTGGGGGCGCCTTGCCGGCGCGCTCGATGCTGCCCGCCATGCTGCGGTGAGCGCCGACCTGGCGATCCAGCGCCGCGAAGCGCGCTGGTGGCGTGATGCCTCGCTGGCCTATTGGCAATCGCTCAACGGCCTGCCGCTGCCCGAGGGCGCAGCGCCAGTGGCCGAGAGCCTTGAGGCCTATCAGGCGCGCAATTTTCCCGAGGCGCCGGGGCAATGAGCAGGGGGCCTGCTGCGGCAATGTTAGCGCCGATCATCGCGCTTGCCGGGTTTCGGGGGATGGGCCTATGTCCCTCGCCATGATCAGCAAGCCCCAGACGCCCGCCCAGGGCCGCAAGCGCAGCGCGCGCCGTTCCAACGCCGCGCCCACCATCACCGATGTCGCCCGCGAGGCGCAATGCTCGCCGATGACGGTGAGCAGGGTCATCAATGGCGAGGAGAACGTGCGCGAGGACACCAAAAAGAAGGTGCTCGCCGCGATCGCCAAGCTCAATTACGTGCCCAACCGCGCGGCGCGTTCACTCGCCGCCGGATCGCAGCTGCGCATCGCGCTCCTGTTCGACAACCCCTCGGCCTCCTATTTGAGCGAGTTCCTGATGGGCGCGCTCGAGGAGGCCAGCCGCCGCGATATCTATCTGGTGGTGCAGGCCTGCGAGGATGCGGCCGAATCCCACGCGGTGATCAAGAAGCTGCTCGATGGCGGGATCGAGGGCTTCATCCTGCCCCCGCCGTTGTGCGACGATCAGAGCGTGCTCGATCTCATCCGCTCGCAGGGCGGAATTGCGGTCGCGGTTGGCCCGGGCAAGGCCAGTGGCAGCCATGGGGCAGTGCTGATCGACGAATTCCAGGCCGCCTATGACATGACCCGGCACATCATCAGCCTGGGGCACGAACGCATCGGCTTCATCATCGGCAATCCCGAACAGGTCGCCTCGGGGCGGCGCCTGCTCGGCTATCGCGCGGCGATGAAGGATGCGGGCCTTGCGATCGATGAAAACCTGATCGCCCAGGGCCTGTTCACCTATCGCTCGGGCATGGTGGCGGCGGAACGCTTGCTGAGCCTGCCCCATCCGCCCACCGCGATCTTCGCCTCGAACGACGACATGGCCGCCGCCACGGTCGCCATGGCGCATCGGCGCCATCTCGACGTGCCCGGCGACATCACCGTGTGCGGCTTTGACGATACCGAACTTGCCAGCTCGATCTGGCCCGAGCTTACCACCATTCGCCAGCCGATCCGCGAAATGACCGCCGAAGCGGTGGCGATGATCGCGCGCGTCCACAAGCAGAAGGGGCGCAGCGCACGGGCGAAGCCCGAGCAGATCACGCTCGCCTATCAGCTGATCCGCCGCAATTCCGATGCGGGGCCGAGCCTCGCTGCCTCTTTCAGCCAACCCCCAGGGAGTCCATGACCAAACCATCCTCACCCCGGCGCCTGCGCTCGCGCGACTGGTTCGACAACCGCGAACGCATGGACATGACCGCGCTCTATCTCGAACGTTTCATGAATTACGGGGTGACGCCCGAGGAGTTGCAATCGGGCAAGCCGATCATCGGCATTGCCCAATCGGGCAGCGATCTTTCCCCCTGCAACCGCATCCATGTGGAACTGGCCCGGCGGGTGCGCGACGGGATCCGCGATGCCGGCGGGATTCCGATCGAGTTTCCGGTTCACCCGATCTTCGAGAATTGCCGCAGGCCCACCGCCGCGCTTGATCGCAACCTGCTCTATCTTGGCCTCGTTGAATTGCTCAACGGCTATCCGCTTGATGGCGTGGTGCTGACCACCGGCTGCGACAAGACCACGCCGAGCCAGATCATGGCTGCCTCGACCGTCGATATCCCGGCGATCGTGCTCTCCGGCGGGCCGATGCTCGACGGCTGGCACGAGGGCGAACTGGTCGGCTCGGGCACGGTGATCTGGCGCAGCCGCCGCAAGCTTGCCGCCGGGGAGATCGACGAGGAGGAGTTCCTCAAGCTCGCCACCGGCAGCGCGCCTTCCGCCGGGCATTGCAATTCGATGGGCACGGCCAGCACCATGAACGCCGTGGCCGAAGCGCTTGGCCTGTCGCTCACTGGCTGCGCCGCCATTCCGGCGCCCTATCGCGAGCGCGGGCAGATGGCCTATCGCACCGGAAGGCGGATCGTGGAAATGGTGCACGAGGATCTGAAGCCCTCGGACATCCTCACCCGCAAGGCGTTCGAGAACGCGATTGCCACGGTCAGCGTGATCGGGGGTTCGTCCAACGCCCAGCCGCACATCCAGGCGATGGCGGCCCATGCCGGGGTGCCGCTTGAGCCGGAGGTGTGGCAGACCCATGGCTATGATCTGCCGCTGCTGGTCAACATGCAGCCTGCAGGCAAATATCTGGGCGAGCGTTTCCACCGCGCCGGCGGGGTGCCGGCGGCGATGTGGGAGCTGCTCGAGGCCGGTCGCCTGCACGGCGATTGCCTCACCTGCACGGGCCGCACCATGGCCGAGAACCTCGCAGGCTGCGAAAGCCGGGATCGCGAGATGATCCGCCCCTTTGCCGCGCCGCTGATGGAGAAGGCCGGCTTCATGGTGCTGAGCGGCAACCTGTTCGATTTTGCCATTCTCAAGACCAGCGTGATCGGCCCGGAATTCCGCCAGCGCTATCTCTCGCGGCCCGGCAAGGAAGGCGTGTTCGAGGCACGCGCGATCGTGTTCGATGGCTCGGAGGATTATCACCACCGCATCAACGATCCCGATCTTGCCATCGATGAGGATTGCATCCTGGTGATCCGCGGGTCGGGGGTGATTGGCTGGCCGGGCAGCGCCGAGGTGGTCAACATGCAGCCGCCCGATGCCATGATCCGCGCCGGCAAGCCGTGGCTGCCGACGCTCGGCGACGGGCGCCAGTCGGGCACCAGCGACAGCCCCTCGATCCTAAACGTCAGCCCCGAAAGTGCGGTCGGCGGGGGCCTCGGTTGGCTGCGCACCGGCGATATCATCCGCATTGATCTCAACCAGCGCCGCTGCGATGCGCTGGTGGACGAGGCCGAGATCGCCCGGCGCAAGGCCGAGGAGCCCTGCCCGCCGGTGCCCGAAAGCCAGACCCCGTGGGAGGAACTCTACCGCGAGAAGACCGGGCAATTGGCGACTGGCGGGGTGATGGAGTTCGCGCTCAAATATCGCGGCACGGCGCGCTGCCTGCCGCGGCACAATCATTAGGGCTGGTGGGCGATGCGCGCTTTTCTGCCTCTCCTGTGCCTGTTAGCGCCCGCGGCAGCCTTTGCCGAGGAACTTCCCCCGGGCGCCAACCCCATCATCCGCGATCGCTTCACCGCCGATCCGGCCCCGGTGGTGATCGGCGGGCGGCTGTGGCTTTACACCGGCCATGACGAAGCGGCGGACGGCGAGATGTTCACCATGAAGGAATGGCTCGCCTATTCCACCACCGACCTGCGCACCTGGAACTTTCATGGCCCGATCATGCGGGTGGGTGACTTTGCCTGGGCGATGAAGGATGCCTGGGCCGCGCAGGTGATCGCAAAGCACGGCCGCTTCTGGCTCTATGCCGCGGTCGAACATGACGCGACGCGTCCGGGCAAGGCCATTGGCGTGGCGGTGGCCAATCGGCCCGAAGGCCCCTTTGTCGATGCCAAGGGGGCAGCGCTCATTACCAATGACATGACCCCCAAGGGCACCCACAGCTGGGAGGATATCGATCCCACGGTGTTCACCGATGATGACGGCACCACCTGGATCGCCTGGGGCAATCGGCATTGCTATATCGCCCGCCTCGGCGCCGACATGATCAGCATCGACGGGCCGATCACCGAGATCACCCCGCCGCATTTCGAGGAAGGCCCCTGGCTGCACAAGCGCGGCGATATCTATTACCTCACCTATGCCTCGCTTGAACGCTCCCGCCACAGCGACGAGCGCGTTTCTTACGCCACGGCGCCCCATCCGCTCGGCCCCTGGACCTATCGCGGCGAGCTGACCGGATCGGGCGAGGGCAGTTTCACCATCCACCCCGGGATCGTGGAATATCGCGGGCGCTGGTATATCTTCCTGCACAATGCCGCGCTCACCATCGGCACGCGCAAGGGCGCGCTGGGGCGTCGGGCGGTGACGGTGGAGCATCTTGCCTATGATGAGAACGGGCTGATGCGCCCGGTCATCCAGACCGCCGCCGGGGTTACCGCGCCGCCGCCCGAATAGGTTCAGGCGCGCGTGATCCGAAGCGCCAATTCCCGCGTCGCACCGGGGGCAATCAGCGGCATGCCGTCGGCATTCATCGCATCGGGCGCGTGGCTGCAGGGTTCAAGGCACAGCGTATCGCTCCCCGCCGGGGCGTAGAGATGCAGGAAGGGCGCGCCGCTTGCGGTGAGCACGATCACGCCCAGATCGTCCGCGATTGCCGCGCGCCCATCCCAGCCGGTAAAGCAATGGTCGGTGGTTTGCGCGGGCAGCGGCGCGCCGCCGGGCACGGCGAAATCGGCAAAGCAATCAGGCGCACGCACGGCCCCGGTGGGGATCATGTCGGCGCCAACGGCAAGGCAGCCTGACGCGTTGAAGGCAAGGCGGGTCTCGGCCCGGCGGCGCAGATAGGGGTGAAGGCCCAGCCCCGCCGGCACCGCCTCGCCGGCCAGACTGGTGAGCGCCAGCGAAAGCGTGCAGCCCGCCCCGTCAAGCGTGAGCGTCTGGCGCGCGACATAGGGCCAGGGCCATGCCCCGCCATTCTCGGAGCCAGGGTGGCGATGGACGAGGACGCAGCGATTTTCGCTGCTTTCCTCCACCTGCCATCGTGCTTGCCAGCCATGCCCATGGATGGCGTGCGGCTCGGGCGCAAAATTGGGGGCAAGGCGCACCTCTCTGCCCGCCCAGACAAAGCGCCCCTCGGCGATGCGATTGCACCAGGGCACCATGGCAAAGCAGGCCGCGGCCAGCGGGGAGATTGCATCCTCGTCCATGCTGCGCAGCAGCGGCACCCCGCCATGCGCCAGCGCGCCAATCAGCCCCGCTTCGGCCCTCACCTGCGCGCGCCAGGCCCCGCGGGCAAGCGCGAGATCAGCCATCTGCTTGTCCCCGCGCTGATGCTTGCGGCCTAGTGGGACATCTCACCGCGTGATGGCCAGTTCAAAGCCCGGGATCGGCAGCCCGCTTTCGTCATAGAGGTTGACCACCGGCGCATCGGCCCAGGCGTGGCGGACACGGGTGGGGGCCATGCCCTCGGGCACGGGAATGATGAGGCGCTGCCCTTCGGCCCGGGCGAGCACGAAGCGGCAGGTGCCGGGCGTAGCCTCGCACAGTTCGATGCCAAGCGGATAGGGGCCGCTGTGGGCTGTCAGCGATCCCATTAGCCCGGAAAAGGCCACTTCGATCTCGCCTCCCCGGCTCACAGCGCGAAGGGGCATGGGCATGGCGCGCCCGGCAAAGGCTGCGGCCAGCCTTTCGCCGAGCACGTTCTTGTTGGCGGGATGAATGTCGCTCGGTTCGCCAAGGTCGATCGCGCTGACGAGCGCGGCCGCAGGGTCAGAGGCGACCGCCCGGCGCTGCGCGAGGCGCAGCTCGGCCCAGTCGGATTCGCCCGGGGTGCTGCGGCGCTCGCCGAAATCGGCCAGCTGCACCACCAGCA